>Ga0308157_10000293_pt1 | contig 183817 bp, 160 predicted proteins | sample PhyBR1_FD_201035 | JGI IMG/M metagenome (GOLD analysis project Ga0308157, IMG submission 201035) | Phyllosphere microbial communities from UC Gill Tract Community Farm, Albany, California, United States - DLSLB.R1 | ecosystem: Host-associated > Plants > Phyllosphere > Unclassified | place... | reverse complement strand
CGTTCTGGCGCACGGTGGAGCCGAGCTCTTCCATTGAGGCGGCCGTCTCTTCCAGTGCCGAGGCCTGCTGCTCGGTGCGCGCCGACAGGTCGTTGTTGCCCGAGGCAATCTGCGCGCTGGCCGAGGCCACGCTTTCGGCGTTGCCGCGCACGCCGGTAACCACGCGGGCCAGGTTGGCGCGCATGTCCTCCAACGCCGACAGCAACTGGCCCATTTCATCCTTGCCATGGGCCGGCATGGCCGCCGTGAGATCACCTTCGGCAATGGCGCGCGCAGCGCCCACGGCCTGGCCCGCGGGGCGCGTGACCGAGCGCGTGATGGACACGCCCAGCACGACCGCAAGCGCCACGCAGGCGGCCAGCGTGCCCAGCACCCAGACCCGGGCAGCCTGGAAGACCGATTGCACCTCCTCCTGCTCCTTGTCGGCCATGGCGGAGTTGATCTTCTGCAACTGGCCCAGGGTTTCAGCGGCGGCCACGAAGGCGGTTTCGGATTCACCGGCAAACAGCCCGGACAGGGCGTCGGAGCTCAGTTCCATGGTTTCACTGGAGCTGAAGTCCACCCCCTTGGCGACCTCCACCAGGTTGGCCTGGAGCTTGTAGTAAGCGACCTTGCGCGTGCGAAAGGTCTGGAAGGCCTCACGCTCCTCGCCCGCACTGACCAACGGTTCGTACTGCGCCTCCACACGCTCCAGGTCCTTGGCGCGCGCGTTCATCTGCTCGGCGAAGGCCTGGACTTCAGCCTTGCTGCGTGCGGTGGTCAGGCCGGCCTCGGAGCGCCGCATGCGGTTCATCAACACCCTGAGCTCGCCCGTGTAGCCCACGCTGGGCAGCAGGTTGCTGGCGATCTCCTGCGCGTTGTGGTGGATGCGTGAGAGCTGGAACAGCGAGACCGCGCCCAGCAGGGCCGTGAGCAGCACCAGCGCAAAGAACCCGATCCCCAGCTTGAGCCCGATACGCACGTCGGAAATCTTCATAGCACCCCTTGGCCACGGCCATTCGTGCCAGGGCGGGCGCAGGATTGCGCACCGACACCCTGGCTTTGCGCAGTCTAGCAACGGCCGGGGCACTGCACAGTGCGGGGTTTCCATGAAAAAAGCATGCAGCCCGCGAGGGCATGCATGCTCTTTGGTCAGCGGGGCGCCGGCAAGGCAGCCGGTGCTCAGGCCTGGCTGTTCTTGGCCTTGAAGCTGGCGATGCCGTCCATGATTTCCTTCTTGGCGGCGTCCAGGCCTTCCCAGCCCAGCACCTTGACCCACTTGCCGGCTTCCAGGTCCTTGTAGTGCTCAAAGAAATGGCTGATGGCCTTCAGGCGCATCGGGTTCACGTCTTCCACCTTCTGCCAGTGGGTGTAGATGGGCAGCACCTTGTCGGTGGGCACGGCCAGCACCTTGCCGTCCACGCCGGCTTCGTCTTCCATCATCAGGATGCCGATGGGGCGGCAAGGCACGACCACGCCGGGGAACAGCGGGTAGGGGGTGATCACCAGCACGTCCACCGGGTCGCCGTCGCCCGACAGCGTCTGCGGCACATAGCCGTAGTTGGTGGGGTAGTGCATGGCCGTGGTCATGAAGCGGTCCACGAAGATCGCGCCCGATTCCTTGTCCACTTCGTACTTGATCGGGTCGGCGTTCATCGGGATCTCGATGACGACGTTGAAAGCGTCAGGGGCGTTCTTGCCAGGGGGTACGTGGTTCAGGGACATGTCTGTGGAGTGTGGTTTGAAACGATAACCCGCGAGCCCGGTCAGGACCAAGAGCGTCGGGATTAACCCTGATTTTAGGCGCATGCCCCTTTCTGCCCGCTTGCAAACCGGCGTTTGCCTGTAAATTGGGCCTGTTGGCCAATCGACTCCTTGAGAAGCTGCTCCCGATTTTGAGCAGGTTCTTCCCACAGGAGCACGAGGAAGCAACGCAGCGGAAGCACCACCGACCTGCGTTGTGTTTCCTTCCGTGCAACTGAAAAAACCAAGGAGAAATGCATGGCTGACAACTCAGCGCTGACGTCCCCTCTGATACTGGCAGTGGTTTGCGGATTGATTGCGGTGGCCTACGGCATCTGGGCCCGTGGGTGGATTCTTGCCAAGGATGCGGGCAACGCGCGCATGCAGGAGATTGCCGCCGCCATACAGGCAGGTGCTGCGGCGTACCTGGCCCGCCAGTACAAGACCATCGCCATCGTCGGCGTGGTGCTGGCGATTCTCATCGGTGCCTTTCTGGACCTGACCTCCGCGCTCGGCTTCGTGCTGGGGGCCTTTCTCTCGGGCGCCTGCGGTTTCATCGGCATGAACGTCTCGGTGCGCGCCAACGTGCGCACCGCGCAGGCGGCCACGCAAGGCATCGGCCCCGCGCTGGACGTCGCGTTTCGCGGCGGTGCCATCACCGGCATGCTGGTCGTGGGCCTGGGCCTGCTGGGCGTGACGGGCTTTTTCTGGGCGCTGTCGCGGGGCATCACCTCGGGTCCCATGCTGGCCGAGGCCCTCAACCCGCTGATCGGCTTTGCCTTCGGCTCCTCGCTGATCTCGATCTTTGCGCGCCTGGGTGGCGGCATCTTCACCAAGGGCGCCGACGTGGGCGCCGACCTGGTGGGCAAGGTGGAGGCCGGCATCCCTGAAGACGACCCGCGCAACCCCGCCGTGATCGCCGACAACGTGGGCGACAACGTGGGTGACTGCGCCGGCATGGCGGCCGACCTGTTCGAGACCTATGCCGTGACGCTGATCGCCACCATGGTGCTGGGCGCGCTGATGGTGGTGGCCGCGCCGGTCAATGCCGCGGTGTACCCGCTGGCGCTGGGCGCCGTGTCCATCGTGGCATCGATCATCGGATGCTTCTTTGTGAAGGCATCGCCGGGCATGAAGAACGTGATGCCCGCCCTGTACAAGGGCCTGGCGATCGCGGGCATTCTGTCGCTGATCGCGTTCTACTTCGTCACCATGTGGATCATGCCGGACAACGCCATCCGCGCCAGCGGCAGCCAGATGCGCCTGTTCGGCGCCTGCGCCACGGGGCTGGTGCTCACGGCCGCGCTGGTCTGGATCACCGAGTTCTACACCGGCACGCAGTATTCGCCCGTTCAGCACATCGCACAGGCCTCCACCACCGGCCACGGCACGAACATCATCGCCGGCCTGGGGGTCTCGATGCGCTCCACGGCCTGGCCGGTGCTCTTCGTGTGCCTGGCCATCCTGGCGTCCTACCAGCTCGCCGGGCTCTACGGCATTGCCGTGGCGGCCACGTCCATGCTCAGCATGGCGGGCATCGTGGTGGCCCTGGACGCCTACGGTCCCATCACCGACAACGCCGGCGGCATTGCCGAGATGGCCGAGTTGCCCAGCAGCGTGCGCGACGTCACCGACCCGCTGGACGCCGTGGGCAACACCACCAAGGCAGTGACCAAGGGCTATGCCATCGGCTCGGCGGGCCTGGCGGCGTTGGTTCTGTTTGCCGACTACACGCACAAGCTGGAGAGCTATGGCAAAGCCATCAGCTTCGACCTGTCGGACCCGCTGGTCATCGTCGGCCTGTTCATCGGCGGGCTGATCCCTTACCTGTTCGGCGCCATGGCCATGGAGGCCGTGGGCCGCGCGGCCGGTGCCGTGGTGGTAGAGGTGCGCCGCCAGTTCAGCACCATCCCCGGCATCATGGACGGCACCGGCAAGCCCGAGTACGGCAAGGCGGTTGACATGCTGACCACCGCCGCCATCAAGGAAATGGTGATCCCCAGCCTGCTGCCCGTGGTGGTGCCCATCGTGGTGGGCCTGCTCCTGGGGCCCAAGGCGCTCGGCGGCCTGCTCATGGGCACCATCGTCACCGGGCTGTTCGTGGCCATCTCCATGTGCACGGGCGGCGGCGCCTGGGACAATGCCAAGAAGTACATCGAGGACGGCCACCACGGCGGCAAGGGCAGCGAGGCGCACAAGGCCGCCGTGACCGGCGACACCGTGGGCGACCCCTACAAGGACACAGCCGGCCCGGCCATCAACCCGCTGATCAAGATCATCAACATCGTGGCGCTGCTGATCGTGCCGCTGGTGGTGCGATTCCACGGGAGCTGATACGCTGCGGCATCCGCCTTGCAGCCACGGCCCGCTTCTGCGGGCCTTTTCTTTTTCCATGCCATCCCACCGCACTGCCATGCCCATCACCGTGCAATCGCTGGACCATGTGGTCCTGACCGTCGCCAGCATCCCGGCCACCATCGCCTTCTACGAACGCGTGCTGGGCATGGTGGCGCGCGAGTTCAAGCCCGGGCGCTACGCACTGCATTTCGGCCAACAGAAGATCAACTTGCACGAGGTGGGCGCGGTGGTGGACCCGAATGTCCGCCACGCCACGGCAGGCTCGGGCGACCTGTGTTTTCTCACGCGCACTCCGCTCGACGAAGTCCTTGTGCATCTGGCCGCCGAGGGCGTGGCCGTGGTGCAGGGGCCCGTGGGCGCCACGGGCGCACAGCACCGCCTGCGCTCGGTCTATATCTACGATCCGGACGAGAACCTGGTCGAGATCGCCAACGAGGTCTGAGAAGCGCTCAGAACTCCGCCGAGATCGCCGCGCGCAGCAGCATCGCGGCCGGCTCCACCAGCTCCTGCAGGTCGTTGGCGCGCCCCTGCTCGATGGACTGCAGCACCATCTCGTTGATGCCGCCCACCACGGCCATGGCCATCATGGGCTGGAGCGGGGCCTTGCGCAGGCGCTCGCCCGGGCGGTTGTTCACCACGTCGAGCATCAGGTCGGCCAGTTGCTGGTTGGCGCGGCGGCGTGCGGCCAGGCCCGGCGCGCCCAGGCCCAGCATCTCCAAGAACAGCGTGCGCAGCAGCACCGGGTTGCGCTCGAGCACGCCGAAGTAGGCACCCATGGCCTGCTCCACCTGGGCCTGCCAGTCGCTGTGCGGATCGATGGCGTTGCGCAGCACCGTGATGGCGTTGCCGCTGGCGACCTCGTACAGCGCTATCAGGCATTCGGCCTTGTCGGCGAAGTTCTCGTAGAAGGTGCGGCGCGAGACGCTGGCCTCGCGCACGATGTCGGCGATGGTGGTGTCGGCATAGCCGCGCACGGCCACGGCGTGCGCCATCCCCTCCAGCAGGCGGGAGCGGTGCACGGTGGATGTGGATGGGCTGGCGGCGGTCGTGGTCATGGCGCGGTGAGATTCCGAGAAGGTACTTGACAGTACCACACTCACCACGCATGATACGCGACTGGTACCACGCAGTACCAAAACCTTTCATCCCTTGGAGCCCGCCATGACCGAACTTGTCGTCCGCCGCCTGCTCATCGACCTGGAGGCCCCTTTTGCGCGGCACTGGTGCGGTGGTGACGCCTTTCGCACGGCGCTCTTCAATGCGCTGTCCATGAGCTTTCCCGTGGGCGAGCAGTTCTTCATCGACGCGGTGCGCAATGGCCACAAGGCCCTGCCCGCCGACCGGCAGGCGCTGTACGCAGAAGAGGTGCGCGGCTTCATCGGGCAGGAGGCCACGCACCGGCGCATCCACGCGCTGTTCAACGGCCACCTCGACACGCAGGGCCTGGTCAACATATGGGGCCCGCGTGCCGCCGAGCGCATGAAGCTCTTCGAGGGCGCCGACCCGCGCCACCCGCTGGCCGTGACCGCCGCCAACGAGCACTTCACCGCCTTGCTGGCCGAGTGGCTGCTGGGCCACCCAGAGGTCCTCGCGGGCGCCGACCCGCGCCTTGCCACGATGTGGCAATGGCACTGCGCCGAAGAGGCCGAGCACAAGAGCACGGCTTTCGACATCTACCAGGCGCTGGACGGCGACCATGCCTGGCGCATCACCTGGTTCCGGCGCATCACCCTGGTGTTCCTGGGCGACGTGCTGCGCCAGACCGTGGGCAACCTGCGCCGCGATGGCACGCTGTGGCGCTGGCGCACCTGGGCCAGCGCGACGCGCACCCTGTTCGGCCAGGGAGGCCTGGTGCGCGAGACCTGGCGTCCCTGGCGCGACTACCTGCGGCGCGATTTCCACCCCAGCCAGCAGGGCAGCGACCTCTCCGAGCGCTGGCTGGCAGACCACCGCGAGGCCTACATCCCCGTGGGCGCACGCTGAGCACGAACACACCCCTTAGACCATGACCCAGAGCCCCTCTCACCGGCCGCATGCGGCGGCCGGCCAGCCCCTCCCTTGCCTGCGTATTTCTTTACTGCGGGCCGCCGCCCTGCTGGCCGCACTCGCCATGCAGCTGCCAGTCCAGGCTGAGCCCATGGCATTCCAGGCCGCACTGGAGCAGCTCACGGCACGCTCCGACCAGCTCGCCGCATCGCGCAACGCGGTGGAAAGCGCGCAGCTGCGCCGCCAGGCACTGGCGCGGCTGGGCGGCCCGGTGGTCTCGCTCAGCGGCGCCGCGTACGCCTACAACGCCAACCTGGACCTCGACCTCAACCCCGTGAACCAGGCCCTGCCGGGCGTGCTGCAGCAGCTGCCGCCGCAGCTGGCGGGCTCGCTGGCCCAGTTGCCGCACCTGCCGGCCAGCTACACCTTGAACCGCCACAAGACGGACACCAGCACCTCGGTCTCGGGCATCTGGCCGATCTACATGGGCGGTGCCGGCGATGCCGCGCGCGGCCTGGTGGAGGCGCAGGCCGCCGAGGTGCAGGCCGATGCCGACAAGACCGGCCACGAGGTCACCACGGTGCTGGTGCAGCGCTACTTCGGCGCCCAACTCGCCGAGCAGGCGGCCCGGCTGCGCGAGTCGGCCCTGGCCACCATCGAGCAGCACGACGCCGCCGCGCAGAAGATGCTGGACGCCGGCGTGATCGCCCGCGTGGAGCGCCTGCAGGCCCGCGCCGCACTGGAGGAAGCGCGCCGCAACGCACGCAAGGCCCGCGACGACGCCGACCTGGCCGCCACCGCCCTGACCCGCACGGTGAAGGCCAGCGAGCGCGTAGCGCCCACAAGCCCGCTCTTCGTGCTCGGCCAGCCGGTGGAGCCCCTGCCCCATTTCGTCGATGCCGCGCTGCAGCGCCACCCGGGCCTGGCCAAAGTGGCCGCGAAGAAGGGCCAGGCCGAGCAACTGCATGCGGCGCAGGAGGCTTTGCGCAAGCCCCAAGTCTTCGCCTTCGGCCAGCGCCAGCTCAAGAGCGGCAGGGACGCCGACTGGGTGGCCGGCATCGGCGTGCGCTTCACGCTGTGGGACTCCATCGACCGCGATGCGCTGGCCGCGTCGTCCTCGCGCCAGATCGAGCAGGCCGACCGCAGCGGAGCCCAGGCGCAGAACGACATTGCCCTACTGGTGGAAAAGCGCTGGCAGGCGCTGGAGCAGGCGCGGCGCGCCTATTTCGGCATGCAGCCCGGGCTGGAGGTGGCCGACGAGGTGCTGCGCCTGCGCACCTCGGGCCTGCGCGCCGGCACCAGCACCACGCTGGACCTGATCGACGCCCAGGTCAACCAGGCCAAGGCGCAGACCGAACGGGCCCAGGCCGCCCACGACTACGTGAAGGCCCTGGCCGAGCTGCTCGAAAGCTGCGGCCTGTCCGATGAATTTGGCAAATACATGGCACGCGCCGATGTGAAGGTGGAATGAACATGAGCGACAGCAACAAGAACAACGCAAACAGCAGTGGCAAGGGCAGCAGGAAGGCTGCGGTGCTGGGCGCCGTGGCCCTGGTGGCCGTGGGCGGCTTCGTCGGTTTCGGCCTGTGGAAGGCCTCTCAGCCAGCCCCCGAGGTGTTCCAGGGCCAGATGGAGGCCCGCGAGGCCGACATCGCCCCCAAGGTCACGGCGCGCATCGCGCAGATCCTGGTCAAGGAAGGCGACCAGATCGCCGTGGGCGCCCCGCTGATCCGCATGGACAGCCCCGAGGTGCAGGCCAAGCTGGCCCAGGCCACCGCCGCCCAGGAGGCCGCCCAGGCCGTGGCCGACAAGGCCGCGCACGGCGCGCGTCCGCAGGAGGTGGAGATGGCCCGCCTGGCCTGGCAGCGCGCCGTGACGGCGGCCGACCTGGCCGAATCCTCCTACCGCCGGGTGGACGGCCTGGCCCGCGAAGGCCTGGTGGCCGCACAGAAGCGCGACGAGGCCGAGGCCAACCACAAGGCCGCGCGCGACCAGGCCCTGGCCGCCAAGGCCCAGTACGAGCTGGCCCGTGCCGGCGCCCGGCCCGAGGACCGGTCTGCCGCCAGCGCCCAGGCGCGCCAGGTGGCCGGTGTGGTCGCCGAGGTCAAGGCCGCCCAGGCAGAGACCGAGCTCAAGAGCCCCGTGGCCGGCGAAGTGGCCAAGGTGCTGGCCCGCACGGGCGAGCTGTCGCCCCAGGGCGTGGCCGTGGTCACGGTGGTGGACCTGGCCGACCAGTGGGTGGTGCTGAACGTGCGGGAAGACCGCCTGCAGCGCTTTGCCATCGGCCAGGAGTTCGAGGCCACGCTGCCCGCCCTGGGTCGTGCAGGCAGCGCCGGCAAGCCCGTGCGCTTCAAGGTCTACCACACAGCCGCCCTGCCCGACTTCGCCACCTGGCGCGCCACGCGCGCCGGCCAGGGATTCGACGTGCGCACCTTCGAAGTGCGCGCCCGCCCGGCCTCTCCCATCGAAGGCGCCCGCCCCGGCATGACGGTGCTGGTGCAATGAGCTGGCGCGCAACGCCCTGCCCCTTGGCCACGCCATGAATCCCCTGGTCCACAGCTTTCGCCGCGAGGCGCGGCGCCTGCTTGCCAGCCCCTGGGACCTGGCCATGGTCACCTGGGTGCCGCTGCTGGCCGTGCTGCTCATGGGCTGGATCTTCTCGGCCGGCCTGCCACGCCACTTGCCCGTGGGCGTGCTGGACGACGACCACTCGGCCCTGTCGCGCCAGGTGGTGCGCATGCTCGACGCCACGCCCGGCCTGCAGGTGGTGCAGCACTACGCCAACTCGGCCGAGGCCGAGCGCGCGCTGCGCAGCGTGGAGGTGTATGCCGTGGTCACCCTCCCGCGCGACTTCGCGCGCACCGTGAAGGAGGGCCGCACGGCCCAGGTCACGCTGCTGCACAACGCGCAGCTGGGCACGCACTCGGGCGTGCTGCAACGCGACGTGCGCGCCGTGGTGGGCACGCTGTCGGCCGGCATCGAGATGGCGGCGCGCAACAAGCGCGGCGAGCCGGCCCGGGCCGTGCGCGTGAGCATCGAGCCCATCCACACGCAACTGGTGGCGCTGTTCAACGTGTCCACCAACTACGAGCAATTTCTGGGCGCAGCGCTGATTCCGGCGCTGCTGCACATCCTGGCCATGACGGCAGGCGCCTGGGCCGTGGGCCGCGAGCTGCGCGACCGCACGCTGGGCGAATGGCTCGGTGCGGGCGGTGGGGTACTGCGCACGGGCTCGGCCCTGGTGGGCAAGCTCGCCCTGCCCTGGGCCTCAATCACGCTGGTAGCGCTGCTGGCGCTGACGGGCATCACCTGGGGGCGCGGCTGGCACCCGCCGGGCAACCTGGCCTGGGTGGCTGCCGGGCTGGCGCTGTTGATGGCCGTGTCGGTGGCCGCAGGTGCGGCGCTGGCGGGCATCACGCGCTCGCTGCGCACCGCCCTCTCGGGCGCCGGCTTCTTCGCGGCGCCAGCGTTCGCCTTCAGCGGCGTGGCCTTTCCGCTGGCGGGCATGCCGGCCAGCGCACGTGCCTGGGCCGAGGCCATGCCCTACACCCACTACATCCGCCTGCAGATCGAGCAGCTGCAGATGGGCGCGCCGCTGCGCACCAGTGTTTCCACCGTTGTCGCGCTGATGGCGGCCACTGCCGTGCTGCTGCTGGCGTGCACGCTGGCCCTGCAGGTGGCACGGCGCAAACCCGAGAGCTGGGGAGGACGGTGATGCACAAGCGGTACGAAACCTCTGCCGAACCCTCGACCCTCTGGAGCGCCTGGCTCCAGGCCATGGCCACCATCGGCCGCGACAAGGGCGTGCTGCTGCTGCTCGTGGCCGCGCCCGTGCTCTACGGCTTCTTCTACCCCTGGTTCTATGCCGACGAGGTACTCACGCGCGTGCCCGTGGCCGTGGTGGACATGGACCGCAGCAGCCTGTCGCGCCAGATCACGCGCTTTGCCGAGGCCAACCCGCGCATCGAGGTGCGCCTGGTGACCGCCAGCGAGCGCGAGGCGCAGGAAGCGCTGTGGCGCGGCGAGGTGGAAGGCTATGCGCTGATACCACCCAACCTCAAGCGCAGCGCGGTGCGCGGCGAGGAGGCATCGGTCCGCGTAGAGGGCAACGGCGCCTATGCGCTGCTCAACAAGGCAGTGCAGTACGGCTTTGCCGAGGCCGTGGGCACCGTGTCCGCCGGCATCGAGATCCGCAAGCTGCAGGCCGCAGGCCAGAGCGCGCAGCAGGCGGCGGCCAGCCGCAACCCGGTGCAGTTGCAGATGGTGGCGCTGTTCAACCCGACCGAGGGCTACGGCAGCTTCGTCGTGCCCGCCGTGGCGCTGCTGATATTGCAGCAGACGCTGCTCATGGGCGCGGCCATGCTCACCGGCACCTGGGTGGAGGCCGGCCGGCACCGGGCGCGGGCCCGCACCTGGCTGGGCCGGCTGCTGGCGCTGTGCACGCTGGGCTGGGCGAGCGGCCTGTTCTACTTCGGCTGGATCTTTGTGCTGCACGACTATCCGCGCGGCGGCAACCCGCTGGGGGCGCTGGCGCTGCTGGCCTGCTATGTGCCCGCCATCGCGGCCCTGGGCGCGCTGATCGGCCTGTGGGTGGGCAACCGCGAGCGCGCACTGCAGGTGCTGCTGTTCACCACCTTGCCGATCGCCTTCATGGCCGGCTTTTCGTGGCCCGTGGAGGCGCTGCCCGAGCCGCTGCAGTGGCTGCGCTGGCTGCTGCCCAGCACCTCGGGCGTGCAGGCCTCGCTGCGGCTCAACCAGCTGGGGGCGCCCCTCGCGGCGGCCTTGCCCCAGCTGTGCGCGCTGGTGGCGCTGTGTGCGGCATGCACGGTGGCGCTGCTGGCCTGGGCCCGGCCAGGGCCTGGCCAACCGGGCTGAGGAATCCAGAACCTGTTCAAGGTCTTCTTGAACAGATTCTTGGGCACCTGGGTGGCAAGCCCGCGTACCATCACAGGCATTCCGGTATTCCCAGAGAAGATGGCCTTGAAACACTCCGCACCGCCTGAACCTGCTACCCGCGATGGCGACGCCTCGCACTACCAGCGCATCGTCCAGGGCGTGCTGGCCGATTCCAGGCACCTGATGGAGCGCGTCGCCGAGGCCACGCGCATGTCCCTGCAACTGCGCCAGGACCAGGCCCGCACCCCGGGCGAGCACCAGGGCATGCTCGAAGCGCAGCAGCAGCTCATGCGGCTCACCTCCGTGATGGGCGAGCGCTACCCTGGCGCGCTGCGCAAGGCGCTTGAACAGCAGACCGCGGCGCCGGGAGAGGAAAAGCCCTCGCGCTCCCTGTTCACCATCCATTTCGACCAGCTCGAACTGATGGACGAGTCGCAGATCACCGAAAGCGTCGAGCGCGCCCGCGCCAGGCAGGTCCTGGCGTCTGCCGTGGAGGGGCCGCTGGCCGACCTCGACGCCCTGGTGTGCGCAGCCCAGGGACTGCCGAGGGTGCAGCCCGAGAACAACCCCCTGCGCCCGGAAGTCTTCCTGCAGGCACTGCAGGCCGTGGTGTCGCAGATGCAGGCCACCGCGCAGGTGCGGCACGACTGGATGGCGCACATGGCCAAGGCCCTGGGCACGGAGCTCAAGGGCCTCTACCTGGCGCAGATCGATCTGCTCAAGCAAGGCGGTGTGCGGCCCGTGGGCTACGCCATGCGCCAGGCCGACGGCGAGTATGTGTACGTCGCGCCGGGCAACGGCGCAGCAGCCCCCGGGTTCGGTGACGAAACAGACATGCCTGTACCAGCAGGCTCCGGCGACCCGCTGCTGACACTCGACCGGCTGCGCCGCCTGCTGCTCGGCGAGTTCAGTGAGCAACCCGTGCCGCAGCAGTCCCCGGCGGCCGCGCCGGACAATGAACCCTTCGCCGAACGTTTTGCACGCGAGTTCGACAGCCCGGTGCAGCTTCCGCAGATCGACCCGCCCGCCACGGATTTCGCCATGACCGTGCCCGCCGCCTTCGAGGCGCTGCAGGAAATGAACCAGGTCGGCCAGATGATGGAGCGCCTGGGCAGCCAGCGCGTCCAGCCGGGCGACGGCCCAGGGCAGAGGCGCGCCGCGGGGCTGGGAGACGCCCTGGGCATGGAGGTGGTCGCGCTGATGGTGGACAACATCGCGCGCGATAGCCGGCTGCTGTGGCCTGTGCAGCAGTTCGTGCGTGCCCTGGAACCCGCCCTAATGCAGCTGGCGTTGGCCGACCCCCGGTTCTTCAGCAACAAGGAGCACCCCGCGCGCCGCCTGCTGCAGGACATCACCGAACACAGCATGGCTTTCAACGGGGCCGAGGCACCGGGCTTCAAGCGATTCATGCGCTCCCTCATGGACATTGCCGGCCCGCTGGCCTCGGCCACCATCGAAGGGGCCGACGACTTCGAGCAGGTCCGCCAGCAGTTGCACGCGCAATGGGCAGATGGCGAGCAGGTGCGCGAACAGGAGCGCCTGCGCGCCATCGAGGCGCTGGAGCACGCGGAGCAGCGCCACATCCTGGCGGCCAGGTTGTCCGGCGAGATCCGGTTGCTGCCCCAGATCGACAACATTCCTAGCGAGATTGCCCACTTCCTGTTCGGCCCCTGGGCCCAGGTCATGGCCCAGGCGAGCCTGACCGACAGGACCGGCAGCGCCGATCCGGGCCGCTACCAGGAGCTGGTGGGCGCCCTGGTCTGGAGCGCGCAGCCCGAACTGACCCGCACGAACACCGGTGAGCTCGCGCGCCTGATCCCCCAACTGCTGCCTCGCCTGCGAGAGGGCCTCGCATTGATCGACTACCCCGCTGACAGGACCGAAGCAGTCTTCGAGCAGTTGATGCAATTGCACCAGCAGGCCTTCCAGGGCGGGCCCAAGCCTGCCGCTTCGCCTGCCGAAACGGAGCCTGCGGAGCAAGCAACCCCGATCATGGACGAGGAGCCCTGGCTTGCGCCATCGGAAGCCCAGGATTCCGGTTTCATGGACGACTTGCAGCCTTCCCAGCCCGGGACCCTGGAGCCCCCGCCCGCACCCACGCCGGTGGATGGACCCACCCGACCTGCACTGGCCGTCGGCAGCTGGGTGAACCTGCTGGTGGCAGGCCAGTGGGAGCGCACCCAGCTGTCCTGGGTCGGCTCGCAGGGCACCTTCTTCCTCTTTACCAATGCGTCTGGCCGCACCCAGTCGATGACCCTGCGGCTGCTCGACCGGTGCATCCAGCAAGGCAGCCTGCAGGTGCTCAGCCAGCAGCCCGTGGTGGATGTCGCCCTGGACGCCGTGGCGCAGGCCGCCATGCGCAACAGCGTGGAAAGCAGGTTATGAGCCCCTGGCGTTCTGCCCCGGTCTGCGCAGCACCAGCATACCGAACAGCGGCGCCATGATGTACATGCTCACCGAGTAGATGGCGGCCGGCAGCGCGAGCTGGAAGTTGTCGAGCACCGACAGTGCGATGAAGATCGCCAGCGTGGAGTTGTGGATGCCGATCTCGAAACCGATGGCCGTGGCCATGGACTTGTCCATGCCCAAAGCGCGTGGCAGGAAGTAGCCAACGCAGAGGCTCAGGGCATTGAACAGCAGTACCGCCGGGCCGATGTCGGCAAACGATGCCGACAAAGCCGCCCATTCCTTGGCAATGGCAATCAGCGCGAACGACGCGAGCACCACGGCGCTGAAGATCTTCATCGGCTTTTCCATGCGCGCGCTGAAGGCCGGGGCGCGCCGGTGCACCCACATGCCCACGACCACAGGGATGAGCACGATCACGATCACCTCCAGCACCTTGCCGAACTGCAGCGGCACCACCTGGCCCGTTTTGGCGAAGGTGGCGATGGCCCAGTTGGTGATGAGCGGCAGGCTCACGATGGACAGCACCGTGTTGATGGCCGTGAGCGAGATGTTCATCGCCACGTTGCCGCCGAACAGGTGGCTGAACAGATTGGCCGACACGCCGCCCGGCGATGCCGCCAGCAGCATCAGCCCCACGGCATACAGCGGCGGCACGCCCAGCAGCACGATGAGGCCGTAGCAGGCCGCCGGCAGCACCAGCACCTGCAGCACCAGGGCCAGCAGCACAGCGCGCGGGTACTGCAGCAGGCGCTTGAAGTCCGCCACGGTGAGCGACAGGCCCAGGCCGAACATGACGAGGCCCAGCGCAATGAACAGCAGCGTGGGCAGGATGGAAATGAAACTCATGGTGCGCTCACGCGGCCAGGGGCTGGCCGCGCTCCTGTGGCAAAGCCCACGGCACCGCCATGCGGTGCCGTGGGCAAAAGTCGATGAACGAGGAGAGAGGGGGAGATGCGCCGGTTCAGGCCGCTGCAGTCGGGCCCGTGCGCAGGCGCACCGGGCCGCTGCGCTGCTCGATGGCGTGCTGCACTTCCTTGCGCAGGCCCATCAGAAAGCCCAACTCGGCCACCACGAAGAGCGGCCCCACGATCAGGCCTGCCAGGTCGTCCACGAAGGCGGGCTTGCGGCCCTCGTAGTAGTGGCCCACGAACTGGATCACCCAGCCCACGGCGAACAGGCCCAGGCCCGTGGCCAGCCACAGCGTGGTGCCTTGCAGCGCCAGCCATTGGCCGCCGGCCAGCATGGCGGCCTGCAGCGCGGCCATCACCAGGCCAAAGCGCGTATCGAGCCGGAAGTAGAAGACACTGGCCGCGATGGCTGCCACCAGCGCCGGCCCCACAGGCACACCACCCAGCAGCCAGACGGGGCGCGAGAGCAGGATCACCACGGCGAACATGATCATCGGCACCCCCACGAAATGGGTGTGGATGTTGCGCGGGTCGCGGTGGTAGTCGGCGTACTGGGCCAGGTGGTCGATCAGGGTTTTCATGGGTGTCTCCTGGTTGTTGTTGTAAGCAGCATCCATACTCGTGCGGCGCCCGCCCCCCGTCTGTCGGGGAGCCGACACAAACCCAGCCTTACCCGACTGCATGACCGACCCCGCCGCCTACCTTCCCGTGCTCCAGTCCGGCCGCTGGTTTGCCCACCTGCCGCCCGACTTCGCCCAGCCCCTGCTGGCCATGGCCCACCTGCGCCAGCTGGCGCCGGGCGAGGTGCTCTTTCTGCGCGGCGATGCGCCCTGCGGGCTGTATGCCGTGGTGCGCGGCGCGATCAGCATTTCGGGCACGGGCGGGCGGGCCGACGAAGCGCGCGCCGCCATGCTCACGCGGCTGGAGCCCCCGCACTGGTTCGGCGAGATCTCGGTGTTCGACAATTCGGCCCGCACGCACGATGCCCACGCGGCCGAAGCCAGCACCCTGCTGCAGATACCGCACGACCCTCTGCAGGCCTGGCTCACCGCCCACCCTCAGCACTGGCATGCGCTGGCCCTCTTGCTCACCGACAAGCTGCGCACCGCCTTCGTGGCCATCGAAGAACTGGCCCTGCTGCCTGCCGGCCAGCGCCTGGCGCGCCGCCTGGTGATGATGGCCGAGGGCTACGGCCAGTGGACGGCCGAGGGCCAGTCGCGCCGGGTGATCGGCATATCCCAGGAGCAGCTGTCGCTGATGCTGGCCATTTCGCGCCAGACCACCAATCAGATCCTCAAGGACCTGGAGGGCCGCGCCCTGGTGCGCGTGCACCGCGGCGAGGTGGAGATCCTGGACCTGGCGGCCCTGCGCGCCACTTGCTACTGAATCAATAGCGCCCAGCACACACGGGTTATCACCCAAGTGCATTTGGGAGCAAAATACTAAGAACACTTTGCATTTCCGGGCAAAATGGCGGCATGCAACTGAACTACATCGCCAACGCCTCTGTTCCGTCCTCGTCGGGCCGCACGCTTGCCGTGATCGACCCGTCCGACGGCCAGCCCTTCGACGAGATCCAGCGCAGCAACGCCGATGACATCGACGCGGCGGTGCATGCGGCGCGCCAGTGCTACAACGCAGTGTGGCAGCGCATGGCACCGGCCGACCGGGGCCGCCTGCTGCAGCGCCTGTCGGCCAAGGTGCTCGAGCATGCCGACGAGCTCACGGCGCTGGAGCAGCGCGACTGCGGCAAGCCCACCAAGCAGGCCCGCGCCGACACGCTGGCGCTGGCGCGCTACTTCGAGTTCTATGCCGGTGCCTGCGACAAGCTGCATGGCGAGACCCTGCCCTACCTGGACGGCTACAGCGTGCTCACCTGGCGCGAGCCGCATGGGGTGACGGGCCATGTGATCCCCTGGAACTACCCGATGCAGATCTTTGGCCGCAGCGTGGGCGGTGCCCTGGCGGCCGGCAACGTCTGCGTGGTCAAGCCGGCCGAGGACGCCTGCCTGTCGCTGATCCGCGTGGCGCAGCTGGCGGCCGAGGTGGGCTTTCCGTCCGGCGCGCTGAACATCGTCACGGGCTACGGCCACGAGGTGGGCGACGCGCTGGCGCGCCACCCGGGCATCGACCACATTAGCTTCACCGGCAGCCCCAAGATCGGCACGCTGATCCAGCAGGTGGCGGCCGAGCGCCACTGCCCGGTGACGCTGGAGCTCGGCGGCAAGAGCCCGCAGATCATCTTTGCCGATGCCGACCTGGATGCCGCCGTGCCCGTGGTGATCAACGCCATCGTGCAGAACGCGGGCCAGACCTGCAGCGCCGGCTCGCGCGTGCTGATCGACTCGCTGATCTACGAACCGCTGCTCGAACGCCTGGGCAAGGCCTTTGAACAGCTGCGCGTGGGCCCCGCGGCCATGGACCTCGATGTGGGCCCGCTGATCCGCCAGACCCAGCAGCAGCGCGTGTGGGACTTTCTGTCTGACGCGCAAGTCGCTGGCATCCCCATGGTGGCCCAGGGCGTGGTGGTGGACGAGTCGCCCGAAGGCGGCTTCTACCAGGCCCCCACGCTGCTGCGGGATGTGCCGGTGCAGCACCGCCTGGCGCAGGAGGAAGTCTTCGGCCCGGTGCTCTCGGCCATGGCCTTCCAGGACGAGGACCATGCGGTGGAGCTGGCCAATGCCACGCAGTTCGGCCTGGTGGCCGGCATCTGGACGCGCGACGGCTCGCGCCAGTTCCGCATGGCCAAGCGCGTGCACAGCGGCCAGGTGTTCATCAACAACTACGGCGCCGGCGGCGGCGTGGAGCTGCCCTTCGGCGGCGTGAAGTCCAGCGGCTACGGGCGCGAAAAGGGCTTCGAGGCGCTGTACGGCTTCACCACCCTCAAGACCGTGGCGATCAAGCACGGTTGATTGCGGCGCTCGCCGACCTGGCGGGCACCGATTTGCGCAAGACCTCTTTCCATGCCCCTGAGCCCCCCCGCCCCCCGCACCGCCCGCCATGTCCGGCGCGTGACCTACCAGGGCTATGAACGCGACGACGGCCTGTGGGACATCGAAGGCGAGCTGCACGATAGCAAGGCCTACGATGCCCCCGTGCACCGTGGCGAGGGCGTGCGCCGCGCGGGCGAGCCCATCCACCACATGCTGCTGCGCGTCACGGTGGACCGCCAGCTCGTGGTGCAGGCCATCGACGTGGCGATGGATGCCCACCCGCTCAAGGACTGCCCGCTGGCCCAGGCCGCGCTGCAGCAGATGGTGGGCTGCAGCATGACCCGCGGCTGGCGCCAGGCCATCCAGAAGCACCTGGGTGGCGTGGCCAGCTGCACCCACCTGCGCGAGCTGCTGTTCAACCTGGCCACCGCCGCCTTCCAGTCCGTCACCGCCGTGTTCGCACCGCCTGCCAATGGCGACCCGCCGCGCCACCTGAACCAGTGCACGGGCTGGGCCTTCGACGGCAACGGCGTGAAGGAGCACTTTCCGCAGTTCTACGGCCGCGTGCCCGCTGCAATCAGCAAACCCGACACGGCGGCACCGCCCGCCGAACGCTGACCACAGCAGTTCCACACCTTTTTTTTTACCGCCCCATTTTCCAAAGACAGGGAGACACTCCATGCGTGCACAGAACAAGTCCGTCATCGTCACCGGCGCCGGCAACGGCATTGGCGAAGGCATCGCCAAGCGCCTGGCGGCCGAGGGCGCCAAGGTCATCGTCAACGACATCAACGAAGCCGGCGGCCAGCGCGTGGTGGCCGAGATCACCGCGGCCGGCGGCACGGCCGCCTTCTTCAAGGCCGACGTGACGAATTCGGCCCAGGTCAAGGCCCTGGTCGATGAGGCCGTGCGCCTGTACGGCCAGCTCGACGTGATGGTCAACAACGCCGGCTGGACGCACCGCAACCGCCCCATGCTGGAGGTGAGCGAGGACGAGTTCGACAAGGTCTATGCCATCAACATGAAGAGCATCTACCTCTCGGCCATCCACGCCGTGCCGGTGCTGCGCAAGGTGGGAGGCGGCAGCATCATCAACATCGCCTCCACGGCCGGCCTGCGCCCACGCCCAGGCCTGACCTGGTACAACGGCTCCAAGGGCGCCGTGATCATCACCAGCAAGTCCATGGCGGCCGAGCTCGGCCCCGACAACATCCGCGTGAACTGCATCAACCCCGTGTTCAACCCCGACACCGGCCTGGCCGCCGAATTTGCCGGCGGCCCGGTGGACGATGCGCGCCGCGCCAAGTTCCTGGCCACCATCCCGCTGGGGCGCTTTTCCACCGCGCTCGACGTGGCCAACGCCGCGCTCTACCTTGCCAGTGATGAAGCGTCCTTCATCAATGGCGTGTGCATCGAGGTAGACGGCGGCCGCTGCGTCTAAGCCCCCACAAGGGCAAGTTGGGAGGCCGCATCCCCAATGCAGCAACTGCGGCAAAATGCCCCCATGGCCGAACGTGTGATCCCCCTGGTGGACCAGCGCAGCGCCGCACTCCGGGCGGTGGTGCCGCTGCATGGCCAGGCGCCCACGGGCCACTTGGTGGACACGCGCGGACGCCCCTTGCGCGACCTGCGCATCAGCGTGACGGACCGCTGCAACTTCCGCTGCAGCTACTGCATGCCCAAGGAAGTGTTCGACAAGGACTACCCCTACCTGCCGCACAGCGCGCTACTCAGCTTCGAGGAGATCACGCGGCTGGCAAAGCTCTTTCTGGCCCATGGCGTGCGCAAGATCCGCCTCACGGGTGGCGAGCCCCTGCTGCGCAAGAATCTCGAAGCCCTGGTGGCGCAACTGGCCGCGCTGCGCACGGTGGACGGCACGGCGCCCGACCTCACGCTGACCACCAACGGGTCGCTGCTGGTGCGCAAGGCCCGCGCGCTCAAGGATGCGGGCCTGAACCGCGTGACGGTGAGCCTCGACGGCCTGGACGACACGGTGTTCCGGCGCATGAACGACGTGGACTTCCCGGTGGCCGACGTGCTCGCGGGCATCGAGGCCGCGCATGCAGCGGGCCTGTCGCAGATCAAGGTCAACATGGTGGTCAAGCGCGGCACCAATGACCACGAGATCCTGCCCATGGCGCGGCACTTTCGCGGCACGGGCACCACGCTGCGCTTCATCGAGTACATGGATGTGGGGGCCACCAACGGCTGGCGCATGGACGAGGTGCTGCCCTCGGCCGAGCTCATCGAGCGCCTGCGCGCCCACCTGCCGCTGGTGCCGCTCGATCCCGCCAGCCCGGGCGAGACCGCCGAGCGCTGGGGCTATGCCGACGCCAGCGGCCTGCACGACCCGGCGCTGGGCGAGGTCGGCGTGATCAGCAGCGTGACCCAGGCCTTCTGCCACGACTGCAACCGCGCCCGCCTGTCCACCGAAGGCCAACTGTACCTGTGCCTGTTCGCCACCCAGGGCCATGACCTGCGCAGCTTGCTGCGCGGCGGCGCGAGCGACGAGGCCATCGCCTCGGCCATCGCCCCCATCTGGCAAAACCGCAGCGACCGCTACTCGGAGCTGCGCAGCAGCCTGCCTGCGGATGCCACGCCTGGGCCGCGCCGGGTGGAGATGAGCTATATCGGCGGGTGATGCAGGCGCTGCTGCCCTTTCTTTTTCTTCAACGCACACCGGGCCACCCCTCTCCATGATCGACATCCAAGACATCACCGGCCTCGTGCTGGCCGGGGGCCGCGGCTCCCGCATGGGCGGGGTCGACAAGGGCCTGCAGGGCTTTCGCGGCATGCCGCTGGCGCTGCACACGCTGATGCGGCTGCAGATGCAGACCGGCGCCACCATGGTCAACGCCAACCGCAACCTGGCAGCCTACGAATCATTCGGCGCGCCGGTGTGGCCCGACGTGCTGGCTGACTACGCCGGCCCGCTGGCCGGCTTCATGACCGGGCTGGAGCGCTGCGAAACCCCGTGGATGCTGACCGTGCCCTGCGACACCCCCCTGTTCCCGCTGGACCTGGCGGCGCGCCTGGCCGCAGCGGCCGACGAAGCGGGTGCCGACATCGCCATGGCCGCCGCCCCCGAGGACGATGGCAGCGGCCAGGTGGCCGTGCGCCCCCAGCCCGTGTTCTGCCTGCTGCGCGTGGACCTGCTGGAGAGCCTGGTGGCCTTCACCCAGGCCGGCGGCCGCAAGATCGATGCCTGGACAGGCCAGCACGCCTGCGCCATCGTGCCCTTCAACGCCCCTGGCGACGACCCGCAGGCCTTCTTCAACGCCAACACCCTGGCCGAGCTGCACGCGCTGGAGGCCGGCACACCATCCGACCGCCCATGAAGACCCTTGCCCAGATTGCCGCCGAACTGCAGGGCTACGATCCCAAGGCCCTGAGCGTTGCCGATGCCAATGCCTTCCTCGCGCGCCTGGTGCAGCCGGTGCAGGGCACCGAAACCATTGGCATCTTCGATGCGCTGGGGCGCGTGCTGGCCAGCGACGTCGTCTCGCCTGTGAGCGTGCCGCCGCACGACAACTCGGCCATGGATGGCTATGCGCTGGCCGGCACCCAACTGGTGCCGGGCCAGCCGCTCACGCTGCGCCCCGTGGGCACGGCCCTGGCCGGCAAGGCCTGGGCAGGCACGGTGGCCACGGGCGAGTGCGTGAAGATCATGACCGGGGCCATCATGCCGCCGGGCCTCGATACGGTGGTGCCGCAGGAGTTCACCACCACCGGCGCCGACGGCTCCATCACCATCGCCGCCGATGTGCTGCGCCTGGGCGACAACCGCCGCTTCAAAGGTGAGGACCTGATGCAGGGCAGCGTGGCATTGGCGCAGGGCGAGCTGCTCACGCCGGCCGCACTGGGCCTGGTGGCCAGCCTGGGCCTGCCCACCGTCACGGTGCACCGCCGCCTGCGCGTAGCCTACTTTTCCACCGGCGACGAGATCCTGAGCCTGGGCGAGCCCCCGCGCGAAGGGGCGGTGTACGACAGCAACCGCTATACCGTGTTCGGCCTGCTCACGCGCCTGGGCGTGGAGGTGATCGACCTGGGCGTGGTGCGCGACGAGCCCGCCCTGCTGGAGGCGGCCTTCCGGCAGGCGGCGCAGCAGGCCGATGCCATCATCACCAGCGGCGGCGTGAGCGTGGGCGAGGCCGACCACACGCGCACCATGATGAAACAACTGGGCGACGTGGCCTTCTGGCGCATCGCCATGCGCCCCGGCCGCCCCATGGCCGTGGGGCGTTTGGCCAGTGGTACGCCCGATGGCCGCAGCGCCGTGCTGTTCGGCCTGCCCGGCAACCCGGTGGCGGTGATGGTCACCTTCCTGGCCTTCGTGCGCCCGGCCCTGCTGCGCATGATGGGCAGCACCCATGCGCCCGCCCCCCTCATGCGCGCCACCAGCACCGAGGCCCTGCGCAAGAAACCCGGCCGCACCGAGTACCAGCGCGGCACCGTGAGCACGGCCCCCGATGGCAGCCTGCAGGTCTGCACCACCGGCAACCAGGGCTCGGGCGTGCTCAGCTCCATGGTGCAGGCCAACGGCCTCATCGTGCTGCACCACGGCCAGGGCGACGTGGCCGTGGGCGAACCCGTGGACGTCATGGTATTTGACGGCGTGATCTGACACGCAGGTGCGGCATGGACTTCCCAACGCCTGCGGCAACGCGGACTACGCTGCACTGAACACCCCCCTCTCATGGAAACGAGATCGCCATGCCTTACGCAGCCCAACACCTTACACAGCCCCCTTCGCGCGATGAAGTGGACCAATTGGCCGGCGCCACCGTCGTCGAGTTCGGCACGCCCTGGTGCGGCCACTGCCAGCGCGCCCAGCCCCTGATCGAAGGGGCCCTGAAGGACCGTGCCGATGTGGCCCACCTCAAGGTCGAGGACGGCCCCGGCCAACGCCTGGGCCGCACCTTCGGCGTGAAGCTCTGGCCCACGCTGGTCTTCCTCAAGGACGGCAAGGAAGTGGACCGCCTGGTGCGCCCGCAACAGGCGGCCGATGTGCAGCAGGCCCTGCAGGCTGTTGCGGGCTGACCCCCTTCAGCCCTCCTTCTTCGTCGCCAGCAGGTAGCCCACGCGCAGCGCGCGGTGCAGGCGGAACGCCCGGGTGAAAGGGTTGTAGCCCAGCCCGCGTGCATCTTGGAGGGCCAGGCCGGCGCCCTTGGCATGGGCGGTGAGTTCATGCGGACGAATGAACTTGCGGTAATCGTGCGTGCCCACGGGCAACAGCCGCAGCACGCGCTCCGCACTGAACACCGCGATAAGCCACGCAAAGGGCGTGCGGTTGATCGTGGAGAAGAACACCCAGCCACCGGGCTTGACCAGCCGCGCACAGGCCTCGATCACCAGGCGCGGATCGGGCACATGCTCCAGCATCTCCATGCAGGTCACCACGTCGTAGCTGTCGGGCTGCTCTGCCGCCAGTTCCTCGGCCGACACGGCGCGGTAGGCCACACTCGCCCCGGTCTTGCGGGCATGCAGCGTGGCCACCTTGAGCGGCTTGTCCGCCAGGTCGATGCCCAGCACATCGGCCCCGCGCCGGGCCATGGACTCGGCCAGGATGCCACCGCCGCAACCCACGTCGAGCACCCGCTTGCGTGAGAGCGAGACAGCATCGTCGATCCACTGCAGGCGCAGCGGGTTGATCTCGTGCAGCGGGCGGAATTCCGACTCGGGATCCCACCAGCGGTCGGCCAGTTGCTGGAATTTGGCGAGTTCGGCGGCGTCGAAATTGGTGTGTGCCATGGTGTTGCTCCTTCTTGGAAATGCGGACGATTGATCGGCTTACCAGTGGCCCCGGGCCCGGTTCCAGCGGTAGAGCCTGCGCGCAAAGGCGTTGTAGAAGAGGTCGGTGATGCGGCGCACGCCCCACCAGCGCAGCGGTGCGGCCAGCCAGCCCCAGCGCGGCACGCGCCGCAGGGCGGCAGCCAGGGCATCGGCGCCCACCTGCATGCGCCCCTGCCCGTCGGCCACGTGCAGGCGTTCGCGCACGGCTTCGAGGTCCAGGCCCAGGGCGTCGAGCACCTCGGGGCGCTGGTGCACGTCCACCCATTGCACATCCTTATCGGTTGCCAGCCGCTCCCGCATGGCGCAGATGCCGGCGTCGCACACGGGGCAGGCACTGTTGTAGTAGACGGTGGCGGTGCGGTTCGGGGTGTCGGTCATGGTCGTGCTCCTTGGCATTCATAATATCAATATTTAGTTAAATACCTAAATATTTAATTAAATAAATCATAAGACCGTTTCGCTAGAATGTGCGGATGGAAAAAATCTTCGAAGCGCTTGCGTCCACCCCCCGGCGCAAGATCCTGGCCTACCTGTCCGAAACCGAGCTGTCGGCGGGCGAGATCGCCACGCGCTTCGAGATGAGCAAGCCCTCGCTCTCGCAGCACCTCAAGGTGCTGGAGAATGCCGGCCTCGTCACGTCGGAAAAGCGCGGCCAGTTCGTCTTCTACAGCCTGCAGCGCGACAACCTGGCCCACACCCTCACGGGCTTCATGCAGAGCGTGTGCCCCGTGTCCACGGGGCTCAAGAAGGAAAGCCGCGCCCTGGCCCAGAGCAAGGCCAAGGCAGCGGGCGCCAAGCCCAAGCCGGCGGCCGAATAAGGCCTCAACCGCGCCCTGCGAAAGGCATGTTCGATGCCATCACGGTCATGTTGAGCACGTTGGCGGAGAGCGGCAGGCCGGCCATGTAGCTCACAGCCTCGGCCACGTGCTTGACATCCATCATGGGCTCGGTGGCCATGGTGCCGTTGGCCTGGCGCACGCCCTCGCCCTTGGTCATGCGGGCCGACAGGTCGGTCAGCGCATTGCCGATGTCGATCTGGCAGCCCACGATGTTGAACGGGCGACCATCGAGTGCCAGGCACTTGGTGAGGCCCAGCACGGCGTGCTTGCTGGCCGTGTAGGGGCTGCTGAAGGGCCGCGGCGTGTGCGCCGAGATCGAGCCGTTGTTGATGATGCGCCCGCCCTGGGGCGACTGGCGGCGCATGAGGCCGAAGGCCGCCCGCGCGCACAGGAACACGCCGGTGATGTTGGTGTCCACCACATCCAGCCACTTCTCCACGGGCAGCTCGTCCATGGGCACGGCGGGCGCGCCGATGCCGGCATTGTTGAACAGCACATCGAGCCGGCCGCCCTCCTTCTCGACCGCCTGGAACAGCGCATCGACGCTGGCGGGGTCGCGCACGTCGGACGTGACGGCCAGGGCCTTGCCGCCCTGGGCATGCACCTCCGAAACAAGCGAATCGAGCAACTCGGCACGGCGACCGGTGGCCACGACGAAGAAACCGTCGTGCGCGAGCGCCTTGGCAACGGCACGGCCGATGCCGCTGCCGGCGCCGGTGACGAGAGCGACTTTCTGGGCGGGAAGAGAGGACACGCAAATACTCCTGGTGAGATAGAAACGATGGCGAGAGTACGACCTTACACCGCGCCGTGCGACTCCACGTACAAGGCGTACAGCGAATGGCTGCTGGTCATGTACAGCCGGTTGCGCTTGGGCCCGCCAAAGGCCAGGTTGGCGCAGCGCTCGGGCAGGCGGATGAAGCCGATGGGCTTGCCCTCGGAGTTGAAGACCTTCACACCGTCCATCTCGTCGGAGCGCCCCGTGGGCAGGTGCGCCTTCATGCCGCCGCCGATGTCGGCAGGCTCGGCCGCCAGCGCGCCGGTATAGCCCCAGCCGCACCACAGGTTGCCGTCGCGGTCCACCTTGAAGCCGTCGAAGGCACCAGGGCCGGCGGCATCGATCAGCTTGGTCTTGTTGGAGACGCTGGCGCCATCGGCCGACACGTCGTAGGCCCAGATGCTGCGGTTGGGCGTGCCCTTCCACTCCACCACGTAGAGCTTCTTCTCGTCGGGTGAGAACGCCAGGCCGTTGGGGTTCACCAGGTCGGTGATCACGGCCGTGAGCTTGCCGTCCGGCGCTATGCGGTAGACGTTGGTCGTGGCCTGCTCTGGCGTGGCGCGCGAGCCCTCCCATTCGCCGCCGATGCCGAAGGTGGGGTCGGTGAACCAGACGCTGTCGTCCGACTTGACGACGATGTCGTTCGGCGCGTTCAGGCGCTTGCCCTCGAAGCGGTCGGCCAGCACGGTGATGCGGCCATCCTTCTCGGTGCGGGTCACCCGGCGAGTCACGGAATGCTCGCAGCTGATGAGCCGGCCCTGGCGGTCGCACACATTGCCGTTGGCGTAGTTGACGTTGGTCTTGTGCACCGAGAACTGGCCGGTCTTCTCGTCGTACTTCATCAGCCGGTTGTTCGGGATGTCGCTGAGCAGCAGGTAGCCGCCCTCGGGGAAGTAGGCCGGCCCCTCGGCCCAGCGCATGCCCGTGCCCAGCTGCTCCACCGTGCTGCTGTAGATGCGGTACTTGGCAAAGCCCGGGTCCAGGATGAACACCGAAGGGTCGGGGTAACGCTGGTTGGGTTTGAAGTCGAAGGCCTGCGCGCCAGCCAGGCCGCTGAGCGCGGCTACGCCAGTGCCGGCCGCCGTTTTCAGAAATTTGCGGCGAGCGGGCAGCATGCCTTGTGGATGGGTCGTCATCTCTCTTGTCTCCTGTTGTGGTTTTGAATGAATAAAAGAAAGCGAAACGCGGCCGATCCTCGGCCGCGGAATCAGGTGACCGGCGCGGGGTTGAAGAGCACCAGCGCGTTGTGCAGCTTCCAATGCTCGGCCCAGGTCTTCTTGCGGCCACTGGCCACGTCCAGCATCAGCTGGAACATCTCCCAGCCCACGTCGGCAATCGTCTTCTCGCCGGTGGCAATCGTTCCGGCGTTGATGTCCATCAGGTCGTGCCAGCGCCGCGCCAGGTCGTCGCGCGTGGCCACCTTGATGACGGGCACCTGGGCCAGGCCATAGGGCGTTCCACGGCCGGTGGTGAACACGTGCAGGTTCATGCCCGCAGCCAGTTGCAGGGTGCCGCAAATGAAGTCGCTGGCGGGCGTGGCCGCGTAGATCAGGCCGCGCTGCTTGAGCTTCTCGCCCGGGGCAATCACGCCCGAGATCGGCGAGCTGCCCGACTTGACGATGGAGCCCATGGCCTTTTCCACGATGTTGGACAAGCCGCCCTTCTTGTTGCCCGGCGTGGTGTTGGCGCTGCGGTCCACGCGCCCGCGCTGCAGGTAGGCGTCGTACCAGGCCATCTCGCGGATCATGGCCTCGGCCACTGCGGGCGTGGAGGCACGCGAGGTGAGCTGGTCGATGCCGTCGCGCACCTCGGTCGTTTCCGAGAACATCACCGTGGCGCCCGCGCGCACCAGCAGGTCGGTGCAAAAGCCAACGGCCGGGTTGGCCGTGACGCCCGAAAACGCGTCGCTGCCGCCGCACTGCACGCCCACCACCAGTTCGCTGGCGGGCACGGTTTCGCGCCGGCGCGCGTTCAGGCGCCTGAGGTGCAGCTCGGCCTGGCGCAGGATGGAGTCGACCATGGACATGAAGCCCACGTGCGCATCGTCCTGCAGGCACACCACGTCGAGCGGCGTCTCGGCGCTGGTGCCCGTGTCGGCCACGTTGCGCTCGTCCACCAGGGGGATGCTGCCGGGCGGCAGCAGCCGCTCGGGCTGCAGCTTCTCGCAGCCCAGGCTGACCACCATCACCTCGCCGCCGAAATTGGGGTTGAGCGAGATGTTGCGCAGCGTGCGGATGGGGATGATGGCGTCGGGCGCGTCGATGGCCACGCCGCAGCCGTAGGTGTGCTCCAGCGCCACCACGTCGTCCACGTTCGGAAAGCGCGGCAGCAGCTCGGCCTTGATGCGCTGCACGGCAAAGTCGGTGACGCCAGCCACGCACTGCACGGTCTGCGTGATGGCCAGGATGTTGCGCGTGCCCACCGAGCCATCGGCATTGCGGTAGCCCTCGAAGGTATAGCCCGTGAGCGGCGGCTGCGGCTCGGGCTTGACCGTGGCGATGGGCAGGCCCTCAAGCTCGCGCGCCTCGGGCATGCGCAGCAGGCGCTCGTGCACCCAACTGCCCGCGGGGATGGGTTTCAGGGCATAGCCGATGGGCACGTTGTAGCGGCGCACCTCGCCGCCTTCGGCAATGTCCACCAGCGCCACCTTGTGCGCCTGCGGCACCTTGTCCACCAGCGTCAGGCCCGAGGGGAACACCGTGCCCGCAGGCAGCCCCCCGTCGTTGGCGACGATGGCGACGTTGTCGCGCTCGTCCATCTTGATGTGCAGGGGCGGCCGCGCCGGGGTCGTGGAGGATGCGGTGCTATCGGTCATGGGGTTTTCTCGGTGCTGTTTTTCTCAATCTACCGCAGGCGCATCAGGGGCGCTGTCCGACTTCTGCCGTCTCGCGCGTCCAGGCGCGCGCCTGCTCGCTCAGGCTCAGGCCCAGGCCGGGGCGCGTGGGCACGAGCATGCGGCCGTCCTTGATCTCCAGGCGCTCGTTGAACAGCGGCTCCAGCCAGTCGAAATGCTCCACCCAGGGCTCGGTGGCATACACGGCGGCCAGGTGCACGTGCAGTTCCATCGCGAAATGCGGGCCCAGGCTCAGGCCCGCGTGCTCGGCCTGCGATGCGATCTTGAGGAAGGGCGTGATGCCGCCCACGCGCGGGGCATCGGGCATCAGGTAGTCGGCCGCGCGGTGGCGGATCAGCTCGCCATGCTCGGCGGCGCTGGTCAGCATCTCGCCCGTGGCGATGGGTGTGTCGAAGGTCGCAGCCAACGCGGCGTGGCCCTCGAAGTCGTAGGCGTCAAGCGGCTCCTCGATCCATACCAGGTTGAACTCTTCGAAGATGCGGCACATGCGCTGGGCCGTGGGGCGGTCCCACTGCTGGTTGGCGTCCACCATCAGCGGCACGTGCTCGCCCAGGTGCTTGCGCACGGTCTCCACGCGCGTGATGTCCAGCGCCCGGTCGGGCTGGCCGACCTTGAGCTTGATGCCGCCGATGCCGCGCTCGATGGAGGCGCCCGCGTTCACCACCAACTGGTCGATGGGCGTGTGCAGAAATCCGCCCGAGGTGTTGTAGCACTGCACCGAGTCGCGCTGCGAACCCAGGAGCTTGGACAGCGACAACCCCGCACGGCGGGCCTTGAGGTCGTACAGCGCCACATCGAAGGCGCCGATGGCCTGGGTGGACATGCCGCTGCGCCCGACCGAGGCACCGGCCCAGCACAGCTTGGTCCACAGGCGCGAGATGTCGCTCGGATCCTGGCCAATCAGCGCGGGCGCGATCTCCTTGGCGTGTGCAAACTGCCCGGGCCCGCCAGCGCGCTTGGAATAGCTCAGCCCCAGGCCCTTGTGGCCGTCCCGGGTTTCGATCTCGGCAAACAGCATCGCGATCTCGGTCATCGGCTTCTGGCGGCCGGTCAGCACCTTGGCGTCGCTGATCGGGTTGGCCAGCGGCAGGTAGCACGAGGAAACGCGGACCCAGGCGATGGAGTCGTTGGCGGCGGAGGGGGTGGAGGCAGTCATGGGCAGGAACTGGGGGATAACAGGAAAACAGGAGCCCCAAGGCTGCGCCTTGGGGCGTGGGGACATCAATCAATAGAAATTTTTCCGGTCTCGATCACCGTCTTCCAGCGCGCGTACTCCTTCTTCTGGAAGTCCGCGAACTGGGCCGGGGTGCTAACCACCATCTCAAAGCCGATGCCGACGAACTGGTCCTTCACCTTCGGGTCGTTCAGCGCCTCGGCAAACGCGGCATGGGCCTTTTCGCGCACGGCGGGCGGCAGGCCCTTGGGCGCGACGATGGCCTGCCAGGAGGTGACCTCGACGTTCTTCACGCCGGCTTCGGTCAGGGTGGGCACATCGGGCAGCACGGGCGAGCGCGCGGCGCTGGTGACGGCCAGGGCGCGCATCTTGCCGCCTTTGATGTACTGCACCACCGAGTTGACGTTCTGGAACGAGGCATCCACTTGCCCGCCCATGATGTCGGTGTGCGCCGGGGCGCCACCCTTGTAGGGCACATGGATGGCGGTGGTACCCGTCTGCTGCCAGAACAGCTCGGCCGTCAGGTGGTCGCTGGAGCCGTTGCCCGCCGAGGCAAAGGTCAGCTTGCCGGGGTTGGCCTTGAGGCTGGCGATCACGTCGGCCACCGTCTTGAACGGCGAATTGGTGGGCACGACGAGCACGTTGGGCGACTGCACGGCCACGGTGATCAGGTCGAAATCCTTGAGCGCGTCGTATTGCATGCCCTTGAGCAGGTGTGGCGTGATGACCAGCGGACCGAGCGACGTGACCAGGAAGGTGTAGCCATCAGCCGGAGCACGCTTGACGAAGGTGGCGCCGATGGTGCCCGTGGCCCCGGCCTTGTTCTCCACCAGGAAGGACTGCTTGAACTTGTTGGTGAGCAGCGGGCCCACGGCGCGCGCCACTTGGTCGGTGGAGCCACCGGGCGGGAACGGCACGACCAGCGTCACCGACTTGTCGGGCCAGGTCTGCGCGTGTGATGCCAGGGCCGCCAGGCCGATGCACAGGGCGGTGAGTGTCTTTTTCATGCGTTGTCTCCTTCTTTATGAAAATGGTCCCGATGGCCTGCCCGCGCAGTTGCTGCGGCCTTGGGTGGAACGGTCTGACGGCGCAGTCCAAAATGACAACGTTGTCATTTCACTGCCAGAGCAGCATGGTCAGCGATTTTTGTATGTTGGTTTGTCGCACCCACCAGCTGCTGATTGCCGCAGTCCGGCGCAAATGATATCGTTGTCATTTTGAGCCGTCAACCCGATTCAGACCAGGGTTTGCCCGAAGAAGACAAGCCTGCCAGGGCCACAAACCACTGCCCGCACGCCCCATCGGCTCGGCCAGCGAGAGCCCCTACCCGTCGTCATCGCACTACGCGCCACCTTGCCAGTGCCGGGCATCCCCGGATTTTTGGTAGGGTATGGCCCCACTCACCGCTCCCTTGTCATCGCCCGCCCCATGAACATCCCCTCCCCTCACAAGCCCGTCACCCTGCACGACGTGGCCAAGGTCGCGGGCGTGTCGCTCATCACTGCGTCGCGCGCGCTGGGCAACCCGGGCGTGGTGTCGGACAAGACCATCGCCAAGGTGCGCGAAGCCGTGGAGGCCACGGGCTACATCCCCAACCTGCTGGCGGGGGGACTCAAGTCCAAGCGCAGCCGCATGGTGGCGGCCATCGTGCCGGCGCTGTCGGTATCGCAGTTCTTGCCCACCGTGCAGACCCTCACCTCGGCGCTGGCTGCGGGCGGCTACCAGGTCATCGTGGGGCAGACCAACTACGACGCCGAGCGCGAAGAGGCCGTGCTCAACACCATGATCAGCCGCCAGCCCGACGGCATCGTGATGACCGGCCTGGTGCAGTCGCAAAAGGCACGCGACCGGCTCAGGCGATCCGGCATACCCGTGGTGGAAACCTGGGACCTGAGCGACCGGCCGGTGGACATGGTGATCGGTTTTTCGCACCTCAAGGTGGGTGGTGCCGTGGCCGGCTACTTCCTCTCGCGCGGATGGCACAAGGTGGGCATCGCCACCGGCAGCGACCACCGCGCCATGCTGCGGCGCGAAGGCTTTCTGGCCACCCTGGGACGTGACGACGTACCCACCGCCGTGGTGCCCGCCCCCAGCAGCCTGGCCCTGGGCCGCCGCGCGCTGGCAGAGTTGCTGGACAAGGAACCGGGCCTGCAAGCCGTGTGCTGCAGCTCAGACACCCTGGCCCACGGCGTGCTGGTGGAGGCCCAGGCACGCGGCCTGCGCGTGCCCGAGGATCTGGCCGTGGTGGGCTTCGGCAACGCCGAGTTCGGCGCGCACATGCTGCCGTCGATCAGCACCGTGCATGTGGATGGCCCCGAGATCGGCCGCCTGGCCGCGCAGCTCATCATGGCCCGCTGCAATGGCGAGGCGGTGGCGCAGCCCATCGTGGACCTGGGGTTTCGGCTGATCGAGCGGCGCTCCACGTCGGTGGACGCGGCTTAGCCGCCCGCGCTGCGCCCCAGGCGCACGCCAGCCAGCAAGGCCAGCGCCACGCAGGTGGCTCCCGCCCCCACAAGAAAGGCCGTGCCGATGCCGAACCAGTGCGTCGCCATGCCCACCACCGGCCCCGTCACGCCCAGCGCAATGTCGGCAAAGGCGATGAAGTTGCCCACCGCACGGCCGCGCTGCTCAGGCGGCACCGAGCGCGTGGCCAGCACGCCCATGGCCGGGAACACGAGCGAGAAGCCCAGGCCGGTGAGCGTGGCGCCCAGCACGGCCATGGCAGGGCTGACCGCCTGCCAGATCAACACCTGGCCCACGGCCTCGAAGGCCAGCGAACACACGGCGACAGCCGTGGCACCCAGGCGGTCCGGCAGACCCGAGCCCACCAGGCGCACGAGGATGTAGGCCGCGCTGAAACCCAGCAGCGCCGTGCCCGCATGGGCCCAGCCGTGGGCCGCGTAGTTGAGGGTGAGGAACGCAGCCATGGCTGCATACGGCACGGTGGCCAGCGCCAGCACCAGGCCCGGCCGCCAGATGAGGCCCAGCACGCGGTGGAACGGCACGCGCTGCTGCCCGCCCGAGGCGGGCACGGCCGGCAGCCGCAGCGCAATGGCCCAGGCCAGCAGCGGTGTGATCAGCGCGAGCACGCCCACGCCGGCAAAGCCGAAGGATGGCTGCACCGCCAGCCCCAGCGGTGCGCCCAGGCCGAGCGCGGCATAGATGGCAATGCCCACCCAGGACATGACGGAGCCCGTGCGCGCCGACCCCACGCGCGCAATGCCCCAGCTCATGAGGCCGGTGAGGAACAGGCTTTCACCGAGGCCCGCCACCAGCCGGCCGAGGATCAGCACGGCCAGGCTGGTTGCAGCGCCCAAAGGCAGCACACTGGCCAGCACATACGCCAGCCCCAAGCAGGCCGTGAGCGGCAGGCCCAGCAACACGGCAAAACGCGGCCCGCGCTGGTCGCACAGCGTGCCCGCCTGGTGGCGCGTGAGCAAGGTGGCCAGCGACTGCAGGCCGATGGCCCAGCCCACGGTGGCCGCGCCAAAGCCCAAGTGGTCGCGCACCTCCAGCGCCAGGGCGCCGAGCGGAATGCTGATGGACAGAAAACCGAGGAAGACCGCCAGCACCACCGGTGCCAGCGCCGCGAACAAGGCAGGCGCAGGTGCAGAAACGGACCCGAGCGGGCGAACTACGGAAGAAGCGGAGGGGGATGGAGAAGAAGAATGCGAAATGCGTGACGTCATGGAGAGCGCGCCTTTAAAACGCCGAGACACGCCCTTACTGGGCTCCTCTCGACAAAGGACGCGTTGGATGACGGTAACGCTTACGACAGGCTGGCTGGCAGCTGCGGGGCGGATTATGGCGTGGTGTTTCGCTGCCCGTCAACCGCACCGGAGAAAAATATTTCCCGATGCTCCGGCGGACCTGCACGCGGCCAGGCTCAGCCGCGAACGGCCTTTTCTATCGCTGCGACATCGATCTTTCTCATGGGCATCATGGCCTGGAAGGCACGCTTGGCCACCTCCCCACCCTGGGCCATGGCATCGGTCAGCACACGCGGGGTGATCTGCCAGTTGATGCCCCAGCGGTCCTTGCACCAGCCGCACTGGCTCTCCTGCCCGCCGTTGCCGACGATGGCGTTCCACAGGCGGTCGGTCTCGGCCTGGTCGTCGGTGGCGATCTGGAACGAGAAGGCCTCGCTGTGCTTGAACTGCGGGCCGCCGTTCAGGCCGATGCAGGGGATGCCGGCGACGGTGAATTCCACCGTCAGCACATTGCCCTTCTTGCCGCCGCCCGGGAAATCCGATGGTGCCTGGTGCACAGCGGTCACCTTGCTGTCCGGGAAGGTCTGGGCGTAGAAGTTGGCAGCGGCCTCGGCTTCGCTGTCGTACCAGATGCAGACGGTGTTCTTGGGCATGGGCATGCGGTGTCTCCTGAGATGGATGGGTGTAAGCAGGAACACGAAGCAAAGCAGCCCCTGCGCGGATCGAACGCCGGCCAGTGTGTCGCGTTCGGTGCCAACCCGCAAGGCAGTGCCTGTAGGACGCCACCGCGACACTGCGCGTCTTTGCATTTGATCGGATTGGCACAGAATGCGATTGGCGCCGCACCCTTTGAAAGTACCCCGGAACCTAGACTTTGCGCACACCAACCACCGGGAATCGACATGCCTTTCAACACCGCCACCCCATTCACCGTGCACAGCCCCGACATGGCCGATGGCCGCGTGGCCCGCGCGCAGTTCGCCAGCGCCATGGGCGGCCCGGGAGACAACCTGTCGCCGCAGATCGAATGGCAGGGCGCGCCGGCCAGCGCGCAGAGCTTCATCGTCACCCTGTACGACCCCGACGCACCCACCGGCTCGGGCTGGTGGCACTGGGCCGTGGCCAACCTGCCGGCCAGCACCCGCGCCTTGCCGCGCGGCGCCGGGGTGGCAGGCACCGGCGCCCTGCCCCCAGGCGCCGTGGAAATCAACACCGATATGGGCGTGCCCGGCTATGTGGGGCCCCTGCCCCCGCCCGGCGAAGCGCACCGCTACGTGATCACCGTGACCGCGCTCGACGTGCCGCAGCTGGACCTGCCGCCCACGGCAACCCCGGCGCTGCTGGCCTTCATGGCCGGCGCCCACACGGTGGGCAAGGCCAGCTTCACCGCCATGGGCGCACGCTGATCGCGGTATCGATGAACCACAGCCCCATGCGCACACGCCCCGCTGCACCCGACGGCGCAGCCCCGGCCCGCAGCATCCACGCCTTGCCCGGCGTGGGCATGGCGGCCCACGTGCTGCAGGGGCGCGGGCTGGAGATACTGCGCATGCGCATGGACCAACCCGCGCTGATCCTGGTCGACCAAGGCACCAAGACCGTGCGCGCCGAGCGCGGCGCCACGGCACGCGCCACGCCCGGGCAGGCCATCGTCATCGACGGCCAGCAGACGGTGGACTTCACCAACGCCGTGCCCCGCGGGGTGGACCACTACGAGGCCCGCTGGCTGGTGTTCGACACCGCCTTGCTCGAAGACCCCTACTACCTGGCCCGTGCTGCGCAGGCCGAGCGCTCCGGCACAGCGAGCGCATCGGTGCGCCGGGTGCCCCAGGTGGCACCAACGCTGGCCAACGCGTTCGAACGCGCCGCCCAATCCTTGGCGCCGGACCAAGCCCTGCCCGCCTCCGTCGCGCGCCAGCGGGTGCTGGAGGTGCTGCACTGGCTGCTGGAGCAGCACGGCATCGCCGTGCACGCCCCACCAGCGAATCCCGGCGTATCGGTCAAGGTGCGCGCGCTGATCGCGAGCCGGCTCAACGCCGACTGGACCGCCGGCCGCATCGCCAGCGAACTGGCCGTGTCCGAAGCCACGCTGCGCCGCCGCCTGGTCGCCGAAGGCGCATCGCTCACCCAATTGCTCGTGGACGCGCGGATGGCTACCGCGCTCACGCTGCTGCAGGCCACGGCGCAACCGGTATCGTCCATCGCGCTGTCGGTGGGCTATGAATCACCCTCGCGCTTTGCCGTGCGGTTTCGCCAGCGCTTTGGCTTTGCACCCACGGCCGTGCGCGGCCATGAGCGCGGGGCTCACTGATCCCTTTTCCCAAACCCTTAACCAACCACTACCCCATGCTCAAGATCCACCACCTCGGCCACTCCCAATCCGAACGCATCGTCTGGCTCTGCGAAGAGCTGGGCCTGCCCTACGAACTGGTGCACTACACGCGCGACGCCGTCACGCGCCTCTCGCCGCCCGAACTCAAGGCGCTGCACCCGCTGGGCGCCGCGCCGGTCATCGAAGACGGCGACCTGCTGCTGGCAGAGTCGGCCGCCATCGTCGAATACATCATCGCCACGCACGGCGGCGGCCGCCTCAAGCTCTCGCCGGAGCATGCCGACTACGCGGCGTTCCTGTACTGGTTCCACTTCTCCAACGGCAACCTGATGCCCGTGCTGGGCCGCATGATGGTGGTCAACCGAGCCCAGTTGCCGGCGGACCACCCGGTGCAGCAGAACGCACAGGTGCGCCTGGACCGGGTGCTGGCGCTGGTGGAAGCGCGCCTGGGCGAGGCGCCCTACCTTGCAGGCCAGGAGTTCACGGCTGCGGATGTGATGAGCGTGTTCTCGCTCACCACCATGAGGCTGTTCCAGCCACTGGACCTAACGCCGTACCCGAACATCCGCGCCTACCTGCAGCGCATCGGGGCGCGGCCGGCGTACCAACGCGCGATGGCCAAGGGGGATCCGGATCTGGTGCCGTTGCTGGGCTGACAGCGCGGTTCAACGGCGCTTGCGCAACGTCACAACCGCCCCTTCGCAAACACGTCGATCCGCTGTGCCGTATCCGGATCCGCAAAGCAGGCATTCGCCGCCTTGCTCTCCGCCACCAGCGCCTCTTCGATCCGCGGCCCCAGGCCCGATGTCAGCACGCGCTTGAGCCGTGCAGTGGCACCGGCCGAGCGGGTGGCCACTTCTGCGGCGAGGGCCATGGCGGTGGGGAGCATCTGGTCGGCCGGCACCACGCGGTTGACGAGGCCCAGGGCCTTGAGGTCCGCGGCGCTCTGGCGCTCGCCCAGCACGATGAGTTCCATGGTGCGCTGGTGGCCAAGGATCTGGGGCAGCAGGTGGGTGACGCCGCCGGTGACGAAGTGTCCCAGCGCCATTTCGGGGAAGAAGCAGACCAGGGTGTCAGCAGCCACGACCAAGTCGCAGTTGAGCACCCATTCAAAGCCGCCGCCCACGGCATAACCGTGCACGGCGCCGATGACGAGCTTGGGGCCGAACATGATGTCGCGCGTGATCTGCTGGATGCGCTCGCAGTGCTCGGCGATGGCGGCGGGGCTCTCGGACTGTTCGGCGAATTCCTTGAGGTCGTCGCCCGCGCAGAAGGCGCGGCCGGTACCGGTGAAGACGATGCATTGCGTGGCGGGCTCGTTCTGCGCAATCTGCAGGGCGGTGTGCAGGTCCACCAGCAGGGTGCCGCTGATGGCGTTCAGGCGCTCGGGGCGCTGCAGGGTGACGACACTGACGGCGCCTTCGATGGTGTGGGTGGCAAAAGTCATGGAAGTCGTCTCTCTTTCTCTGGTGATGTTGCAGGGTTCATCCGTTGGTGGGCTGTGCTTCGCGGTCCCAAGTCCCCGGCGCAATGCCTTCGGCCTGCAGGCGGAATTTCTCGACCTTGTCGGTGGGGGTCTTGGGCAGGGCGGGCAGCAGGCGCAGGTAGCGCGGCACCATGAAGCGGGCCATGTGCTGGCTGCAATGCGCGGCCAGCGCGGCGGGGGCCAGGCGTGCGCCGGGGCGCAGCACCACGCAGGCCATGACCTCCTCTTCGGTCATGTCGCTGGGCACGCCGAACACGGCGCATTCGAGCACGTCGGGGTGGGTCTCGATGCCCATCTCGACCTCGGCTGCGGAGATGTTTTCGCCGCGGCGGCGCACGATGTCCTTGGTGCGGCCCACGAAGTACATGTACCCCTCTTCGTCCTGGCGCAGCAGGTCGCCGGTTTGGAACCACAGGTCCTTGAAGGCGGCGAGCGTGGCCTCGGGCATGCCGTAGTAGCCCTGCATGAGCAGGCCGGGCTGCTCGGGGCGCAGGAGCAGTTCGCCGGGCTGGCCCACGGGAACTTCGAAGCCCTGCGGGTCTGCGAGCCGTGCACGGAAAGCAGGGTCCACCTTGCCGCACGAACCCATGCGGCGTGGTTCGTGCAGCGGCGTGTACATGACCCCACCGGCCTCGGTGGACCCGTACAGCTCCACCAGGCGGCAGCCAAAGCGCTCTTCGAACTGCGGTGCGAACGTGGGCAGCGGCACGCCCCAGCCCAGGCGGGCGCGGTGGTCGCGGTCGCGCGGGGACGGAGGTTGCTTCCACAGCATGGTGACCGTGGCGCCCATGAAGTCGAACACGGTGGCCTGCAAGGCACGCACCTCGTCCCAGTAGCGCGATACGCTGAAACGCTCGCCGACGGCGGCCACGCCGCGCAGCAGCAGTGCGGGCACGATGGTCATGACGGTGGCATCCAGGTGGAACATCGGATAGGGGCAATACAGCACGTCGTCGGCGCGCAGCTCGAGCCCCTCTATGAACAGCTGCGCCTGCGCGAGCACGAAGCGATGCCCAATCATGGCCGCCTTGGATCGGCCCGTGGTGCCTGAGGTGTAGAGCAGCAGGCACAGTGCGTCGCAAGCGACTTCGGGGCGCGGCAGGGTGTGCTCTGTGGGCTCCACGCTGCGCAGCAGGCTGTAGGGTAGGCAGCCTGCGGCACCGGCACCATCGGTGGTCCCCACCACGAAGACCTGGGTGGCCGTGGCCAGCTGGCCCTGCACCTCGGCCCACTGGGCATGCAGCGTGGCGTGCACCACCGCCATGCGGCTTTCCACCAGGTTGACCGCATCGGCCAGCACCGGGCCGCGAAACGAGGTGTTGACCGGCGCGGCCACCGAGCCCAGCTTGGTCAGGGCGAACCAGAGCACGGCCATCTCGATGCAGTTGGGCAGCATGAGGCTGACATGGTGGCCCGCGCGTACGCCCTGGGCATGCAGGCCGGCTGCCAGGCGATCGCTCTCCTCGTCGATCTGGCGGTAGGTCCATTCACCCGACGCCATGCGGATGAAGGGCTGGTGTGGCACCTCAGCAGCCGCGCGGCGCAGCTCGGCGCCAAGCGATGGGGCGAAGGGATCGTGGGTAGCGGAGGAAGGGGCGTTGACCATGGCTGTTGCAGGATAGAAAGGCCCTGCTCACAGGGCAAGCTCCGTGCCACACGCTGCAGCCTGGGTTTGCCTGCAAGCGCCTCGCATCGACGTGGCGGCGAGCGATTTGATTTGCAACGACCGTTCAATAGTTGAACGTTTCATATTGCAACGCCATGCCCACCAAGCGACCGCCTGCCCCCGTCCCTGCCGCCACCAGCCCCGACGACCTGCTGGAACGCCAGGGCCAACTCATCGAAGAGCTGCAGACCCTGGTGAACCATGTGCCCTATGGGCTGATGGTGCTGGAACCCGGCGGCGTGGTGCGCCACCTCAATGCCGAGGCGGCGCGCCAACTGCGGCTGCCGCGCCACCTGGCACAGGGGCGCACGCTGGGCTCGCTGCTGGACTTCGACACCATGGTGGAGCAGGTGTTCCTGACGGGTGAGGGCTACACCGACCGCGAGCGCGTGATCTCCACCCCGCGCTTTCAGCTGCATGTGCTGGACACGGCGGTGCCCGTGAAGGCGGCGGACGGGCGCGTGCTGTCGGTGGTCAACACCTTTCGCGAGATCAGTGGCGTGCTCCGCCTGGCGGACCGGATGGCGGGCAGCCAGGCGCGCCATACTTTCGACAGCATGATCGGGCAGAGCCCGGCGCTGCGGGCCACCATCGCCGCGGCGCGCAAGGCGGCGGCCGGCCAGGCCAACGTGCTGCTGTGCGGCGAGAGCGGCACGGGCAAGGAGGTGCTGGCCCAGGCGATTCACAACGCGAGTGCGCGGCGCGAGGGCCCCTTCATCGCGGTGAACTGCGCGGCACTGCCGCGCGACCTGATCGAAAGCGAGCTGTTCGGCCATGCGCCGGGTGCCTTCACCGGGGCGCAGCGCGAGGGGCGGCCGGGCAAGTTCGAGGCGGCCAGTGGCGGCACGATTTTGCTGGACGAGGTGTCGGAGTTGCCGCTCGACGTGCAGGCCAAGCTCTTGCGTGTGCTGCAAGAGCGCGAGGTGGTGCGCCTGGGCAGCACGCGCGCCGTGCGCGTGGATGCGCGCGTGGTCACGGCCAGCAACCGCGACCTGCATGCCATGGTGGCGCGCAAGGAGTTTCGCGAAGACCTGTACTACCGCTGCCATGTGATTGCGCTGACCCTGCCCCCGCTGCGCGAGCGCCCGGCCGACGTGGCGCTGCTGGCCACACATTTCCTGGCGCGCTACGGCGCGGCGCTGGGCAAGCCCGTGCATGCGCTGCCACCCGCCGTGCTGGCCGCGCTGCTGCAGCACCCCTGGCCGGGCAATGTGCGCGAGCTGGAGAACGCGATGGAGCGGCTGGTGAACCTGAGCGAGGGCGGCACGCTCGATGCCAGCGTGCTGGGCCTGGTGCCGGCGCCACCGGTCGCGCAGACCCCTGCGGATCCAGGCCCCAACACCGAGGTGCGCAGCCTGCGCGCGGCGGAGCGCGAGACCATCGTGCACGCGCTCAAGGCCCACCGCTTCAACGTGACCCGTGCGGCCCAGGCCCTGGGCATTGCCAAGCCCACGCTGTATGCCAAGCTGCGCCTGCACGGCATCCCACTGGAGCGGCCGCTGTCGTAGTCAGCGCCCGGGCTACTTCGCCACATAATCGTGCGGAGGGTGCAGCGGCTCAGCAGGTTCTTCGGCTGCCACGGCCGTGTTGGCACCGGGCACGGCCTTGCGGGCGAACAGCGTGTACATGGTGGGCACGACGAAGATGGTGAGCAGCGTGCCCAGCGACATGCCGCCCACGATCACCCAGCCGATCTGCGAGCGCGTTTCGGCACCGGCGCCCGAGGCCAGGGCCAGGGGGATGGCGCCGAGCACCATGGCGCCCGTGGTCATGAGGATGGGGCGCAGGCGCTGGGCCGAGGCCTTGACGAGCGCGTCCACCATCTCCAGGCCCTGCTCGCGCAGCTGGTTGGTGAACTCCACGATCAAAATCCCGTGCTTGGTGATCAGCCCCACCAGCGTGATCAGGCCGATCTGCGAATACACGTTGAGCGAGCCCCCGCTCCACTTGAGCGCCAGCAGCGCACCGATCATGGACAGCGGCACCGAGACCATGATCACCAGCGGGTCGATGAAGCTCTCGAACTGCGCGGCCAGCACCAGGAAGATGAACACCAGCGCCAGCAGGAAGACGATGCCCAGCGCGCCCTGCGAGCTGCGGAACTCGCGCGAGGTGCCGTTGAGGTCGGTGGTGTAGCCGGGCTTGAGCACCTTGGCGGCGGTGCTGTCCATGAAGGTCAGGGCCTCGCCCAGCGAATACTCGGGCGACAGGTTGGCTGTGATGGTGACCGAGCGCCGCTGGCCGAAGTGGTTGAGCTCGCGCGGACTCACGCTCTCCTTGACGTTGACCAGGCTGGAGAGCGGGATCATTGCGTCGTTGCGGCCGCGCACGTAGATGCTGTCGATGTTCTCGGGCGTGGTGCGGCCGCTGGCCTGGGTCTGCACGATCACGTCGTACTGCTCGGAGTCGCGCTTGTAGCGCGTGACGGTGCGCCCGCCCAGCATGGTCTCGATGGCCTTGGCCACCACGTCCACGCTCACGCCCAGGTCGGCGGCGCGGTCGCGGTTGACGGCGATGCGCAGCTCGGGCTTGTTCAGGCGCAGGTCCACATCGGGGGAAACGATGCCGGGGTTCTTGGCGATCTCGGCCATCACGGCGTTGGCCACGGCGTTGAGGTTCTCGTAGCTGTCGGAGGTCTGGATCACGTAGGTGAGCGGGCGCGCACGGAACGGCTGGCCCAGCGAGGGCGGCGTGATCAAAAAGGCATTGACGCCCGGCAGGCCGACCACCTTGGGCTGCAGCTCGCGCACCAGGTTGAGCGTGCTGCGCGAGCGGTTTTCCCAGTCCACCGTGCGGTAGATCACACTGCCTTGCGCCACCGTGGGGTTGCCGATGTTGGCGAAGATGCGGTCGAACTCGGGGTAGTCGCGGCCCACCTTTTCGAGCTCCAGCGCATAGCGGTTGGTGTAATCCAGGGTGGCGCCATCGGGCGCGGTGACGTTGACCAGGATGGTGCCGCGGTCTTCGAGCGGCGAGAGCTCCTGGCGCATGCTCGGGTAGACCAGCACCAGCGCGGCGCCGCTGACCGCCATGGCAATGATCACCAGCCAGCGCGCCTGGAACAGAACACCGCGCACGCCACCCGCCCGCCCACCCCAGCGCGCGGTGACGATCCAGCGCAGCAAGCGGCCATAGGCGTCCGAGAGGGCCGTGAGCAAGCGCTCCATGGAGCGGTCGAACCAGTTGGGCTTCGGGTTGTGCTTGAGCAGCAGCGAGCACATCATGGGCGACAGCGTGAGCGCCACGAAGCCCGAGACCACCACGGCGCCGGCCAGCGCCAGCGCGAACTCGACGAACAGCCGACCCGTGCGGCCGGGCGTGAAGGCCAGCGGCGCATACACGGCCACCAGGGTCAGCGTCATTGCGACGATGGCAAAGCCGATTTCGCGTGCGCCCTTGATCGCGGCCGAGAACGGATCGAGCCCCTCCTCGATGTGCCGGTAGATGTTCTCCAGCATCACGATGGCGTCGTCCACCACCAGGCCGATGGCCAGCACCAGGGCCAGCAGGGTGAGGGTGTTGATCGAGAAGCCCGCCAGCGACATCAGCGCAAAGCTGCCCACCAGGCTAACCGGGATGGTGACGATGGGGATGATGGAGGCGCGCGCCGTGCGCAGGAAGACGAAGATCACCAGCGCCACCAGCACCACGGCCTCGGCGATGGTGGTGTAGACGCTCTTCACCGAGCGGTCGATGAACAGCGAGTTGTCGTTGGCGATGTCGATGGCGATGTCCGGCGGCAGGTCGGCCTTGAGCGTGGGCAGCATGGCGCGCACGCCGGCCGACAGCTCCAGCGGGTTGGCCGTGGCCTGGCGGATCACGCCCAGGGAGATGGCCTCGCGCCCGTTCAGGCGCACGCGGCTGCGGTCGCTGGCGGCGCCCTCCTCCACCCGCGCCACGTCGCGGATGCGCACCGGAAAGCCGTTGACGGTGCGGATCACCACGCTTGCGAACTGCGCCGGGCTGGCCAGGTCGGTCTGCGAGGTGACGCTGAACTCGCGCTGCTGCGACTCGATGCGGCCGGCGGGCAGCTCCAGGTTGTTGCGGCGGATGGCGTCTTCCACGTCCTGCGTGGTCAGGCGGTAGCCGGCCATGCGCTCGGGGTCCAGCCACACACGCATGGCGTAGCGGCGCTCGCCGTAGATGGGCACGTCGGCCACGCCGGTCACGGTCTGCAGGCGCGGCTTGACGATGCGGTTGAGCAGGTCGTTGATCTCCAGCGGCGTGCGCGTGTCGCTGCTGAAGGCCAGCCACATCACGGGCGAGGCGTCGGCCTCGACCTTGGCGATCACGGGCTCGTCCACCGCGTCAGGCAAGCGGTTGCGCACGCGGGCGGTGCGGTCGCGCACCTCGGCAGCGGCGTTGTCGGCGTCTTTCTCCAGGCGAAAGCGCACGCTGATCTGGCTTTGCTCGGCGCGGCTGATGGAGGTGATGACGTCCACCGCGTCGATGCCGGCGATCGAGTCTTCGAGCGGCTTGGTGACCTGCGATTCGATCACCTCGGCCGAGGCCCCCGCGTAGCGCACGCTGACCGTGACCACAGGCTCGTCGATCTTGGGGTATTCACGCACCGACAGGCGTGTGAAGCTCACCGCCCCGACCAGCAACACCAAAAGCGACAGCACGGTGGCCAGCACCGGCCGGCGGATCGAGAGTTCAGCGAGTTGCATGGCAGTACGTCAGCAGGGTGCGGTGAAGGGGGCTGCAGGCCGCTCAGGCGGGCTTGCCCGGCACCATGGGTGCCGAGCGGCCCGAAGAGGTGCCTGCCACCTGGCAGGGGTTGGGGCCGGGCAGTGGCTCCACCAGGGCGGCGACCGGCGCCGCAGCGGGTGCCGGTGCAGTGACGGGGGCCGCAGTTGCGGGCTTGCCCACGGAAAGTGCGGCGGACGCCGGCGCATCGGCCATGGGGGCAGCCTCCGAAGCCGCACTCGACGTTGCGCGTGCCGGCCCGGCGGCAGCGCCTTTGCCTTTGCCAGCCTCCGGCTGGCCCAGCACCACCACGCGCACGGCGGTACCGTCGCGCTGGATACGCTGCTGCCCTGCGGTGACGACCAGGTCGTCGGCGGCCAGGCCGTCCACCACCTCCACCAGGCCAGGGGCGCGCGCCCCCAGCGTCACGGCGGTGCGCTGGGCCACGCGGGTGCCGGGCTCCTTGCCTTCGATCACCTTGTAGACGAAGGCGTTACTGCCCTCGGGCACGATGGCCTCCTCAGGGACCACGCGGGCGTTGGCACGTTCGGAGAACACCGTGGTCACGCGCGCGAACATGCCGGGGCGCAACTGCAGGCGGCGGTTGTCGATGCAGCCACGCACGGCCACGGCACGGCCATCGGCGTCGATCTGCGGGTTGATGGCCTGGACCACGGCGGCGTAACGCACGCCGGGCAGCGCGTCGAACACCACGCGCGCCGTCTGGCCGGTGCGCACCTTGCCCTGCAGGCGCTCGGGCAGGCGGAAGTCCACGTACACCGCGTCCAGGTCTTCCACGTTGACGATGTCGGCGCCGTCCTTGAGGTAGTCGCCCACGTTCACGCCGCGGATGCCGGCAATGCCGTCGAACGGCGCCAGGATGCGCAGCCGCGAGGCCGTGGCCTGCGACAGCGAGAGCTTGGCCTGGGCGACTTCGAGGTTGGCGGCGCTCTCGTCGACCGAGCGCTGGCTGATGAAGCCCTGCGCCACCAGCTCCTGGTTGCGCTTGTGGTTGGCCTGGGCGATGGACAGCTCGGCCTGGCTTTGCTGCACCTGGGCTCGGGGCAACTGGTCGTCAAACTGCACCAGCACCTGGCCCTGGCGCACGCGCTGGCCGTCGGTGAAATTGAGCTGGGTGATGCGCCCGCTGACCTCGGGGCGCAGCACCACGCTGCGGCGCGAGCGCAGGCTGCCCACGGCCTCGGCATCGTCGCGCAGCGCCATCTGGCGCACGGGCGCGGCCTCCACCGCCACCACCCGGCCCGCGCCGCCCTGCCCGCCCGGCCCCCGCGCGCCAGCCGAGGGGCCATTGCCCCCCGCAGGTGCAGACGCGCTGTCCGTCTTGGGCGGCGCGGCAGGGCGCTGAAGCCACCATGCGGCCCCCGATGCGGCAGCGATGCCGACGACAGCAACAACGATGTAACGGGTTTTGGACGCCATGGATCAGCAGCAGTGAGATCGGTGAAGCCCGGGCGCGGGCAATCTGCCAATGTATCAGTGTGTATCCAAACCTGCAGCCCCCGGCTACTTCAGGGGTGGGGGATTGGAGACAGTCAACCGCCGCCCCAGTCTTCCGCGTGGTCTCAGCTGCGGCCCAGCGCCTTGTCCACGCCCTTGTTGGCCAGTTGGTCGGCGCGCTCGTTGCCGGGGTCGCCCGAGTGGCCCTTGACCCAGCGCCAGTCGATGCGGTGCCCGCCGCTGGCGACCAGGGCGTCCAGGCGCTGCCACAGCTCCACGTTCTTCACCGGGGCCTTGCTGGCGGTGCGCCAGCCGCGGGCCTTCCAGCCGTGGATCCACTCGGTGATGCCCTTGCGCACGTACTCGCTGTCCAGGTACAGGGTGACGGCGCAGGGGCGCTTGAGGGCAGCAAGCGCCTCGATCACGGCCAGCAGCTCCATGCGGTTGTTGGTAGTGCCCAGCTCGCCGCCAAACAGCTCCTTCTCCGATGTGCCTGCGCGCAGCAGCACGCCCCAGCCACCAGGGCCGGGGTTGCCCTTGCAGGCACCGTCGGTGTAAATCACGACCTCGTTCAAAATGGATTCCTGTTCTTCTTCATGTTCATGGTCATCAGCGCCGGTGCGTAGCGCCCGGTGGCGAGGGGGTGCGGTGCGCCACGGGCACGGCGGCTGCGTTGCGCTGGCGCGCGGTGCGCCACGCGGGCTCCAGCAGGCGCATGCCGTGCACGCGCTTGACGGCCACCAGAAAGTACCCGGCGCCGAAAATCGGCCACCACTTCTCGCCCAGCGGGTCCAGCCAGCCAAAGCGCTCGATCCACTGGCTGCTGCGCACCGCAGGACAATAACAGCCAAACCGGGCCGATTCGACCTCGAAGCTCAACAACCGCAACCAGTCGCGCAGGCGGCGGTAGCCGATGAACTCGCCCACGTCGGGCAGGTAGAGCGAGCCGCGGCCAAAGCGGCCGTACAGCCGCGCACGCCGCTGGCGCAGGCCCCACAGGCTCATGGGGTTCAGGCCGCTGATGACCACGCGCCCTTCGGGCACGAGCACGCGCGCCACCTCGCGCAGGGCGGCGTGGGGGTCGATGCTCAGCTCCAGCGTGTGGGGCAGCACCACCAGGTCGAGGCTGGCCTCGGCAAATGGCAGGGCCACCGGCTCAGCCAGCAGCGCGATGGCCTGGCGGGGCGTACCATCCTCGCGCAGGCCGGGCTCGGCGGCCAGGCCACCCTCGCCCACGGCCTCCTGCCCCAGCGCCAGCCATTGGTACGGCATGCGGTTGGCACGCAGGCCGTCCAGCAGGGGCATACCCAGCTGCACGGCGTGGTAGCCGAAGAGGTCCGCAACCGCCTCATCCAGGCGGGCTTGCTCCCAGGCCAGCAGGTAACGGCCGGGCGGGGAATCGAACCAGTGGTGCAAACCTATAATTTGATCGCTCATGAACCTGCTACCGCTGCCCGCCTTTGCCGACAACTACATCTGGATGCTGCACGACGCACGCCAGGCCATTGTGGTCGACCCGGGAGATCCCGCACCGGTACAGAAGGCTTTGCACGACCTGGGACTGCGATTGCAGGCCATTCTAGTCACGCACCACCACAACGATCACGTCGGTGGGGTGGACGTGCTGCGCGAGGCCACGGGCGCCACCGTTTACGGCCCGGCGCGCGAGAAAGTCCCCGAGCCGCTGGTGCGCCTGGCCGCTGGCGACACGGTGGACGTGGCCGGCCTGCACTTCACGGTGCTGGACGTGCCGGGCCACACGGCCGGGCACATCGCCTACTACGGTGCGGACATGGGGGGCAGGCCGGTGCTGTTCTGCGGCGACACGCTGTTCTCGGGCGGCTGCGGGCGCCTGTTCGAGGGCACACCGGCGCAGATGCTCGACTCGCTAGATCAGTTGGCGGCCCTGCCCGGCAACACCAGGGTGTGTTGTGCGCACGAATACACACTCTCGAACCTTAAATTCGCGCGCGCCGTGGAACCCGGCAACCAGGATCTGGTCCACTACCTCGGCTGGTGCGAAGCACAGCGGGCGCAGGGCCTGCCCACCCTGCCATCGAACATTGCGCAAGAGCGCGGTATCAACCCCTTCCTGCGCGTGCGCGAAGCCGAGGTGCGCGAAGCAGCACAGCGGTTCGACCTGCAGACAGATCAACACGACGCAGTGGCCGTACTGGCGGCACTGCGCCAATGGAAAAACGAGTTTCGATGAAAATTGTGCACATCGCGTGCCTGGCCGGCATGCTCTGGCTGACCGGCTGCGCCACCACCGGAACCGACACCACCGTGGCGGGCGGCGCGTCCGATGGCCCTGCCACCCCCACCAACAACAAGGCGCCCGCGCGCCCCGCGCACACGCCGCTCATCCCGACCGGGCCGCTGCAGCCCATCATGGCGGTGAACACCTTCAACGGCGGCGGCGTGGCATCGCTCTCGGCCCCGGCCGACCTGTGGGACCGCATACGCCGCGGCTTTGCCATGCCCGACCTGCAGCATGAGCTGGTGCAGGACCGCGAGCAGTGGTATGCCACGCGGCCCGACTACATCCAGCGCATGACGGAGCGCTCAAGCAAGTACCTGTTCCACATCGTCGAGGAACTGGAACGCCGGGGCATGCCGACCGAGCTGGCACTGCTGCCCTACATCGAGAGCGCGTTCAACCCCCAGGCGGTGTCGAGCGCCAAGGCGGCGGGAATGTGGCAGTTCATGCCGGCCACGGGCAACTATTTCGACCTCAAGCAGAACGCCTTTCGCGATGACCGGCGCGACGTGCTGGCATCGACCCGCGCGGCGCTCGACTACCTGCAAAAGCTCTACGGCATGTTCGGCGACTGGCACCTGGCCCTGGCCGCCTACAACTGGGGCGAGGGCAGCGTGGGCCGCGCCATTGCGCGCAACCAGAAGGCGGGCCTGGGCACCAGTTACACCGACCTGAACATGCCGGCCGAGACCCGGCTGTATGTGCCCAAGCTGCAGGCGGTGAAGAACATCGTGGCCAACCCCGATGCCTTCAAGGCCGAGCTGCCGCTGATCGAGAACCACCCCTACTTCCAGACGGTGGACATCACCCACGACATCGACGTGGCGCTGGTGGCCACGCTCTCGGGCATCCGCGAGGACGATTTCCGCGCGCTCAACCCCTCGTACAAGCGCCCCGTGATCCTGGCGGCCGGCACACCCCAGATCCTGTTGCCCTGGGACAATGCCAAGGTCTTCCAGCGCAACCTGGAAGCGCGCCGCGAAGGCCAGTACGCCAGCTGGACGGTATGGTCCGTGCCCACCACCATGACGGTGGCCGACGCCGCCCAACGCACCGGCATGAGCGAGGCCGACCTGCGCGCCATGAACAACATCCCGCCGCGCATGCTGATCAAGGCCGGCTCGGCACTGATGGTGCCGCGCTCGGTGACCACGCGCGAGGACGTCTCATCGCACCTGGCGGACAACGGCCAACTGGCATTCGCCCCCGAAATCGTCACCCGCCGCACCACGGTGCGCGCCCGCAAGGGCGAAACCGTGGCCAGCGTGGCCAAGCGCTACAACCTGAGCACCAGCAACGTGGCCGACTGGAACGACGTCAAGGCCAGCGCCGCCTTCAAGCTGGGCCAGCAGATCGTGGTCTACCTGCCGGTGCGCGCCGCGGTGGCAGCTGCCACCCAGGTGCGATCCTCGAACGTGCGCAACGTAGTCCAGGCCCGCAGCAAGCAAAGCGCAGCCAAGGCCCCGGCCTCAGCCCCCGCCAAGCGCGGCGGCACGCCATCGAAGGTCAAGAAGCGTTGAGCTGACTGCTTACCCCGCCCTCAAGAGTGGCTTAAAAGCTCAGCGAAGCGGTCCTGGCTAGGCGCTTCGTCGCAGACAGTACCAGCGGTACGGCAAGACGGAGCAACGACGCCAGGAGAGGTTTTAAGCCGCTCCGCACTTACAACTTGAGGGAATGCATGCCCATTAGTCCTAGTACACCCATGACGATGAGGTAGATGGCCACGATAGTGCTGAGCAGGCGCGGCATGACGAGGATGAGGATGCCCGCGATCAGGGAGACGAGCGGGCCGATGCTGAGGGAGAATGCCATGGAGAAATCCTTGGTGGGTAGGTAGGAAGTTGGTGTGCCGAGCCTACGGCAAACCGGATGCCGGCCAATGTAAGCCATCTTCCCGTCCCGAAAGCGCAGAAGGCGCTTGATGCGCAGGCAGTCTCATACGGATTTGCATTCAATCGTATAACTAGGCGGGAAGCCGCAGACAGTCCTGTAGCACGGCAAGGCGGACCAACGAAGTTAGACGGTTGAAGGCAAATCCGTATCAGACGTTGTACTTCTGCCGCGCCTTGCGCACCCACTCGTTGCTGAAGGTGCGGGCCAGGTCGACCTTCACGTCGGCCACCTCGGGGCCGGTGCGGCCCAGCACGCGCAGCGCGGTGGCGGGCCCGTCGTCGGGCATCAGGCCGTTGGGCGAGAAGGTCTCGCGCACACGGCTGAAGGCGGCCAGGTACAGCCCGCGGTCGCCCAGCAGGTAACTGGGCGGTACCACCTTGATCAGGTCGGCCGGCGCGGCCGTCTGCAGCCACTTGAGCGCATGCACGATGCCATTGGTCAGCGCCTGCACCTGGGCCGCCTGCTTTTGCACGAAGGCCTGGGGCGCATACAGGCAACCGGCCGGCATGTTGCCGCCAAACAGCTCCTGTGAGCCCTTCAGGGTGCGCATGTCGCCCACGATGTGCACGTCCATCTTCTGCTCCAGCAGCGTCATGATGGGATCTGCATGGCACAGCGCCTGCACCTGGCCCGTGCGCAGCGCCGCCACGGCCGGCGCGCCCGAGCCCACCCCCACGAAGGTCACGTCGCGCTCGCGCATGCCGGCGCGCGCCAGCAGGTGGATGGCCATGAGGTGCGTGGACGACCCCAGGGCCGAGACACCGATGCGCCGGCCCGCGAGGTCAGGGAGTGCCTCGTAGCGCGGCAAGGCCTTGCGCGAAACGCCCATGGCGATCTGCGGCGCGCGGCCATGCACTGCCATGGCGCGCAGGTAGCTGCCACGCACCTGCTGGCGGATGGTGTATTCGTAAGCCCCCGACCCCACGTCGGCCGCCCCTTGCAACACGGCCTGCAGTGCCATGGCGCCACCGGCAAAGTCGGAGACCACCACCTGCAGCCCTTCGCTCTCAAAATAGCCCAGCAGATCGGCCAACGCCAGCGGCAGGTGGTAAAGCACGCTTTGCCCCCCGACAGCCACCGTGACGCGACCCAACCCCGGCGCGGCGGCCTGTTGCGACAGCACGGCTGGCGCAAACACCGCAGCCGCCGAGAGGGCGGATACGGCACCAAAAGCGCGGCGGCTGAGCAAGGCACTGGGCATGGAAAAATGAAAGGCGAAGAGGCCATTGTTGCACTGCAACAATCGTGCCTCAGCATAGCCCGGCAGGCATCAGGGACTACCCCTGAGGACTAATACGTAGGTGACAGTGGATTGGGCCCCGCGAGGGGCCAAAATGTGGGCCGCGAGGGCCCGGCCGCAGGCGGAAAACGCCCGCCAGCCCTGGCGATCAGCGGTATCCCATGAACAGGATGCCGATGTTGACGAGCAAGGCACCCGACCACAGCGCACTGCGCACGGTGGGCATGTCCGCCACATACATCATGATGTAAAAAATGCGCAGAAACACCCACAGCAGGGCTGCCAGGTCCAGCAGTGTCTGGCCTGCGCCGAGCTGGTGCGCAATGATCACCGCGCCGATGAAGAACGGCAGCGCCTCGAAGCTGTTGGTCTGCGCTGCATTGGCGCGTGCCTGCCAGCCTGTCTGCCGGGCCAGCCAGGCCCGTGGGTCGCTGTTGTCGAAACCGCCCTGCCCGCGCGATTTTCCCAGCCCCCCGCTCTTGGCCAGGTAGGAGCACACCATGGGCAGCAGCGCAGCCACCAGCACACACCAGTAGGCCGCCGTGAACCGGGCCATGTGCATGGAGGAGTTCATTCTTGTTGCACTTTCTTCTTGCTATTGCCTGCCAGCCTTGCCTGGAAAGCCATTGAATCGATAGGAGGGCACGGATTCTAAGCGGCCCTGCACCCAAGCCACTTCAGCGCCGGTCCACGAGCGCATGGGCGATGGTGCCCAGGTCCACGTATTCCAGCTCGCTGCCCACCGGCACGCCGCGAGCCAGCCGCGTGACGTGCAGGCCCCGGGCCTTGAGCGCCTCGCTGATCACATGCGCGGTCGCCTCGCCCTCGGCATTGAAATTGGTCGCCAGGATCACCTCCTGCACCGTGCCGTCGCTGGCCCGGTCCATGAGCTTGTGCAGGCCGATCTCCTTGGGGCCGATGCCGTCGAGCGGACTGAGCCGCCCCATCAGCACGAAGTACAGCCCCTTGAAGGCCCCCGTGCGCTCCAGCGCCGACTGGTCCGCAGGCGTCTCCACCACGCACAGCCGCGTGGCATCGCGCTCCGGGTCCAGGCAGGTGCTGCACACATCGGCCTCGGTGAAGGTATGGCAGCGGCTGCAGTGGTGCACCGACACAGCCGCATCGTGCAGCGCCCGTGACAAGGCCTCGGCCCCCTCCCGGTCATGCTGCAGCAGATGGAACGCCATGCGCGAGGCCGACTTCACCCCCACCCCCGGCAGCCGCTTGAGCGCCTGGATCAAAACGTCAAGGGAATTGGTAGAAGAAGAAGAAGCCATAGGGCCAGTTTACGCAGCGAAAAGCCGGTTTAAGAAAGTGTTTGTCTATGCCACCAGGCGCAAGCGAGCGAAGCAAGCAACGCGCCGCCCCAGGGCTTCACACCCCGCCCTCCAGGGCGTAGCGAGCGGGATAAGCTGCTAGGCGGACGGAGCACAGGAACCGGAACGTACTTGAAGTACGTGAGGATTCCGAGCACCGCCCAACGACGCAGATTGCCCGCTCGGTAGCCAACCCTCAGAAAGGGAGTTTCATGCCGCCGGGGAGTCCTGGCATCCCTGCCGTGAGCTTGCCCATCTTCTCATTCGAAGTCTCTTCCGCCTTGCGCACCGCCGCATTGAATGCAGCCGCCACCAGGTCTTCGAGCATGTCCTTGTCTTCGGCCAGCAGGCTCGGATCGATGGTGATGCGCTTGACGTCGTGCTTGCAGGTCATGAGCACCTTCACGAGGCCGGCGCCGGATTCGCCCTCGACCTCGATGAAGGCCAGTTCGTCCTGCGCCTTCTTCAGGTTGTCCTGCATGGCCTGGGCTTGCTTCATCAGGCCGGCGAGTTGTCCTTTGTTGAACATGGTGGTGGTCCTTGGGTTGGAGGTTGTAGGTTGGAGGTTGTCTGTCTATCGATCTGTCGGCATCGGTTGCTGCAAACGCCTCACGCAGGCTTGATGCTGCCCGGCACGATTTTCGCGCCATGGTCGCGCAGCAGCGTCTGCACATAGGGGTCGTTCATCACGATCTCTTCGGCCACGCGCTGGCGCTCGGCAGCGGCAGCGGCGTTGCGGCGCGCGGGGCTGTCGATCACCACGCCCACCTCGACGGTGATCTGGGTGGCATGGCCGGCATTTTCCAGCGCGGCGCGCAGGCGCTCGCGCGCCGTGGGCTGGTTGAGCGACTCGCGCTCCACGCGCAGCAGCCAGTGGCCACCATCGCGTGCCACCAGCTGCGACTGCAGCGCCAGCTCGCGCACCAGCGCGGTGATCACTTCGGCGGTCACCAGGGACTGTACGGTGGTGTACCAGACCTCGCCCTCTTCGGTCGGCGTATAGCGGGCCGAGGCAGGCAGCGATGCCGCCGAAGGCGAATGCGCCGTGGGCTGCAGGCGCACGCCAGGCTCTGCGGACATGCTGCGCACGGGGATGGACATCACGTCGGCCGCCGGGCGCTCGGCCACGGCCGTGGCGGGTGACGATGACCTGGCGTGCTCGCCGCCATCGCGCTCATCGCCAGACCCGCCGTGCTGCCGGTCGAAATCGTCGAGCGTGCGCACCGGCAATGGCGTGGACTGGGGCGCCGCGGCCACGGGCGCAGGTGCGGGCACGGGAACCTCCGGTGCAGCGACGACCTTGGCAGCCGCAGGCTCTGCGGCCAACGGAGCGGCGACATGGGCGGCGGCGGCCACCGGGACAGGGGCAGTGGCAAACACCGCGGGTGACTGCACGACAGCCACGACCGGAGCCGGAGCCACCGGCAAAGGTGCAGCAACCGGGGCGTGAACAGGGGCCGAAGCCGCCGGTTCAGGCCGCGTCAGAGTTTTTTTTTCTGCCGAGCCGTCGCCGGCCGGGGGCTTGAAGGCCAACAGGCGCAGCAGCACCATGGTCAGGGCTGCGTATTCGTCGGGCGCCAGGCCCAGCTCGCTGCGGCCGTGCAGGCACATGCTGTACAGCAGTTGCGTCTCATCAGGCGGCATGGCAGCCGACAGGCGCGCGGTCTCGGCAGCCTCGGGGTCGTCGGCATCGACGGCGCCCACCATCTGCGGCACGGCCTGGAACACGGCCATGCGCTGCAGCACGGCACTCATCTCTTCGAGCGTGGAGGCGGCAGACAGGCCGTTCAGGCGCAGCACATCGGCGGTTTCCACCACCGTCTTGCCGTCGCCCAAAGCCAGGGCTTCGATGAGGCGGAACACGTAGGAGCGGTCCACCGCGCCCAGCATCTGGCGCACGCCGGCTTCCTGCAACTGGCCGCTGCCGAAGGCAATCGCCTGGTCGGTGAGCGAAAGCGCGTCGCGCATAGAGCCGCGCGCGGCGCGCGAGAGCAGGCGCAGCGCCTGGGGCTCGGCGGGCACGTTCTCGGCCGCGAGCACCTGTGTGAGGTGGCTGAGCACCGTCTCGGGCGCCATGGGGCGCAGGTTGAACTGCAGGCAGCGGCTGAGCACGGTGACCGGCACCTTCTGCGGGTCGGTCGTGGCGAGCACGAACTTCAGGTACTCGGGCGGCTCCTCCAGCGTCTTGAGCATCGCATTGAAGGCGGTGTTGGTGAGCATGTGCACTTCGTCGATCATGAAGACCTTGAAGCGCCCCTGCACCGGCTTGTACACGGCCTGCTCGAGCAGGCTCTGCACCTCGTCCACGCCGCGGTTGGAGGCAGCGTCGAGCTCGGTGTAATCCACGAACCGGCCGCTGTCGATGTCGGTGCAGGCCTGGCACACGCCGCAGGGCGTGGCGGTGATGCCGCCCGTGCCGTCCGGCCCCTGGCAGTTGAGCGACTTGGCCAGGATGCGCGACACCGTGGTCTTGCCCACCCCCCGCGTGCCCGTGAACAGGTAGGCATGGTGCAGGCGCTGCTGGGTGAGCGCATTGGTGAGCGCCTGTACCACGTGCTCCTGCCCCACCATTTCGGTGAAATTGCGGGGGCGGTACTTGCGGGCGAGCACGAGATAGGACATGGCTTGATTCTAAGGGGGTCTGCGGATGCCCCTGCACAGCGCTCGCCACCACCAGAGACGGCTTTCACCCCCCCAAAAGGCGCCGCTGGCAACCCGGGGAAAACGGATCTGGGGAGGCCCTGCTGTCGATGGTGCTGCAGAGCAAGGGGGCGACTGTTCGCGATGCCCTGGGTGCCGGTGTGTCCGGGGTAGGCCGGGCAATGTCCATGGCCTTGCAGGGATTGCCATCTGTGCCATGCATCGGCGTCACCATCTGGGGGCTGGTGGGGCCCCAACCTTCATTGCTTAGCAGCGCCGTGTGGCACGAGCATCCAAATAACCCGTCGCGGCAAGGACAAACTGGCCATCGAAGCCGGCCACCTGCCGCGCACCCGCTACAATAGCCAGTGACGGGCCTCCCCGCATGGCAAAGCGGCCAAACGGGTCAGGTGGGGAACCAAGCAGCCCTAACTGTGGAGTCAGTGCCGGGGGTAAGGCTCGTCAACTTCTTCCTTCTTTTTTGCGCCCTGCGCAAAAATGCCTTCTTGGTCGCGCACGCATTGGCGCGCGACGCGCCACACCCGATTGCCATCCCTCCTGAGGTCCTGCCCAAGGTTCTTTTGAACAGGCGCGCAGACCTTGTCGGTGATGTCCGACACAGTTTCGCGGCATTCGGAGCTTCCCCTCGCCGATGGAGAGGCGCACACTTTGCAGCATCGCCTAGTCCATCTTTTTTCTATCGGGTGCTGCCATGTCTACCGCCATGACCGTGCAAGTATTCACCGCCCGCAGCCAAGCAACCGGGCATCCCGATGGCTACGCCATTGCAATGGCAACAGGGCATGCGGCCCACCGCAGAAGCAGGGATCTTTGCACCGCAGGGCTGTTTTGGCTCACCACCGGAGTGGCCACGGCGGCGGGTGTGAACTTCGCCGACGAAGCCATGGCCAGCCTGCGCGAAAAGACCACCAGGGCATCCTCGTTCTATGAGATCAACAGCGTGGTGCTGCCGGACTTTGGCGACTATTCGGCACGCATCAATGCGCTGCCAGGCAGCCCGGGCTACCAATTCAACAGCACCCAGTCCATCGACCTCACAGGCTGGCTCATCACACGCGAGTCGTACGGCAAGTTCGGGCTTTCATTGGGAATGAGCTCGCCGGCGGCCGGTGCCGTGCCGCTGGCATCGGATGCACCCAACCCTGCAAGCGTGGACTTCGGCGTGCGCTGGCGTTCGCAGCGTGAGAGCGGGCCACAGTTCGACGTATCGGCCTGGGCACGGACTTCGCAGCTGGCGCCTTCATCCGATGCATTGACCATGATCCGGGACGCGCAGCAACCCCTGTATGGCACGCGCCTCGAAATGCAATGGGAATCGTCAAAGACCCGGGGTCTCGTGCCCGAATTCGGCGCGGTCGGCGTGCAATTGCAGGGCGGATCGCGCCTGCTGCTGCGCGCCAGGAAGGGCGGGCCGATGCTGTATTACCGGTCCAGATTCTGAGAACCCGCATCTTTGCAGTGGCGCCGGGCCCTGTGGTCCCTGGCAAGCCCTTCAAGCGCCAGCGCGCAGGAACTTCAGCACACCCTGACCCGCAAGCCTGCCGCTGGCCATGCTGGCCGTGAGCAGGTAGCCCCCCGTCGGAGCCTCCCAATCCAGCATTTCGCCGGCGCAGAACACACCCGGCGCGCGGGTGGCCATGAGGTCGCCGTCGAGTGCCTCGAAAGCGACGCCACCGGCGGTGCTGATGGCTTCGTCCAGCGGCCGGGTGGCCACCACCGTCACGGGCAGCGCCTTGATGGCATGGGCCAGTGCCACAGGATCGGCCATGCCATCCTTGCCCAGGTGCTCGTAGAGGATGCCGGCCTTGATGCCATCGAGCCCCAGGCGACTTTTGAGGTGGCTGGACAGCGAGCGTGAGCCACGCGGGTGGCGCACCTCCACCAGCACGCGCTCGGGCGTGTGGTCGGGCAGCAGGTCGAGGTGGAAGGTGGCGTGGCCATGGGCCTCGATCTCATCGCGCAGCAGCTGCGAGACAGCGTAGACCAGGCTGCCCTCCACGCCCGTGGCCGTGGCCACGAACTCGCCGCGGCGGCTGAAGCTGCGACCTTCGCTGTCGGTGAAGCTGATGGCCACGGTCTTGAACGGCTGGCCGCCGAAGCGCTCGGTGAAGTGCGGGGTCCAGCCCACGGCGGGCGTGGGCGCACGGCCGATCAACTCGCGCAAGAAATCACGCCGCGTCTCGCCAGCGGGCACATCGCCACGCACCACGTCGAAACCGCAGTTGGCCGGGCGCAGAGGTGCAACGGCCACGCCGCGTGCAGCCAGCAGCGGCACCCAGGCACCATCTGACCCCAGGCGCGCCCAGCTGCCGCCGCCCAGGGCCAGCACGGTGGTGCGCGCGGTCACGGCCAGCTCGCCAGCGGGCGTGGCAAAGCGCAGTGCACCGCCCTGCCCCTCATCGGCCCAGCCCAGCCAGCGGTGGCGCATGTGGAACTGCACGCCCTGGCTGCGCAGGCGCTGCAGCCAGGCGCGCAACAGCGGCGCGGCCTTCATGTCGGCCGGGAAGACCCGGCCCGAGGTGCCGACGAAGGTTTCCACACCCAGGCCCTGCGCCCAGTCGCGCACCGCCGGCCCGCCGAAGGCGGTGATCAGCGGCTCGACCTGCTTCTCGCGGCCCACAAAGCGGGTGGCAAAGCTCTCGTGCGGCTCGGAGTGCGTGAGGTTGAGCCCACCCTTGCCCGCCAGCAGGAACTTGCGGCCCACCGAGGGCATGGCATCGAACAGGTGCACGGCCACACCGGCTTGCGCGAGCACCTCGGCCGCCATGAGGCCCGCCGGGCCGCCGCCGACGATGGCGACGTCACAGGCCAGGCCAGGGGTGGCAGCGTCCTGCGCGATGGGGGTGCTTGCATTCATGGTGAGGGGCTTTCGGAAATCGGGAGAACAACAACAGCGGGGATCAGAACAGCGAGCCCTGCGGGGAATCGTCCGTGCCGGGCGGTGCCTGGCGCGGCTTGCGGGAAGAAGAAGAAGGAGAAGAAGCGGGGGTTGCCGCGGCCATGGCCACAGGCACAGCGGGGGCGAGAGTATGCCCCACCACGGCGACGGCCCCATCCACTGCGCTGGAATCCGCAGCCAGCACCACCATGCGCCCGTCCCCGGTCAGGAAGGCCGCGTGCACGGCCTCGCCCGGCATCAGGGCGTGCACGGCCTCGCGGTAGCGCTGCAGTTGCGCCATCAGGCCGGGCTGGCGCTCGGGCTGGGCGGCGCTCTTGTAATCCAGCACCCACCAGCCCGGCGCAGGGCCTGGGCCTTGGCGCCCCACCGGCCGGCGCACCAGCCGGTCGAGCCGCAGGCTCTGGCCCTGGTGGTTCAGGGGTGCCTCGTTCATGGCGCTGTCCATCTCGGCAGGGTCCCAGGCCCAGGCGCCCTCGCCCGCCAGGATGCGCTGGGCCAGTTGCGCGGCGCGCGCGGCGGCGGCAGCGGTGATCTCGTGGTCCTGCGCCAGGCGGGCCAGGCGCGCCGGCGGCCAGCCGTGGGCGCGCAGAGCGGCCAGCGACATGCCCGCCACGCCGGCCTGCTCGAGCAACTGGTGCATGGCATCGCCGAGGCGGGATTCGGGGGTGGACTGCGCAGGCGCCAAGGCGCCGGGGCTGGCGGCGCCTTGGGCCGCGCCGAACCCTTCGACCAGGCCCGCACCCGACTCACCCTTGCGGCCCTGCCCCAGTTCGGGCGGCAGCACGGGCAACTCAGGCACCACAAAGTGGGCAGCCGCTTCGCCGCCGGCCGCCACTGCCGGGGCATCGACCCCTTCCTCCTCTGGCAAGACCGCATCGTCCACCAGCATGGCCAGCCGGTTCCACCAGCTGCCAGGAGATGAGCTGGCGGGCTGCACCGACGACAGGGCTAGGCAGTGCTTGGCCCGCGTCATGGCCACGTAGAGCATGTTGAGTTCTTCACGCTGGCGCGCCTGCTGCTCCACGGCGAGGGCATCGACCGCGCTGGGCGGCGGGCTCGATTCGCTGGCCAGGAAGACAAAGCCCGTGGGCACCGGCTGCTCGCCAGGCCAGTCCACCAGCACGCCCATGGTCTCGGCCTTCTGGGGGCGGGTGTCGGTGTCGAGCAGCAGCACGCACTGCGCCTCCAGCCCCTTGGCGCCGTGCACCGTGAGCAGGCGGATGGCCTGCGCATCCACCCGGCCGGGCGCACGCACGCCGCCCTTCTTCATGGCGCGCACGAAGGCATAGGGCGTGAGGTAGCGCCCGCCATCGTGCTGCAGCGCGGCGGCCAGCAGCGCGCGCAGGTTGGCCTGCACCGCTGCGCGCTGGGTGGCCGGGGCCGCCGCCGCAAAGCGGGCCAGCACGTCGCCATGGGCATAGATGGCGTGCAGCGCATCGTGCGGGGGCAAGGTGTCGACCCAGGCCTTGTACTGCGCGAGCACGGGGCCGGCAGCAGCGCAGGGCGTGGCGTCCACCAGTTCAGGCCGCTGCAGCAGTTCGAACCAGCTCAGGCCGGAATGCTCGGGCTGGCGGCGCAGCAGGGCCAGGGCCACCAGCGCATCGTCACCCAACCCGAACAGCGGCGACCTGAGCGCGCGCGCCAGCGACAGGTCGTGCCCGGTGGAGACCAGGGCATCGAGCAGGGCCACCATGTCCTGCACCTCGGGCGCGTCGAACAGGTCGGCCTTCTCGGGCTGCACGCAGGGCAGGTGCAGGGCACGCAGCGCGTCCTGCATGGAGGCGAGGCGATCACGCTTGCGCGCCAGCACCAGCAGCTCCTTGGGCGGCACACCGCCCGCGATCTGCGCCGCCACCCAGCGCGCGGCCTGCTCGCATTCGCGCATGCGCTGGGTTTCCTCGGCCTCGTGGCGCGGCTCGGTCAGGCTGTCGCGCCAGGCCAGCAGACCGCCGCCCGCAGGGCCACTGGCTTCCAGAGGCTCGATGGCCGGCAGGCGCAGCAGTTCGCCAGGGTCGGTCGATTCGGTCGTGTGGTTGCGAAAACCACTGGTCTCGCCCTGCGCCTGCGCCGTGCCCAGGGCATCGTTCACGGCGGCGATCACACCCGTGGCATTGCGGCGTGTGTGGTCGCAGCTGAGCAGGTCGCCCGAGAGGCCGTTGCGCACGAAGGCCTGCGCCGCCAGGAACACCTGCGGCTCGGCCCGGCGAAAGCGGTAGATGCTTTGCTTGGGGTCGCCCACGATGAACACGCTGGGCGCGGCGGAACCGCCGCCCGAGCCCGCGTAGCCCGAGAGCCAGGCGTGCAGCGCCTGCCACTGCAGCGGGTTGGTGTCCTGGAACTCATCGACCAGCAGGTGGCGGATGCGTGCATCGAGCCGCTCCTGCACCCAGCCGCTGAGCACCGGGTCGGCCAGCATCACCAGGGCCGTGCGCTCCACGTCGTTCATGTCCACCCAGCCGTGCTGGTTCTTGACGGCCGCGAACTCTTTGATCAGGCAACGCGCCAGCCGCGCCATGCGCTGCTGGTGCAGCCAGGCGTCATGCTGGCGGCGCGCCAGCAGCAGGCGCTGCAGCTCGGGCTCGGCCTCCTGCGCGGCGGCGAATTTCTCCAGGTTTTTCGACAGCCGGTCTTCCTTGGCCACGAACAGGGCCTTGCGCAACAGGTCCAGGCGCAGGTCGAGGTCGTCGCAGGCGAAGGCATCGACGATGGAATCGGCTGCCTTCTGCGGGGTCTTGGCAGACTCCACCCCCAGGGCCTGGGCCCGGTCGAGCCAGCGGCGGCGCACGAGGTCGCCGCACAGCGCATCAGCAGGGTTGTCCATGCCGGCCAGCTCGGGGCAGTGCTCCGCGAACGGGGGCACCGAGGCATCGACCACCCCGGCCTCGTCGGCCAGATCGAATTCCACGCGCTTGGACAAGGCTGCCGCGAGCGCCTTGTGCGTCTGCGAACGCCCGTGGCGGAACACCGCCGCCTCGTAGTCGGCGCGCAGGCCGGCGTGGCTGTCCACCGCGTGCAAAAAGGGCTGCCACACCTCGCGCACGGCCTCGGCATCGTCCTCCAGCAGCTCGAAATTGGCGGGCAGGCCCTGCGCCTGCAGCAGCGCCAGCGGCGCCGTGCCCAACAGCGCGGCAAACCAGCTGTGGAAGGTACGGATCTGCACCGGCCGGCCGCTGGCCAGGACCTGCCGGTACAGCCCGCTCAGCGCCTCGCGCTGCTCCAGGGCCCGCTCGGGGCGGATGCCGCGGGCCACCAGTTCACCCGTGAGCTGGTCCAGAGGCGCATCGGCAAACTGCTCCAGCCATTCCTGCAGGCGCTGGCGCATTTCGCCTGCGGCCTTCTTGGTGAAGGTGATGGCCAGGATCTCGTGCGGCGCAGCGCCGTCGAGCAGCGCGCGCAGCATGCGCGAGACCAGCATCCAGGTCTTGCCCGCACCGGCACAGGCCTCGACCGCCACGCTGCGCGCTGGGTCGCAGGCAATGGCATAGAAGGCCTCGCGCGAAACGCCCTGGCCGTTGTGTTCGTACGCAGCGTTCGTCATGCCCAGAAATCCTTGCGGCACAGGCCGCGCGCCGCGCAGTATTCGCACACCATGCCCTCGCCCAGTGCGGGCATGGGGTCGCCCGCGGCGATGCGTTCGAAGTCGTGCTGTATGCCCTCCACCAGCAGGTCGCGCAGGGCCACCACCTCCTCCTGCTCGTGCATCTGCGTCTCGCCGCGCTCGCCCACGTTCACATAGGCGGCGCGCAGGGTGTCGTGGCTCAGCAGCGCAGCGTAGAAGGCCAGCTGTGTATCTTCAGCCCCGGCACCGATGCGCTGGCGCGTGACGGAGTCGCTCTCGGTCTTGTAGTCGATCACCAGGGTGGTCACCTCGCCGGCGCCCGACACCCCATCGATGCGGTCGATGGTGCCCACGAGCTCCATGCCCCCCAAGGGCTGCGTGGTCCTGAGCTCGGCCTGGCGAAAGCTGGCACCCAGGTGCTCGTGCTGTGCCAGCCAGCGCAGGTAGCCATCGCGCACCTGCGGCCAACCCGCGGCAAAGGGCAGAAAGTCGCCACCGGTGAGGCCCTGGCGCGCCGTGACGGCCTGGGCCGATGCGTCGAGCCGGTGCGTGCGCCCAGGGCCCGCATCGAGCGGTGCCTGCAACAGGCCTTCGTGAAAATGCTGCAGCACCTCGTGCAGCCAGTTGCCGAAATCGCGCTTGTCCACCTCGCTGCCCAGTTCCTCCGCATCCTGCAGGCCCAACTGGCGCAGCGCGAAGAAGCGGTAGGGGCAATGGCGCAGGTCCGAATACGCGGTGGACGACAGCTTGTGCACCGGCAACGCCTGGCCGCTGGGCAATGGCCGGGCCGTGGGCGCACTGGCCACGCTGCGCGCGAGGCGCAGGTCCTCGCCCGCGTGCGCTGCGCCGTCGAGGTGCAGCGCCAGCACCAGGGTGCTGGCCAGCAGCGGCTCGCCGCCCTCGTCGCCGGTGCGCCACAGCACGTCCACCAAGGGGGTCTGCAGTGCGCTGCGCCAGGCCAGGCGTTGCGCGGCTTCCAGCGAATCGCGGGTGGGCAGGCCCCAGGCCTCGCGCTGGGCCTGCGTCCATTCGCCCGGCGGCTCCGGGGCGGGCTGCAGGCGCTTTTCATCGCAGCCCGGCAACACCAGCGCAGCAAAAGGCCGGGCCAGCAGCTGCGGCAGTGGCAGGATCACGACCGGCGCGCCGGCCGGCGGTGGCGGCACGAAGCGCGCGGCCTCCAGCACCTCGTCGGCCCAGCGGGTGAACTCGGCCAGCGCCATGCGCCGGCCCACGCCGTCCCAGGCTTCGAGTTCGGCCTGCAGGCCCTCGGGCAGGCGCAACACGGCAAGCACGCGCTCGCCCGCCTCATCGGCCTCAAGCACGGCCCACTGGCCCGTGGCTTCGAGCAGGCCGCGCAGGGCGGCAAGCCACTGCACCAGTGGGCGCGCCGCACGCAGGCCGGCGCGCCAGGCCTCGGTCTGCGCCACGGTCGCGGCCAGTGCCGGGTGGGTGCTCCAGTCGCGCTCGGCCACCGCACCCCAGCGCGCCAGCGATGCTTTGCGCAGTGCTTTCTCCAGCGGGTTGAGCGTGCCTGCCTCCCACGCCGGCACCTGCTTGAGCCAGGCAAGCACGGTGTCGGCATCGGCATCCCAGGCGCAGGCTTTCAAGGCGGCCATGAGCTGCGCGGCCGCGCGCGTGGTCGACAGCGTCCAGCCGCTTTCGTCGCGCACGTCCACGCCGCTGCTGCCCAGGTGGGCGCGCACGCGGCGGGTCAGCGCTCGGTCGGTGGCGGCCAGCACCACGGGCACGCGGCCTGCGGCCAGGTGGGCCAGCACGCAGGCGGCGGCGCGCTGCGCTTCGTCCTCGGCATCCGTTGCGGCATGCAGGGCGATCTGCCCTTGCACCGCGCCATCCCCTTCGGGCGCATACAGGGGCAGCAGCAGCGCTCGCTCGCCCCAGTGGGCCAGCAGCGCGGCCGCCATGGGCTCGGCCTGGAAGCCTTCGAACACCACCAGCGCATCGGTGGCGGCCCGCACGCCGGGCTCGAACAGCACATCGGTCGCGTAACGCGAGGCCAGCGCCCATTCCAGCGCAATGCGCGCCACCACGGCCTCGAAGCGCAGCGCGCTGCCTTCGTCCGCCGGCGGCAGCAGGCTGCGCGCCTGCACTCCCCAGGCATCGCGCTGTGCGGGCGGTACGGCCGCCACAGCCAGGGCCAGTTGCGCGGCGGCCTCCTGCAGCGGCGTGGCCAGCACGTCGCGCTGGGCCGACAGGCCGGCCTGGTCCAGCAATGTGCGCGCGGTGAGCGTGTCGCGCGCCACGTCACCCGCCAGGTCGTGCCCCTCTGGCACGAAAACCGCGAGCTGGTGCGCCCAGTTGCGCGTGGTCTCGAAGCGCGGCACGAAGCTGTCCGGGTGCCGGCGCGCCCACAGGCGCTGGCCCCAGGGCATGAGCTGCGCATAGGGCACCAGCACCACGGTGCGGGCCGGGTGCGCGCCGTGCCCGGCGAGGTGCCGGGCGACCTCGCCCAGCACCCGCGCCCAGCAAGGGGCTGCATGATCGGTTTTAGCTATGACAGTCATAGCATCGGAGGGCCCGGCCACACCGGTGAACGTGGGATTGGTTTCTGTCACAATGACCCAACTTTATACGTACCCCGGTCCCAACCCGCCCAGCTACAAGGAATACGCCATGGCCAGCGAACTCATCAAGCACCTCACCGACGCCAGCTTTGAAGCCGACGTACTGCAGTCCACCACCCCCGTGCTGGTGGACTACTGGGCCGAATGGTGCGGCCCCTGCAAGGACATCGCCCCCCACCTCGACGACCTGGCCAAGGCCTATGAAGGCAAGCTGCAGATCGCCAAGCTGAACATCGACGAGAACCGCGAGACGCCTGCCAAGTTCGGCATCCGCGGCATCCCCACGCTGATGTTCTTCAAGGACGGCCAGCTGTCGGCCACCAAGATCGGCTCCATGCGCAAGGAGCAGTTGACGGCCTTCGTCGACCAGCAATTGGCATAACGCCACTGCTGGTGGTGGCACTCCGGGCCGGGGTGCCACCGCCTTGCATTTCACCGCCGCTTGCATCTCTTCACATGCCCGAGGGCAGCGGCCTGGCCTTCCCGGATTTTTTCCTGTCATAATTCCAGCAGATCACCGGCTTGCACGCATTGGCAACCGGTTCGAGAGATCCCCAGGCACGCCGTGACTGCCATCAGCAGACCACCGGCGAACAGCCCACCTCCCCCGAGACACCTACCTACTCCGCCAAGGAGTCATTCCATGCACTTAAACGAACTCAAGGCACTGCACGTGTCTGAAGTCCTGAAGCAGGCCGAAGAACTCGAAATCGAAAACACGGGCCGGATGCGCAAGCAGGAGCTGATGTTTGCCATCATCAAGAAGCGCGCCAAGGCCGGAGAGCAGGTGTTTGCGGATGGGGTGCTGGAAATCCTGCCCGACGGCTTCGGCTTCCTGCGCAGCCCGGACACGAGCTTCACCGCCAGCACGGACGACATCTACATCTCCCCCAGCCAGGTGCGCCGCTTCAACCTGCACACCGGCGACATGATCGAAGGCGAAGTGCGCACCCCGAAGGACGGTGAGCGCTACTTTGCCCTGACCAAGCTCGACAAGGTCAACGACGGCCCGCCGGAGCAGAACAAGCACAAGGTGATGTTCGAGAACCTGACGCCCCTGTTCCCCAAGGAACAGATGCGCCTGGAACGCGACGTCAAGAGCGAAGAGAACATCACCGGCCGCATCATCGACATCATCGCGCCCATCGGCCGTGGCCAGCGCGCCCTGATCGTGGCCCCGCCCAAGAGCGGCAAGACGGTGATGATGCAGCACATCGCCCACGCCATCACGGCCAACAACCCCGATGTGCACCTGATGGTGCTGCTGGTGGACGAGCGCCCTGAAGAAGTGACCGAAATGCAACGCACGGTCAAGGGCGAGATCATCGCCTCCACCTTCGACGAGCCCGCAGCGCGCCACGTGCACGTGGCCGAGATGGTGATCGAGCGCGCCAAGCGCCTGGTCGAGCTCAAGAAGGACGTGGTCATTCTGCTCGACTCCATCACCCGCCTGGCCCGCGCCTACAACAACGTCGTGCCCTCCAGCGGCAAGGTGCTGTCGGGCGGTGTGGACGCGGCCGCGCTGCAGCGCCCCAAGCGCTTCTTCGGCGCCGCCCGCAAGGTCGAGGAAGGCGGCTCGCTGACTATCATCGCCACCGCGCTGGTCGACACCGGCAGCCGCATGGACGAAGTGATCTTTGAAGAATTCAAGGGCACGGGCAACTGCGAAATCCACCTGAACCGCCGCCTGTACGAAAAGCGCGTGTTCCCCGCCATCGAACTCAACAAGAGCGGCACGCGCCGCGAAGAGTTGCTGCTGGTGCCCGAGATCCTGCAGAAGACCCGCATCCTGCGCCAGTTCATGTACAACATGGATGAGATCGAGTCCATGGAGCTGATGATCAAGAACATGAAGGCCACGAAAACCAACGTCGACTTCTTCGACATGATGCGCCGCGGCGGCTGATACGGATTGACCTTCGACCGGCTAACTTCGTTGGGTCGCCTTGCCGTGCCAAAGCACTGTCTGCGGCTCCCCGCCTAGTTATCCGGCCGAATGCCAACCCGTACAAGGCTGCCTTTTGGCACCACGGATACAACGCCCCGCAGGCCCAAAAGCCTGCGGGGCGTTGTTGCTTGAGGGCCATTTACCAGCGCGCCTGCGCAGAGCCCAGAGCCAGTGCCGGCCGGTCCCAATGCATGTCAGCGCCCTGCACTTTCAGTGGTGCGCGCACCTGCCGGGCCAGGCCCCATGAGGTGGGCTCCAGCGCGTCATTCCAATCATCTTGCTGCTCGGGCGCCAGAGGCTCCACGGGGCCCCTCTCGGCGGACACCAACCAGTGCGCCGTGCGCGCCAGGGACAGCCGCGCCGTGCAGCCCGCACCGATGGCCACGCGGCGCACCAGGCCGCGCACGGCAGCCGCCGCCATCAGGTAGCCCGTGGCGTGGTCGATGGCCTGCACGGGCAGCGGCACGGGCAGGTCCTGGCCCGAGAGACGCATACCCGTCTCGGCGATGCCGGTGCTCATCTGCACCAGGCTGTCGAAGCCGCGCCGGCCCTGCCAGGGGCCGCTTGAGCCATAGGCATTGAGCGACACGTCCACCAGACCCGGGTTGAGTTCGCGACGCCTTTGCTCGCCAAGCCCCAGGTGCGCCAGCGCGCCGGGCCGCAGGCCATGCACCAGCACATCGGCCTGGCGCAGCAATCCTTCGAACACCAACAAGTCGGAGGCGACCCGCAGGTTCAGCCGCGCACAGCGCTTGCCCAGCACCACCTCGGGCACGGTGACGGGCTCATCCCAACCGGGCGGGTCGATGCGCAGCACATCCGCGCCAAAGCCCGCCATGAAACGCGTGGCCGTGGGGCCGGCAAGGATGCGCGTGAGATCGAGCACCCGCACACCGCGCAGGGGCCGCGCGGGATCGATGCGCCAGTCGGGCTTGGCCACCGGGTTTCCAATACGCCAATGCATCAAGGGCTCGGCCTGCACCGCCAAGCCCTGTGGGTGGACATTCCAGTCCGCCACGCTGCGCATGGCGGCTGCGCAACCGCCCCGCTCCACCACTGCGGCCTCCAATGCGTCGGCATCCCAGCCGGCCACAGCGCGCGCAACGACCTCCCTGTCGGCCACCACACCCAGCACGGCCAAAGCCGCATCGCGGTGGTGCGGCGCATTGGTGTGCAGCCGCACCCAGCCATCGGCCGCGCGATAGTCCCCGGCCACGGCGTCCCATACCGGCGGCAGGGACCAGCCCTGCGGGCGCAGCGACATGCCGAACCAGAAGGACGCGAGGCGCCGGTCCACCTGCACCACCGGCCAGGCGCCGCCCGCCTGCGCAAGAAGCTCGGCCACGGCCAGCCCCGCCACACCCACCGAGGCGGCGGCCAGGTCCGTGACCGGGAACACCGAGAGCAGATCGCCCCGGCCTGCGACGGACAGGTGCTCCAGTGCCGCTGCCGGGCCATCCAGCGCTGCCCATGCCTCGCAAGCCAGCGCCAAGGCGCCCTTGGGGATTGGAATCGTGTGGGCAGACATAGAAAAACCTCCTTGAAAGAGGCTTCCCAGAATAGATTGGCACCATTTATTGTCAATATTGATTTATATTTTCAACATCATTTTTTTCAGTACCCCGTGTCCAGCTACCTCACCGCCGCCGAAACCGCCGAACGCCTGGGTGTCTCGCGCGCCACGCTGTACGCGTACGTGAGCCGGGGCATGCTGCATGCCCACCCCGGCCCCACGCCGCGCGAAAGCCGCTATGCGCTGGCCGACGTGGACATGCTGGCGGGCCAGCGCAAGCGCGGGCGCAAGCCGAGGGAGGTGGCCAAGGCCACGCTCAGCTGGGGGCTGCCGGTGCTCGAATCGGCAATCACCTTGATCGAGGACGGCCGGCTGTACCTGCGCGGTGCCAGCATCGAAGGCCTGGCGCAGACCAGCAGCGTGGAGGCCGTGGCCGCCCGGCTCTGGCAGTGCGCGCAATCCGTCTCCTTTGGACCCGTGGCACCGACCTCCCCTGCCGTGTTGGCGCCAGTGCAGGCCCACATGGCCCGCCAGCGGCCCGAAGAATCGCTGCTGCCCCTGTTCACCCTGGCCTCCGAAGACGCCCCCACCGCCCAGTGGCAGGCCACGCCCGAGCGCCTGGCCGACGGCTGCGGTGCCCTGGTGCGCCTGCTGGCCGCCTGCCTGCTGGGCACGGCGCCCAGCGCCGACCCCCTCCACCTGCAATGCGCCAGGGCCTGGCAGCTCGATGGCGAAGGTACCGATCTGGTGCGCATGGCACTGGTGCTGTGCGCCGACCACGAGCTCAATGCCTCCAGCTTCACCGCGCGCTGCGTGGCCTCCACCGGGGCCAGCCTGCGCGCGGCCGTGGTGGGCGGGCTGGCGGCACTGACCGGCGCACGCCACGGCGGAGCCACGGCCCGGGTGGAGGCTCTGTGGGACGAGTTGGGCGATTCTTCGCCCGCCGCAGGCCTGCACCAACGGCTGGCCCGCGGCGAGGCCCTGCCCGGCTTTGGCCACCACCTGTACCCCGAAGGCGACGTGCGCGCGCGGCTGCTGCTGGCGCGCATCCTGCCCCTGCGGCCCACATGGGCGCCCTGGATCAGCGAAGCCCAGGCCCTGGTGGGCCAGCCCCCGTCGCTGGACTTTGCGCTGGTGGCCGTGCGCCGCCACCTGGCCCTGCCGCAGGGCGCCGCCTACGGGCTGTTTGCCCTGGGCCGATCCCTGGGCTGGATCGCGCATGCGCTGGAGCAGCGCAGCAGCGACGGCCTGATACGCCCTCGGGCTGCCTACACGGGCCCACGGCCCTGAGTTTGGAAGTTTTGGCGCTCGGGTTATAATGGAGGGCTTTTTCTGCGGAAAGTACGCTGGATGCTCCACGGCGCAAAGGTTGCTCCGGGTCCAGCACGGCTCCCGCACTTGACAAGGATTGATCATGAAAGAAGGCATTCACCCCAACTACCGCGAAGTTCTGTTCGTGGACCTGTCCAACGGTTTCAAGTTCGTCACCCGCTCGTGCGTGAACACCAAGGAAATGGGCAAGACCGAAGACGGCCGTGAGCTGCCCCTGTTCAAGCTCGACACCTCCAGCGAATCGCACCCCTTCTACACGGGCACGCAAAAGTCCGTGGACAACATGGGCGGCCGCGTGGAACGTTTCCGCAACCGTTTCGGCAAGACCACGTCGACGACCGCTGCGCCTGCTGCTGCCGACAAGTAATCTGCACGCAATGCGCCAAGAGGCAGCCCGGGCAACCGTGCTGCCTTTTTTCTTGGGCGCGCCGTGCCCTGTGACCGGGGTTACCAGATTTACCCTGACCACCACAGCCTGCTGACGGAACCCGGGCGCTTATCCCTTATTCTTGGCGGCTCCCCAAAGCCACTGACCACCGCGTGAATCCACCGACCCCAGCCATCGTTACCCAGAATGCCGTGCGGCCGCTGCCGCGCTGGGCCTTGATGCTGCTGTGCATTGCCTATGTGGTCCCCGGCTTCGTGGGGCGCGCGCCCTGGAAGAGCGCCGACATCACCGCCTACGGCTACATGCTGGAGCTGGCGCAAGGGCGCACCAGCTGGCTCAACCCGCTGCTGGGCGGCATGGCGCCCGAAACCGAAGGCCTGCTGCCCTACTGGATCGGGGCGCTGGCCATCCAGTGGGCGCCGTCCTGGCTGTCGCCAGAGATGGCGGTGCGCCTTCCGTTTGCCGCCCTGCTGGCGCTCACGCTCATGGCCACCTGGTATGGCGTGTACTACCTGGCGCGCAGCCCGGGTGCCCAGCCCGTGGCATTTGCCTTTGGCGGCGAGGCCACCCCGCTCGACTACGCGCGTGCCATTGCCGATGGCGCCCTGCTCGCCCTGATCGCCTGCCTGGGCCTGGCCCAGCTCTCGCACGAGGTGACCAGCTACCTGGTGCAGCTCAGTTGCACCTCCTTCCTGTTCTTCGCCTTTGCGGCGCTGCCCTACCACGCCGGCAAGGCGCTGGGCGCCATGCTGGTGGGCGCCTTCGGCCTCACGCTCGCCGGGGCACCCGCGCTCACGGTGCTGCTAGGTGCCAGCGGCGTGCTGCTGGCCTTGCGTCTGCCCGACAAGGACGAGCGCCAGTGCAAGTCCTGGGCGGTGGCCACGGCGCTGGTCATCGTGGCAGCCGCCGCGCTGGCCTGGCAGCTCGACCTGTGGCGCTGGCGCATCGTGGGCACCGAGGAAGGCGGCAAGGAATGGGCGAGCCTGGCCCGGTTGCTGGTCTGGTTCGGCTGGCCCGCCTGGCCCCTGGCGCTGTGGACACTGTGGCGCTGGCGCAAGCAGATCGCCAGCCGCCAGTGGCACCGCCACCTGCTGCTGCCGCTGTGGTTCACGGCCATCTCCATCGGCGCCACCATCACCACCCAGCCGGCCGACCGTGCGCTGCTGCTGGGCCTGCCCGCACTGGCGGCACTGGCGGCCTTCGCCCTGCCCACGCTCAGCCGCAGCATGGGAGCGCTGATCGACTGGTTCACGCTGCTGTTCTTCAGCGTCTCGGCGCTGGCCATCTGGGTGATCTGGATCGCCATGCAGACCGGCGTGCCCGCCAAGCCGGCCGCCAACGTGGCCAAGCTGGCGCCCGGCTTCGTGCCCGAGTTTTCGCTGCTGGCCCTGGTGGTGGCGCTCGCGGCCTCGGTGGGCTGGTGCGCGCTGGTGTGGTGGCGCGCCTCGCGCAACCGCGCACCGATCTGGAAGAGCCTGGTGCTGCCCGCCAGCGGCGCCGCGCTGAGTTGGCTGCTGCTCATGAGCCTGTGGCTGCCGCTCCTGGACTTCGCGCGCAGCTACGTGCCGCAGATGCGCGCCATCAACGCCGTCGTGGGCGAGAACCCGGGCTGCGTGCAGACCGTGGGCCTGAGCCGCGCCCAGGTGGCCGCCCTGCAGTATCACGCCGGCTTCACGCTGCGCCCGGCCAGCCTGTCGGTGAGCGGCTGCGAGTGGCTGGTCTCGGACATCGCCTCCTGGCCCGCACCCGCATCCACGGTGGACGGGCTGCAATGGGAACGCGTGGCCACGGTGGTGCGCCCCACCGACAAGACCGATTTCCTGCTCGTGTTCCGGCGCATCGAAACCGAAACCAAAAACTGATGAGCGAGCTGTCGACCATTTCCCGCCACGCCGTGACGGTGCTGGCCGGGCAACTGGCGGTGATGGCCTTCGGCGTGGCCGACACCATCGTCGCGGGCCGCTACAGCGAAGCATCTCTGGCTGCGCTGTCGGTGGGCTCGGCCATCTTCATCAGTGTCTACGTGGCGCTGATCGGGGTGCTCAGCGCCCTGCTGCCGGTATGGGCCGAGCAGCGCGGCGCAGGGCACCAGCGGCAGCTGGGCGCCTCGCTGCGCCAGTCGCTGTACCTGTGTGCCGTGGCCAGCGCCCTGGGCATGGCGGTGCTGCTCTCGCCCGGCGCCGTGCTGCGCTGGACCGAGGTGCCAGATGCGCTGCGCAGCGAGGTCGAAAACTACCTGGCCGTGCTCGCGCTGGCACTGCCGCCAGCCCTGCTGTTTCGCGTCTACAGCACGCTCAACCAGGCCCTCGGGCGCCCGCAGCTGGTCACCTGGCTGCAGGTGGGCTCGCTGTTCATCAAGGTGCCGCTGTCCATCTGGTTCACCTTTGGCGGCGCGGGCCTGCCCGCGCAGGGCGCCGTGGGCTGCGCCTGGGCCACGCTGGTGGTCAACTGCAGCATGCTCGCGCTGGCGGTGTGGCTGCTGCGCACGCAGTCGTTGTATGAGCCGCTGGCCATCTGGAAGCCGCTGGAGCGCCCGCACTGGCCCACCATCGCAGGCTTTGCGCGCCTGGGTGTGCCGGCCGGCCTGGCGGTGATGGTGGAGGTGACCTCGTTCACGCTGATGGCCCTGTTCATCGCGCGCCAGGGCACGATTGCCTCGGCCGCGCACCAGATCGCGTCCAACCTCGCAGCCGTGCTGTACATGGTGCCGCTGTCGCTGTCCATTGCCACCAGTGCGCGCGTGAGCTACTGGCTGGGCGCAGGCGAGCCGCAGCGCGCGCGCCAGGTGGCACTGCTGGGCGTGCGCCTGGCCTGCGCCATCGGCCTGGGCCTGGCGGCGCTGATGTTCCTGGCGCGCAACCACCTGGGTGCGCTGTACTCATCGAACGCACTGGTGGTGGCGGTGACGGGCGGGCTGCTGGCCTGGGTGGCGGCCTACCATGTGGCCGACGCGCTGCAGACCCTGTGCGTGTTCGTGCTGCGCTGCTACCGCATCACGGTGGCACCGCTGGTGGTGTACTGCACGCTGCTGTGGGGCGCCGGCCTGGGCGGCGGCTACCTGCTGGCCTACCAGGGCCTGGGGCCCTGGGGCGCGGTGGCCACACCGGCCACCTTCTGGGCCGCCAGCGCCGCAGCCCTGGTCGTGACGGCCGCCTTGTTCGCGGCCATGCTCTGGCGCGCGATCAGGCTGCCAGCGCCTGCGGCACTGGCGCGCGCAGCCGGCTGACCGGAAAGGTGACGCAGAAGGTCGAGCCCTTGCCCAGGGTGCTCTGGATGTTCAGCGTGGCGCCATGGCGCTGCAGCACATGCTTGACGATGGCCAGGCCCAGGCCCGTGCCACCGGTTTCGCGCGAGCGGCTGCGGTCCACCCGGTAAAAGCGCTCGGTCAGCCGCGGAATGTGCTCGGGCGCGATGCCCGGGCCCGTGTCCTTGACCGAGAACGCGGCCGAGCCATCGTCCTTGCGCACCCAGCTCACCGTGATCGTGCCGCCTGCAGGCGTGTAGCGCACGGCGTTGTTGATGATGTTGGACAGCGCGCTCTGCAGTTCCGCCGGCACACCGGCAATGTCCCCCTGGGCCCGCAGCTCCTGCGCCGATGGAAAGATGAGCGTGTGGTGGCGCTGCTGGGTCTGCGTGAGCAGGGCCGACAGGGCACGGCTTTCCTCCTCGCAGCGCTGCACCAGGCCCTGCACGGGCATCCACTCGGCCATGCCGGGCGGCGGGCTGCCCTCCAGGCGCGACAGCGTGAGCAGGTCCTGCACCACGCTCTGCATGCGTGCAGCCTGCTGGGACATCATGCCCAGATAACGGGCGCGCTCGTCCTGCGCCAGCGGCAGGGTCTGCAGCGTCTCGACGAAGCCCATGAGCACCGTGAGCGGCGTGCGGATCTCGTGCGAGACGTTGGCCACGAAGTCACGGCGCATGGCCTCGGCCTGCTCCAGCGCTGTCACATCGCGCGACAGCAGCAGCGTGCGGCCGTCGCCATAGGGGTGCAGCTGCACCGAGATGCGCACCGGGCGCGACGAGGTGCTGAAGCGCCCTTCCAGCACCACATCGTGCGTGAAATCCTGGGTTGTGTAGTAGGCGGTGAAATCGGGGTCGCGCACCAGATTGCCGATCGACTGCATGACATCGCGCTGCGCGTCGAAGCCGAACTGGCTGGCCGCCATCTGGTTGCACCACTCGATGTGGCCCTGCGCATCCAGCAGCACCACGCCGTTGGGCGTGGCCTGCAGCGCGGCCAGGATCTCCTGCAGGCGGTTCTGGCTGCTCTGCACCTCCTGGGCCTGCAGGCGCAGCAGGCGCCGCGAGCGGTCGGCCGCCTCGCCCCACATGCCGCGCATGACCGGCGCGTTCGACAGGTCGCCCGTGCGCAGCCAGTGCAGCACGCGCGCGCCGCGCAGCAGGTCCCACACGAACCAGGCCCAGGCCGCTATCGCCGCTCCCAGGGCCGCCCCCCAGGGCCCACCCTGCCACCAACCGAGTCCGCCACCGGCGATTTGCCAGAGCAGAAAATACGTGAATCGCCAGAGCATGCGGATTGCAAAGCCTTCTCAGAAAACCGAGGGCGCCACCGTGGCGCCCTGTGACCCGTCAGGCTTGCAGCTGCTGCACCTGGGGTTGCGATTGCGCCGTGAGCCGGTAGCCGGCACCGCGCACCGTTTCCACCATCACCGATGCGGCGCCCAGCGCTTCGCGCAGGCGCTTGACGTGCACGTCCACTGTACGCTCTTCGATGAAGACATGGTCGCCCCAGACCTTGTCCAGGAGCTGCGAGCGGCTGTGCACGCGCTCCGCATGCTTCATGAGGTAATGCAGCAGCTTGAACTCGGTGGGGCCGACCTTGAGCTGTTGACCCTGAAACGTTACCCGGTAGGTGCCCGCGTCCAACGCCAATTCGCCGATGGTCACGCTGTCGCTGACCTGCTCGGGCGCGCGGCGGCGCAGCACGGCACGGATGCGCGCCAGCAGTTCCTGCGTGGAGAACGGCTTGGTGATGTAGTCGTCGGCACCGGCGTCCAGGCCCGCCACCTTGTCCGGCTCGTCGCCGCGGGCCGTGAGCATGAGGATGGGGATGGGCTTGGTGCGCGCATCGGCACGCCACTTGCGCGCCAGCGACAGGCCACTTTGGCCAGGCAGCATCCAGTCGAGCAGGATGACGTCGGGCAGCACGGCATCGAGCTCGCGCTGGGCCGACTCGCCATCTTCGGCCCAGAAGGGCTGGAATCCGTTGTGCCGCAGGTTGACCGCGATCAGCTCGGCGATCGCAGGTTCGTCTTCGACGATCAGAACACGGGGTAGCTTTCTCATACAGCGTTCACGGGCCTACAGTACGGCCGATTCGATCTCATCGAGGGCCGTGTGGCGCACGTCCTTGCCCTTGACCAGGTAGATGATGAGTTCGGCCACATTCTTCGAATGGTCGCCGATGCGCTCGATGGCCTTGGCCAGGAACAAAAGGTCCAGGCTCGGGGAGATGGTGCGGGGGTCTTCCATCATGTAGGTGACCAGCTTGCGCACGAAGCCATCGAACTCCTTGTCGATCAGGTCATCCTCCTTGAGGATGGACACGGCCATCGTGGTGTCCAGGCGGGCGAAGGCATCGAGCGCCTTGCGCAGCAGGCCCGAGGCCAGCTCGGCGGCCACACGCAGGTCGCTCGACGGCAGCGAGCGCGCGGCGCCGCTCTCGATGATGGAGCGCACCATGCGCGCCATCTTGTTGGCCTCGTCGCCCATGCGCTCCAGGTTGGCGGTGGCCTTGGAGAAGGCCATCAGCAGGCGCAGGTCGCGTGCGGTGGGCTGTCGGCGGGCGATGATGGAGGACAGCTCGTGGTCGATCTCCACTTCCATGGCGTTCACGCGCACTTCGATGGCGGCGACCTGTTCCACGGCCTCCAGGCTGAACTGCGACAGGGCGTACACGGCCTGGCGGATCTGCGACTCCACGAGACCGCCCATTTCCATGACGCGGGCGGAGACGCTGTTGAGTTCGGAGTCGAACTGCGACGAAAGGTGCTTGTCGGGCATTGCTGTCTCCTTAGCCGAAACGGCCGGTAATGTAGTCTTCGGTTTCCTTGCGCTGCGGCTTGAAGAACATCTGTTCCGTCTCGCCGAACTCCACCAGGTCGCCCAGGTACATGTAGGCGGTGTAGTCGCTGCAGCGCGCGGCCTGCTGCATGTTGTGGGTCACGATGACCACTGTGTAGTCGTTCTTGAGCTCGGCGATCAGCTCTTCCACCTTGGCGGTCGAGATCGGGTCCAGGGCCGAGCAGGGCTCATCGAGCAGCAGCACTTCTGGCTTGATGGCAATGCCGCGGGCAATGCACAGGCGCTGCTGCTGGCCGCCCGAGAGGCTGGAACCGCTCTGGTTGAGCTTGTCCTTGACCTCGTTCCACAATGCGGCCTTGCGCAGCGCCCATTCCACACGGTCGTCCATGTCGGTGGCGTTCAGGCTCTCGAAGAGCTTCACGCCGAAGGCGATGTTGTCGTAGATCGACATCGGGAACGGCGTGGGCTTCTGGAACACCATGCCGACCTTGGCGCGCACCAGGGCCACGTCCTGCTTGCTCTTGAGCAGGTTCTCCCCGTCCAGCACGATCTGGCCTTCGGCGCGTTGCTCGGGGTACAGCTCGAACATGCGGTTGAAGGTGCGCAGCAGCGTGGATTTGCCACAGCCCGAGGGACCGATGAAGGCCGTGACCTTGTTCTCGGGGATGTCGAGGTTGATAGCCTTCAGGGCATGGAACTTGCCGTAGTAGAAGTTCAGGTCGCGCACCGTGATCTTGGACTTGTTGGGCGCGTCGTTCTTGAGAATAGCGGACATGAGGGTGTCTTTCTTGCTGCTGGGGCTTACTTTTGGCGGGTCAGGACCCGCGCCAGGATGTTCAGGCCGAGAACTGCGACGGTGATCAGGAAGACGCCGGCCCAGGCCAGTTGCTGCCAGTTCTCGTAGGGGCTCATGGCGAACTTGAAGATGGTCACCGGCAGGCTGGCCATGGGCTTGGCCAGGTCGCCGTTCCAGAACTGGTTGTTCAGCGCAGTGAACAGCAGCGGAGCGGTTTCACCGGCGATGCGGGCCACGGCCAGCAGCACACCGGTGATCACACCGGCGCGGGCAGCGCGCAGCGTCACCATCAGGATCACCTTCCACTTGGGCGTGCCCAGGGCGTAGGCGGCCTCGCGCAGGCTGGCAGGCACCAGGATGAGCATGTTCTCGGTGGTGCGGATGACCACCGGTATCACGATCAGCGCCAGCGCCAGGATGCCGGCATAGGCCGAAAAGCTCTTGAAGCGCGCCACCACCACGGCATACACGAACAGGCCGATGACGATGCTGGGCGCCGACAGCAGGATGTCGTTGACGAAGCGCGTGACAGAAGCCAGAAGGCTCTTGGTCTCGTACTCGGCCAGGTAGATGCCGGCCATGATGCCGATGGGCGTGCCCACGAAGGTGGCCAGCAGCACCATGACGAACGAACCGTAGACGGCATTGGAAATGCCGCCCGCTTCGTTCGGCGGTGGCGTCATCTGGGTGAACAGGGCGATGTTCAAGCCCCCCACGCCCAGGCGCACGGTTTCCCACAGAATCCAGACCAGCCAGAACACGCCGAACGCCATGGCGGCGAGCGACAGGACGAGCGCGATCTGGTTGACGCGCTTGCGGCTGTTGTAGCGCGCCTGGCGCTGCTGGTCGAGCTCGGCCGCCGAGATCAGGCGCTGCGAGGTGCTGGTGCTGGTGCTCATGTGCGAGCTCCTTCGTTCTTTTGCAGGCGGGACAGCAGGATCTTGGATAGCGTCAGCACCACGAAGGTGATGAAGAACAGGACCAGGCCCAGGTAGATCAGCGAAGCCTGGTGCAGGCCCTCGCCGGCTTCGGCGAACTCGTTGGCCAGCGCCGAGGTGATGCTGTTGGCCGCCTCGAACATCGACAGCGAGGACAGCTGGTTCATGTTGCCGATGACGAAGGTCACGGCCATGGTCTCACCCAGCGCCCGGCCCAGGCCCAGCATGATGCCGCCGAGCACGCCGGTCTTGGTGTAGGGCAGAACCACCTTCCACATCACTTCCCAGGTCGTGGAGCCCAGGCCGTAGGCCGACTCCTTGAGCAGGGCGGGCGTGACTTCGAACACGTCGCGCATCACCGAGGCGATGAACGGGATGATCATAATGGCCAGGATGATGCCGGCCGACAGGATGCCGATGCCCACCGGGGGGCCCGACACGAAGGCACCCAGGTAGGGCACGCCCGCGAACAGCGCCTGAAGCGGCTGCTGCACATAGGTCGACAGGATGGGGCCGAACACCATCAGTCCCCACATGCCGTAGACAATGGAGGGCACTGCCGCCAGCAGCTCGATGGCGGTGCCCAGGGGGCGCTTGAGCCATGCAGGCGACAGCTCGGTCAGGAACAGTGCGATGCCGAAGCTGACGGGCACCGCAATGACGAGGGCGATGATGGACGTGGTCACCGTGCCATAGATCATGACCAGGCCGCCGTACTCGTCCTGAACCGGATCCCACACGCTGCTGGTGAGGAAACCGAGGCCGTACTTGGCAATGGAGGGCCAGGCGCCCACGACCAGGGAGCCCAGGATACCGACCAGCAGCAGCAAGGTCAGAATGGCGGCGCCGCGCGCCAGCCAGCCGAACAGCCGGTCGGCCAGCATGCCGGAGATCAGGGGGCGGGAGGGAGGTGGAGGCATGTTTTTGGTGCGCAGAGGGGCCGTCTCGAGGGACGGATTGTCGCGGACCGGCATCGTAGTGGACACGTTGGTAGCCTTGGATTCAGTGAAGTGAAATCGAAAGGCCGGCGTGTCGCCGGCCCTGTGAGATTACTTGAAAGCTACCGCTTTGCCAGAGGTGTCCTTGATGTCACCCCACGACTTGAGGATGATGGCCTTCACGCTGTCGGGCATGGGCACGTAGTCCAGGTCCATCGCGGTCTTGTCGCCCTGGGCATAGGCCCAGTCGAAGAACTTGAGTGCGGTGGTGGCCTGGGCAGGCTTGTCCTGCGATTTCTGCATCAGCACGAAGGTCGCGCCGGTGATGGGCCACGAATCCTTGCCAGGCTGGTTGGTCAGGATCTGGTAGAAGCTCTTGGCCCATTCAGCGCCAGCAGCAGCGGCCTTGAAGGCCGTGTCGTCAGGAGAGACGTAGGCGCCATCGGCGTTCTGCATCTGCACATAGGTCATCTTGTTCTGCTTGACGTAGGCGTACTCCACATAACCGATGGAGTTGGGCAGGCGGCCCACAAAAGCGGCCACGCCTTCGTTGCCCTTGCCGCCGGCACCCGTGGGCCAGTTCACGGCCGTGCCTTCACCGACCTTGGACTTCCACTCGGCGTTGACCTTGCTCAGGTAGTTCGTGAAGATGAAGCTGGTGCCCGAGCCATCGGCGCGGCGCACGGGGGCAATGGCAGCGTCTGGCAGGGCCAGGCTGGGGTTCAGCGCCTTGATGGCGGCGTCGTTCCACTTGGTGATCTTGCCCAGGTAGATGTCACCCAGCACTTGGCCACTCAGGCGGATCTGGCCGGGAGCGATACCCTTGATGTTGACCACCGGCACCACACCGCCGATCACGGTGGGGAACTGCACCAGGCCCTTTTTGACCAGGTCTTCGTCCTTCAGGGGCGCATCCGAGGCACCGAAGTCGACCGTCTTGGCTTCGATCTGGCGCAGACCGGCACCCGAACCCACCGACTGGTAGTTGATCTTGATGTTGGTGGCCTTGTTGTAATCGGCCGCCCACTTGGAATACAGAGGCGCCGGAAAGCTGGCACCTGCACCGGTGGCTTCCTGCTGCGCCATGGCTTGAGAGAACGCACCAGCAGCGACGACACCAGCAACAAGAACCCGAATCGCGGACATTTTCATGAAGACACCTCTTGGATGAGTGAGTAGGGATGAGGCGACTCTAGGGTCCGTATATGACATTGTCGTGACACACAGGCCGGTTGTCACACATCTCTTCTCCATGGAGGACCGCCCTCTTGTGTCATCCAGTTGTCACGGGAGCTGCTTAGTCTCCCGCCACCGAGATGAATCGGCTATCTACCTGGAGAATCACATGTTCCGCCGTTACGCACTGCAATCCGCTCTCGCCCTTGCTGCCGCCGCCACCCTGGCCGGCTGCTCCAGCATGGGCTCTGCCCCCGCAACCCTCGACGGCACGATTGCAAAGACGCCTTCGCTGAGCACCTTCAGCAAGCTGGCCGTGCAGGCCGGCCTGACCGACACGCTCAAGGCCGCCGGCCCCTACACCGTGTTCGCTCCCTCGGACGACGCCTTCAAGGCCGTGCCCGCCAAGACCCTGGCAGAACTGCAGGCCAATCCCGCCCAGCTCAAGGCCGTGCTCAGCCACCACATCGTGGCAGGCCGCGTGACCGCCGCCGAGGCCAAGGCCGGCAATGCCAAGACCCTGAATGGATCGAACGTGGCACTGGCCCGTGCTGGCGCTTTCGTCACGGTGGACGAAGCCATGGTGACGCAGGCCGACGTGATCGCCACCAACGGTGTCGTACACGTGGTCGACACCGTGCTGATGCCCCCCAAGAAGTAACCGGCCAGCCGCACGACATGACCCGCACACCCCGCCCTGGCCAGACCGGCGTCCTGCGCCGCCACTGGCTGCAAGGGGTGGCGGCCATGGGCCTGACAGGCAATGTCTGGGCCCAGGGGACGGAGCCATCCGCCAAAAAAGCGGATGCCGACCGCCCCCATGTGGTGGCGCAGGTGGCGGACCTGTCTGCGGACCAGCAGGATGTGAGCCGCGACTTCCTCGTTGGCTCGCGCACCGCCTGGCAGGAGATCAATGCCAAGGGCGGCGTGCATGGCCGCCCCGTGCAGCACCAGACGCTGGAGACCGACGGCACCCCCGCGAGCCTGCAGTCCGCCTGGCAGAGCGCGCAGCGCCAGGCCAGTTGCATCGCCCTGTCGGGCTGCGTGGGCAACACAGCGGCCAGCGGGCTCATCGCCTTGCAGGCCAAGTCGCCCGGCGATGCCGCACTGCCCTTCGTGGCGCCCTGGCTGCATGACACGGCAGGCATCTCCACGGCCAGCGGAGCCAGCGACACCGTGTTCGACGTGTTCGCGGGGCACGAAGCCCAGATCACCCACGCCATCAAGAACCTGGCCAGCATGGGCGTACAGACGGTGGGCGTGGCCTATGCCAATGCGGTCGTGCGGCGCCAATCCGAGGCCATGGTGGCCCATGCGGCCCAATCGATGTCGCTCAAGGTGCAGACCATTTCGCCACCAGGCAGCGCCGCAAAGGCCGGCACCGGAGCGCGCGTGGACCAGACCATCATCCTGTTCATCGGCGGCACACCCGAGCTTTTTTCGTTCCTGGACCAGCTCGCGCTGCCCCAGGGCCGCCAGTGCTATGTGGTGGCCCTGGCCGACGTGAACCTGCAGGTGCTGGCCCAGATGGGCCCCACGGCCGCCAAGGCCTCGGTCATCGTCACCCAGGCCGTGCCCATGGTGAACGCCAGCCTGCCCGTGGTGCGCAGCTACCGCGACGCCCTGGCGCGCTTCTACGACGAACCCCCCTCCCCCCTGGGCCTGGCCGGCTACATCGCCGCGCGCTACACCGCCGAGGTGATGGGCGGCATCACCGGCCCGGTCACCCGCGCCAGCATGCTGGCCGCCCTGCAAAAGCGCGCCGCCGTGAACATCGGCGGCTATGCCATCGGCTACCAGGGGCGCCAGCGCACCAATGCCTATGTGACGCAGAGCATGCTCACCACGAACGGGCGCATCATTGGCTGAACTCACTCTTGCGCGCCGGCCCGGGTGCTATGCTGGGCCGAAAGGAAAAACGCGCACTCCGCGCACCACCATGCACAACGGAACACTGCTCGCAGCTGTGGATCTGGGATCCAACAGCTTTCGCCTTGAAATCGGCCGCTACGAGCACGGCCATGTCCAGCGCGTCGAATACCTCAAGGAAACCGTGCGCCAGGGCAACGGCCTGGACGAGAACCGCAACCTCACCCCCGAGGCCATGCAGCGCGGCTGGGATTGCCTGGCCCGCTTCGGCGAGCGCCTGGCGGGCTTTTCGCGCACGCAGGTGCGCGCTGTGGCCACCCAGACCTTGCGCGAAGCGCGCAACCGCGAAGAATTCATCACCCGTGGCAGCCAGGTGCTGGGCTACCCCATCGACGTGGTCTCGGGCCCCGAAGAGGCCCGCCTGATCTACCAGGGCGTGGCACGCCTGCTGCCGCAATCCGACGAGCGGCGTCTGGTGGTGGACATCGGCGGGCGCTCCACCGAACTCATCCTGGGCCAGCAGTTCACACCGCATGCTGTCGCCTCCTTTCGCGTGGGCAGCGTGGCCTGGTCCTCGCGCTACTTTGCCGGCGGGCTGTTCACGCCCCAGGCTTTCATGGCCGCCGAGATCGCCGCCAAGGCCGTGCTCGACGAAGCCCTGGCCACCTTCCGCCCCGATGGCTGGGACGTGGCCTACGGGTCCTCGGGTACGGCCGGCGCGGTCGGTGACATCCTCACCGCCGCAGGTGGGCCCGAAGGCCTGATCACGCGGGAAGGCCTCGACTGGCTCCATGAACGCCTGCTGCGCGCGCAGAGCGCCGACCGTGTGCGGCTCGATGGTTTGAAGGACGAGCGCCGCGCCGTGATCGGCGGCGGCATCAGCGTGCTGCGCGCCGTGTTCGATCTGCTGCACATCGAGCAGATGCAGGTGGCCCAGGGCGCACTGCGCCAGGGCGCGCTGTACGACCTGCTGGACCGCGAGCAGCCCGGCACCGACCTGCGCAGCACCACGGTCAACGGCCTCATGCAGCGCTTTGGCGTGGACATGGAGCATGCCGAGCGCGTGGCCCGCATCGCCTGCCAGCTGTTCGACCAGGCGGCCCCGGCCGGCAGCGAGCGAGCCTCGCGCAAGCTCGACTGGGCGGCGCGCCTGCACGAGATCGGCTGCCGCATCTCGCACAGCGACTACCACCGCCACGGCGCCTACATCCTGGACAACACCGACGCCGCCGGCTTTGCCATGCCCGAGCTGCACCGCCTGGGCATCCTGGTGCTCGGCCAGCGCGGCAAGGTGCGCAAGCTGGTGGAGGTGGACCTCACCGATGCAGGCTTTGCACTGCAGCTGCTGTGCCTGCGGCTGGCCGTGGCCCTGTGCCATGCGCGCCGCGACCCGGACACCGAAGGCCTGCAGCTGCAGGTCAAGGGCAACCGCTTTGCGCTGGCGGCGCGCCGCGGCTGGGCAGCCGGCTACCCGCAATCGGCCCACCTGCTGCGCGAGGAAATGCTGGCCTGGCAGAAGACCCCATGGGAGCTGGTGGCAGAGCTGCCGTGACGTGAAAAGAAAAACGGTATAAACTGTTTATACCGTTTTATTTTTTGAAGTCATGACCACCACCGCACCAGCAACCACCCCCATCGTTCCCACCGCAGCAGCCACCCCGGCCGTGGCCTCCGCCGCCAAGGCACCCGCCGCCGTGAAAAGCGCCGCCGCGTCCAAGCCCGCCAAGGTAGCGCCCAAAAAGGCGGCGGCCGCCAAGCCTGCCGCCGCCAAGGCCCCCGCGGCCAAGCCTGCAGCCACCGCAAAGCCCGCAGCCAAGGCCGCCGCCAAGCCCAAGACTGTAGCGCCCGCCGTGAGCAAGCCTGCGACCAAGCCCGCAGCAGCCGTGGTACCCGCCAAGGAAACCAAGGCCAAGAAGCCCAAGCTCGTGCGCGACAGCTTCACCATCCCCAAGGACGAGTACGCTGTGGTCGAGACGCTCAAGCAGCGTGCCGCCGCCCTGGCCCAGCCCGCCAAGAAGAGCGAACTGCTGCGCGCCGGCCTCAAGCTGCTGGCCGGCCTGTCCGACACCGCCCTGCGCAGCGCGCTGCAGGCCGTGCCTTCGATCAAGACCGGCCGCCCGAAGGCCGAGGCCCCTGCCGCCAAGAACGGCCGCAAGTAAGAAAGCGGCCCGAGGGCCGCTGTGTGGTAGCAACTGAAGGTGCTGCCGTCAGTGTCAGACGAACTCCGGCGACTGCACGGCCATCAGCACCGTCTGGCTTTCGTCCATGCGCTGGCGCTGGCGCAGCCACCACACGGCGCCCTTGCGCACCGCGCATTCGGGCGCCTGCATGCCCAGCAACTGCGCAATGGTCTGGCCCAGCACGGGCTGGTGGCCCACGATCAGCACGGCACCGCGCGCCCGCGGCCACTGCGCCAGCTCCAGGAGCTCTTCCGTAGTGCCGCCGGGCAGCAGCTCGGCACGCATCTTGAACTTTCGGCCCAGCGCGTCGGCTGTCTGCTCGGTGCGCCGGGATGGGCTGGCCAGCACGCGCAGGCCCTCGGGCAACTGGCGGTCCAGCCAGGCGGCCATGCGCGCCGCCTGCTTTTCGCCCCGTGGCGTGAGCGCGCGGGTCAGGTCGTCCGAGCCGTCCTGGGCCTCTTCGGCCTCGGCATGGCGCCACAGGATCAAATCCATCATCACGTTCCTTGCTGCTCCACCCGCGCCACCGGCGCAGGCGGTCCGTAGCGCACCATGAGCGCCGCCTGCGCGCCCTGCCCGTCTTCGGGATGGGGCGCCCTGGCATAGGTGCCGTCGGGGTTGAGCGTCCATGCATCGCGGTCATCGTGCAGGTAGGCCACCAGGCATTCGTCGACGATCTGGCGGCGCAGGCGAGGCTCGGTCACGGGCCAGGCCAGCTCCACGCGGCGCATCATGTTGCGGTTCATCCAGTCGGCACTCGACAGGTACAGGTCTTCCTCGGCGCCAGCGCGGAAGTAGAAGACCCGCGTGTGCTCCAGAAAGCGCCCGATCACCGAGCGCACGCGGATGTTGTCGGTCACGCCAGGCACCTGGGCCGCGAGCATGCAGGCGCCGCGCACGATCAGGTCGATGCTGGCACCGCGCTGGCCCGCCAGGATCAGGGCACGGATCAGCGCCTCGTCCGTCAGCGCGTTCATCTTGGCGACGATGCGCGCATCTTCGCCACGGCTGGCGGCCAGGCCCACCTGCTCGATCTTCTCGATCATGCGGCGCTGCAGGTGAAAGGGCGCGAGCAGCAGCTTGCGCAACTTGGGCGGCCGGTTCTGGCTGGCCAGGTGGTTGAACACGCCGTCCATGTCGGCCGTGGTGTCCTCGTCGGCCGTGAGGTAGCTCAGGTCGGTGTACAGGCGCGCGGTGCGCACGTTGTAGTTGCCGGTCGACAGGTGGCCATAGCGGCGCAGCTGGCGCCCCTCGCGGCGCGTCACCAGCAGCATCTTGGCGTGGGTCTTGAGGCCCACCACGCCGTACACCACCTGCGCACCGATGGATTCGAGCGCTTCGGCCCAGTTGATGTTGGCCTCTTCATCGAAGCGTGCCTTGAGTTCCACCACCGCCATGACCTCCTTGCCGCGGCGCACGGCCTCGGTCAGCAGGTCCATGAGCTCGGAGTCGGCACCCGTGCGGTAGATGGTCTGCTTGATGACCAGCACCTGGGGGTCGTTCACCGCCTCGCGCAGAAAGGCCAGCAGCCCGTCGAAGCTCTCGAACGGCTGGTGCATGAGCACGTCGCGCTTTTGCAACTGCTCCATGATCGAGACCCCCGGCACCAACTGGCGCGGCCAGGCCGAGCGCCAGGCGGGGAACAGCAGCGCGGGATCGTTCACCAGGTCCACCAGTTGCGTCAGGCGCACCAGGTTCACGGGGCCGTGCACGCGGTACAGCGCAGGCTCGGGCAGGTCGAACTGTTCGAGCAGAAAGCGCGAGAGGAACTGCGAGCACCCGGCCGAAACTTCCAGCCGCACGGCCTGGCCGTAGTGGCGGTGCTGCAGGCCCTGGCGCAGGGCGGTGCGCAGGTTGCGCACGTCTTCCTCGTCGAGCGCCAGATCGGAGTGGCGCGTCACGCGGAACTGCGAGAACTCCGTGACCTCGCGCCCGGGAAACAGGTCCGCCAGGTGCGCCCGAATGATGCTCGACAGGCTCACGAACAGCGATTCGCCCTTGGCCGCCAGGCGCGGCGGCATGCGCACCAGGCGCGGCAGCGCGCGCGGCACCTTGACGATGGCCACCTCGTTCTTGCGGCCGAAAGCATCGTGCCCGTGCAGCCGCACGATGAAGTTGAGCGACTTGTTGGCCACCTGCGGAAACGGGTGGGCGGGATCGAGCCCCACGGGAATCAGCAGCGGGCGCACCTCGCGCATGAAGTATTCGTGCACCCAGGTCCGTTGCGCGGACGAGCGGTCCCCGTGCGAGACGATGCGGATGCCGTGCCGGGCAAACTCCGGCACCAGGGAGTCGTTGTACAGCGAGTACTGGCGCGCCACCAGGTCATGGGCCTTGGACGCCAGCGCCACGAAAGAGGCTGCGGTATAGACCCCTTTGCCCTCGCCGCTCTTGGCAGCGGTCAGGTGCGCGGCGGCGCGCACCTCGAAGAACTCATCGAGGTTGGACGAGACGATGCACAGGTAGCGCAGGCGCTCCAGCAGCGGAACGTCGGTGCGCACCGCCCAGTCGAAGACACGCTCATTGAAACCCAGGATGCTGTGGTCCCGGTCCAGGAACATGGGAGCCCCGGGCACGGCAGCAGGTACCACCGCTGCGGGCGGGGGCGGGGGCGCGGGCTCGGTTGCCGCAGCGGGGGCGGCATCCTGGCGGTCATCGGGGCTGTCACATTGCGGAATCACGGGTTTTCTGGAGGAGAAGGATGGCATGGACACTCGAAAGCCACGGGAGGCAGGTGCCTGCAGTATTTAACGGCCAGATGACAGTGATGTGACAGTTTTTGTGACAGAAACCGCATCGTCATCTCCGCGCGGGCGGGCTGGAACCAGGAATTGCTGGAACAGGCGGGCTGCATGCGCCCAGGTGAACTCCAGTGCCCGGTTGCGCGCCTCGTGGCGCGGCACGGCCAGCGCGTTCTGGGCGGCGGCCATCAGGTCGGTGTCCAGCACGCCGCCGCGTGCCTGCCCACCGGCATGGGCGCCCAGCACCTCCATCGGGCCGTCCTCGAAGTAGGCGGCCACGGGCGTGCCGCAGGCCATGGCCTCCAGCATCACCAGGCCAAAGGTCTCCGAGCGGCTGGGAAACACGAACACGTCGGCTGCCGCGTACACGCCCGCCAGGGCGGCGCGGTCCAGAATGCCCAGCCAGCGCGCCTGCGGGTAGCGCGCCTTGAGCCGCTCTTCCAGCGGGCCCACGCCGCAGATCACCTTGCTGCCCGGCATGTCCAGCTGCAGGAAGGCCTCGATGTTCTTCTCGTACGACACGCGCCCCACGTACAGGGCCACCGGGTGGGCCAGCGCGCCCACCAGCGGGTGCGGCGTGACCTCTCCCTGGTAGGGGAAGGCCGTGGTGTCCACCCCGTGCGTCCATTGCCTGAGGTTGCGAAAGCCTCGCCGTTCCAGCATCTTCAAAACCCCCACCGTGGGCACCATCACACCCGACGAGGGGCGGTGAAAATGCCGGAACAGCGCATAGCCCAGCGAGAGCGGAATCCGCAAAGCCGCTTGCAGGATCTCGGGAAAGCGGGTGTGGAAGGCGGTGGTGAAGGCCAGCTTCCTGCGCAGGCAGTAGCGGCGCCCGGCCCAGCCGATGGGGCCTTCGGTCGCCAGGTGGATGGCGTCGGGCTGCAGTTCGTCCAGGATGCGCTCTATCTCGCGCCCGGGCCGGATGGCCAGGTCGATCCCCGGGTAGCCCGGGCAGGGGCGCGTCTTGAACATGCCCGGCTGGATCACGTGCACCTGGTGCCCGGCACTCTCCATGTGGCGCACCAGCTCCACCAGCGTAGTGACCACGCCATTGATCTGCGGGGCCCAGGCGTCGGACAACAAGGCGATTTTCATACGGCCATCTCGCTGCTGCGGGTTTGCGTGCTGGTCTGGTGGCCGGGCACGGTGTGCCACTGGACCAGCTCCAGGCGGCCATCCATGTGCTCGACCAGCGCGGTGTGGCTTTCCACCCAGTCGCCGTCGTTGCAGTACAGGGTGCCGTCGATCTCGCGCATCTCGGCGCGGTGGATATGGCCGCACACCACGCCATCGTGGCCACGGCGGCGGGCCTCGGCGGCCACGGCCACCTCGAAGTCCGTCACGTAGTTCAGTGCCGTCTTGACCTTGCCCTTGAGGTAGGCCGAGAGCGACCAGTACGGCAGCCCCATGCGTGCGCGCAGGGTGTTCAGGTGCCGGTTGAGCTTGAGCGTGAACTCATACAGGTTGTCACCCACGTAAGCCAGCCACTTGGCACACTGGATCACGCCGTCGAAGTAGTCGCCATGCGTCACCCACAGGGTGCGGCCATCGGCCGTGGTGTGCACCGTGTCCTCGGCCACCTCGATGCCGCCGAACGAATGGCCGACGAAGGCGCGGGCGAATTCATCGTGGTTGCCGGGCACGAACACCACGCGGCAGCCCTTGCGCGCCCGGCGCAGCAGCTTTTGCACCACATCGTTGTGGGCCTGGGGCCAGAACCAGCGGCGCCGCAGCTGCCAGCCGTCCACGATGTCGCCCACCAGGTAAAGGTGATCGCTCGGGTGGTGCTTGAGAAAGTCGAGCAGGCCTTCGGCCTGGCAGCCGGGCGTGCCCAGGTGCAGGTCGGAGATGAACACCGCGCGCAGGTGGCGGTGGCCGGGTGGATGCGCGTCGTCGGCGTCGGCAGCAGTGTCCTGCCCACCTCCCACGTGCGCAGTCCAGTCGCCGAGCGCGTCGAACGCGGCGCGCATCAGGCCCCCAGGAAGTGCTTGCGGTAGCGGGGATGCAGGTCTGCCAGGCGCATCAGCATGGGCAGGTCTGCGGTGTTGAAGTCCGGGTCCCATGCAGGGGCGCCCAGCACCCGCGCACCCAGGCGCAGGTAGCCCTTGATCAGGGCCGGTGGCTCCACGAAGACCGAGCCATCGAGCTTCTCGATGGGCAGCGGCAGGCGCGGCAGCACGTGGTATTCGATGGGGGCCAGGTGCGTCTGGCGCACCTGGTTCCAGATGCTGGCGGCCGCATCGCCGCTGATCACGCCGTTGTGCAGCATGGGGATGCTGGCGCAGCCGATCATGGTGTCGAGCTGGTTGCGCACCATGAAGTCGGCCAGCGCGCTCCACAGCGCCATGATCACGCCGCCATGGCGGTGCTCGGGGTGCACGCAGCTGCGGCCCAGTTCCACCATGCGCGGGCGCAGGGTGCGCAGGCGGGTCAGGTCGAATTCGGTGTCGCTGTAGGTGCTGCCCACGCGGCGTGCCTGGGCGGGGGTCAGAACCCGGTAGGTGCCAATCACCTGCTGGGTGGCCGTGTCCCGCACCAGCAGGTGCTCACAGTAGTCGTCGAACAGGTCCACGTCGTGGCCGGGAACGGGGGTCGTCAATCGAGCGCCCATCTCCTCGGCAAACACGTCGTACCTGAGTTTCTGCGCCTGGCGGACCTCGTCGAGGTGCCGTGCCCACGAGACCTCCACAGCGCCACGCACCGGGGTGCCAGCCACTGCTGCGACCGCGCCCACTGCAGCGCCAGGGCGGTGGATTGCCCCTCTGGACGGTGCAGCTGGGAGCAGCGGCAGGGCGGGGTTGGGCAAATCGCTCATGGATCAACTCCTTCGTACAGGGCGGCCCCATGGCCGCTGGTGCCCCGGATCACCGGGTGGTGTGCTTCAATGCGATGGAGTTTGAAAGCCGCAGGTGACGCCTGCATGTCCGTGCGATGTCAACGCCGTGACAGAGGGGCACGGCATGCCGGTGGGTGCCCGAAGCCCCCCCTTGCGGCACAGGCAGGGGCCGGTTACCGAGCGGTTACCGCTGTAAGCCTGGGCTGCTACACTTTGGAACATTTTTTTGGGGCATCGCGCCTCTCCCTCCGGGTCCGGCCGCCATGTCCTTGCTGTCCATTGCCCCAGAACGCCTGCCGTCTGGGGACTCTTCCGACGCGTCTTTGGAGCGCACGCTGCGCGAGCAGCAGATGCTGCTGGAGAGCGCGGGCGTGGGCATCGTGTTCATCCGCCAGCGCGTGGTGGTGCGCTGCAACCAGCGCTATGCGGAGATCTTCGGCTACGAGTCGGCGCAGCGCCTGGCGGGCCTGAGCAGCGAGGCCTTCTACCCCGACCGCGATGCCTTCCGTGCACTGGGGCGCGAAGCCTACCCCGTGCTTGCCAAGGGCCAGGCCTACCGCGTGGAACGCCAGATGCGCCGGCGCAACGGGCGGCTGTTCTGGGGCAGCCTCACGGGCCGGCTGATCAACCCGGCCGACACCAGCGAGGGGTCGATCTGGATCCTCGACGATATCGACGAGCACAAACAGGCCCAGGCCCTGCTGAGCGCTGCCGTGCGCGAAAAGCAGGTGCTGTTCGACCAGGCCATGGTGGGCATCGTGTTCCTGCGCGACCGGCACCTGACCCGCTGCAACCGCCACTTCGAGCACATGCTGGGCTATGGCCCCGGCGAACTGGCGGGCAGCCCGTCGCGCCGCTGGTATGCCAGCGACGAGGACTGGGAGGAAGTGGGCCACCGCTGCTACCCGGTGCTCGCGGCCGGCCAGTCGTACGAGGGCGAAGTGGTGCTGTGCCGCAGGGACGGCACACCGCTCACCTGCGAGGTGCGCGCCAAGTTCATCGACCCCGACGACCCGGACCAGGGATCGATCTGGATCACCATGGACATCTCCGAGCGCAAGCAGGCCCAGGAGGCGCTGGCACGCGTGCACGAGGAGCTGGAGCAGCAGGTTCAGGACCGCACGCGCGAACTGCGCGACACGGTGGACAACCTGCACCGCGAGATCAGCGACCGCAAGGCCGACCAGGACCGTATCTACTGGCTGGCCCACTACGACCCGCTGACCGGCCTGCCTAACCGCGCCCTGCTGTCCGAGCGGGCCCAGGAGGCGATCCGCGTGGCACAGGAGGGCCATACGCCGCTGGCGCTGATCTTCCTGGACCTGGACCATTTCAAGCACGTCAACGATTCGCTGGGCCACCGCGTAGGCGATGCCCTGCTGGTGGAGATCGCCAAGCGCCTGCGCGCCGTGGTGCGCGACAAGGACACCGTCTCGCGCCTGGGCGGCGACGAGTTCATCCTGCTGCTGCCGGGCGCCAACGCCCATGGGGCCGCGCGCGTGGCCGGCAAGCTGCAGGAGGCCTCGCGCCAGCACTACCAGATCGACCACCACGAGCTGACCATGGCGCCGTCCATGGGCATCGCCCTGTTCCCGCAGGACGGCAGCGATTTCGACACACTGACCCAGTCGGCCGACGTGGCGATGTACCGCGCCAAGCTCGACGGGCGCAACACCTTCCGCTTCTTCACGCCCGAGATGCAGGCCCAGTCGGTGCGCGCCCTGCAGATCGAGAATGCCCTGCGCCGAGCGCTCGAGCGTGGTCAGCTGCACCTGCACTACCAGCCCCAGATCCACCTGGCCACGGGCCAGGTGCACAGCGTGGAGGCCCTGCTCCGCTGGGACCACCCACAGATGGGCAGCATCACACCCACCGAGTTCATCCCCATCGCCGAGGACAGCGGCCAGATCCTGCAGATCGGCGAGTGGGTGCTGCGCACCGCGCTCACGCAGCTCAAGGACTGGCACGAGAACGGCTTTCCCGCGCTGACCATGGCGGTCAACCTGTCGGCCATCCAGTTCCGCCAGCCGCAGCTGCCCGAACTGGTGAGCCGCATCCTGACCATCTTCGAACTGCCCCCCGACTGCCTGGAGCTGGAGCTGACCGAGGGCGTGGCGGTGGACGACCCGCATTCGGCCGTGGCCACCATGGACAGCCTGCATTCGCGCGGGGTGCGCATGTCCATGGACGACTTCGGCACCGGCTACTCATCCCTGAGCCAGCTCAAGCGCTTTCAGATCTTCAAGCTCAAGATCGACCAATCCTTCGTGCGCGACCTGGGCGATGACGGCAACGACCGCGCCATCGTCAGCGCCATCATCCGCATGGCCCAGGCCCTGGGCATGCGCACCACGGCCGAGGGTGTGGAGACACCCGAACAACTGGCCTTCCTGCGCGAGCAGGGCTGCGACGAGGCCCAGGGCTACCTGTTCAGCCGGCCGCTGCCGGCCGACGAGCTGGAACTGTTCCTGCGCCAGTACATGCCCGCGTGAGACGCCCCCTGCCGCGCTTTGGGGCAGGTCAGAATGAAGGGCGCAGACACCTGGCCGGGTGCAGGCAAGTCCGCATCAACCGCCACGCCGCCACTGCGCGGGCGGCACCCCCATGGCCTGCTGAAAAACGCGCGCAAAGTGCGATGCATCGGCAAAGCCGCAGCGCCGCCCGATCTCGGCCACCGCCACATGCGCCAGCTGGGGCCGGCGCAGCAGCTGCGCCGCGCGCACCAGGCGCAACTGGCGCAGCGTGCCCGCGAAGGTGCCGCCCTGCGCCGCAAACGCGCGGTGCAGCGTGCGCGGGGAGACGCCAGCCTCCTGCGCAAGGGCCTGGGCCGATACGCCGGGCTGGTCGACGCGCCCCCGCAGCAGTGCGCACAGGTGGGCATGCAGGCCCTGGCCCGCTGAGGCCGCCGGCGCCGCAGGCGGCTCCAGCGCAGCACACAGCAAGGCACCCAGGTGGTCCGACAGCAGCGCGGGCGGCAAGGCCTGGGCCGAGGCCGGGTCGCGCGCAAGCTGCACGGCCAGGGCTCCGAGGCTCTGGCCCCAGCCCTGGTCGCGCCAGGCCACGCGGGGCCCCCGCGCCTCTGCCTGGGCCAGCCATTGGCCCACCCAGGCGCGCGGCAGCTGCAGCGAGACGCAGCCCACGCCTTCGGGAAAATGCAGCTCGTAGGGCCGCGCCGAGTCCAGCAGCACCACGTCGCCCGGGCGCAGGTGGGCCACCTGCCCGTCCTGGCGCACATGCCACGCGCTCTCTGCCTGGGCGATCAGGTAGAACGGCAGGTTACGGCTGCGTGCAATGCCCGCTGGCGTGCGGTACACGTCCTGCGTGGAGGCGCGTACCTGGTTGACCGACAGGGCCTGCACCGCCAGGCTCTGCAGCACCCCGCCAAACACAGGGGCCTCGCGCGAGCTGCAGCCCATCTCCAGAAAGGCCTCGCAGATGGCGCCCACCCAGTAGTCCAGGCGCGCCGCGGGCGCGACCCCATCGGTCGTCCACTGGCGCAAGGGCGACGTGGCAGGAGCATGGACTGCGGGCATGGCGCCAATCTAACGGCAAGCGCCACGGGCAGGCAACAGGGCTTGCCCGCCCCCGCTGCGCCATGAAAAAGCCCCGTGGAGGCAGCCAGGGCTGCGCTTCACGGGGCCTTGGGGCCGTTGCCGGCGCCGGATCAGGCGGCAGCCAACTGCGCGTGCAGCTCCTGCACCGAGTACACGTCCAGGTTGTCCAGGTACTTCATGCCTTCCACGGCCGCTTCGGCGCCGAAGATGGTGGTGAAGGTGGTCACCCGGGCCAGCAGCGACGAGGTGCGGATGGCGCGTGAATCGGCGATCGCGTTGCGGCGCTCTTCCACGGTGTTGATGACCATCACGATCTCGTTGTTCTTGATCATGTCCACGATGTGCGGGCGGCCTTCGGTCACCTTGTTGACCACCTTGACCGGCACGCCGGCCGCTTCGATGGCCGCTGCCGTGCCCTTGGTGGCCACGAGCTCGAAGCCCAGGGCCACGAGCTGGCGTGCGATGTCGACGGCGCGCGGCTTGTCGGCATTCTTCACGGTGAGGAACACCTTGCCCGAGGTGGGCAGCTTGGTGCCCGCGCCGAGCTGGCTCTTCACGAAGGCTTCGCCGAAGGTCTTGCCCACGCCCATGACTTCGCCGGTGGACTTCATCTCGGGGCCGAGGATGGTGTCCACGCCGGGGAACTTCACGAAGGGGAACACGGCCTCCTTCACGCTGAAGTACGGCGGCGTCACTTCCTTGGTGATGCCCTGCGAGGCCAGCGTCTGGCCGGCCATGCAGCGCGCGGCCACCTTGGCCAACTGGATGCCGGTGGCCTTGCTCACGAAGGGCACCGTGCGCGAGGCGCGGGGGTTCACTTCGAGCACATAGATCACGTCCTTGCCGTCGACTTCCTGGATGGCGAACTGCACGTTCATCAGGCCCACCACGCTCAGGCCTTCGGCCATGGCGGCGGTCTGGCGCTTGATCTCGTCGATGGTCGGCTGCGACAGGTAGTACGGGGGCAGCGAGCAAGCGGAGTCGCCGCTGTGCACGCCGGCCTGCTCGATGTGTTCCATCACGCCGCCGATGAAAGTGACGCCTGCGGAGTCGCGCACGCAGTCCACGTCGCACTCGATGGCGTTGCTCAGGAACCGGTCGAGCAGCACGGGCGAGTCGTTGCTCACCTTGACGGCTTCGCGCATGTAGCGCTCCAGGTCGCGCTGCTCGTGCACGATTTCCATCGCACGGCCACCCAGCACGTAGCTGGGGCGCACCACCAGGGGGTAGCCCAGGGCGGCAGCCTTTTCCAGGGCCTCGGGTTCGGTGCGGGCCGTGGCGTTGGGCGGCTGGCGCAGGCCCAGTTGACCCAACAGCTTCTGGAAGCGCTCGCGGTCTTCGGCAGCATCGATCATGTCGGGGCTGGTGCCGATGATCGGCACGCCTTCGGCTTCCAGGCCCAGGGCCAGCTTCAGGGGCGTCTGGCCGCCGTACTGCACGATCACGCCGACCGGCTTTTCCTTGTCCACGATCTCCAGCACGTCTTCGAGCGTCACGGGTTCGAAGTACAGGCGGTCGGAGGTGTCGTAGTCGGTGGAGACAGTCTCGGGATTGCAGTTGACCATGATGGTCTCGTAGCCGTCCTCGCGCATCGCCAGCGCCGCGTGCACGCAGCAGTAGTCGAACTCGATGCCCTGACCGATGCGGTTGGGGCCGCCGCCGAGCACCATGATCTTCTTGTTGTTCGTCGGCTCGGCTTCGCACTCGTCTTCGTACGTGGAGTACAGGTAGGCGGTGTTGGTGGCGAACTCGGCGGCGCAGGTGTCCACGCGCTTGTAGACGGGGCGCACATTGAGCGCACGGCGCGCTTCGCGCACGGCCTTCTCAGTGGTCTTGAGCAGCTTGGCCAGGCGGCGGTCGGAGAAGCCCTTTTGCTTGAGCGTGCGCAGCGTGGGCGCGTCCAACGCCGCCAGGGCGCCCTCGCCCTTTTCAGCGGCCAGCTTGTCGATGTCGAGTTCGATCTTCACGATCTGCTCGATCTGCACCAGGAACCAGCGGTCGATCTTGGTCAGCTCGAAAACTTCGTCCACCGACAGGCCCATGGCGAAGGCATCGCCCACATACCAGATGCGCTCGGGACCAGGCTCGCCCAGCTCCTTTTCGAGCACTTCGCGGTCCTGGGTCTTCTCGTTCATGCCGTCCACGCCGACTTCCAGGCCGCGCAGGGCCTTCTGGAAGGATTCCTGGAAGGTGCGGCCCATGGCCATGACCTCGCCCACGGACTTCATCTGCGTGGTCAGGCGGCTGTCGGCGGTCGGGAACTTCTCGAACGCGAAACGCGGGATCTTGGTGACCACGTAATCGATGGACGGTTCGAACGAGGCCGGCGTGACGCCGCCCGTGATCTCGTTGCGCAGCTCGTCGAGCGTGTAGCCCACGGCCAGCTTGGCAGCGACCTTGGCGATGGGGAAACCCGTGGCCTTGGAGGCCAGTGCCGAGGAGCGCGAAACGCGCGGGTTCATCTCGATCACGACCATGCGGCCGTCTTCGGGGTTGATCGAGAACTGCACGTTGGAGCCGCCCGTGTCCACACCGATCTCGCGCAGCACCGCCAGCGAGGCGTTGCGCATGATCTGGTATTCCTTGTCGGTCAGCGTCTGCGCCGGGGCCACGGTGATCGAGTCGCCGGTGTGCACGCCCATCGGGTCCAGGTTCTCGATGGAGCAGATGATGATGCAGTTGTCCGCCTTGTCGCGAACCACTTCCATCTCGTACTCTTTCCAGCCGAGCAGCGACTCTTCGATCAAGAGCTCGTTGGTGGGCGAGGCTTCCAGGCCGCGCTTGCAGATGGTCTCGAACTCTTCGGGGTTGTAGGCGATGCCGCCGCCCGTGCCGCCCAGCGTGAAGCTGGGGCGGATCACGGTGGGGAAGCCCACCTGCTTTTGCACGCCCCAGGCCTCTTCCATGCTGTGGGCGATGCCCGAGCGCGCCGAGCCCAGGCCGATCTTGGTCATCGCGTCCTTGAACTTCAGGCGGTCTTCGGCCTTGTCGATGGCCTCGGGCGTGGCGCCGATGAGCTCGACCTTGTACTTGTCGAGCACGCCGTGGTGCCACAGGTCCAGGGCGCAGTTGAGCGCCGTCTGGCCACCCATGGTCGGCAGGATGGCGTCGGGGCGCTCCTTGGCTATGATCTTCTCGACCGTCTGCCAGGTGATGGGCTCGATGTAGGTCACGTCGGCCGTGGCCGGGTCGGTCATGATCGTCGCGGGGTTGCTGTTGATCAGGATGACCTTGTAGCCCTCTTCGCGCAGGGCCTTGCAGGCCTGCACGCCGGAGTAGTCGAACTCGCAGGCCTGGCCGATGATGATCGGGCCAGCGCCGATGATGAGAATGCTTTTGATGTCTGTACGTTTTGGCATGTTGCGTCGATCAGTCGATCGTGGGTTCGGCTGCCTGGGGGCTGGTGGGCGCAGTGGCGGGGGCTGCGGCGTCGCGCCGCACCTTCAGCCTGGCGATGAGCGCCTGCGCGCGCTCGGGCGGCAGGTTCTTCTGCATCAGCTGCAGCAGGCCATCGCCCTGCACCAGGGGAAGCAGCACTTCGGTCTCTGCGTCATAAAACGTCACGTCCCACTCGGCCATGGCTTCGGCAAAGGTTTCGTCGTCCCAGGTCTTGCCCTTGGCCACCAGCGTGACCAGCGGCATCGCCTTGTTCTCGACGAAGGACTTCTTGTAGGGCTTTTGCGACCAGCGTTCGGTGAACCATTCGCGGTGCGGCGACGGCAGGGTCAGCACACGCTTGTGGATGGCTTTTTCGAGCGAGGCGGCGGGGAAGCTGAAGAGTTTCATGGCGCGATTCCTTCGTTGTGCTTACTGGGTGCGCGCGCTGCGCATCGCGTCGGTGAAGCGGTCGAACAGGTAGGCGATGTCGTGCGGGCCGGGCGATGCCTCAGGGTGGCCCTGGAAGCAGAACGCCGGCTTGTCCTTGTGCACCAGGCCCTGCAGCGTGCCGTCGAACAGGCTCACGTGCGTGGCGCGCAGGTTGGCGGGCAGCGAATCCATCTCCACCGCAAAACCGTGGTTCTGGCTGGTGATGCTCACGCGGCCGGTATCCAGGTCCTTCACCGGGTGGTTGGCACCGTGGTGGCTGTGCGTCATCTTGAAGGTCTTGGCGCCAGCGGCCAGGGCCATGATCTGGTGGCCCAGGCAGATGCCGAAGGTGGGCAGGCCGCTCTCGACAATGGTGCGCGTGGCCTCGATGGCGTAGTCGCAAGGCTGTGGGTCGCCAGGGCCGTTGGAGAGGAACACGCCATCGGGCTTCATGGCCAGCACGTCGGCTGCGGGCGTCTGCGCCGGCACCACGGTGACCTTGCAGCCGCGCTGCGCGAGCATGCGCAGGATGTTCTTCTTCACGCCGTAGTCGTAGGCCACCACATGGAACTGCGGTGCCTCGAGCGTGCCGTAGCCCTTGCCCAGCACCCACTCGGTCTCGGTCCACTCGTAGGCAGCCTGGGTCGACACCACCTTGGCCAGGTCCAGCCCGGCCATGTTGGGGGCGGCCTTGGCAGCGGCCAGGGCCTGGTCGATCAGCGCCTGCGTCACTTCCTGGCCTTCGGCCAGGCCGACGATGGCGCCGTTCTGGGCGCCCTTTTCGCGCAGCAGGCGGGTGAGCTTGCGGGTATCGATGTTGGAGATGGCCACGGTGCGCTCGCGCACGAGGTACTGGGACAGCGTCTCGGTGGAGCGGAAGTTGCTGGCAATGAGCGGCAGATCCTTGATGATCAGGCCTGCGGCATGGACCTTGTCGGCTTCGATATCCTCGGGGCTGACGCCGTAGTTGCCGATGTGCGGATACGTCAGGGTGACGATCTGCTGGCAGTAGCTCGGGTCGGTAAGGATTTCCTGGTAGCCGGTGATGGAGGTGTTGAACACCACTTCGCCGACGGTGGTGCCGGTGGCACCGATCGAATTGCCGATAAAGACCGTGCCGTCTGCGAGCGCCAGGATGGCGGGCGGGAAGGTTCCCTTGAGAGACAAAAGCACTGGGTTCTCCGAATGGTTACGGTCGCCCGGAGTCGCAGGAAGTGATCCTGGGACTGCTGTTTGTGGGAGGTTTGCTTTGAGTGCGGCCGGGCGACGTGTTTGCGGGAAAGCCTCCAATTGTAGCCTGAGAGGCCCATCTTTCCGTGCCAGCCCGGTACATTCCCCTCCACTGCCGCTGCTGAAGTGCTCCGCGGCCACGGCGGCACGGCGGCGTGCCCTTTCTCGTTCGCTATTGTTTGTATAGCAAACTTGATTGTAACAAGCAGCGACGATTCCAGCGCCTTGTGACAGAGCAGGACCCGCCTCGGACTGCTACCACCCCACCGCCGCGGCGCAACCGAGAAGCTTTTCACGAACCGACACAACTTCGCGCCGCAGCAGGCAGGACCGGCCAGGGCCCTCCGATAGACTTTGCCGCACCGTAGACACCACAAAGAGAGATGGGATGACCAAGAAGACTTCGATTGCATGGGCATGCGCACTGTTGTCCACCCTGGCCGGCGCGCAGGACCTGGCGGCCTACCCGCAAGTATTCTCGGGCCCGCAAGGTCTGGAGGTGGTGCTGGCACCGACCACGGACGGCAAGGCCGCGCTGATGCGCGTGAGCGGCTTCAACAGCCCCATCGACAAGGTGATCTTCCTGGGCAAGCAGGAGCAGCGCGGTAGCGGCACCGAGGCCTATGTGACCACGCTCGATGGCCGGGACTGGGGCTTGGTGCAGAAGCAGACCAACCGCTACGGCAGTGGCGAGCGCTATGTCACCTACCTGCCGGGCCGCCAGGGCGCGGTGGACCTGTCGTTCGACGAGAAGAAGAGCAAGGCCTTGAACGTAGCCGAGCTCAAGAGCGCCTATGCGCGCCAGCAAAAGGACGGCGTGCAGGAAAAGCTGGCCCGCTTCGACCGCGACAAACACCTGGCGTCGGCACAGACGGACCTGGCCAGCACCGACACCTCGGCCAGCTCCGCCTGCGGCAGCCCAGTGAAGACGGCGGTGGACTGGAAGTCCATCGACGACGACAAGCTCAAGAAGCTCAGCATCGCCAGTTTCTGCGGAGAGGTAGCTTCGCAGATGGACAGCATGTGCAAGAGCAATGCGAGCTTCAAGGCCAAGGCCGCGTCGCTGGGCCAGATCCAGTGCCAGTTCGGCGCCGAGATGAAGTTGCGCGTGGAAGGTCAGAAGCTGGTGTTCACCACCCACCAGGATGCTTCCAACCAGGGTGACTTCATCCAGCAGTTTCTGCGGAACCAGTAATTCACGGCTTTGGCCTTGCGAGGCGGTGGTTCAGCGCCCCGCCTGCAGCGCACACTGCGCCGCACTCGCATGCAGGCAGATGGCAGCGGCCGCGCCCACATTGAGCGACTCCTCCCCGCCCGGCTGGGCGATGCGGATGTGCTGGCTGGCGCGCTCCTGCAGCACGGTGCTCACGCCCTGCCCTTCGTGCCCCATGACCCAGGCGCAGGGCCAGGGCAGATCGGCGCGGTGCAGGTAGTCGCCCTGGTGCGAGCTGGTGACCAGCATCGGCAGATCCAGGTCGGCAAGGTCCTCGGGCGCGAGGCCCTCGACCAGGTCGAGCGCAAAATGCGCGCCCATGCCCGCACGCAGAACCTTGGGCGACCACAGCGCAGCACTGCCCTTGAGCGCCAGCACCTGCCTAAATCCGAAGGCCGAGGCACTGCGCAAAATGGAGCCGACGTTGCCCGCATCCTGCACGCGATCGAGCACCACGGCGGCCACGCCGGGCCGGGGTTCCCGGCCCTCGGGCAGGTCGAGCACGAAGCCCATCTTTGCCGGCGACTCCAGCCCGCTGATGTCGGCAAACAGGGCGTCGGCCAGCACCACGACCTTGGGCGCGGCCTTGCCCCACTCGGGCTGGGCCGTGGGCCACAGCGATTCGGCGAACACCGCCACGGCCGGTGCCACGCCGCGCTCCAGCGCCGCGCGGCACAGGTGGTCGCCTTCGAGCCAGACGCGGCCCTGCTTGCGGTAGGCGCCATTGTCCTGCGCCAGGCGGCGCAGTTCCTTGACCCAGGCGTTGTCGCGCGAATGGATGGCAGTGACGGAAGAAGAGGTCATGGAACGGCAGTGCCGCAGCGCGTCACGCGCCGATGCCCTGGGAAACGGAGAGAGATGATGAGGAGGACTGCACCAGCACCTGAGCCACCGGGGCGAACGAGCGCCGGTGGTGGATGCAGGCGCCATGGGCACGCAGGGCTTCCATGTGCACCACGGTGCCATAGCCCTTGTGGGCCGAGAAGCCGTAGTGCGGAAAATGCTCGTGCACCTCCTTGCACCAGCGGTCGCGGTGGACCTTGGCAAGGATGGAGGCGGCCGAGATGGACTTCACCAGCGCATCGCCCTTGACGATGGCCTCGGACGGCACGTCGAGCCGGGGCAACTGGTTGCCGTCCACCAGCACGCGCACGGGCTTGAGGCGCAGGCCCATCACGGCACGGCGCATGGCCAGCAGCGTGGCCTGCAGGATGTTCAGCTGGTCGATCTCTTCCACACTGGCCTCGGCGATGGCAAAGCACAGCGCCTTGGCACGGATCTCGTCGAACAGGGCCTCGCGGCGCAGCGCCGTGAGCTTCTTGGAATCGTCCAGCCCGGCGATGGGGCGCAGGTCATCGAGGATCACGGCGGCAGCCACCACAGGCCCGGCCAGCGGACCGCGGCCGGCCTCGTCCACGCCGGCCACCAGACCGGGCGGATGCCAGTCCAGGCTCACCTGTTCAAACAGCAGCGGTGGTGGCAAGGATTTTCTCGATCGCATCGGCAGCCAGTTGGGAAGTGTCGCGCCGCAGGCTCGCGTGCAGCGCGGAAAAGCGCTGTTCCAAAGCCGTGATGGTAGCGGGATGCTGCACTTTTGCGTCAAACCATTGCAAGGTGGCGTCGCACAGCGCCTGCGGCGTGGCCGCGCCCTGGATCAGCTCGGGCACCACGAATTCGCCGCACAGGATGTTCGGCAGCCCCACCCAGGGCTGCAGCTGCTTGCGCTTCATGAGCCACCAGCTCAAGGGGTGCATGTGGTAGCCAATGACCATGGGGCGCTTGAACAGCGCTGCCTCCAGCGTGGCCGTGCCGCTGGCGATCAGCGTCACATCGCAGGCGGCCAGCACGGTGTGCGACTGGCCGGTGACGATCTGCAGCACATCGGCCACACCGTGTGCACGCGCAGCCTCTTCGATGCGCGGTTGCAGCGCGGGCACGGCAGGCACCACTATGCGCAGGTTCGGGCGCGCCTTGCGCAGCAAGGCGGCCGCCGCGAAGAACGCGGGCGCGATGTACTGCACCTCGGCCGAGCGGCTGCCGGGCAGGATGGCCAGCACCTCATCGGCATCCGACAGGCCCAGGCGAGCGCGCGCAGCACGGCGGTCGGGCACCTCGGGGATCACGCTGGCCAGGGGGTGGCCGACGTAGGTGGCGGCAATGCCGTTCTTGGCCAGCAACTCCGGCTCGAACGGGAAGATGCACAGCACATGGCCTGCACTTCTGCGAATCTTCTCGATGCGGTCGGCGCGCCATGCCCAGATGGAGGGGCACACGAAGTGCACGGTGGGAATGCCGGCAGCACGCAGGTCGGCCTCCAGCGCCAGGTTGAAGTCGGGCGCATCCACGCCGATGAAGATGTCGGGCCGGTCCGCCAGCAGGCGGGTGCGCAGCGCTTTGCGGATGCCCAGCAGCTCCCGCAGGCGGCGCAGCACCTCCATGCTGTAGCCGTGCACGGCCAGCTTGTCGCTGGGCCACCAGGCCGCAAAGCCGCGTTTGGCCATCTGCGGCCCGCCGATGCCGTGCGCCGTGGCGGCAGGCCAGCGGGCCTGCACACCGTCGAGCAGCAGGCCGGCCAGCAGGTCGCCCGAGGCCTCGCCTGCGACCATCGCCACGCGGGGCGCCTTGTCCATCATTCGGCAGTCTCTTGGGTGAGGGATCAGCGCGCGATGCCGTGGGCGGCGCTGTCGAGGAAAGCATCCAACAGCGCCACGTCACCGGCCGCCTCGGGCATGTCACCAGGCAGGGCAAGAATCTGCTTGCGTGCTTCGTCCAGGGTCAGCCCCTGGCGGTACAGCAGCTTGTGCATCTCGCGGATAGCGGCAATGCGCTGGGCCGAAAAATCGCGCCGGCGCAAGCCCACCAGGTTCACGCCGCGCACGGCCAGCGGGTTGCCGTCCACCACCATGTAGGGCGGCACGTCCTTGCTGACGTGGCTGGAGAAACCGACCATGGTGTGCGCGCCGATGCGCATGCGCTGCAGCACGCCCGTGAGGCCGCCTACGGTGGCCCAGTCGCCCACCTCCACGTGGCCGGCCAGCGTGGTGTTGTTGGCCAGGGTGGTCTGGTGGCCAATGGCACAGTCGTGCGCCACATGCACATAGGCCATGATCCAGTTGTCGTCGCCCACCGTGGTCTCGCCGCGGTCCTGCACCGTGCCGGTGTTCAGCGTGCAGAACTCGCGGATGGTGTTGCGGCTGCCGATCACCAGGCGCGTGGCTTCGCCAGCGTACTTCTTGTCCTGCGGGGCCGCGCCCAGCGAAGCGAACTGGAAGATGCGGTTGTCCTGCCCGATGGTGGTGTGGCCCTCGATGACGCAGTGCGCGCCCACCGTGGTGCCGGCACCGATCACCACGTTCGGGCCGACCACGGCATAGGGGCCCACCTGCACCGACGGGGCCAGGCGGGCGCCATCGGCGACGACGGCGGTGGGATGGATATTGCTCACGTTCGACAACCGGCGAAAAGAGGTCAGTTGACGCTGCGCATGGTGCACATGAGTTCGGCCTCGCAGGCCACTTCTTCACCCACGCTGGCCACGCCCTTGAACTTCCAGATGCCGCCGCGCACGCGGTCGATGGTGATCGACAGGATGAGCTGGTCGCCAGGCTCCACGGGGCGCTTGAAGCGCGCGCCATCGATGCCCACGAAGTAGTAGATGTTGTTCTCATCGGGCACCTTGCCCATGGCGTCGAACGCCAGCAGCCCGGCGGCCTGGGCCAGGGCTTCGAGGATCAGCACGCCGGGCATCACGGGACGCCCCGGGAAGTGCCCCATGAAGTATGGCTCGTTGAAGGTGACGTTCTTGATCGCCTTGATGCGGGTGTTGCTCTCCAGCTCCAGCACCTTGTCCACCAGCAGGAACGGGTAGCGGTGCGGCAGTTGCTTGAGAATCGCGTGAATATCCATCATCGAGTTGTTCTTCCGTTCATGCTGCCTTGAGAGCCTGCTCGAGCGCCTTGATGCGATCGCGCAAGCTGTGCAGTTGTTTCAGTGTTGCAGCGTTTTTTTCCCACCGCGCATTGTCGTCGATGGGGAACATGCCGGTGTACTGGCCCGGCCGCGTCAGCGAGCGGGTGACCACCGTGGCCGCTGATATGTGCACATTGTCCGCCAGCGTGAGGTGGCCCAGGACAATGGCACCCCCACCCACGGTGCAGTGCGCGCCGATGGTCGCGCTGCCGGCCACGCCGACGCAGCCGGCCATGGCCGAGTGCTTGCCGATGCGCACGTTGTGGCCGATCTGGATCAGGTTGTCGAGCTTGACGCCGTCCTCGATGACGGTGTCGTCCAGCGCCCCGCGATCAATGCAGGTATTGGCCCCGATCTCCACATCGTCACCGATGCGCACCGCGCCCAGTTGCTCGATCTTGACCCACTGGCCCTTCTCGGGCGCAAAGCCGAAGCCGTCGGCACCGATCACCACACCCGCATGGACGATGCAGCGCTCGCCGATGCGGCAGTCCTCACCGACCGTGACGCGGGACTTGAGCACCGTGCCCGCGCCGATGTGCGCACCCCGTTCGACCACGCACAGCGGGCCGATGGTGGCGCTGGGATGCACCCGCGCCGACGCATCGACCACGGCGCTGGCATGCACACCGCCTTGCCCTGCGGGTGCCGTGTGCTGGCGCCACAGCTGCGTGGCGCGGGCGAAGTAGACATAGGGGTTGTCCGCCACGATGCAGGCGCCGCGTGCCACGGCAGCCTCGCGCATGGCAGGCGCCACAATGACACAGGCCGCCCGGGAGGCGGCCAGTTGCTGCTGGTAGCGGGGGTTGCTCAGGAAACTGAGGTCACCCGGCCCCGCAACCTCCAGGGGCGCGATGCGGGAGATGGGGGTGTCACCCGTCCCTCCCTCCAGCGAGCCACCCAGCGCATCGACGATGTGCCTGAGAAGCAAGCTCACGCGCCACCTGCCGGGTTGCGCTGCCGGTGCTTACTTGGCGGCAGGCGCGGCATTGAGCGCCTTGATCACCTTGTCGGTGATGTCGTGCTTGGGGTTGATGTACGCGGCTTCCTGCAGGATCACGTCGTACTTCTCGGCCTCGGCCACCTGCTTGACGACCTTGTTGGCACGGTCCACAACGGCAGCGAGCTCTTCGTTGCGGCGGGCGCTCAGGTCTTCCTGGAACTCCCGGCGCTTGCGCTGGAAGTCACGGTCCTGGTCCACCAGCTGGCGCTGGCGGGTATTGCGCTGGCTTTCGGCCAGGGTCGGGGCCTCACGCTCGAACTTCTCGGAGGCAGTCTTCAGGGAGTTGCCCATGTCCACCAGCTCTTTTTCGCGGCGAGCGAACTCCTGCTCGAGCTTGGCCTGGGACGCCTTGGAGGTGTTGGCTTCGCGGAAGATGCGGTCGATGTTGACCAGGCCAGCCTTGAACGATTCTTGCGCCTGTACGGGCGCGGCCATGGCAAACGTGCCGAACAGCAGGGCCAAGGCGAAATGGCGGGAAAGGGATTTCATTAGAAAGACGTTCCAATCTGGAATTGCAGTTTCTGGATTCTATCGCCAGCAAACTTGCGTACCGGTTGTGCAAAGGCCAGGCGCAGGGGCCCCAGCGGGGAAATCCAGCTCAGGCCCAGCCCCACGGAGGCTCGCATGTCGCTGGCGGTTACTTTTTCATGCTCGCCATACACATTGCCTACATCCATGAAGGTGAAGACGCGCAGCGTACGGTCGTTGCCCGCACCCGGGAAGGGTGCGATCAGCTCGGCATTGAGGGTGACCTTCTTCGGGCCGCCCAGGGAGGAGCCCGTCACGTCGCGCGGGCCCAGGGTGCCCTGGTCGAAACCGCGCACCGAACCGAGACCGCCCGAATAGAAGTTCTTGAACACCGGGAACGGCCGGCCGTTCATGCCCTTGCCGATGCCCAGTTCGCCGTTGAAGGCCAGCGTGAAGCGCTTGTTCAGCGGCACGTACTGCTGGTACTGGTAGTTGGCGCGCACGTAGCGGGCATCGCCCGCCACCGACCACTCGGAGTTCACGCGCTGGTAACGACCCGAGTTCGGGGCCAGCGCGCTGTCGCGGTCATCGCGTGACCAGCCGATGGTCAGCGGGATCGAAGTGCTCTTGTAGCCGAAGTTGTCGGCATAAGCCAGGTAGGTGGCCGGGATGTTGGTGCCGGGCTTGATGGTGGTCTGCTCCAGACCACCACCGAAGAACACCGTGTCCGTCTCGCTGAACGGCACGCCAAAGCGCATAGATCCACCGGTGGTCACCAGCTGGTAGTTGCCGCCCTGGTCCTCGTAGGGCTTGTCGGTCCGGTAGTACAGGTCCACCGTGCGCGAGATGCCTTCATCGGTGAAGTACGGGTTGGTGGTGCTGAACACCAGGGTGCGGCGGTACTTGCTGGTATTGACGTCCACGCCCAGGTAGTTGCCCGAGCCGAAGAAGTTCTCCTGCTTGATGCCGAAGGACAGGGCCACCTTCTCGGCGCTGGAGAAGCCCACGCCCATCTGCAGCGAGCCCGTGGGCTTTTCGGCCACGTTGATCACCAGATCCACCTGGTCGGGCGAGCCGGGCACTTCCTGTGTCTCGACGTTGACCTCGGTGAAGAAGCCCAGGCGGTCCACGCGGTCGCGCGACAGGCGGATGCGTTCGCCGTCGTACCAGGAGGCTTCGTACTGGCGGAACTCGCGGCGGATCACTTCGTCACGGGTTCGGTTGTTGCCGCTCACGTTGATGCGGCGCACATAAGCGCGGCGCGAGGGCTCGACCTGCAGCACCAGGGCCACGCGGTTGTTCTCGCGGTCGATCTCGGGCACGGCCTCCACACGCGCAAAGGCAAAGCCGAAGCGGCCGAAGTACTCGGAGAATGCCTTGGTGGTTTCGGTCACCTGGTCGGCGTTGTAGGGCTCGCCCGCGCGAATGGTGATCAGCGACTTGAACTCGTCCTCGCGCTCCAGGTAGTTGCCTTCGAGCTTGACGCCCGAGACCACATAGCGCTCGCCTTCGAACACGTTCACGGTGATCGAGATGCCTTGCTTGTCCGGCGAGATCGCGACCTGGGTCGACTCCACACGGAACTCCAGGTAGCCGCGCTGCAGGTAGTAGGTGCGCAGGGTTTCCAGATCGGCGTTGAGCTTGGCGCGCGAATAGCGGTCGGACTTGGTGTACCAGCTGAGCCAGCCGCCCGTGTCCTGGTCGAACAGGCCCTTGAGCGTGGATTCGCTGAAGGCCTTGTTGCCCACCACGCGCACTTCGTTGATGCGCGCGGGCTCGCCCTCGACCACCGAGAACGTGAGGTTCACGCGGTTGCGCTCGATGGGCGTCACCGTGGTCACGACTTCGGCGCCATACAGGCTCTTGTTGATGTACTGGCGCTTGAGCTCCTGCTCGGCGCGGTCGGTCAGCGCCTTGTCGTAGGGGCGGCCTTCGGTCAGGCCCACTTCGCGCATGCTCTTCTTGAGCGCATCCTTGTCGAACTCGCGGGTGCCCGCGAAATCCACGTCGGCAATGGTGGGGCGCTCTTCGACCACCACCACCAGCACGTTGCCCGAGGCTTCCAGGCGCACGTCCTTGAACAGGCCCAGGCCGAACAGCGCGCGGATGGCCGCAGCGCCCTTCTCGTCGTTGTAGTCATCGCCCACACGCAGGGGCATGGAGGCGAAGATGGTGCCGGGCTCCACGCGCTGCAGGCCCTCCACGCGGATGTCCTGCACCTTGAAGGGCTCCAGTGCCCACGCCGCGTTGGCGACAAAGACCATGGCTGCAATGGCCGATGCGGTACGCACGCCCAGGCGATTGATTGGATTTTTCATGAATGAAGCTGGAGCCGCTCTTGCAAGGCAAGGGCGGAAAAATGGTTAGCCAAAAAGCCGGGTGATATCGTTGAACAGGGCAATGGACATCATGAGGAGCAGCACTGCGACACCGCCGCGCTGCAGCCGCTCCAGCCATGCGTCCGACACTTGCTTGCCCGTCACGCCCTCCCAAAGATAATACATCAGGTGCCCACCGTCCAAAACAGGCAGCGGCAGCAGGTTCAGCACACCCAGGCTCACGCTGATCAGCGCCAGGAACACCAGATACTGCGTGAGGCCCAGGCTGGCCGAACGGCCGGCATAGTCCGCAATGGTCAAAGGCCCGCTGAGGTTCTTGAGGGACGCCTCGCCGATCACCATGCGGCCCATCATCTTCAGGGTGAGCAGTGAAACATCCCAGGTCTTGACCACACCGGTCCAGAAACCCTCGAGCACGCCGTATTCAACGGTTACAAATTCGGGGGGCGCACCAACGTAGGCGCCGATGCGGCCCACCGTGGCACCGAGCTCGGGCTGGGCATCGGGCAGCACGTCCAGCGTGAGCGAATTGCCCGCACGGTTGATCAGCCAGGGCTGCGACAACGGCTCCGTGCCGCGCATGGACTGGCGGATCAGCTCGCGCAGCTGCTGGCCATCCACCACCTCGGCGGCACCGATCCTGAGCACCACATCGCCTTGCTGCAGGCCCGAGCGCTCTGCCGCGCCCTTGGCCACCACCTCGCCCAGCACCGGCCGGGTCCAGGGCCCCAGGATGCCGATCTTGCGGAACAGCTGGGCATCGGCCTCGCGGGAGTCGATTTTCGACATGTCCAGCACCAGCTCGCGGTGCGCGCCGTTCTGCGGTTGCACGTCCAGGCGCACGGATTCGCCCTCCAGCGCGCCACGGGTCAGCAGCCAGCGCAGGTCTTCGAACGAGCGCACGGGCTCCAGCTCGTCCGACCCCAGGGCGGCGCGCTGCACCAGTTCGCCGCCACGCAGGCCGGCCGCCTGTGCCACCGAGCCGGCCACGGGGCTGGCCAGTACAGCCTTGGGCTCCTCCACGCCGTTCCAGTTGACGATGGAGTACAGCAGCACCGCCAGCAACAGGTTGGCGATGGGACCCGCCGCCACAATGGCCGCGCGCGAGCGCAGGGGCTGGGTGTTGAAGGCCAGGTGGCGCTCTTCGGGCGGCACGGGCGCCTCGCGCTCATCGAGCATGCGCACATAGCCGCCCAAGGGGAAGGCGCCAAGCACGAACTCGGTCGGCGAGCCCTTGGGCCGCCAGGTGAACAGCGGCTTGCCGAAGCCCACCGAAAAACGCAACACCTTGACGCCACAGGCCACGGCCACGCGGTAGTGGCCGTACTCGTGGACGGCAATCAGCAGCCCCAGGGCAACAATGAACGCAACAAGGGTCAGCAACATGGAAGGCTCCGTGGGTCAACAGGGACAGCAGCGGCGGCCATCGGATGGGGTCGGTCAGGCGGCCAGCAGGCCGGCGGCCTGCTCTGCCGCCCTGCGCGACTGGGCGTCCAGATCGAGCAGCGCTGCCAGCGAATCCGGCTTGGAGGGGGAAACCGCGTCCAAAGTTGCAAGATTGACGGCATGGATATGGTCGAAACGCAATCTGCCCGACAAAAACCGGCCCACCGCCACCTCGTTGGCGGCATTGAGCACGGCGGTCGTGCCCTCGGCGGCCTTGAGCGCCTGCCAGGACAGGTGCAGACCGGGAAAGCGGGTGGCGTCGGCATCCTCGAAGGCCAGCGCACTCAGGGCCGAGAAGTCGAGCCGGCTGGCGCCGCTGGCAATGCGCTCGGGCCAGGCCAGGCCCACGGCGATCGGCACGCGCATGTCGGGCGTGCCCAGCTGGGCCAGGATGGAGGAGTCCTTGAACTGCACCATGGAATGGATGATCTGCTGCGGATGGATCACCACCTTGATCTGGTCGGGCGCCAGGTCGAACAGCCAGCGCGCCTCGATCACTTCGAGCGCCTTGTTCATCATGGTGGCCGAATCGACCGAGATCTTGCGCCCCATCGAGAAATTGGGGTGGGCGCAGGCTTGGTCGGGCGTGATCTGCGAGAGCGTGGCCGGGTCGCGCTGGCGGAAAGGCCCGCCCGATGCGGTCAGCAAAATGCTGTCCACCCGGTCCGGCCAGGTGGCAGGGTCTTCGGGCAGGCACTGGAAGATGGCCGAGTGCTCGCTATCGATGGGCAGCAGGGTGGCCCCGCCCTCCCTCACCGTCTGCATGAACAGACCGCCGCCCACCACCAGGGCCTCCTTGTTGGCCAGCAGCAGGCGCTTGCCCGCGCGCGCAGCGGCCAGGCAGGGCGCCAGGCCGGCCGCGCCCACGATGGCGGCCATGACTGCATCCACATCGGGGTGCGAGGCAATGCTTTCGAGCGCGTCGGCTTCATGCAGCACGCGGGTGGCCAGGCCATTCTGGCGCAGCTTGTCCTCCAGCGCACGGGCATGGGGCGCGCTGGCCATCACCGCAAAGCGGGGAGTGAACTGCGCGCATTGCGCCAGCATCAGGTCGACCTGCGTGGCCGCGCTCAGTGCAAAGATCTCGAAGCGTTCAGGGTGGCGCGCCACCACGTCCAAGGTGCTGGTCCCGATGGAGCCGGTGGAGCCGAGAACGGTAAGCCGTTGTTTCATAGAGGGGTCGTCAGGCTCGTGAGCATCATGGCCAGGGGAAGGGTGGGCAGCAGCGCATCCACGCGGTCGAGCACGCCGCCGTGGCCGGGCAGCAGGCCGCTGCTGTCCTTGACGCCGGCGCTGCGCTTGATGAGCGATTCCACCAGGTCGCCGGAAACGCTCATCGCCGTCATGAACAGCGCCGCCACCACCAGCAGCCACCAGCCCTGGCGGGCCATGCGGCTGTAGAAGCTGAGCACCTCGGCCTGCCAGTGGGCATCGGCCGCCACCCAGGCGAACGAAAGCACCAGCACGCCCGCCAGGCCGCCCCACACGCCTTCCCAGCTCTTGCCGGGGCTGATGGCGGGGGCCAGCTTGCCCTTGGTGAAGCGCAGGCCGAAGGCGCGGCCTGCAAAATAGGCAAAGATGTCGGCCACCCACACGAGGAGCAACACCGACAGCAGGAAGTTGATGCCCACATGGCGCGCCTGCACCACCGCCAGCCACGCCAGCCACAGGGCCAGCACGCCGGCAATCAGGCGCACGGCCGCCGGGATGCGTGGCCAGCCGGGCACACCCGCGCGCAGCAGCCAGGCGGTGCCCAGCACCCACAGGGCCCCGCCCACGATCCACAGCACGGTCAGCGGCTGCGTGAGCCAGCCCAGCGCCCACGAGCCCAGGCACAGCGCCACACAGGTGGCCCCCACGGCGAGCGAACCCGCCTGGCCAAAGCCGCACAGGCGGCCCCACTCCCAGGCGCCGGCGGCCATGAGCACCAGCACCACCACGGTAAAAGGCAGGGGCGAGCCGTAGAACAGGGCTGGCAACAGGATGGCCAGCAGGACAAGGGCAGTGATGACGCGCTGTTGGAGCATGGGGCCTTTTCAGCCCGGCATCGGATCGGGATGCGCGGACAGGGTGATCTGTTCTGAGGTTTTGCCGAAACGGCGCTCCCGCGCACTGTAAGCCGCAATGGCTTCGTCCAGTGCGGATTCGTCGAAATCCGGCCACAGCCGGTCACTGAAGACCAGCTCCGAATACGCGATCTGCCACAGCAGGAAGTTGCTGATGCGCATCTCTCCACCGGTGCGCACGACAAGGTCCGGGTCAGGCACGTGGGACATGCCCATGGCCGCATTCAGGCTGGCTTCGGTGATCGGCTCGCCCTTGGCAGCCAGGGCCGCAGCGGCCTGGGCAATGTCCCAGCGCCCGCCATAGTTGAAGCAGACGTTGAGCACCAGGCGCGTGTTGTGGGCCGTGGCGGCCTCGGCCTGGGCCAGGCCGCCCTGCACCTTGGCCGACAGGCCCGCGCGCTCGCCCACGAAGTACAGGCGCACGCCGTCCTTCATGAGCTGGGGCACCTCACGCGCCAGTGCCATGGCCAGCAGCTCCATGAGGCCGGAGACCTCATCGGCCGGCCGGTTCCAGTTTTCGGACGAGAAGGCGAAGACGGTGAGCACACCCACGCCGCGCTGCACGCAGGCGCGTGCACAGCGGCGCAATGAATCAACCCCTTGCTTGTGGCCAGCCAGGCGCGGCAGGAAGCGGCGCGTGGCCCAGCGGCCGTTGCCATCCATGACGATGGCGATGTGGTGTGGCACCACCGGAGATACTGGCATGCGAATGTTCGAGCCTCTGGCTCAAACCGCCATGATTTCCTGTTCCTTGGCCGCCACCAGCGCATCGATCTCCAGGATGTGGCGGTCGGTGAACTTTTGCACGTCGGCTTCGGCGCGCTTCTGGTCGTCTTCGGAGGCCAGCTTGTCCTTGACCAGCTTCTTGACCGCCTCGTTGGCGTCACGGCGCAGGTTGCGCACGGCGATCTTGGCGCCCTCACCTTCGGTGCGGGCCAGCTTGGTCATTTCCTTGCGGCGCTCTTCGCTCATGGGCGGCATGGGCACACGGATCAGGTCGCCCATGGAGGCAGGGTTCAGACCCAGGTCGCTTTCGCGGATGGCCTTTTCGATCTTGGCGCCCATGCCCTTTTCCCAGGGCTGCACGCTGATGGTGCGCGAGTCGATCAGCGCCACGTTGGCCACCTGGGAGAGGGGCACGAAGGAGCCGTAGTACTCGACCTGCACGGAGTCGAGCAGCGAGGGGTTGGCGCGACCCGTGCGGATCTTCTGCAGGTTGTTCTTGAAGGCCGAGATGGACTGGTCCATCTTGGTTTCAGCGTTTTTCTTGATGTCGGCAATCGTCATGTTTTTCTCCTCGGGGCAGACCAGATACGGGCAGGCGCGCAGCCCACCCGTGCATCGTCATCAGGCGTAAACCAGCGTACCCTCGTCCTCGCCCATCACCACACGCTTGAGCGCGCCGTGCTTGATGATCGAGAACACTCGCACCGGCAGCTTCTGGTCGCGGCACAGGGCAAAAGCAGTCGCATCCATGATGCCCAGGTTGCGGGACATGGCCTCGTCGAAGCTGAGCTTCGTGTAGCGCGTGGCCGTGGGATCCTTCTGGGGGTCGGCAGTATAAACGCCGTCCACCTTGGTGGCCTTGAGCACCAGCTCGGCGCCGATCTCGGCACCGCGCAGGGCCGCAGCCGTGTCGGTGGTGAAGAAGGGGTTGCCCGTGCCGGCCGCGAAGACCACGACCTTGCCCTCTTCGAGGTACTGCAGCGCCTTGGGGCGCACGTAGGGCTCGACCACCTGCTCGATGGCGATGGCGGACATCACGCGGGCGATCAGGCCCTGCTTGTCCATGGCATCGGCCAGGGCCAGAGCGTTCATCACGGTGGCCAGCATGCCCATGTAGTCGGCGGTGGCCCGGTCCATGCCGACCGAGCCACCCGCGACGCCACGGAAGATATTGCCGCCACCGATCACCACCGCCACCTGCACACCCAGGCGGGTGACCTCGGCGATCTCCTCCACCATGCGCACGATGGTGGCGCGGTTGATGCCGAAGGCGTCATCTCCCATCAGCGCCTCACCAGACAGCTTGAGCAGGATGCGCTTGTGGGCTGGTGCAGCGTTGGACATGGGAAACTTCTCCGGTAGGTGGTGCAGGGCTTGGGTGGGGTTGTTGCAGGGAGCGATCAGGCAGCAGCCTTGGCGGCAGCCACCTGGGCGGCCACTTCGGCGGCGAAGTCGTCAACCTTCTTCTCGATGCCTTCGCCCACCACGTACAGGGTGAAGCCCTTGACGGTGGTGTTGGTGGCCTTGAGCATCTGCTCGACGGTCTGCTTGCCGTCCGCCGCCTTCACGAAGACCTGGTTGAACAGCGAGACTTCCTTGAGGAACTTCTGCACGCCGCCTTCGATGCGCTTGGTCACGATTTCGTCGGACTGCACGGGCTTGCCTTCGGCTTCGGCCTTGGCCTTGTCTTCAGCGGCCTTGGCAGCAGCCACCGAGCGCTCTTTCTCGATCAGGTCGGCAGGCACGTCGGCGCTGGTCAGGGCCACAGGCTTCATGGCGGCGATGTGCATGGCCACGTCCTTGGCAGCCACTTCGTCACCCTCGAACTCGACGACCACACCGATGCGCGAGCCGTGCAGGTACGAAGCCAGCTTGCTGGTGCCGCCGAAATGCTTGAAGCGGCGGAACGACATGTTCTCGCCGATCTTGCCGATCAGGCCCTTGCGCACGTCTTCCAGCGTGGGGCCGAAGCTGTCTTGCTCGTAGGGCAGTGCACCCAGAGCCGCCACGTCGGCGGGGTTGTGCTTGGCCACCAGTTCGGCAGCGGCCTTGGCCAGTGCCATGAAGCTGTCGTTCTTGCTCACGAAGTCGGTTTCGCTGTTCACTTCGATCAGGCCACCGGTGGTGCCGTCGATGAAGCTGGCGACCACGCCTTCGGCGGTGATGCGCGAAGCGGCCTTGCCAGCCTTGGTACCGAGCTTGACGCGCAGCAGCTCTTCGGCCTTGGCCATGTCGCCTTCGGCTTCGGTCAGCGCCTTCTTGCATTCCATCATCGGTGCATCGGTCTTGCCACGCAGTTCGGCGACCATGCTTGCGGTAATTGCAGCCATCTTTATTCCTTCGGTGTTCAGTTCAATCGATTCAGATTCGGGCTAAAAAAAAGGGGGCTAACCAGGAGCCCCGCTTTTGTTCGCGACGGATCGCGCAGCCGGGCTATCAGGCGGCGGCTTCTTGCACTTCCACGAATTCGTCGCTGCTCTCGGACGTAGCGGCCTTCACGACTTCGTTCACGGCATTGGCACGGCCTTCGATGATCGCGTCGGCGATACCGCGGGCGTACAGCATCACGGCCTTGGCCGAGTCGTCGTTGCCAGGGATCACATAGTCGATGCCTTCGGGCGAGTGGTTGGTGTCAACCACGCCGATCAGCGGGATACCGAGCTTCTTTGCTTCGGCCACGGCGATCTTGTGGAAGCCCACGTCGATGATGAAGATGGCGTCTGGCAGTGCAGCCATGTCCTGGATGCCGCCGATGTCCTTTTCGAGCTTCTCGATCTCACGGGTGAACGTGAGCTGCTCCTTCTTGCTCAGGCTGTCCAGGCCGGTTTCCAGCTGGGCCTTCATGTCCTTCAGGCGCTTGATCGAGGTCTTCACGGTCTTGAAGTTCGTCAGCATGCCGCCCAGCCAACGCTGGTCAACGAAAGGAACACCGGCGCGCAGGGCTTCGGTGGACAGGATTTCGCGGGCCTGGCGCTTCGTGCCGACCATCAGGATCGTGCCGCGGTTGGCAGCCAGTTGCTTGGCGAACTTCTGTGCTTCTTGGAACAGTGGCAGCGACTTTTCCAGGTTGATGATGTGGATCTTGTTGCGATGGCCGAAGATGTAGGGGGCCATCTTGGGGTTCCAGAAGCGGGTTTGGTGACCGAAATGGACACCGGCTTCCAGCATTTCGCGCATGGTAACGGACATAAGAATACTCCAAAGGTTAGGTCTAAAATCAGCCCCAATATTTGCAACGCCGTGTTTCCCACGACCGCTGCAACACCTTGACAGGGCTGGTTTGCGATTGGTTTTGCTACAAGCCCCACGCACAAAGCGCTACTGCTCCCAGCAAAACCCAAGGATTCTAGCACACCCATGCTCCCCGACCTTCTCGCCACCCGCTCGGCCCTGCGGGCCGGCACCAGCACCCCGGCCGCCGAGCTCGAACGCTGCATCGCTGCAGCAAAGGCGCCGGCCAATACCCACACTTTCCTGCAAACCCATTTCGACACCGCACGCACCGCCGTGGTGCAGCCGGGCATGGCGCAAAGGCCCCTGGCGGGGCTGGCGGTTTCGGTCAAGGACCTGTTCGACATCGCGGGCCAGCCCACGGCAGCCGGCTCCACGGCACTCGCCGACAGCCTCCCGGCGCAGCAGGACAGCCCGGTCGTGGCACGGCTGCGCGCCGCCGGCGCGAGCCTCATCGGCCGCACGAACATGGTCGAATTCGCTTTTTCCGGCGTGGGGGTGAACCCCCACTTCGGCACCCCGGCCGCCTGGGATGCGCGCTTTGGTGCGCTGCCCGGCGAGGCGCGGGTGCCCGGCGGATCCTCCTCCGGCGCCGCCGTCTCGGTGGCCACCGGCGCAGCCTTCGTGGGCCTGGGCTCGGATACGGGCGGATCCATCCGCATCCCGGCCGCGCTCAACGGCATCGTGGGTTTCAAGAACACGCAGCGCCTGGTGCCCACCTCGGGCGCCGTGCCGCTGTCCACCACGCTGGACACGGCCTGCGCCATGACGCGCAGCGTGGGCGATGCCATCGTGGTGCACGAACTGCTGTCGGCCACGCGCGTCACGCGCAGCCCCGCCCCATTGGCCGGCTACCGCCTGGCCGTGCCCACCACCCTGTTCCTGGACGGCCTGGACGCCACGGTGGCCCAGGCCTTCGAGCGCACCCTCGCCATCCTGCGCCGCGCGGGCGCGCGCATCGACACCATCGCCCTGCCCGAGTCGGCCCAGCAGCCCGCGTACGGTTTCTCGCCGCCCGAGGCCTATGCCTGGCACCGCGAGTTGCTGGCCGCCAAGGGCAGCCAGTACGACCCCCGGGTGCGCGCCCGCATCGAAAAAGGCGCCATGCTCACCGCCTGGGAATACCTGGCCCTCATCGACGCCCGCCACCACTGGCAGCGGCGCATGCACGCCGCCATCGATGGCTACGACGCCCTGCTCTCGCCCACGGTGCCCATCACCGCCCCCACCATCGCCAGCGTGGCGCCGGGCGCAGAGCGCGACGAGGAGTTCTTTCGCGTGAACACCCTGCTGCTGCGCAACACCAGCCTGGTGAACCTGCTGGACGGCTGCGCGTTGTCGCTGCCCTGCCACGTTCGGGGGGAACTCCCGGTCGGCCTGATGGTCTGGCATGGGTCGCTGCGCGACGACGGCGTGCTCAACGCCGGTCTGCGCATTGAAACAGCACTGCAAGAAAAATAACAATTGCCGTTTGCTGCAAAGCAGCAAACGCAACCCATACTCCCCATTCATGAAGATTGCCATCGTGGGCGCCGGCATCATCGGCGTCACCACCGCATACGAACTGGCCCGCGACGGCCATGAGGTCACCGTGTTCGAGCAGCGCAACGCCGCTGCCGAAGATGCCAGCTTTGCCACCGCCGGCCTGCTGGCCCCCCTGCTGACGACGCCCTGGTCGCTGCCGGGCATGGCCCCGGCCGCGCGGCTCATGGGCGCGCAATCGACCGTGCGCCTGGCGCAGGGCTTCGGCCGTGCCGACGTGTCCTGGCTGTGGCACTGGAAGCGCCTGGCAAAGCGCGGCCCTGGCCCGGCCACCGCACTTGAGCGCCTGGCCCAGTACAGCCTGGCACGCACGCTGGAGATCGCCACCGAACACGAGCTCGACTTCGAGACCAGCCCCGGCCGCCTGCTGCTGCTGCGCACCGAACAGGACCGCGCCCACCTGCAGCCTGCGCTGCAATGCCTGCGCGACGCGGGCGTGGCCGTGCAGGAGATCGATGCCGCCGCCGCCCAGAAACTCGAACCCGGGCTGTCGCCCGAAACACCGCTGGCCGGTGCCATCTCGCTGCCCGGCGCTGCTGCAGGCAACTGCCGGCTGTTCGCACAGCTGCTGCGCCAGGGCACGCAGGCAGGGGGCGTGCAGTTTGCCTTTGGCACGCGCGTGGACCGTCTGGCGACCAACCCCGTGGGCGTGCTGGTGCAGAGCGAAGCCACGCCGCGCCGTTTCGACGCCGTGGTGCTGTGCGCCGGCATGGCCTCGGCCGCCCTGCTGCCGGCCCTCGGCCTGCCGCTGCCGATGACGGCCGTGTACGGCTACTCCGTCAGCGCGCCGCTGCGCGAAGACACCCACGCCCCGCAGGCCAGCGTGGTCGACGTGCAGCAGCAGATCAGCATCACCCGCCTGGGGCTGCGTGTGCGCGTGGCTGGCGGGGCCGAGCTGGGCAGCGCCGACGCAGAGCACCACGCCCCCACCGTCGCGCGCCTGTACCGCACGCTCAACGACTGGTTCCCTGGCGGCGCACAGCTCTCGGGCGGCGTGCAGACCTGGCGCGGCGCACGCACCCTGCTGCCCGATGGCGCACCCGTGATCGGCGCCAGCGGCATACCCGGCCTGTGGCTCAACACCGGCCACGGCACGGGCGGTTTTGCCCTGGCCAGCGGCAGCGCGCGCGCCATCGCCGACCTGGTGGCCCAGCGCAGCCCCGAGATCAACCTCGACGGACTGGGCTTGCGGCGGTTTTGAGCCTGCGGGGAACAGGTCGGCGCACAATGCAGCGGCCACATTGCCCGCCTGCCATGCACCGCATCACCCCCCACCAGCCCCACGCCCTGCACCACACTGCCGCCACGCGCCGCATCGAGCGCGCGGCCGCCGACAGCCTGCCGCCCCACACGCTGATGCGGCGCGCCGGCCAGGCCGTGGCGCAGCTGGCCCAGGCCCTGGCACCCCATGCGCGCACGGTGTGGATTGCCTGCGGCGCGGGCAACAACGGTGGCGATGGACTGGAGGCCGCCATGCACCTGCGGCGCAGCGGCCGCCGCGTGGTGGTGACCTGGCTGGGCACGCCCGAGACCGCCCCGCCCGATGCGCGCCAGTCGTGGGAGCGCGCCCTGGCCGCAGACGTGGAATGGGCCGACACTGCCCCCGACACCCTGACCGAGGCAGACCTGTGCATCGACGCCCTGCTCGGTATCGGCATCACCGCACCCGCCCACGGCAGCGCCCCACGCCCGCCCAACGAGCGCCTGCTGGCCTGCCTGCGGCAGCTGCAGGCCAGCGCCGCCCCGGTGCTGTCGGTGGACCTGCCCTCGGGCCTCGATGCGGACACCGGTCAGTTCGGCGCAGGCCTGGCATCCGAAGCGCTCCTGCACCATGCCGCCTCACCACGGCATACGCTGAGCCTGCTCACACTCAAGCCCGGGCTGTTCACCGCCGCCGGGCGCGATGCGGCCGGCAGCGTCTGGCTCGACGACCTGGGTGTGGCACCCGGGCACGAGCCGCCCAATGCCTGGCTCTGCGGCCCGCCACTGCCCGAGCCACGCCAGCACGCCAGCCACAAGGGCAGCCATGGCGACGTGGCCGTGATCGGTGGTGAAGGCCTGGCCCAGCGCGGCATGGGCATGGCCGGTGCCGCCCTGCTGGCCGCCTCGGCCGCCCTGCACCAGGGCGCGGGCCGCGTGCTGGTGGCCCCGCTGGACGCCGGCCATCTGGAGGTGGACACGGGCCAGCCGGAGTTGATGCTGCGCCGCTTCGGCGCGCTGGACCTCGCGGAGCTCACGGTGGTGTGCGGCTGCGGCGGCGGCGAGGCCGTCGCCAGCGTGCTGCGCGAGGTGATCACGCGCGCCGCACGCCTGGTGCTGGACGCCGACGCCCTGAACGCCATCGCCCTCGATGCCGCACTGCACGCCCTGGTGGTGGCGCGCGGCCAGCACGGCCAGCCCACCGTGCTCACGCCGCACCCCCTGGAGGCCGCGCGCCTGCTCGGCCTGACCACCGCCGAAGTACAGGCCGACCGGCTGAATGCCGCCCAGCAACTGGCCGCACAGTTCAACTGCGTGGCCGTGCTCAAGGGTTCGGGCACGGTGATCAGCGCGGCCGACCGCGTGCCCGCCATCAACCCCACGGGCAATGGCCTGCTGGCCACCGCCGGCACCGGCGACGTGCTGGCCGGCATGGTGGGCGCCCGCCTGGCTGCCGGCGCCAGCGCGCTGCGCGCCGCGAGCGAGGCCGTCTACGCCCATGGCCTGGCTGCGGACCACTGGCCCGAGGGCCTGGCCCTGACGGCCAGCGCACTGGCACGGCGGATCGGCCGCTGACCACCACTACGGCACCAGCACCATCTCCTTCAGGGGCTTGAGCACGCTCGACGGCGTCATGCCGAAGGTCTGGCGGAACATGCGGCTGAAATGCGCCGAGTCGGAAAACGCGCCATGCAGGGCTGCGTCCGTCAGGCGCGGGCTGGTCGCGAGCCCCGCCATGGCCAGGCGCACCTGCGACCAGACCCGGTAGCTGCGCAGGCTGACGCCCATCTCGGCGCGGAACAGGTGGTTGAAGCGCGACGCCGACAGCTGCACGCCCGCCGCCAGTCCGTCGCGCAAAAGCCGCTGATCCCCCGGGGTGCGCAGGGCCTGCAAGCTGCGCAGCACGCGCGCATCGAGCGGTGCCGCCGGTGCCCACGGCAGCCGCAACAGGGCATGCAGGTCGAAGTGTCGCAGGTACCCATCCATGGCGCTGCGTGCGCCCACAGGGATGGCCACATCCAGGACCACGGGCCCTCGCCGATCGAACTGGCGGCGCAGGCCACGTGCCTCGCGCGAATCGGGCTCCAGGTACATCAGCGCCACCTGCTCGCCGCAGGGGGCCAACAGATGCTCCACCCCCGCATCGACCAGCGCGCTGTGGCAGGACTCGACGACGCCAGGCCCCAGGTGCAGCGCAAAGCGGCCCGAGAGGCCGACCAGCAACACCGGCGCCGCATGGCAATGCCAACCCGTGGGCGGCAGGTCGCCGACATACAGGGCCCGGTCCGGGCCCAAGGTCAAGGTGTTGTGCGCAGGCATAGCCCAAACATGCAAGTTTTCAAACGGCACTCCCGGTAGCCTTCAACGGCAATCCATCCCACAACGGAGACCCTGCTCTTGAAGCGCATCCTCATTTCTACCGCAGCGGCACTGGCACTGGTCACCACCGCGCTCTACTACGGCACCCCCACCCTGTTCAAGCAGCCGCTGCTGGACCTCAATCGCCAGCTCTCAGGCCTCTCGGCCAAGACCGTCCGCATCGCGGGTCACGAGGTGCACTACCTGGACAGCGGCCCCACCCAGCCCGGCACCGCACAAGGCCACGACGGCCTGCCCATCATCCTGCTGCATGGCATTTTTGCAGAGAAGGACCACTGGGCAGACTTTGCGCGCCCGATCACCGCCACGCGCCGCGTGATCGCCCCCGACCTGCCAGGCTTTGGCGAAAGCACGCGCGACGAGGCCCAGCCCTATGACTACGCAGCCCACACCAGGCGCCTGCGGGAGCTGATGGATGCCTGGGGCATAGCCAAGGCCCATCTGGCCGGCAACTCAATGGGCGGCACCATTGCTGCGCTGCTGGCGCTGGAACACCCGGACCGCGTGGCCAGCGTGGCCTTCGTCGGCGCACCGCATGGCCTGCGCTCGCCGCAACCGAGCCGCATGGACCGGCTCATCGACGCCGGGCAGCGCCCGCTGGTAGCGCACGATGCGGCAGCGTTCGAGGCCATGATGGCGCTGGTGTTCGAAAAGCGCCCCTTCCTGCCCTACCCCATCCTGCACGCCAGCGAGCAGGACGCGCTGCGCAACGCGGCATCCAACACACGGCTGTGGGACGCGCAGCTCAAGGACCGCTACCTGCTGCAGCAACGGCTGACCACCGGCCTGGCACAGCCCACCCTGGTGCTGTGGGGCGAGCGGGACCGGGTGTTCGACATCTCGGGCAGCGAGGCATTGCGCGCCCTGCTGCCGGGCGCGCGCATCGAGCGCCTGCCGGGCATCGGGCACCTGCCCATGATGGAGGCCCCGGGCGATACGGCACGGCGGTACGCGGAGTTCCTGACGCGGCAAGCACCGGCTGGCGCCTCGCACGCGCTCACGGATGCACACTCCTGGCCTGCCCGATGACGGCATCGCTGGCGCCACCAGTGAGCACCCGCGAGAACGACTGGCACATGCCCGCAAAGGTGTCGGCCGCGCCCGTGAGCAAGGCATCGGAGCGGTAGATCAGGCAGTTGTCGAAGCTGGGAGGATGCTCGTCAATGGCGAGGGCCACCATGCCATCGCCCAGCAACTGGTTGTCCACCATGGCGGCAGGCACCATGGCCAGCCAGTTGGTCCCACCCAGCAAGGGCGCGAGGTGCGAGAAGGACTCGCAGGTCGCGGCCACACGTGGGAGGGGCAGCCCTTGCTCCGCATGAAAGCGCAGCACGGTTCCCCCAGGTCCGCCCGGTGGCCCGAGCAGCACCCACTCCTGCCCCTGCAGGGCTTTGAGCGTTCGTGCATCCGCGAGGGGATGGCCGCGCCGCGCAATCACCACCAGCGCGCTGCGAAACAGCCGGCGCACCTCGAAGCCCGTGGCCACCCCGACATCGGGCACTGCGGTCACCGCCAGCTGGATGCGCGCCTGCTGCAGCTCAGGCAGCAACTGCTCATAAAAGCCGCTGAACAAACGCAGCTGCACCGCCGGAAAGCGGCGATGGAACTCCGGCACCACCAGGGGGAGCAGCACGGCAGCCGGCGTGGGACCCAGGCCGATAGCCAGGTTGCCTGTCTCGGCACCGAGCGCATGCAGCGCATCCTCTTCGGCCTGGTACGCCTCGCGCGCGATCAGCCGGGCGCGGGGCAACAGGCGCTCGCCCTGCTCCGTCAGGACGACACCCTGCACGGACCTGCGCAGCAACGGAACGCCCAGCGCGGTCTCCAGCGCCTTCAGGCTCATCGTCAACCCGGCCTGGGACATGCCGAGCCGGCGCGATGCAGCCCGAAAGCCGCCGCACTCGACCACGGCCAAAAAAGCCTTCAACTGCTGCAGCGTCATGGGCTCATTGATAAGTAATCGTGATCACTATAAGCGTTGACTGGCTTACGCCCGGTGCCCATCGCCCCTAGATTCGTGGGTGCAACGCATGAACATCGCCCCACAACCCTTTGGAAAACCAATCATGAAAACACAAGTTGCCATCATTGGCGGCGGCCCCGCAGGGCTGCTGCTGTCCCACCTGCTGCACCAGGCGGGGGTGGACAGCGTGGTGCTGGAGCACCGCAGCCGCGCCCAGGTCCAGTCGCGCATCCGCGCTGGCGTGCTGGAGCAGGGCACGGTCGACCTGCTGCGCAGTTGCGGCCTGGGTGATCGCATGGACCGCGAGGGCCATCCCCACGACGGAATGCAGGTGGCCTGGGCGGGCCAGGAAAGTTTTTTCATCGACGTACGCAAGCACCTGGGCAAGCGCTTCATGGCCTACGGGCAAACACAGATCCAGGAGGATCTGCATGCTGCCTGCGACGCCCGCTCTGCCCGCGTGATCCACGAGGCGCTGGACGTCACGCTGCATGGTGTGGAGAGCGCAAACCCGCACGTCACCTTCGTGCATGCGGGGCAGGAGCAGCGGCTGGACTGCCAGTTCATCGCGGGCTGCGACGGGTTCCACGGCGTCTCGCGCAAGGCCATCCCGGCGAACGTTCTGCGCGAGTTCGAAAAGGTCTATCCCTTCGGCTGGCTGGGCATCCTCTCGGAGACACCGCCGCTCCCCGACATCGTCTACGCCAACCATCCACGCGGTTTTGCGCTGGCGTCCATGCGCAGCCCCACATTGAGCCGCTACTACCTCCAGGTGCCATTGGACACGCGCATCGAAGACTGGCCGGACGAACGCTTCTGGCAGGAACTCAAGGCGCGCTATCCACGCGAAATCGCGGACCGCATCGTCACCGGCCCATCGATTGAAAAATCGATCGCGCCCCTGCGCAGCTATGTCGCCGAGCCCATGCGGCACGGCCAGCTGTTTCTGGCGGGCGATGCGGCGCACATCGTTCCGCCCACCGGCGCCAAGGGACTCAACCTGGCCGTATCGGATGTGTTCTACCTCTCGCGGGCGCTGGCCGATTTCTACGGCACGGGCTCACCGTTCTTGCTGGACGGCTACAGCGACATGGCCTTGCGCCGCGTCTGGGCATCGGTGCGCACCTCCTGGTACCTCACCAACCTGCTGCACCGGTTTCCCGACAGCACGGCCTTCGACCAACGGGCCCAGGAGCACGAACTGGAATACCTGCGCAGCAGCCCCTCGGCCCAGCTGGCACTGGCAGAGCAGTATGCCGGCCTGCCGTTCGAGGCACCTGGCGGTGCCTGAACAGGCAACGCCGAAGCGCCAGGCGCCCGAACGTATTCGCATTCCGGGCGCCCACATGTCAGACAGGCAGGCAGGAAGGCGCAGCGCCCCCAGGGCCGCGAAATGGGTGCTCAGCCGCGGCGCGGCTTGCGCCCCTTGCCACCGGCCTTGCCGCCTGCGGCCTTCTTCACCGACGCCTTGAGCTCCTGGATGGGCGAGCGTGCAGCACGCTCGCGCGTGAGCGAGGCCATCTCGGTGGCGGACGCCTCAGGTGCCTTGGCCTTGGAGCGCCCACCACCGGCACGGCCAGCGTTGGCCCCGCCCTTGCGCGGGCCCTTGCCGGAGCCGCCAGGGCCGTCCTGCGACACGCCCTTGTCCTTGAGTGCGCGGCCCACCAGTTCCTCGCCCTCGCGCACCAGGCGGAAGTCGATCTTGCGGCCATCGAGGTCCACGCGGCTGACCTGCACGCGCACCCGCGCGCCGATGGCGTAGCGGATGCCGGTGCGCTCGCCGCGCAGCTCCTGGCGCGCCTCGTCGAACTTGTAGTACTCGCCACCGAGCTCGGTGATGTGCACCAGGCCTTCGACGTACATGGCGTCCAGCGTGACGAAAATGCCGAAGCTCGTCGCCGCACTGACCACGCCGCTGTACTCCTCGCCCAGATGCTCGCGCATGTACTTGCACTTGAGCCAGGCTTCCACGTCGCGGCTGGCCTCATCGGCACGGCGCTCGTTGGCGCTGCAGTGCAGGCCTGCGGCCTCCCAGGCCTGGACTTCGCGGCTCGGCGGCTTGACGTCCTTGCGCGGCTTGGTGCCCGGCGCCGCCACGCGGGACGCCAGGCGCTTGGCCAGCTTGGCATGGGCTTCGCCCGGCGTGGGCAGCGAGGGCAGCTTGTACTGCGTCTTGGCCAGGATGGCCTTGATCACGCGATGCACCAGCAGATCGGGGTAGCGCCGGATGGGGCTGGTGAAGTGGGTGTAGGCCTCGAACGCCAGGCCGAAGTGGCCGCTGTTGACGGGCGTGTAAATGGCCTGCTGCATGGAGCGCAGCAGCATGGTGTGGATCTGCTGGGCGTCGGGCCGGTCCTTGGTGGCCTCGGCGATGGCCTGGAACTCCGAAGGCTTGGGATCGTCGCCGATGGTCATGCCCACGGCCATGGCCTTGAGGTAGTTGCGCAGGATCTCCTGCTTCTCGGGCGTGGGGCCTTCGTGCACGCGAAACAGGCCGGGCTGGCCGCCCTGGGCGATGAAGTCGGCGCTGCAGACGTTGGCGGCCAGCATGGCCTCCTCGATGAGCTTGTGCGCATCGTTGCGGGTGCGCGGCACGATCTTCTCGATGCGGCCGTTCTCGTCGCAGATGATCTGCGTCTCGGTGGTCTCGAAGTCCACCGCGCCGCGCTGGCGGCGCGCGATCAGCAGCGCACGGTACACGTCATGCAGGTTCAGCAGGTCGGGCACGCGCTCCTTGCGCTTGCTGGCCTCGGGCCCGCGCGTGTTGGCCAGGATGGCTGCCACCTCGGTGTACGTGAAGCGCGCATGGCTGTGCATCACCGCCGGGTAGAACTGGTAGGCATGCACCTCGCCCTTGGCGTTGACCAGCATGTCGCAGACCATGCACAGGCGCTCGACATCGGGGTTGAGCGAGCACAGGCCGTTGGAGAGCTTCTCGGGCAGCATGGGGATCACGCGGCGCGGGAAGTACACGCTGGTCGCGCGGTCGTAGGCATCGATGTCGATGGCGCTGCCGGTCTCCACATAGTTGCTCACGTCGGCAATGGCCACCAGCAGGCGCCAGCCCTTGCCGCGGCCCACGCGCGCGGGCTCGCAGTACACGGCATCATCGAAGTCGCGCGCGTCCTCGCCGTCGATGGTGACCAGGGGTACGTCGGTCAGGTCCACGCGGCGCTTCTTGTCCTGCGGGCGCACCTTGTCGGGCAGCTCCTTGGCCTGGGCCAGGCACTCGGCCGAGAACTCGTGCGGCACGCCGTACTTGCGCACGGCGATCTCGATCTCCATGCCCGGGTCGTCCACCTCGCCGAGCACCTCGGTGATGCGGCCCACGGGCTGGCCGAACAGGGCCGGCGGTTCGGTCAGCTCGACCACGACTACCTGGCCAGGCTTGGCGGCGCCGGTGGCGCCCTTGGGGATCAGAACATCCTGGCCGTAGCGCTTGTCTTCAGGGGCCACCAGCCACACGCCACTTTCCTGCAGCAGGCGGCCGATGATGGGCTGCGGCGGGCGCTCGATGATCTCGACCACGCGGCCTTCGGGACGGCCCCGGCGGTCCTGGCGCACGATGCGCACGCGCACGCGGTCCTTGTGCAGAACAGCGCGCATTTCATTGGGGGGGATATAGATGTCGCCTTCGCCATCGTCACGGATGACGAAACCATGACCATCACGGTGCCCCTGCACGCTTCCTTCAATTTCGTCCGACAAATGCGCGGACTGCGCGCCGGGGGTGGTTTTCTTGATATACAATCTGAGTCTTTCCTGAAATGCCCAGGTGGCGGAATTGGTAGACGCACTAGTTTCAGGTACTAGCGAGTAACATCGTGGAGGTTCGAGTCCTCTCCTGGGCACCAAGTTTAACGATAACCAGTGATGGTTTTCAAAATATCGAAGCCGCTGTACCCACAGCGGCTTTTTTATTTGTCGCGCCCGCCCTGCCCCATGGCCGCAACACCTGGCAGACCCGGGGTGCGGCACACGCGTACAGGCAGCACACACGCCCATTGCAGCCTGCCCGATATCCAACGCGGCAGCCTGCGGACATGCCGGCGGCCGCCATCGGACCCTCGGCACAAAGAATGTGCTCGCCGCACACAATTTTCAAAAAAGTTGGCAACTTCGCTGGCGACCCCAAAAAACGTTCTATAATTCAAAGCTGATCTGAAAGCCCAGGTGGCGGAATTGGTAGACGCACTAGTTTCAGGTACTAGCGAGTAACATCGTGGAGGTTCGAGTCCTCTCCTGGGCACCAAACAAAGAAAAAGCCGTTGCATTCGCAACGGCTTTTTTGTTTTTGCGGCGGCACTCACAGCAGCCCCTCGGCCCGTGCGCCCAGGCACCGGCACGCGCCCTACACGCACCCAGCTCACCAAAGACAAAGCGCCTTCGCATCCATGCCCAGGGGCATGCACGCAAAGGCGCTTCGAAGGCTGCGCCTGGCATAGACCCGGGCTTGCCCCTTACTTGCGCAGCAGGTTCTTCAGCACGTTCTGCAGGCGGCGGGCCGTGGCGCCATCGCTCGGGCTGGCCAGCACGCGGGCGGCATCCTGGCCCCAGGTCTGCTCTGGCGCGGGGTCATTGCGGCGCGTGAGCAACTGCAACTGCAGCAGGCGGCGTGCGGAGATGTGCTCGGCCGGGGTAGGCACCTCGGCCGCCATTTCCAGACGCAGCAAGGCCTCGGCTGCATCGCCCTTGGGCGCGGCAGACAGCGCCTGCGTCCAGGACGTGCGCACGGCCGGCGTCACGCGGCCACCCAGGTCCTGCGTGCTCGGCACCTGTGCCGCATCGCGCTTTTCCCAGGCCGAGAGCAGCTGCGTGAGCGCCTCGCCATGGGCTTGCGCAGCCAGCTTCTTCAGGGCCATCTGGGCGTGCTCCATGGCGTCGCGCTGGGCACGGAAGGCCGTGTCGCCCAGGCGCGGGCCACGGTCTTCGTAGGCCGGGCGGTCGCCGAAGCGGCCACCACGGTCACCGCCGCGGTCTGCACCCCGGTCACCAGGACGGCCATCGCGCGGGCCGCCACGGGCTGCGTCGCCACGGCCGCCATCGCGGCGCTCACCAGGGCGCGCGCCACGGCCGAGGGCTGCGGGTGCATCCTTTTTCATGCCGGGGCGGTCGTCGCCACGCACGGCCACCACGGGGCGGGCAGGCTTGGGCGGCGCCACGGGGGCTGCGGCAGGGGCTGCCGCTTCGCCGTCCGCGCCGGCATCCGCCGCAGGCGCTTCGCCATCACCGCGCACTGCGGCAGCTTCGTCGGCCTGCGCCACCGATGCGGCAGCGCTTTGCTCGCTCTTGTGCGCCGAGGCAGCCGCCTCGGCGGCCTGGGCCTGGCCGCGCAGCGCGGCCTCCAGGGCCTGCACGGCGGCGCGGATCTGCTGCGCATCGCCCGTGGCGTTGGCGGCTTCCAGGGCCTTGGAGGCATCCAGCACCACGCGGTCGTGCGCGCTCAGCTCGGTCACGGCCTTTTCGCGGTCGGCCGACTTGCGGTTGAAGGCTTCGTCGATGGGCTTGCGGAATGCGTCCCACAGCTTCTGCTCGTGCTTGCGATCCAGCGGCACGGTCTGTGCCTCGGCCTGCCAGCGCTGCTGCAGCGACTTGATGGCGTCGATGCGCAACGCGGGCGCGGCGCCCAGGGCCACGGCCTCGTCGATCATGGCGTGGCGGCGGGCCAGGCTTTCCTTTTGCGCAGCCTCCAGCGGCGCAGCTGCGCCAGCGATGGCCTGCTTCCACAGCGGCTGCAGTTCGGCAAAGATCTTCTCGCCCACGTGGCCACCTTCGCGCCAGCGGTCGCCGAACTGGTACAGGGCGCGGTTGATGGCCTTCCAGTCGCCTGAAGTGGCGTGTTCCTGCGTCCAGGCCTTGACCTCCTCGATCAGGGCCAGGCGCTGGGCCTTGTGCTCGGCGGCGTCAGCGCGGATCTTGTCGAGCCAGGCTTCCACGACCTTGTGCGCGGCATTGCAGGCCTCGTCAAATTTCTTCCACAGGCCGTGGTTGGGCGCACCGCCCTGATCGGCCTGCTTCCACTGCTCGCGCAGGGCGCGCAGGGTTTCCTGCATCTTGCGGCCACCCAGGGCCTGGCCCTCGGGGCGGTTGAGCAGGGCTTCGGCCTTGGCCACGAGGTCCTCGCGCACCTGGTCGGCGCCCCAGCGCTGCCAGCCCTCGAGTTCGCCGGCGGCGACCAGGGCGGTGTGCACCTGCTGCTCCAGCGCGGCATCGATGTGCTTGCCATGGTTCTTGAGCACGGCGCGCAGCGCGGCGGCGGCGCCGGCACTGGCCTTGCCATGGCCTTCGGCGGTTTCCTTCTCAAGCACCACCAGCGCATCGCGCACGGCCTGCACGGCCTTGTCGCGCACTTCGGGGTCGACCTTGGGCTTGCTCGGTGCGCGGGCGGGCTTGGCAGCGGCGCCTGCCGCAGCAGCCGCTGCGGCGGCCTCGGTGGGCAGGCCACGGGCGGCACGCAGCTCATCGGCCCACACCGGCACAGGTGGCAGCGGGGCATTGGCGTCTTCAGCAGCGGCAGCGGCCTGGGCCACGGCGGGCTGGAAGGCATCCCACACCACCAGCAACTGGGTGCGCGAGGCATCCAGCAGCGGCGGGAAGCGCGCTTCCACGCTGGCCCAGCTGGCGTCGCTGGTCAGCTCCTGGGCCTGCTCCTGCCAGCGGGCGACGTCGGCGCGCAGCAGTTCCAGCGCGCCATGAGCGTCGCGCCAGGGCTTGGTGGAGAGCACTTCGATGCGCTGCGCGAGCAGCACGGCGGCTTCGCGCTGCACCTGCACACGGTGCTGCAGGTCTTCGATGACCTTCACGCGATCGGCCACCTGCACCTTGAGCAGGGACAGCGGCTCGCGCGACAGCGGCGCGCCGGCCTTGGCCGCGTCGCGCTGCCATGCCAGGGCATCGGCGATGTTGAGCTTGGGTGCGGACAGCAGCGCCTGGGCCTTCTCGGCCCACTCGGCGGCAATCACTTCCTGGCCCTTGGCGCGGCGGATCTCGTCGAGGCGCTCGCGAACGGCACGGGCAGCGCCCTTGTCGCGGCCACTCAGCTCCTTGAACGCTTCCTGCAGCTGCTCTGGCGCTGGCTGCGTGGCCAGCCAATCACGGATGCGGGAGGCGCGCTCACCCGAGGTGGCGGCAGAGAAGGCGCCGCCGGTCAGTGCATCCAGGGGATGCGCCTCTTGGGTTTTGGCCGGGGCCGGATTCACTTCAGGTGCGTCGGACATTTTGCTGCGGGAAAAAAATGGAAACATGGATCCAATGGATTGCGAACGGCCATCCCTGCTCGGGCTGGATGCGCGAGGCCACCAAGGCTCGCGCCAGCCAGAGCAGGTACATGGCAGAAAACGGGCTATTTTCACCGGGTTCGTGCAGGCGGGCCACCGGACGCCCTGGCAAGGAATCCCTCGGGGATATCCTGTCCAGAGCCACCCAGTGTGCGGGCTTCTGCACCCTGCATTGCAGGGTTGCGGTGTCTCCCAGGGGCCTGTGCCTGCTCTGGGAATTGCCCCCATTATCTATATATATGCGCCAAAGGCCCATTCAATGCCTTGAGGCAGTTCAATACAGGCCCATCCGGGTCCGCCTGCGGGCCCGCGGCGCCATGCTCCAAGCACCCTTCCCCAGCATGAAGCCGCATGTTTGAAAACGTGGGAACCCGACGCAAGCAACGACCCAGAAACAAGAAAGCCCGGGGGACTTTCCGAAGTGGACAGTCTCCCGGGCTTGACGGCTGACACAACGGTCTTTGCCATCGTTTCGCAAGGCGGAGATGAAGGTCCACCGTGCGAGGAGGCAAGGTATTGCCTCCAGGGGGTGCCGTGGAAGTTTCATCTGCTGCACCGCGGCACTGAATGCCCATCGGCGGGAGAGTTCGCTTCGTCTGGCGATGCCTGAAATCAACAGGCAGACGAACCTTACCAAAGTCGGCTTCCGGGCTCAACCCGGTTTTGCAATGGTGCGGTAAAAGCCGATTGAATTTGACACATGGCCGTCACCGGGCTGTGCTCGGCCGGGCAACCGCTTCGGGTGGAAAAAGGCAAAACCCTGTGTTTTCTACCAGATTTTTCATGCATTTTTAATCTAACGATTGTATTTGTTAGTATTGACTAGGTATTTGGTGACCTCCTAGAATCCGCCAGCCTCAAAAATGGCTAGTAAAAACCCCAACCCGCTGCCGAACCCGGCTAAGTCAACTCACGGCCCCTCTTGCTTTTTGCAGGCCTGAAATTGATGGCGTACCAATCCAGGTGATACGCCTGATCCTGCCAACCACCCGTGCTGGCAGGGCCTCAGGGAAGCGCCCCAGAAAGGAAGAGCTATGACAGCGTCAGGAAAAATAGTCTCCGGCGTGCGAACCTTCGCAGCCGATGTGACCGAAGGTTTTCTTGAAATCACCCACAGCAGCTTCGCCCTCATCGGGCTGACCGTTGCATTCGTCGTTATCGCATTGACCGCCCGGCCCGATCTGCGCCAGGCCGGAGAAGAAAAGCTCATGAACTGGCTGCAGGCGCGCCAGGTCGCCGTGCTGGGCATGCCCATCGAGCCCGAAGCGAGCGAGCGCGCCACCGCCGGCAACCCCAAGGACCTGCCCAAGGAGCAGGCTGCCGTGGCGTTCTGGCTGAGCAAGAAGTACCGCGTGGCGCCCGAGCCGCTGAGCGTGCTGGTGGCCGAGGCTTATGAGCTCGGCGCCCGCAACAAGCTCGACCCGACCCTGATCCTGGCCATCATGGCCATCGAGTCCAACTTCAACCCCTTTGCCCAAAGCTCCGTGGGTGCCCAGGGCCTGATGCAGGTGATGACCACCGTGCACACCGAGAAGTACCAGAACTTCGGCGGCCACTTCGCGGCCTTCGACCCGGTGACCAACCTGCGCGTGGGCGTGAAGGTGCTGCAGGAATGCATCGCCCGCGCCGGCTCGCTCGAAGGCGGCCTGCGCTACTACGTGGGCGCAGCCAACCTGCCCGACGATGGCGGCTACACCGCCAAGGTGCTGGCCGAGCATTTCCGCCTGCGCCAGGTGGCCGGTGGCCGTGCCATGCCGACCAACCCACCCGCCACCCTGTCCACGCAGGCGCCGGTGCAGTCGATCCCTGCGTCGGTCAAGCTGCCAGCCCCTGCTTCGCCGGCCAACAACGGCAGCGACAAGGTCGCCCTGCTCTCCCAGCCCTCCTGAGAGCTGTGCTGCTGGAGCAGTGCCGCCGCCTGGGATACACTACGCGGGTACGCAACTGGCGATAGGCGCAGCCCCGCAACCGGGCTGCCGCTGACGTGGAAACCGACAAGGGCTTGCCCCTTGTGAACCACTGGGGAGCGTGCCGCACGGGTGTCATGCCCGCCGCGTTCAGCCGTTCGCCTGGGCAGCCCTTGTTTCAAGGGACACAAGTTCATAGGACTGCCATGTACCAACGCAATATTCTTGTCGAACAAGCCGACCCCGAAATCTTTGCCGCCATCACGGCCGAGAACGCCCGCCAAGAGCACCACATCGAGCTGATCGCCAGCGAGAACTACGCATCCCCCGCCGTGATGTGGGCCCAGGGCACCCAGCTGACCAACAAGTACGCCGAAGGCTACCCCGGCAAGCGCTACTACGGTGGCTGCGAGCATGTGGACGTGGCCGAGCAGTTGGCCATCGACCGCGTCAAGAAGATCTTCGGCGCCGATGCCGCCAACGTGCAGCCGCATTGCGGCGCCTCGGCCAACGAGGCCGTGTTCCTGGCCTTCCTCAAGCCCGGCGACACCATCATGGGCATGAGCCTGGCCGAAGGCGGTCACCTCACGCACGGCATGCCGCTGAACATGTCGGGCAAGTGGTTCAACGTGGTCTCCTACGGCCTGGACGCCAATGAAGTGCTGGACTACGACGCCATGGAGAAGAAGGCGCACGAAACCAAGCCCAAGCTGATCATCGCCGGTGCCTCGGCCTACAGCCTGCACATCGACTTTGCACGCTTTGCCAAGGTGGCCAAGGACGTGGGCGCGATCTTCATGGTCGACATGGCCCACTACGCCGGCCTGATCGCTGCGGGCGTGTACCCGAACCCCGTGCCCCATGCCGACGTGGTCACCAGCACCACGCACAAGAGCCTGCGCGGCCCGCGCGGCGGCATCATCCTGATGAAGGCCGAGCACGAGAAGGCCATCAACAGCGCCATCTTCCCCGGCCTGCAGGGCGGCCCGCTGATGCACGTGATCGCGGCCAAGGCCGTGGCCTTCAAGGAAGCGCTGCAGCCCGACTTCAAGACCTACCAGGAACAGGTGATCAAGAATGCCCAGGTCGTGGCCGAAACGCTGACCGCCCGCGGCCTGCGCATCGTCTCCGGCGGCACGCAAAGCCACGTGATGCTGGTCGACCTGCGCGCCAAGGGCATCACCGGCAAGGAAGCAGAGGCCGTGCTGGGCGCAGCCCACATGACGATCAACAAGAACGCCATCCCCAACGACCCTGAAAAGCCGATGGTGACCAGCGGCGTGCGCATCGGCACCCCCGCCATGACCACGCGCGGCTTCAAGGAAGAAGAAGCGCGCATCACCGCCAACCTGATCGCCGATGTGCTGGACAACCCGCGCGACGAGGTCAACATCGCCGCCGTGCGCGCCAAGGTCAACGCGCTGACGGCACGTTTCCCGGTCTACGGCTGATCCGCCCCCGCCATGAAGTGTCCCTTCTGCAGCCACCAGGAAACGCAGGTCGTCGAAACCCGGGTGTCTGAAGAAGGTGACTTCATCCGCCGCAGGCGCCAGTGCGGCGCCTGCGACAAGCGCTTTACCACCTACGAGCGGCCGGAAGTGAACTTTCCGGCCATCGTCAAGAAGGACGGTCGGCGCATCGAGTACGAACGTGGCAAGCTGCTCGGCTCGTTCAACTTGGCGCTGCGCAAGCGCCCGGTGAGCACCACGCAGATCGACAGCGCCATCGAGCGCATCGAGGAAAAGCTGCTCAACCTGGGCCAGCGCGAAGTGCTCTCCAGCCGCATCGGCGAACTGGTGATGCGCGAGCTCAAGAAGCTCGACAAGATCGCCTACATCCGCTTTGCCAGCGTGTACCGCAGCTTCGAGGACATCGACGACTTCCGCGCCATGGTCGACGAGGTGCGCAAGTAGCACCTGCGGTGCTCGGTCGCCAGCAGACTTTGCGCGGCTGGCCGACAATGCACGGGTGAAGACCCGCCATTTCCTGCAGCTCGTGCTGCTGTCTGCCCTGTGGGGCGCCTCCTTCCTTTTCATCCGCGTCGCGAGCCCCGTGCTCGGGCCCAATGTCATGGCCGCCTTGCGCATCGGCCTGGCCACGCTCACGCTGATCTTCATCATGCGCGTGGCCGGCGAGCGCTGGCCCTGGCGCCACTGGCGTGAGCTGGTCGGGCTGGGCGCCCTCACGGTGGCCATCCCCTTCCTGCTGTACTCCTGGGCCGCGCTGTACCTGCCCGCGGGCTACAGCTCGCTGCTCAACACCATGGCCGTTCCCTTCAGCGTGATCGCGGCGGCCTGGCTCAAGGAAGACACGCTGAGCGCGCGCAAATGGCTGGGCTGCCTCTGCGGCTTTGCCGGCGTGGCACTCATCGTGCAGCTGGGCCCGGTCACGCCGACCCCGGCCCTGGTCATTGCCGCCCTGGCCTGCATGACGGCATCGGCCTGCTACGGCGTGTCCACCCCGTGGATGAAGCGCGCCACCACGCGCATGCCGCCACTGGCGATTGCGGCCGGCATCCACGGCACGGCCCTGGTCATGCTGCTGCCCGGCGCGGCCTGGAGCCTGCCCGAGGCGCAGTTCACGCCCACCGCGCTGGCCGCCGTGGCGGTGATGGGCATCGTCACCTCCGGCCTGGCCTACTGGCTCAACCTGCGCGTGCTCAGCCAGGTCTCGCCCGTGGCGGCCATGAGCAGCGCCTTCATGATCCCGCTGTTCGGCGTGGCCTGGGGCCACCTGTTCCTGGGCGAAGCCCTGGGCCCGGGCATGCTCTGGGGCGGCATGCTGGTGCTGGTGGCCACGGGCCTGGTGACCGGGTTCAACCCGCTGCGCTGGCTGGGCGCAGGATCGCGCTCGTAGGAGATCGCCTACAGGCCTGTTCGCCCAGGTCCGGGGCGGCGATGGGCGCAGGCTGCCGACAATGAGGGCATGGACCCTCAGCCTCAGCCGCAGCCGACAGTCGCCACATCCCTTCCCACCCACCGCGCCCCGCTGCAGCCCGAGCAGCCCCCACCCCAGCACGCCTGGCAGTTCTTTCGCGCCGGCGGCGTGGACCAGGTCATCATCCAGAGCGGCGCGGACATTGCCCACCTGGCTGAGCTGGACCAAAAGCTCTGGGTGGCCCTGGCCTGCCCCACGCGCGGCATCGAGTTCGACGAGCGCACGCTGGACCTGATCGATACCGACAAGGATGGCCGCATACGCCCGCCCGAACTGCTAGCCGCCTGTGCGTGGGCCTGCGCGCAGCTGCACAACGCGGACGAACTGGCACAACCCGGCGACACGCTGGAAATCAGGGCCATCGACGACCGCACCGAAGAAGGCGCCGCGCTGGCCGCAGAGGCCCGGCGCCTGCTGGCCATGGCTGGCCGGCCCGAGGCCACGGAGATCGCGCTGGCCGACGTGCTCGAACGCAGCAAGCAGTTGAGCGCCCTGCGCTTCAATGGCGACGGCATCATCACCGTGGACACCGCGGGCAAGGACGACAGCGTGGCGGGCGATGCCATCGCGCACATCATCACCACGCACGGCAGCATTCCACCCGCCACCGACAAGCAGTTGCCCGGCATCGACCGCCAACGCGCCGAGGCCTTCTTTGCAGAGCTGAACAAGCTCAGGGCCTGGGCCGCCCAGGCGCGCGGCGCCACCACCGGCCTGGCCCTGGGCGAGCGCACCCTGGCCGCCACCGAGGCCATGAACGCCGTGGCCGCGAAGGTGGAGGACTTCTTCGCCCGCACCCGCCTGGCGGCCTACGACCCGCGCGCCGCCACGGCACTGAACCCCTCGCTCGATGAGTACAGCGCCATGGCCAGCCAGGACCTGGGCTTGGCCTCGCCGGCCATCACCACCCTGCCCCTGGCCCCCATCACCCCTGGCGGCGCACTGCCCCTGAGGCACGGCGTGAACCCGGCCTGGGCCAAGGCCCTGCGCAACTTCCGCGAACGCACGGTGGAGCCCCTGCTGGCGCGCAGCAACGCTGAAAGCCTGACGCAGGACGAGTGGCAGCTGATCCAGAAATCGCTCGCGCCCTGCCAGCAGTGGCTGGCCGACCGCCCCGCCACAAGCCTCGATGCGCTGGACGAAGACGTTCGTGACGCCCTCCTGGCAGGTGATGCCGAGCAGCGCGTGATGGCCCTGATCGACGAAGACGAGGCCGAACAGGCCCACAACGAGCAGGCGCAGGGGCTGGAGAAGCTCTTGCGCTTCAAGCGCGACCTGCTGGAGCTGCTCAACAATTTCGTCTCGTTCTCGGCCTTCTACCAGCGCCGGGGCGCGATCTTCCAGGCCGGTACCCTGTACCTGGATGCGCGCAGTTGCGACCTGGTGGTGCAGGTGTCCGACGCCGCGCGCCACGCCAAACTGGCCGGCCTGGCCAAGACCTACCTGGCGTACTGCGACTGCACGCGCAAGGGCCAGAAGGTAGGCATCGTCGCGGCATTCACCGCCGGCGACGTGGACTTCCTTTTCGTGGGCCGCAACGGCGTGTTCTACGACCGCGACGGCCACGACTGGGACGCCACCATCACCCGCATCATCGAGAACCCAACAAGCATCCGCCAGGCATTCTTCTCGCCGTACAAGAAGTTCGTTCGCATGATCGAAGAGCAGGTGGCCAAGCGCGCATCGGCCAGCGATGCGCGCGCACAGAAGTCACTGGGCACGGCCGCCAGCACCCTGGCCAGCACCGATCTCAAGACTGTCGGCACCAACGCCAGCAGCGTGACCGTGCCCGGTACCCCACGACGTACCGACGTCGGCACGGTGGCCGCCATCGGCGTGGCACTGGGGAGCATCAGCGCGGTGCTGGTGGGCATCTTCGGCAAGTTCGTGGACCTGGGGGTCTGGATACCGCTGGCCCTCATCGGCATCGTGCTGGCGATCTCGGGGCCGAGCATGCTGATTGCCTGGCTCAAGCTGCGCCAGCGCAGCCTGGGGCCTATCCTCGATGCCAGTGGCTGGGCAATCAATGGGCGCATGCGGGTGAACACGCGCCTGGGTGGTTCCCTGTCGCAGGTGGCCCGGGTGCCGGCCAATGCGCGGCGCATGCTCGATGATCCGTTTGCGGAGTCCAAAAACCCTGTGTGGGTGGGGCTGGGGGTTCTGGTTGCCGTGGTGGTGGGGTTTGTGGCGTGGCGGGCGCATTGGCTGGATCGGTGGGTTCCGCAGGTGACGGTGACGCCGCCCGTCGCTGCACCGGTTGTGCTGCCTGCGCCTGGGGCCAGTGGTGCGGCCCCTGCTGCTGCGGTGGTAGGGCCGGCTGCGTCTGTGGCTGCCCCGGCGCGTTGAGTTCAGGGTTTCTATTCAGCCGTTTGCCTGGGTTGAGGGCGGAGGCCGGGATGTGCGCCCGGCGGCGCACCTACTTTCTTTTTGCGCAAAAAGAAAGTAGGCAAAGAAACGGCGCCCCGCAGTCTGCGTCCCTTCGCTTCGCTGCGGGCAACCTGCGATGCTCGGGCCTGGGGTGGCGTCGCGGAACTCGCTGCGTTCTTCGAACGCCGCTCAAACATCCGCGACGAGCCAGATCACGAAGTGCGTGTGTCCTTCGGCACACGCACCCACCCCAGGCCCTGCGCTTCTCGGCGCAGCCAGAAGGGGTGGGGAGCGGGGTCCGCACGGCTGCTGCTTCGCAGCTGCGCCTTGTGTCGGGAACGCGCGCGGTGCGCGCTGCCGACAATTTGGGCGCGATCGCCCTGTCCAGACCGAGCGCAGCGAGGCAGTTGGGGCCGAGCGAAGCAATGGCCCGTATGGAGCCCGCTCCCACCCCCTTCTGACCGTGCCGAGAAGCGCAGGGCCTGGGGTGAGCGCGTGCCGAAGGACACGCGCATCGTTGTCTGGCTCGCCGAAGCTGTCTGACCGGAGCTGCCTCGCAGAGGCAGCGCAGGGAGTTCTTCGGCGTCACCCCAGGACCGAGCATCGCAGGCTGCCCCAATCGCCGCCAGGCGAGTGGGGACACGGGCAGCGGGGTCGTCTTTTCTTGGCCTACCTTCTTTTGACGAAGCAAAAGAAGGTAGGTGCGCCGCCGGGCGCATAACCCGGTTCCCGCCCTAAACCCAGGCACACAGAAACCACAACCAACGAAGCAAGCTCACCCCCGCACAGCCCCCCGGAGCAAATCCGCCACCTTCATCCTCTCCAACCCCGCACTGCTCCAGAACGACCCCAGACTCTCCGCCCGCTCCAGCAACAGCTTTTCCACCAGCGGCTCAGCAGAAGTAGCCAAGGGATCCACCAGCAACAGATACCGCGGCTCCGCCACATCCGCCGCATCCGGGTCGGCCTGGGCGTCGTTGATCTGCCCCACCCAGTCCAGAGACAGCAGGGCATCGAGCACCGGCTCGAGCTGCAGCACGTCTAGGCGCAGCAACTGCGCCAGCTCGCTCGCACGCAGCCCCTTCTGCACATGGCGGCGCGCTAGGTACAGCTCCTGCAGCACCTCCACCGCCAGCTGGAAGGTCCACCCCGCCACGGTACCGCGCCGGGCCACCCCGGCCAGCAGGCTGGGCAGATACGCCGTGACCACCGCACCCAGCAGCACGATGACCCAGGCCACATAGATCCACACCAGCAGGATCGGCAAAGTGGCGAAGGCCCCGTACACCACCGAGTAGGTCGGCACGTTGCTCAGATAGATCGCCAGCACCCGCTTGGCCAGCTCGATGCAGATCGACACGAACAGGCCGCCGGCCCAGGCGTGGCGCCATTTCACGGGGGTGTTGGGGACGTAGTGGTACAGCGCCGCCATGCAGCCGGCGAGCACGAAGAACTGGATGGAGTCGAACAGCAGCTGCACGCCGCTGGGCAGTGCCTTCACGAGCCCGCCCGATGCCGACATGACGTACGAGGTGACGGCCAGGCTCACGCCCAGCAGCAGCGGGCCCAGGGTGATCACGGCCCAGTAGATCAGCACGCGCTGGCCAAGGGGGCGCAGGCGGCGCACGCGCCAGATGTCGTTGAGCGTGCGGTCCATGGTGAGGATCAGGGCCAGCGCCGTGGCCAGCAAAATGCTGAAGCCCGCCACGCCCAGGCTGCTGGCCTTGGCGGCAAACTGCGTGAGGTAGCCCAGCACCTGGCGCGAGATGCTGTCAGGCACCAGGCTGTCCACCAGCCAGCGCTGCAGCACGTCCTGCACCTTGCCGAAGATGGGGAACGCGGTGAACACAGCCAGTGCCACCACGAAGAAGGGCACCAGCGCCAGCGTGGTGGTGAAGGTCAGGCTGCTGGCCGTCAGGCCCAGGTGGTCCTCGCGAAAGCGCTCGCGCAGGGTCAGTGCCGTCGTTTTCCAGGGGAAATGCGACAGCTGCGTGATCAGCGCTTCGATGCGCGAGGCTACAGTCTGCAAGGTCAAGGGCATGGCCGATATGATCCTAGGCCCGGCAAGGGGCCACAGGGGGTGTGAAAACGCTGCATCGCAATGAATATGCGGGCAGGCGACATACACCGCGCATTGTGGGCCCAAGCGCGCTGCGGGCCGCAAGCACAATGGCCATGGCTGCCCGCTGAGCCCGCCCGCCGCACCCGGACCAACGAACGATTTTTGCGCCTCTGCGCCATCCACCGACTTCCAACTGCTGCGCCGCCACCGATGACCGCTTCCCTCCCCGTCTCCGACCACGCCATTGCCGCCACCCGCTGGGTGGCCACCGGCAGCGTGATAGCGCTGATCGTGCTGTGCCTGGCCTGGGAGCTGGTGCTGGCCCCCGTGCGCCCCGGCGGCTCATGGATTGCCCTGAAGGCACTGCCGCTGTGCATTCCGCTGGCCGGCCTGCTCAAGAACCGCATGTACACCTACCGCTGGGTGAGCCTGGTGATCTGGCTGTACTTCACCGAGGGCGTGGTGCGCGGCTGGGGCGACAAGCCGCCGTCGCAGTGGCTGGCCTGGGTCGAGGTGCTGCTGTGCCTGGCGCTGTTCACGGCCTGCACGCTGCACGTGCGGCTGCGCCAGCGCAATGCCAAGGCCATGGCGGCCGCCAATGAATTGCAGGAAGGGCAGGCGCCATCCCCTGCCGCCTGAGACGATACAAGCCCACCCGACAATCCACCATCACGCTGCAATGCCCTGGCGCCCGCCCCGGCAGCAGCCCTGACCGCTGTAGACGAAAGGCCCAAGACATGACCACCACCCTCATCGACACCCTGCGCACCCTCGTCGGCCCGGCCCACGTGCTGACCGATGGCGACCTGACCGCCTGGGAGCAGGACTGGCGCCGCCGCGTGCGCGGCAAGGCCCTTGCGGTGGTACGCCCGGCCAGCACGCAGGAAGTGGCCGCCGTGGTCAAGGCCTGTGCCGCAGCGGGCACTGCCATCGTGCCGCAGGGCGGCAACACCGGCCTGGCGGTGGGCTCCACGCCCGACAACAGCGGCACGCAGATCGTGCTGAGCCTCACGCGCATGAATGCCGTGCGCAGCATCGACACCGACAACCTGACCATGACGGTGGAGGCCGGCTGTATCCTGCAGAACCTGCAGGACGTGGCGCAGAACGCGGGCGTGCTGTTCCCCCTGTCGCTCGCGGCCGAGGGCAGCTGCACCATCGGCGGCAACCTGGGCACCAACGCCGGCGGCACGCAGGTGGTGCGCTACGGCAATGCGCGCGACCTGTGCCTGGGCCTGGAAGTCGTCACCGCCCAGGGCGAGGTGTGGGATGGCTTGAAGGGCCTGCGCAAGGACAACACCGGCTACGACCTGCGCGACCTGTTCATCGGCAGCGAAGGCACGCTGGGCATCATCACCGCGGCCACGCTCAAGCTCTACCCAGAGCCTGCCGCGCGCCTCACGGCCTGGGCGGCCGTGCCCTCCATGGAGCATGCCGTGGCCCTGCTCGGCCTGGCGCACAAGCACCTGGGCGCCGGCCTCACGGGCTTCGAGGTGATGGGCCAGTTCGCGCTGAGCCTGGTGGGCAAGCACATGCCGCAGCTGCGCGTGCCCTTCCTGGGCGACGAGAACGCGCCCTGGTGCGTGCTGCTCGAAAACTCCGACAGCGAATCCGAAGAACATGCGCGCGGCCGCTTCGAGGCATTGCTGGAGACGGCCTTCGAGGCCAGCTGCGTGACCGACGCCGTGGTGGCCGAAAACCTCACCCAGGCGCAGCAGCTGTGGCACATCCGCGAGAACATTCCGCTCGCGCAGGCCGAAGAAGGCCTGAACATCAAGCACGACATCTCCATCCAGATCTCGCGCATCCCCGCCTTCGTGGCCCACACCGACGCCGTGCTGCGCCGCGAGATCCCCGGCGTGCGCCTGGTCAACTTCGGCCACCTGGGTGATGGCAACCTGCACTACAACGTGCAGGCGCCCGTGGAAGGCGATCCCAAGGCCTTTCTGCGCGACCACGAGGAGCATGTGCACCAGTTGGTGTACGACGCGGTGGCCGAGTTCAGCGGCTCCTTCTCGGCCGAGCATGGCATCGGCGAACTCAAGGCCGACAAGCTCGAGAAGTACCAGTCGCCCGTGGCCCTGTCGATGATGCGCGCCGTCAAGCAGGCGCTGGACCCTCAGGGCACCATGAACCCCGGGCGCGTGCTCAACCGCTGACCCCCTACCCTTTGCAGGAGCCCCGCATGACTGCTGCCCCGGTATCCGTCCGCCCCGTCACTGCAGAGGACTACGCTGCCTGGCGCCCGCTCTGGGACGGCTACAACGCCTTCTATGGGCGCTTTGGTGCCACGGCCCTGCCAGAGCACATCACGGCCAGCACCTGGCAGCGCTTCCTCGACCCGGCCGAGCCGGTGCACTGCCAGGTGGCACAAGAGGAAGGCAGCGGCGGCGCGCTGCTGGGCCTGACCCACTACCTGTACCACCGCAGCATTACGCGCATCGAGCCGGTCTGCTACCTGAGCGACCTGTTCACCCGCGAGGCCGCGCGCGGGCGTGGCGTCGGCCGCCTGCTGATCGAAGCCGTGTACGAACAGGCCCGTGCGGCGGGCACTTCGCGCGTGTACTGGCAGACGCAGGAGACCAATGCGGCAGGTCGCTTGCTGTACGACAAGGTGGCCAAGCACCATGGGTTCATCGTCTACGCGAAAGAGCTTTGATGGGCTCCATTCCCTGCCTCCAAACGTAAGCGCTGCAAGCAGCAGAAAAACCTTGCAGCACTGCAGCCCGTAAGGCCAAAACAGGCCTACAGCGGTGGTCCAATCAGCGCCCTTTTCGCTGCTTTGACACCCTGTTTTGAATCTGCTTTTTTCCTGGCCCCGCGCCGCGCGTGGGGCCACGGCCCTGGCGCTGGTGCTTGGCGCCGCTGCCCCCTCTCTCGCCCGTACTCCCTCCACCTTTCTCGACAGCATCGCCGGCCTGCGCAGCGCGCAGCCCACGGGCTTCGTGCATTGCCCGCAGTTCTTCGTGGGCGGCAAGCCGCCGCCGGTGCCGCGCCGCGCCCAGCAGCGCCAGCTGTGCTACGAGGCCTTTGCCGTGCTGCACAGCGGCGAAACGCGCACCCCCGTCTACGTGGCCCAGCGCCTGAACCGCCAGGTGCTGGAAGGCGCTGACGAAAAACGCTCGAACAAGTTCTTTGCCGATGCCCGCCTGCCCCGCGGCGAGCGCGCCGAACTCGACGACTACAAGCGCTCGGGGTACAGCCGCGGGCACATGGCACCGGCGGCCGACATGTCCACCCCCACGGCCATGGCGCAGAGCTTCTCGCTGGCCAACATGGTGCCGCAGGACCCCAGGCAGAACGGCGGCCCCTGGGCCCGCATCGAGCAGGACACGCGGCGCTATGTGCTGCGCGCCCGAGGCGACGTGTACGTGATCACCGGCCCGGTCTTCACGGCCGAGAGCCCCGCCATCGGCGCCAGCAAGGTGCGCGTGCCGGCCTACCTGTTCAAGCTGGTGTACGACGCCAGCACGCAGCGCGCCTGGGCGCACTGGCAGGCCAACCGCGAGGGTGAACGGGCGGGCCCGCCCATAAGCTACCAAGAGCTGGTGAAGCGAACGGGGGTGGAGTTTCTGCCCCAGGTGGAGCCACAGCATTGAGCGCCGCACGGCGCTCACGCCCCGGCAATCTGCTAACTTCCACGCCCATGCCCTCCTCTGCCCTTCACCCCTCAGTCCCCGCCTTGGCCGCATCGTTGGCCGACGACCCCTTTTACCTGGCCATCACGGCCGACTTCGCGCGCGATGCGCAGGGGCGCCGGGCGGTGCTATCGCAGTACCTGGACTACTCGCTGCGCGAGGCACAGCGCGGCGGCCAATGCACACTGCTGCAGGACGAGCGTCTGGGTGCAGCGCTGTGGACCCTGCCCCGCGCTGCCGATGCCGAAGCGGCCGATGCACAGGCCAAGGTGGACCATCTGCAGACCGTGCTGGGCCCGCGCGGCATGGACAACTACCGCCAGATCATCGCCTTCATGGGCCAGCGCGCCAGCGGTGTCGGGCTGGAGGGTGCTTGGTACCTGTCCATCCTGGGCATAGCCCCCGCATCGCAGGGCCTGGGCCTTGGTGCCCAGCTGCTGGCGCCTACGCTGGCAGCGGCGGACCAGGCGAGCGTGGCTTGCTACCTGGAGACGTTCTCTGCGCGCAACGAGAAGTTCTATGCCCGCGCGGGGTTTCAAGCCCTCGCCTCGCACCTGGAGCCAGCGACGGGAGCGCTGTACACGATCATGGTGCGTCACGCATTGGCCATGCCAGCGGCATGAGCAAGGGCCATCCCCTGGGTGCCCAGGGTTCAGGGCAGTTGATCCACCGCTGGGTGCTGCCCCGCCCAATCCTGCGCTGCCTGCCAACCCGGCGGCACGCAGCCACGCTCCTGCACGCACAGGCTGGCGCTGGCCAGGGCGTGGCGCAGGGCCTGCGGGTACACGGCTGCCGGCAAGGCCGCGATGAAGTCGGCCATGTCAGCAGGTGCCGAACCGTCCTGTTGCGCATGGGCGCGCAGCAGGTAGGCGAGCAGGCCCGCGAGAAAGCTGTCGCCAGCCCCCACGGTATCGACCACGGCCAGGGGCTGGGCTTCCTTGGCAAACCATTGGGCAGCACCCTCCCCCTGCTGCAGCAGCCAGGCGCCCTCGCCGCCCAGGGTCAGGGCCATGAGGCGGGCGCGGGGGTTGGCAGCCAGCAGGTGGCGAGCGCGCTCCAGCGTACCGGTGCCGGGCACCTGCAGGTGGTCCAGGTCTTCGTCGCTGGCCTTGATGATGTGCGCCTCGGCCAGGGCCGCCTGGACCTGCGCGCGGTAGGCGTGCAGGTCGGGCATGACGGAGGGGCGCAGGTTGGCGTCCACCACCACGCAGCGGCCGGCGGCGCGCTGGGCCTGCAGCCAGGGCAGGTAGATGGCGGCATCGCGCGCATCCAAGGCCAGGGCGCCGGTGCAGATCAGCTGCAGTGCGCCGCCATGCGCAGCACAGGCGGCGTTGAGCCCCGCAGCGCTCACGGTGCGGTCGGCCACGCCTTCGCGGTAGAAGGCGTAGTCGGGGTGGCCGTGCTCGGTGAGGTTGACCACGGCCAGCGAGGTGACCTCGCCCACGGGTGTGGGCAGGGCCAGTTGCACGCCATCGGCCGCGAGCTGCGACGCGAGTTCACGGCCCCAGCGGTCGCGTGACAGGGGGTTGAGGTACTGCGTGCCCACACCCTGGCGCGCCAGCGCCCGGCCCAGGTTGTACAGCGCGCCGCCCAGGCAGGGCTCGTAGTTGCCGTCGGCACGGCCAATGAGGTCGATCAGTGCTTCGCCGGCAATGGCGACCTGGACGGGGGAGGAAGTGGGCATGGCGTGGTCAGGAAAACAAGAAAGCGACGGTCAATCAGAAATGGGGCAACAGCGCAGGGTACAGCGCCTTGAAGCGCGCATGGCGCTCCTGCAACAGCGCCTGCTGCGCGGGCTGGGGGGTAAAGCGGTCCTCGGCCGGAAGGCCCTGGCACCACAGCGCTTCGTCGCCACCGCAGGCCATGGCGGCCAGGCGCGCGGCGCCCAGGGCTGCAGCAGCATGGGCCCCCTGCGGCCGCTCCAGCGTGCAGCCCAGGCCGCTGGCCAGCAGTTGGGCCCAGGCATCGCTGCGGGCACCACCGCCGACCAGGGTGAGGGATGCGTCTGAAGGCCCCTCCACCTCGCCCGCCGCTGCCTGCATGGCCTGCAGCCCGTCCATGAGGCCAAAGCCCACGCCCTCCATCACGGCGCAGGCCATGTCGGTCGCATCGTGCTCGGCGCGCAGGCCCATGAAGACGCCGGTGGCGGCCGCGTTGTTGTGGGGCGTGCGCTCGCCGCTCAGGTAGGGCAGAAAGAGAGGCGCCTGCGCATGGCGCGCCAGGTCCATGCCCTGCACCGCGGTGGACAGCTGGACCTCGGACTGCCCGGTGATGCGGGCCAGCCAGCCGAAGGCACTGGCCGCGCTGAGCATGACGGACATCTGGTGCCAGCGGCCAGGCAGCGCATGGGCGAAGGCATGCACGGCACGCTCGGTAGCGGGCGCAAACCGGTCGGACACCCGGAACACCACGCCCGAGGTGCCCAGCGAGACAAAGCCCTGCCCCGCCTGGCGCGCCCCCACGCCCACCGCACTGGCGGCGTTGTCACCGCCGCCGCCGGCCATGGTCACTCCGGCGGGTAGGCCCCAGCGAGCGGCCACGTCGGCGCGCAGCACGCCCGTGGCATCGCTGCCCTCGGCCAGGCGCGGCATGTGGGCACGGGTCAGTCCGCAGGCAGCGATCAGGGTGTCGCTCCAATCGCGGCGCGCCACGTCCAGCCACAGGGTGCCCGAGGCATCGGACATGTCGCTCACCGCGTCACCGGTGAGCTGCAGGCGCAGCCAGTCCTTGGGCAGCAGCACGCTGCGGATGCGCGCGAACACTTCAGGCTCGTGCTTGCGCAGCCACAGCAGCTTGGGCGCGGTAAAGCCGGGCATGGCCAGATTGCCGGTGATCTCCCGCGAGGCGGGCACGGCCTGCTCCAGCTCGGCGCATTCGGCCGCCGCGCGGCCATCGTTCCAGAGGATGGCGGGGCGCAGCACCTCGCCCTGCGCGCCCAGCACCACGGCGCCGTGCATGTGGCCCGAGAGCCCCAGGCCACGCACCTGTGCCCACGCGGCGGGCGCCTGCGCACGCAGCTGGGCCACGGCGGTTTCGGTGGCAGCCAGCCAGTGGGCCGGGTGCTGCTCGCTCCAGGTCGGCTGCGGCCGGTGCTGGGGCACGGGGGCATCGGCCACGGCATGCACCTGCTGGTCTTCGCCCAGCAACAGCAACTTGACACCCGAGGTGCCCAGATCGATACCCAGGTACATGCACTATTCCTGAAACACGGGGGAAAGCACTGTCATGCTTTGATCCCGAAGCGGCCCGCACCCTGCTTGCGGTATTCGCTGGGCGTCATGCCCTTGATGTCCAGAAAGCGGCGGTTGAAGTTGGCCATGTTGTTGAAACCCACGTCGTAGGCGATGTGGGTGATGTAGCGCTCGGACTCCATGAGCAGCTGGCAGGCGCGGTTCACGCGCACCAGGTTCACGAAATCGGTGAAGGTGTTGCCCGTGGCCCGGCGGAAGAAGCGCGAGAAGCGGCTCTCGGTCATGCCCAGTTCCTGCGCCAGGTCGGCGGCCGACAGGGGCTCTGCCAGGTGGTCGGTGATGCGGCTCACGACGGCATTGATCTGGTCGAGCTGGGTGTCGTTGTCCTCGCTTTGCAGCTGCGTGCTCGAGAGCAGCCGAAAATCGGTACAGCGTGCCAGGTCGCTCAAGAATTCGCAGAACGCGCCGAACCGGGCCAGCCCCTGGCGGGCCTTGATGCGCTGCCAATGCTCCTGTGCCTGTGCCTCCATGCCAAAGAACTCGATGCCGTGGCGGGCCCGCTCCAGCAGGGGCAGCACCTCTCGCAGTTCAGGGATGCTCTCGCTGCTGGCCATGAGCGGGGCGTGCGAGAACTGGATCACCAGGTCGCGCAGCGGCACGCCGCCCTCGGGCAGGTCCATGCTGATCCAGTTGTGCGGCAGGCGCGGCCCAGTCAGCACCAGATGGCCCGGCTGGAACTGGCCGATCCAGTCCCCCACGAACACCTTGCCCGAAGTAGCGGTGATCAGGTGCAGTTCGTACTCGTCGTGGTAGTGCCAGCGCGCCAGCGGCGTCGGAAAACCGTGCGACAGGCAGCGGATGAAGCCCACGGTTTCCGGCGGCTCATAGCCCAGCTCGGGCGATCGCACATAGTCGTGCTCCAGCTCGGGCTTGGTCTGGCGTGGGGAGACAGGCGTCGTCTTCACGGTCATGGCGTCATTCCTGTGGGCAAGCCGCTCAATTTACCCCTGCGATTTTGCACGTTCCGCCACAAACGCCTGCACGCGCGCGAAGGCCTTGCGCAGCGTGGCGACCAGGCGCGGGTCCGAGGCCATCTCGCCCCAGAGCGTCGCATCGGCGGCGTAGGCGGCGACCGGGTCGGCCGCATCGCAGATCGCATGCGCCACGGCCGGGTCCATGGCCTGGTCCTGGTAGTCGTAGGGGATCTGCCCGGCATGCCAGCGCTGCAGGTAGGCCAGGAACAGCGCCGGCAGCATGGCGACGCTGTCGAACGAACCATGGCGCGCCAGCTGGTCGCGGATAGTGGGCGCGATCATGCCGGGGATCTTGGAGAACGCATCCATGGCCACGCGCTGGTTGGTGTCGGCGATGGCGGGGTTGCCGAAGCGGTCCAGCACCACGTCGCGGTACCGCTCCAGGTCGATGGGGCACGGCTGCTCAGGGGTGTGGAGCACGGGGATCGCATCGTCGGTCACGTAGTCGTAGGCCATCTGGCGGATGGCGGCGTCGTGCGTGCCTTCGTGGATGTACCGGTAGCCCGCCAGCGTGCCCGCCCAGGCGATGCAGCTGTGGGTGGCGTTGAGCAGGCGGATCTTGGCCTCCTCGTAGGCCTGCACCGAGTCCACCATCTCCACGCCCACCTTCTCCCACGCAGGGCGCCCGGCAATGAACTGGTCCTCGATCACCCACTGGATGAAGCTCTCGCCCATGAGCGCCGCCTTGTCATCCCAGCCGGTGGCGGCCTTCACGCGCTCGGCCACGTCGGGTGTGGGGCGCGGCGTGATGCGGTCGACCATGGCGTTGGGGCTGCGGGTGTTCGCAAGCACCCAGGCCTTGAGAGCGGCATCGCCCAGCGCGTCGATGAACTGCAGCAGGCCGCCGCGTGAGCGCTCGCCGTTGTGGCGCAGGTTGTCGCAGTTCATCAGCGTCACCGGGCCGGCACCGGCCAGCATGCGGGCACGCAGGATGCTCACCAGGGCGCCGTAGATGCTGTGGCCCGCTTGGCCGGCCTGCACGGCCGCGAGATCGGCGCGCAGGTCCGGGAAAGTGGCCCAGTCGAGCTGGTTGTCGGCATCCAGGTAGTAGCCGGCCTCGGTCACGGTGAACGAGATGATGCGCGTGGCGGCATCGGCGCCGGCGGCGATCAGGGGGGCCAGATCGTCCTGGTAGGGAATCACGCGCTCGATGGATTCGATGCGGGTATAGCTGCGCTCGCCCTGCGGCGTGACGGTTTCCAGCGTGTAGCGCCCGCCCTGGGCCTCAAGCGCCGCGATGGTCTCGGCCATGTCGGGGCGAAGGTTGCCACCCACGATGGCCCAGCCCATGTCGCCCGACTGGCGCAGTTCGTGAACGTAGACGGCCTGGTGGGCGCGGTGGAACGAGCCCAGGCCCAGGTGCAGGATGAAATTCATGGTGCGTGAATGCAAGGAATTGTGGAGAGCTCTCGCGGATTTGCATTCGACCGGATAACTAGGCGGGAAGCCGCAGACAGTGCTGTAGCACGGCAAGGCGACCCAACGACGTTATACGGTTGAAGGCACATCCGCATCAGAGGTCGAAATTGGTGGGCATCATCACCACGTCGCGGATGGTAATGCCGCGCGGCCGGGTCAGCATGAACAGCACCACCTCGGCCACTTCGGCGGCCTCGATGAGGCTGCCATTGGCCTTGGCCTCTTCGAGTTTTTCTGCGGGCCAGTCGGCCAGCAGCGAGGTGATGACCGGGCCCGGCGAGATGGCGCCCACGCGGATGCCGTGCTTGAACACCTGGCGGCGCACGGTCTGCACGAAGCAGTTCACGGCCCACTTGGAGGAGGCGTAGACGGGCTCCCACGGCGTCGGGAAGTGGGCGGCCAGCGAGCTCGTGACGATGATGTCCCCGCGGCCGCGCCCGATCATGTGGGGCAGCACGTTGTGTACGTTCTTCATCACCACGTTGACGTTGAGCTGCAGCATGCGGTCGATGGCATCGGGGTCGGCATCGACCAGGTCGCCCCCGACGTAGAGCCCCGCGTTGGCGTGGAAGATGTCGAGCTGGCCGGCGATGGCCAGCGTGCGCGCCAGCAGGCTGGCGCACTGTTTCGCATCGAGCAGATCCAGCACCAGCGGCGAAGCGCTCTCGCCAATGGCCGCGCAGGCCCTTGCCAGTGCGGCTTCATCGCGGTCGATCAGCACCACGCGCGCACCAGCATCCGCCATGGCCTTTGCGCTGGCAAAGCCGATGCCCGAGGCCGCGCCGGTGATGGCGGCCACCTGGCCTTGCAGAGGATGCACGGCGGTCACGCGCCCTGCCCCGCCACGACGTGGCCCGCCGGGTCGAACCAGTGCGCTTGCGAGGCGTCGATGTCCAGGCTCACCGCATCGCCCGCGCGCAGGCCGGTGCGGTCGTTCTGGCGCGAGACGAACTGCGCACCGCCGGGGGTGCTCACGTAGATCAGCGTTTCGGCGCCCAGCGCTTCGACCAGGTCCACCTGCCCGCTCACCGGCGTCGTGCCGGTGCTGCGCACCGCGATGTTTTCCGGGCGCAGGCCGATGGCACCGCCCGCCGCACCCGCCGGGGCCTGCTGCTGCACCGGCGCGGGCAACTGCTGCAAGGGCACTACGTTCATCTGAGGCGTGCCGATGAACTGGGCCACGAACTGGTTGGCAGGCTTGTCGTACAGCTCCAGCGGCGTGCCGACCTGCTCGATGAGCCCGTCGCGCAGCACCACCACGCGGTCGGCCAGGGTCATGGCCTCCACCTGGTCGTGCGTCACATAGATGGTGGTGGCGCCCAGGTCGCGGTGCAGCTTGGCGATCTCCACCCGGGTCTGGCCGCGCAGGGCAGCGTCGAGGTTGGACAGCGGCTCGTCGAACAGGAACACCTTGGGCGCGCGCACGATGGCGCGGCCGATGGCCACGCGCTGGCGCTGCCCGCCCGACAGCTCCTTGGGCGTGCGCTGCAGGTAGGTGGTGAGGTTCAGGATCGCGGCGGCGCGCTCGACCTTCTCGCGCACGATGGCCGGATCCACCTTGGCGAGCTTGAGCGCGAAGCTCATGTTCTCGTACACGCTCATGTGCGGGTACAGCGCGTAGCTCTGGAACACCATGGCCAGATCGCGCTTGCTCGAAGGCTGGTCGGTGATGTCGCGGCCGTCGAGCATGAGCGAGCCGCCGTCGATGTTCTCCAGCCCCGCGATCAGGCGCAGCAACGTGGACTTGCCGCAGCCCGAGGGGCCAACGAAGACGATGAACTCGCCTTGCTGGATGGTGAGGTCGATGCCCTTGATGGCGCGGTGCTCACCGAAGAATTTCTCGATGCCGCGCAGTTGGAGATAGGCCATGGAATCGGGTTCCTGAAAACTTGATTGCGTTAGATGGGAAAGCTGCGCGCTACTTCACGGCGCCAAAGGTCAGGCCTTGCACCAGTTGCTTCTGGCTGAACCAGCCAAAGACCACGATGGGCGCAATCGCCATCAGCGAGGCTGCAGACAGCTTGGCCCAGAACAGGCCCTCGGGGCTGGAGTACGAGGCGATCAGCGTGGCCAGCGTGCCGGCCTTGGCGGCGCTCAGGTTCAGGCTCCAGAAGGCCTCGTTCCACGAAAGCACCAGGCACAGCAGGCCGGTGGAAGCCAGGCCGCCCATGCCCAAGGGCAGCAGCACCAGGCGCACTTCCTGCCACAGCGTGGCGCCATCCATGCGCGCGGCTTCCAGGATCTCGCGCGGGATGTCCTTGAAGTGCGAGTACAGCATCCACACCATGATGGGCAGGTTGGACAGCGCGAACACGATGATCAGCACCAGCTGCGTGTCGAGCAGGTGGCTCTTTTGCGCCAGCACGTAGATCGGCACCAGCGCGCCCACGGCGGGCATCATCTTGGTGGAGAGCATCCACATCAGGATGTCCTTGGTGTACTTGCCCTTGAAGAAGGCCATGGCGTAGGCTGCGGGTGCGGCCAGCATGAGGCCCACCACAGTGGAGAGCACACTGGTGATGACCGAGTTCTTGGCGTACAGCAGGTAGTCGCTGCGCTCCTGCACCTCGTGGAAGTTTTCGAGCGTGGGGATGAAGAACAGCTGCGGCGGCACGGCAATGGCCTGCAGCTCGGTCTTGAACGCGGTGAGCAGCAGCCAGGCCAGCGGGAAGAACAACAGCAGGGCCACGCCCCAGGCGGCCACGGTGCGCAGGGCCAGCAGGCCCAGAGGGTAGGAGGATCGGCGTCGGGTGGTCATGTCGGTGGTCCTTCTTCTTTTACTTGTCGAGGTTCTTGCCGACCATGCGGATCAGGAAAACCGCCGCGATGTTGGCAAGGACCACGGCGAACAGCGCGCCCGCCGAGGCCACGCCTGCGTCGAAATTGAGCAGCGCCTGCTTGAAGATCAAAAAGGTGACGTTGGTGCTCGCATCGCCCGGGCCACCGCCGGTGGTGGTGTAGATCTCGGCGAAGATGCTGAGCAAAAATATGAGTTCGATCATCACCACCACGGCCACCGAGCGCGCCAGGTGCGGCACGTACAGGTAGCGCAGTTGCTGCAGGTAGTTGGCGCCGTCCATGCGCGAGGCCTCAAGCTGCTCGTGGTTCATGCTCTGCAGCGAGGTCATGAAGATCAGCGTGGCGAACGGCAGCCACTGCCAGGAAACCATGACGATGACCGAGAACAGCGGCAAGTCCGTGAGCCAGTCCACCGGCTGCGCGCCGAAGAACATCCACACCTGCGCGAGCACGCCGTAGATGGGGTTCATCATCATGTTCTTCCACATCAGCGCATTCACCGTGGGCATGACGAAGAACGGCGAGATCAGCAGCACCCGCACGATGCCCCGGCCCGCGAACGGCTCGTTGATGAGCAGCGCGATGGCGATGCCGAACACCACGGTGATGAGGATCACGCTGCCCAGCAGCAGCAGCGTGTTGACCACCGCCGTGCCGAACGAAGGGTCGGTGACGAAGTACTCGAAGTTTTCCATCCCGGCAAAGCCGGTCTGGTCCGGCTGCATCAGGTTGTAGCGAATCAGCGAGAAGTAGATCGTCATCACCAGCGGCACGATCATCCACAGGAAGAGCGTGGCCATGGCTGGCGTGAGCAGCAGGCGGGGAAGCAGGCGGTTCATGGGAATCCCGGGAGAAATCTGGCGTCGCCAGACAAGGTAGAAGCCGGTGGCACAAGCGGGCGTTCAGCCGGCGCGCGGGCATTTCGAGGTGGAACTCCCCGCCGCACATGCGTACGGCGAGGAGTCGCAGGCCTCAATCAGCCCTCAGCAGCCGGACGGCTGCTCACTTGTAGTAGCCGCCCTTCTTCATTTCGCGATCGGCCGACACCTGGCTGGCCTTGAGCGCCGCATCCACCGAGGTCTTGCCGGCCAGGGCCGCGCTCATCTGCTGGCCCACCGCGATGCCGATGGCCTGGAACTCAGGAATCGCCGCGAACTGCACGCCCACATAAGGACTCTTGGGCAAGGTCGAATCGGTCGGATTGGCCGAGTCGATGGCCACCTTCTCGGCCGCGGCAAAGCGCGCTGCCTTCTGGAACTCGGGGCTGGCGTAAGTGCTCTTGCGGGTGCCGGTGGGCACGTTGGCCCAACCGTTGGTCTTGGCCACGAGCTGGATGTAGTCCTTGCTGGTCGACCAGGTGATGAACTTCTGCGCGGCATCGACCTTCTTGGAGCCGGCGGGGATGGCCAGATTCCACGACCAGAGCCAGTTCGCGCCCTTGGGCGTGTTCATGGTGGGGGCCTGGGCAAAGGCCATCTGGTCGGCCACCTTGGACTGCTTGGGATCGCTCACGAAGGAGGCGGCGATGGTCGCGTCGATCCACATGCCGCACTTGCCGGAGTTGGTCAGCGCCAGGATTTCGTTGAAGCTGTTGGCCGCCGAACCGGGCGGGCCATAGTTCTTGAGCAGGTCCACGTAGAAGGTGATGGCGTCCTTCCAGGGCTTGGATTCGAGTTGCGGCTTCCACTGCATGTCGAACCACTGGCCGCCGAAGGTGTTCACCAACGTGGTCAGGAAGGCCATGTTGTCACCCCAGCCCGGCTTGCCGCGCAGGCAGATGCCGTACACGCCGTTCTTGGGGTCGTGGATCTTGGCGGCCAGGTCCTTGATCTGCGGCCAGGTGGGGCGCTCGGGCACCTGCACGCCGGCCTTGTCGGCCAGGTCCTTGCGGTACATCAGCATCGAGCTTTCGCCGTAGAACGGGGCGGCAAACAGCTTGCCATCGACCGACAGGCCGTTGCGCATGGCAGGCAACAGGTCGTCCACGTCGTAGGCGGCGTCGGTCTTGAGCTCCTGCAGCCAGCCCTTCTTGCCCCAGATGGGGGCTTCGTACATGCCGATGGTCATCACATCGAACTGGCCGCCCTTGGTGGCGATGTCGGTGGTGACGCGCTGGCGCAGCACGCCTTCTTCCAAAGTGACCCACTTGAGCTTGATGTCGGGGTTGGCCTGCTCGAAGTTCTTGCTCAGTTTCTGCATCTCGATCATGTGGCCGTTGTTCACGGTGGCAATCACGAGTTCGGTCTGCGCATGCGCAGCGGCGCCGCACAGCGAGGCCGCCAGGGCGGCAACGGCCAGGGCCAGGCGGGTGTGTGGACGGGTGGAACGGGGCATCGAAACGTCTCCTGCGTAGTTGGTATGGGATCTGCCACTCAACGCCGGTCGGATGGCTGGCATTGATGACCTGAACGATACCGATGCTCTGATGCTCAATTGATACTTTGAAATCCCATACACATACTAATTTTCGCCAGAATCTCAGGATTTATACCTAGATTTGTCAACTGGGTATGTGCATTAGCGATGGGTGGTGTCCAAACGGGCCAAGACCCTCAAGTACAGCAACGCATGGAATGCATGGAATGCATGCAGTTTGCTGCCTCACCACTGTTTCCAAAACTGGAACAGTCAGTTTGCGACTGGGTGGTTTTTCTTTGATCACGCACGGCGTACAGTTCAACCCATCGATGAGCCGAACCCGCAAGGCGACTCACCGAACCCGGTTCAGAGTTGTTTTTGCTCCGGTTTTTTTGAGTCACTTTTTTCTTCCAAGGATTTCATCATGAACACGACCGCACGCTTCCTCTCCATCGCCGCTGTTGCCGCTTTCGCTTCTTTCGGTGCCCAAGCCGACGAAGCCGATGCTTCGCAATTCGCCACCAAGTTCGAAACCAACCGCACCCGCGCCGAAGTGGCCGCTGAAGCCGCTACCGTGGCACAGACCCGCAGCATCGAGCCCGCTGGTTCGCGTGTGGTGACCTACAAGTCCACCGCTGACCGCGCTGCCGTGCGTGCCCAGGCTGCCGATGCCGTGCGCACCGGCCAGATCTCCTCCGGCGAAATCGGCGCACTGTAATTCGCATCCAGTTGGCGTATTGCCCCGTATTCCCCAGTACCTCGTCCCTATTTTTTGAATTTCACAGGAGTTTCACCATGAACACCACCGCACGTTTTCTCTCCATCGCCGCTGTTGCCGCTTTCGCTTCCTTCGGTGCCCAGGCTGACGAAGCCGATGCTTCGCAGTTCGCCACCAAGTTCGAGACCAGCCGCACCCGTGTCGAGGTGATGGCCGACGCCGCCACCGTGGCCAAGACCCGCAGCACCGAGCCCGCTGGCTCGCGCGTGGTGTCGTACCAATCGACCGCCGACCGCGCTGCCGTGCAAGCCCAGGCTGCCGACGCCGTGCGCATGGGCAAGATCTCTTCGGGCGAACTCGGCTCGATGTAAAAGTTGCGGGCCTTCCCATGGTGGTGGCATCTCACGGTCGTGGGTGCCGCCACCATGTGGAAGTGTTTCCCCTGGTACTCGGGCCATGGCCCCTGTCGCCAACCCACAGCAAGGCCCTTCGGGGCCTTTGTTGTTTGCAGAAGAAGCTCAGGCCACCAGCGTCTTGAACATCACATGGGCATCAACATAGCCCAGCGTGCGGTGCCTGAAGGCGCCCGGCAGCGTGCCCACGACCGCAAAGCCCAGGTGCTGCCACAGCCGCACGGCGCGCACGTTGCTGGCCACCACCAGGTTGAACTGCATGGCCCGAAAGCCCATGGCCACGGCTTGCCGCTGGGAGTGCTCGCACATCAGCGAAGCCACGCCCAGCCCTTGCGCGGCCCGCGCCACCACGTAGCCACAGTTGCACACATGGGCGCCCAGCCCGGTCTGGTTGGGCTTGATGAAGTAGGTGCCCACAATCTCCCCACCCACGCCGCAGGCGACGAAGGTGGCGGCAGGCAGTTCCACCCAGGCCTTGTGGATCTCGGCCTCGGTGCTATCCGGTGCAAAGGAATACGTGTCCCCTGCCTGGAAGGTCGTGCGCAGGATGGGCCACACGGTGGGCCAATCGGCGGCTTCGAGAGGGCGGATGGCGACGGGCGCGGCAGAAGTTGTCATGGCAAGGTCGGAGTATGGGAGGCAGACGCCGCATTCTCCCGCTCCGCATAAAATCCGCAGTCGGCAATGGCCATCCCTTGATGACCACGCCCTCCCACCGCGAGTGATCGACCCCATGACCCAGCCTTCTGCCTCCCTGGCAGCCACAGCCCAGCCCGCCCGCCCCGTGCGCTCCCAGTACGAGGACTTCATGCGCCATGTGTTCACGCACGGCGTGCACAAGTCCGACCGCACGGGCACGGGCACGACCAGCGTGTTCGGGCACCAGATGCGCTTCGACCTGAAAGAAGGCTTTCCGCTGGTCACCACCAAGAAGGTGCACCTGCGCTCCATCATCCAGGAGCTGCTGTGGTTCCTCACGGGGTCGGGCAACAACAACTGGCTCAAGGAGCGCGGCGTCACCATCTGGGACGAATGGGCACGCGAGGACGGCGACCTGGGGCCGGTGTACGGCGTTCAGTGGCGCAGTTGGCCCACGCCGGACGGCGGCCACATCGACCAGATCAGCGACGTGATCAAGACACTCAAGTCCAACCCCGATTCGCGCCGCATCATCGTGAGCGCCTGGAACGTGGCCGAGCTGAACAAGATGGCGCTCATGCCCTGCCACGCCTTCTTCCAGTTCTACGTGGCACCCGCGCAGGAGTCCGGCGGCCGCGGCACCCTGAGCTGCCAGCTCTACCAGCGCAGTGCCGACATCTTCCTCGGGGTGCCCTTCAACATCGCCAGCTATGCACTGCTGACCCATATGGTGGCCCAGCAGTGCGACCTGGACGTGGGCGACTTCATCTGGACCGGCGGCGACTGCCACATCTACAGCAACCACCACGAGCAGGTGCAGACCCAGCTGGCACGCACGCCCTACCCCTACCCCACGCTGCACATCAAGCGCCGGCCAGACAGCATCTTCGACTACCAGTTCGAGGACTTCGAGGTGCTGGACTACCAGTGCCACCCGGCCATCAAGGCTCCAGTCGCGGTCTGATCTCCCTCGTCTTTCCCATGATCCCTGCAGCGCAGGCGCCGCTGCGCCCTGCCTGACCTCCCCTGTCTCCCTTCACGAACTACAAAGAGCGCTCACTATGTCTTCCGGCGGATTTCACGTACACGGCCCCCACGACCACGCAGTCGAGCATGCCACCCAGGGCCACGGCGACGACCACGCAAGCAGCCACGGCAAGGAGGGCGGCGGCTCGTCCATGAGCAAGATCGCGATGTTCACGGCCATCGTCGCCACGGTGGGCGCCATCTTCTCGTACATGGGCGGCGCCACACAGGCCAATGCCGGCCTGCTCAAGAACGACGCGGCCATCAAGAAGACAGAGGCATCCAACCAGTGGAACTACTTCCAGTCCAAGAGCACCAAGCAGTCCCTGGCCGAACTGGCCCGCGACCTGGCGCCCGATGACCGCAAGGCTGGCTACCAGACCAAGGTGGAGCGCTACGAGAGCGAGAAGAACGAGATCAAGCTGGCCGCAGAAAAGCTGGAGGCCGACAGCCACGCCTTTGACCGCCGCAGCGAAGAGCAGATGCACCAGCACCACCGCTGGGCCCAGGCCACCACGGCGCTGCAGGTGGCCATCGCCTTGGCCGCCATCGCCCTGCTCACGCGCAAGAAATGGCTGGAATACGGCATGTACGGCGTGGCCGCCATCGGCCTCGTCGTCGGCGTGCTGGCCACGCTGCATATCTGAGCCAGGCAGAAGAACACAAGCGAAGGAAGCCACCATGCCCGTGCACATGATCTACGCGCGCGCCGCCAACGGCGTGATCGGCAAGGACAATGTCTTGCCCTGGCACCTGCCCGAGGACATGGCGCACTTCAAATCCCTGACTCAGGGCTGCCCCGTGGTCATGGGCCGCAAGACGTGGGACTCGCTGCCACCGCGCTTTCGGCCGCTGCCGGGGCGCACCAACATCGTCGTGACGCGCCAGCCCGATTGGCAGGCCGAGGGCGCCGTGCGCGCCGCCAGCCTGCAGGAGGCCCTGCAGCACGCGAGCGCCGGCCAGACAGTGTGGGTGATCGGCGGCGCCCAGGTCTACGCCGAAGCCCAGCCCCTGGCTGACCGCATTGAACTCACCGAGATTGCGCAGGACTTCGAGGGCGATGCCCATGCACCCGTGCTCGATGCCAGCTGGCATGAGGTGGCGCGCAGCGCGCATACCTCTACGAGCGGGCTGCCCTACAGCTTCGTGACGCTGGAGCGGCGCAAAGACTGAGCTGGCGGGATCAAAACAGCTTGGCGCAGTTCACCGGCAGTTGGGCAGCCGTGCTCCCCTGCAGCACACCCATGCTGCCGATCAGGTTGCCCTGGCTCATCGACAGCGTGAACGGCAGGTTGAAGCTGGTGGTGCCGGTGAACGACAAGGCCGTGGCCGTGCCCATGCCGTACCCATACAGGGCATTGCTGGGGCCCAGGGCCGCGATGGTGAACATCGACGGCCCGCTGGGCTGACCGCTGACCGTGACGAACACGCCGGTGCCAGCCACCGCGCACTGGTAAACGCCATCGAGCGGGCCGCCAGCGGCCATGGCGGCGCCCGATGCGCCGGCCAGCACTGCGGCCGCGGCCAGGGTTCTGATGAATCTGCTGCTCATGTTTGCTTGTTCCTTTTTCTTTTCTGGAGTCTGTGGCGAGGGGGCCGCGTTCGCACCGTCGCGCCCCGCTGTCTGAACCGCCAGGCGGCCAGAAGTTCACCGCCTGCCAGGTCGGCAAAAAAAAGCCCGCACGGAGGCGGGCAGCAACTTGCTTGTCGCAAGAGGGGATGCCGCTTGGAGGCCGGCATGGAAATAATAGGCCGCTGCGGCCCGCAAGGCTGTGACGCGGAGCACAGCTTGCACCGCATTGCCCACCACCCCCAGGTGGCAAACCGGCCTCAGACGGTCGTACCCACCAGCGTGATGTCGACCAGGCGCGTGCTCATATGCCCATGGCCGTCGTCCAGGGTCACGGTGAACTGGTCGTGGCGCTGCTGGCCGCTGGCCAGCAGCGGGTCGATGGTCTGGTTGCCCACGGTATAGAGCCAGTTGACCTGGCCGGTATGGCCGTCGGAACGCACCTGGGCGGTCAGCGTGCCCAGGGCGCCGGCTGTGGGCGTGACGCTCACGGTGTGCGCCGCAAAGGCCGGGTCCGCAAAGCTGAAGCCACCGGCCGTGGCCAGCGTGGCGGTGGCATTGGTGCCGCCCAGGTCGGCCACCTTGCCGGGGGCGCTCCATTGGTAGCCCTGGTTGAAGCCCAGCGTGGCCGAAGCCACCTTCTGCAGCGCCACGGCCGTGGCCGGGTCGATGCCCAGGTCGCTCGCCACCTTGTCGCCCGCCCCCATTGACCGCGCATCCAGGCCGGTGAGCGTCTCGAAAAGCACCAGGCCCGAGAGGTAGGAGCCGTACTTGCTCGCGTGCAGGTTGTCGTCGTGCCACAGGTTGATCTTGCCGCCGCCGGACACACTCGCTCCGCCCGTCTCCGTGTAGGGGTCGCGGATGGCCAGGCCATTCTGCACGGCGCTCATGAAGGCCGTTCCCACCGGCGCCACGCCCACGAAATCAGGGTTGACCGCGGCCAGGTTGGCGTAGGCGCTCTGAAGGTCGGTGGTCATGCCCTCGAGCGTGAGGTAGTAGGCCGTGGCCTGGGTGTCCGACCGGCTGATGTCCCCCGTACCCTCGTAGGCGCCGGCCCCATTGAGGGTGCGCGAGGTGAGCATGTCGTAGGCCCCGGCCACCATGTCGGGCCGCGCCCAGGTGGCATACAGGTACATGTCGGTCGATGCGTCGGCATTCGGGTTGCCCGCGATGGTGGTGCCGGGCTGCGTCGTGGTATCGGCCGCCCCGGTGTGCACGAAGTTCTCGATCGCCGTGGCGTACTTCTGGAACTCGCCGATGTCGGCATTGGCACCCGACGTGGTGGTGAGCGTGGCGTTGGCGGAGATGCCAAAGTCGGACCTGGACGGATCCGCCGCGAAGTAGGTGGCTGTGCCATCGGCCGTGAAGTTCACCGTGAGCGCGGCGCTGGTATCGCCGCTGCGCGTGAAGGTATAGACCAGGTTCTGGCCGGCGCTCTCGTACACGCCCGCAGCCGAGCTCAGGCCCAGCGTCACATTGGGCAGGCTGGTGTCGGTGCCGGCCGCGAAGTCGTCGTTGACGATGGTGCCGGAGACGGCGCCCAGCGTGCCCAGGTTGTAGTCCGTGCCGGTGGCCGGGTGTGCCAGCGTGATGCGGACCCCCTCGTCGGCTTCCACGGTGCTGTCGGCGCGCGGGTCCAGCGTGATGCTGGCCGAGGTCTGGCCTGCCTTGATGGTAATGGTGCCGGTATTGGATGTGAAGGAGACCGCGCCCGTGGTGGTGGCCGCTCCCGTATCGGCGCTGGTTGCAAAGCCACCGCCATTGGTGAAGCGATAGGGTGAAGTGCCTGCGCCTCCCGCAGCCGAGAACGCGCCGCTGGCGGTGTTGTACAGCTCCAGATCCTGGCTGGCAGACACCGTGTTCGAAACCGATGGCGACGTGCTGCCATCGCGAAAGGCGGTGAAACTCACGACCAGGTCACTGGTCGTCGGACCAGTGCGTGTGAAGGTGAAGACCAGGTTGGCCGTTCCATCCTCCGTCACCTGGCCGGGGCTGGCCGCCAGCGACACCGTGGCCAGGGCCGGGTTGGTGGCGGGCGCAGTGGGGTCGTCGTTGAGGAGGGTGGTACCCACCGCGGAGCTGGTGCCCACACGGTAGTTGCCTGCCGACGCGGCCAGCTTGAGCGCCAGGGTCTCGTCGTATTCCTTGGCCCCATCGGCCGTGGGCGTGATGACCAGGTTGGCCGTGGCGCTGCCCGCCGCGAAGGTGATGGAACCGGAGCCCGAGGGCAACGGTTCGTCCGTCTGGTCCTGCAGCACCACGATCTCCCACTTCTGGCTGGCGATGTTGCCGCGCATGTCCCAGTTGGCGGCCGAGGAGTTCAGGTAGTGCCCCTTGAGCGTGGCCGCATTGCGGGTGGAGAGCGACACGTCGTAGCCCAGGCCCACCTGGTCGGCGAACTTGTCGAACAGCCCCGCCACGCCGCCCCAGGGGTGCGGTTCGTAGAGGTTGGCACCGGTCAGGTTGGTGAAGCTCCCGCCATTGGCTGGCGAGGTCAGGTCGTGCACGCCGAAGGGGTTGGTCGCCGCGTCGTAGGTGTTGTACGACATGGCCGGGTCGATGCGTGCGAACGTGGCGCTGTTGCCCACGAACAGCACCGGGTTGAACACCGTGGCGATGTCCACGGCCGCTGCCGCGCCCCTGTTGCCGGCCGCGTCGCTGTAGCTGTCCTTGGCCACCACAATGTGCCCGCCCGCGTCGAGGTTGGCGGACGCCGTGGCCGTGAACGTGGCCGTGCGCACCAGGCCCGTGCCGCTCAGCGCGCCCAGCGTGCCGCCGGTGGCCGTGATGTCCGCGGCGGTGAAACTCGCACCCGGGTCTTCGCTGAAGGTGAACGTGATGGTCGCGGTGCCGCCGGTCTTGAGCGCGGCCGCGGAACTCGTGATGGTCAGCACCGGAGCCTGCGTGTCCACAGGGCCTGGCGTGCCGCCGCCCGCGTCACCGCCGCCACCGGATGCCGGTGGCGGGTTGCTGCCCTGGCCGGCGGACACGCCGGGCAACAGGTCCCCCACGGCCTGCTGCTGCACCACGGCCGTGAAGGCAGCGCCCGTGAAGCCATTCGCCGCCGCCTGGAAGTTGCCCGTGGCCACCGAGCCCGCCGCATCACTGGCCGCTGCAGCCACCTGGCCCAGCACGGCCACCGTGGTGGCGGCGCCGACCGCATCGTTGGCGGCATCCACCACCTTGCTGATGAGGTCCAGGCTGGTGGCATCCAGCCGCAGGCCATGGTCGTCCGCAGCATCCGCCACGATGGCACGCAGGAAGGAGGCGTCCGACAGGTTCGCCACGCCGCCGGTTCCCCCCGCCGCGCCGGCGAGGGCATCCGCCAGGGACGCAATCAGCGTGCCCGCTGCCGCGCCGGCCTGGCCCGCATGCGGCGTGGCCACGCCTGGCTGCCCGGCCTTGGCCTCGGCCGCATCGAGCGCGGCCGCGCCGATGCTGACCACGTTCACCAGCGCCACCGCCACCTTCTGGTAGCCCAGCGCCACGGCCTTGTCGGCAGCGCTGGCACTGCTGCTGGCCAGCACGGCCAGCGGGTCGTAGGTCAGCAGGTGGATGCCGGCCGGCAGGTTCAGCACCTTGGCGAGCAGGGCCGTGGCTTGCTCCACCGTGGTGGTGGCCCCGCCCTTGTCCATCAGCGCCTGCACCAGGGTCGTGATGGGGTTCACCACCGTGCTGCCCACCGGTGCGGTGAGCATGCCCTTGAAGGCCTTGTTGGTGAGCAGGTCGGTGCCGCCGGTGGCCACCATCGTTCCCTGCACGCTGGCCGGCAGCGTGAAGCCGCCCGCGCCGTCGGTGGTGGCGGACCACTCGCCCGCATCGAGCCGGTGGTTGCCATTGGCGTCGGCAAACACGGTGGCGCCCTTCACATAGCCATCGGCCACATGGCCCTTGATGCCGGCGGCGGTGAGCCTGCCTGCCAGCGCCTGCACGCCGCTGATGCCCGCGGCCGCGCTGGCGTCCGTGGCACCGATGCCCTGCAGCAGGGTGTGCACGGCGGTCTCCACGCCCACCCCGGCGAACAACGCGCCCTTGTTCTGGCTCGCCAGCGCGCTGTTGAAGGCGTTGGCCGCTTCGGCGCGGTGGTCCAGCGCGTTGTAGATCCCGAAATCGGCACTGACCAGGAAATCCATCAGCCTGGCCCAGGTCGTGAGGCCCTGCTCCTGCGCCAGCCGCGCCACGGCCAGGCCCTCATCGGCCGAGAGCACCACCCCCAGGCCGTTAAGCGCCAGTTGCTGCACCGTGGCCGCGATGCCCCGGCTGGTCGACATCTGCCCCATGGCCGCCTCGAATGCCGCCGCCACTCGGACGAAATGGCCATCGGCGGCCACCACCGCCTCGAACTCGGCGAGCAGGCCGGCTGGCGCGGCATTGCCGGTGGCGAGGATGAAGATTTGCTGCAGGATGTGGGATGCGTTTGGCGTAGACATGGCGATGCCCTTCCGGGTACGGAATACGAAGTGGGAGGTTGACAACGAGGGGAAAGAGGCGCGAGGCCCGGCGGGCAGCCTCAGGCTGGTCGGGCAGCGGCGCAAACGCCCGCACCACCCGCAGCAAGAACGTGTCTACGTTCTGCGGGCTTGGGCAGACAGCGGTCGGCCCGGGAACCGGTGCATGGGAAAAGGCGTCTGGCCTGCAGGGTAGGCGGGCAGTGCCGCGGCCGCCAGCGGCAGCGTGGAATCGAATGACAAGGCTTGTCTCCAGCGTTTTATTTGTGCCAACGATAAGCCTGCGACTCCATGAAATCCAATAGTATTTTCAGGGCATCTGCATATGCCCTGCATATGGAGTTTTGTCCGCCTCACACACCCGCCGCACTGCGCCTTCCAAGGTCAGGGGCGCACCCCCTGCCAATCGAGGATAGGATGCACCCCAGCGCGCCCACCGTGGTGCAACGGCGGCGTTGCCCCGCCATGGACGATTGAAAAAGCAAGGACCAATGATGGTGATGAAGATCGCGACGTGGAACGTCAACTCCCTCTCGGTGCGCCTGCCCCAGGTGCTGGCCTGGCTGGCCGCCAACCCGGTCGATGCACTGGGCCTGCAGGAGCTCAAGCTCACTGACGACAAGTTTCCGCACGAGGCCTTCAAGGAGGCCGGCTACGAGGCCGTGGCCTTTGGCCAGAAGACCTACAACGGCGTCGCCATCCTGAGCCGCCACCCCATGACGGACGTGGTGCGCAACATCCCCGCGCACGAGGACGCGCAGGCGCGCGTGATCATTGCCACGCTGGACACGCCCACCGGCCCGCTGCGCCTGATCAACGGCTACTTCGTCAACGGCCAGGAGCCCGGCTCGGAAAAGTTCGCCTACAAGATGCGCTGGCTGCAGGCCCTGCAGGACCTGGTGCGCGCCGAGATGACGGCCCACCCGCGGCTGGCCCTGGTGGGCGACTTCAACGTGGCGCCCGAAGACCGCGACTCCTACGACCCGGTGGGCCTGCGCGAAACCATCCACCACACCACCGAAGAGCGCAACCACTTCAAGGCGCTGCTGGAGCTGGGCCTTACGGACAGCTTCCGCATGTTCGAGCAGCCCGAGAAGATCTACTCGTGGTGGGACTACCGCATGCTGGGCTTCCAGAAGAACCGGGGGCTGCGCATCGACCATATCCTGGTGAGCGAAGCCCTGCGCAGCAGCGTGACGGCCTGCGTGGTGGACCGAGCCCCGCGCAAGAACCCGCAGCCGAGCGACCACGCACCGGTGGTGGTCACGCTGGAGTGATGGCAGACGGGCGCCCACCGGCGCCCACGGGCCGCCGTTCAGGGCCGGGCCAGCGCTGCAGAAAAGCTGTGGTGCGAAAACTTCCAAGGCCCATCGCGCTGTTTTCTGAGCCCCAACGCACATCGCCGCCATGGGCAAAGCCCATGGCGGCGATGGCGGGGGAGCACCTACGATGCCTTCTCTTTTAAAGCACGGCAATGCCCTCACGGATGCGGCTGGCCACTTCCCAGTCTGCCTGCGAACAGGAGGACTGGGATTCAGGCAAGCCGGCTGATCACACGCAGACCATCAACGGGCGGGGTTGAAGCTGTCGCGCAGGGCCTTCACCTCATCGTGGTTGCGCTGGGCACCGTCGGCCTGGCGCTGTACCAGGGCACGCAGGTCCTGGGGCAGGTTGGCCTTCAAGGCCTTGCGGTAGCGGGCCACCGCAGCGTCTTCACCGCGCTCGCACTCCTCCAGCACGGCCTTGTCGTCCTGCGTGGAGAGCGCCGTCTTCACGGACACCCAGCCCCGGTGCAGTGCACCTGCCACGGTGCCGCCGCTGACGGGCTCGCCGCCGCGGGCGCGGATCTCGCGCTCCAGTTCTGCACCTGCGGCTGCGCATTCACGCGAGTGGCGCTGGAAGATACCCTTGAGTTCGCCCGCGTCGGCGTGTTCGGCGCTGGCATGAAAGCCATACTCGCCGTCGCGGGCCGATTCCAGCAGATCGTTCAAGGTGTCGATCACCTCATCATTGTCGATCTCGCCAGTGACTTCCAGCGGCTGGCTGTTGTAGGCACGTTCGTAGGCCGCGCGGGTAGCGGGCTGAACGTCCGTCCAGGCCAGGCCATCGTTGCCATGGCGGGCGCGCCAGTCATCGGCCAGACGGGGTTCGACTGCGTCGAAGTTGCCTTCATAGCGCCCCACCGAACTCCAACCCAGCTCATAGGCAGGACGGTATTGGTCGTAGCTGCGGCCACCCACGTAATAGGGTTCACGGTGGTAGTTCTCGCGCCAGTAGGCGTCTTCGTTCGTGGGGTTGACGGCTTCGCCAGCAGCCTTGCCTGCAAGGCCACCGACCACAGCACCGGCAACCCCGCCGATGGCGGCGCCGACGGGACCGCCGAACGCCCCCGCAGCAGCACCGGCTGCAGCGCCGCCCATGGCAGCACCCACACCCGTACCCACGGGGTGGGCACCAGGTTCATTGGTCAGGGGATCGCGGTTGGCATCGTTGAAATCCGACATAAGAAGTCTCCGGTTGGTTGACAGTGACTTCATTGTGGTTGGCAGCTCTCGCCGCCAGGGTCGGCATGCAGAGGGTGCAGGTGTAGGACAGAGGGCCCCCCGCGCGTGCAGAGCCCCAAGGCCATCCCGCCGCGCGGCTGAAGGCATTACCAAAGAGGCAACAATCTGCACCCAACGCGGCGTATGGGGTCAAGCAGCGACCGTCTCCAAAAGCCCGCCAGCGGCACGCTCCAGCACCTCGCGGGCATGGGCCGCCGACATACCGGCCTCACTGCTGGTCCAGGCGACGAATTGGTCCGGACGCACCAGCACCAGTTGCGCGCCGTAGCGTTCATGCTCGCCAGCGCCCTGCGCCTGAACCACGGTCAACGCCAGCGCCTTGACCGCCGCTGCATCGCGAAAGGCCTGCACCGCCTCGGCGTCGGCGCCAAAGGCCAACAGGGAAAAGCCGGGGCCCAGTTCCTCGTAAACGTTCCTGCCCGAGGGCAGCACGGCAGGCGCCAGGTGGTGCCCGGGCCGCGCGTCAAAGCGGTGCGATCCCTTGGCGCTGCTGGTGCGGCCCTCGCAGCCCCAGACCACGCTTGAGCCCTCGTAGTGGGGCTCGAAGGCATGCACCTCGCCCACGGCGCCCTGGGCACGCGCATTCCAGGCGGTCTCGAAGGCGGCAAGGTCGCGCGCCGGGTCGTGGGTGTCGAGGAACTCGCGGTCTGTGTCGATGGATTTGGCGATGAAGTCGCGCATGGTGGAGGCAAACACCGGCCGGCGCTCGCCGTCGTACGAATCGAGCAGGCGCTCACCACCCCAGCCCTGCAGCACGGCAGCCAGCTTCCAGCCCAGGTTGCGCGCATCCTCGAGCCCCGAGTTGACGCCATAGCCTCCGTAGGGCGGGTGGCTGTGCGCCGCATCGCCGGCGACGAAGACGCGGCCGTTGCGGTAGTTGTCGGCCAGCATGAAGCGCAGATCCCAGAATCCGATGTGCTCGAACTCCACGTCGAACTGCGCACCCACCGCTTCGTGCAGGTAGGCCGCAAAATCGAAGTTGTCCTTGGTCGTGCCTGGCGGCACGGGGGCGTGGAAGAACCAGGTGTTGCCCAGGTCCACCCGGCCAAAGAACTTCCAGTAGCCCTGGAGTTCGGGCTGCAGCACGTTGTAGTAGGACTTGCCGGGGTAGCGTTCGAGCAACTGGTGCAGGCCGGGCGAGCGGAACACCAGCAACACCATCATGCGGTCATGGTCGGTGCGGGTCTGGGTGATGCCCGCCTGCTCACGCACGACGGAGCGTGCGCCGTCCGACCCCACGGCATAGGCACTGCGCAGCACGCGTTCGCCGCTGCCACCACGCTCGGTGATGGTGACCGACACCCCGTCGGCATCCTGCACCACGGCCTTGGCCTCCCAGCCGTACACGGTCTGCACCGAGGGCAGTTCGGCCACACGGGCACGCAGCACCGCCTCCGTCGCGTACTGCGGCAGCCGCTCGTTGCCGGTGAAGTAATAGGGCTTGACCAGGTCGCGCTGCAGCCAGTCGTAGCTGTGGGGGCCCAGCAGCGTGCCGTGCGCCGTCAGGCCACCGATGCCGTATTCCACGGGGATGGTGCGGGCGGCACGCAGCTCCTTTTCGGCCCCCCAGAAATGGAAGTGCTCCATGGTCCGCTGGGTCAGGTTCTGTCCCTTGGGGATGGGCTGGGGCTGCAGGTAGCGCTCCACGACGATGGTGCGCACGCCACGCTGGCCCAGCTCGATGGCAAGGCCCATGCCCACGGGCCCACCGCCGACGATGACCACCTCGGCGTCCTGCTGTTCTGCCATGGCCTGGTCCTTGTTGCTCATTGTGTTCATTGCTTTCTGGTTCATTCCGCGGTGATGCCCTGGGCCTTGATGAGGTCCGACCAGCGCTTGGCGTCTGCCGCCACGAGCTTCTTGAAGGCATCGGGCGTGCTGTGGGCGGGCGTCATGCCCTGGGTCTCGAAGGACTTGGCCACGGCAGGCGCCGCCAGCACCTCGCGCAGCTCGGTGTTCAGCCGGTCGACATAGGCGCGGGGCGTGCCGGCCGGGGCGAACACGCCGTACCACATGTCCACGTTGAGATCACCGAGCTTCAGGCTGTTCAGCGAAGGCACTTCGGGCAGCAGGGGATGGGGCGTGCCGGAGCTGATGGCCAGCGCCTTGAGCTTGCCCGCCTTCACATGCTGCAGGGCCACGTGGATGGGCAGGAACATCGCGTCGATCTGCCCGCCCAGCAAGTCGGTCACGGCAGGCGCCGTGCCCCGGTAGCTGATGTGCGTGAGCGAAATCTTCGCCCGGTTCTTGAGCAGCTCCATGGCCAGGTGGTGCGGCGTGCCCGCGCCGGGCGAGCCGTAGTTGAGCGCGCCGGGCTTGGCCCGGGCGCGCTCGACCAGTTCCTTGAGCGACTGGATCTTCGAGCCCTCGCTGGCCACCAGCAGCAGTTGCCCCCAGCTCGTCTGGCCCACGGGCTGCAGGTCGGTCAGGGGGTTGAAGCCCTGCTTGGGGTACAGCGCCATGTTCATCACCAGCGTGTTCACGCTGACCAGCAGCGTTGCGCCGTCGGCTGGCGCACGCACCACTTCCTGCGTGCCGATGATCCCCGAGGCGCCCGCCTTGTTGTCGACGAAGAAGGGCCGCTTGAGCCGCTCGGACAGCGGCGCCGCGATCTGGCGCGCGATCAGGTCGATGCCCGTGCCGGGCGTGAACGGCACGACCAGGCGCACCGGCGTATCCGCACCACCGGCCTGCGCCCGGACCAGGGGCGCCGCCACCGTGGCCAGGGCGCCGAGCACCAGGCGCCTGCGTTGAAGGGAGGACGGCGGCAACGGAGTGGCAAGGGTCATGGCTTTGTCTCTTTGGAAGTTGGACCACAATTACAACGACAGTCTTGATTTGAATCAAACGGAAATTTCTGATGAATTCGTCAACAAAGCTGATGAATGTCAGCAGCCGCCAGCTGCACGCCTTTCTGGAAGTGACACGCCTGCAGAGCTTTGCCAAGGCGGCCGAGCAGGTGCACCTGTCGCCCTCGGGCATGAGCATGCTGGTCAAGGAGCTGGAGGAGCAGATGGGTGCGCGCCTTTTCAACCGCACCACGCGCTCGCTCACGCTCACCGATGCCGGCCGGCGGCTGCAGCCGGTGGCCGAGCGCATCGTCGGCGAGCTGCGCACGCTGGGTGCCGTGCTCGATGGCAGCGAGTCCGCCGTGCGCTCACGCCTGCTGGTGGCGGCCACGCCCATGATCTCGGCCAGCCTGCTGCCCGACGTGGTGCGCGGCTTTGCAGAGACGCATCCCCAGGTGCAGGTGCACTTGGCGGATGTCGAGGTGAGTACCGTGCGCCAGGAAGTGCTCGAAGGCGATGCCGACATCGGCTTCGGTTTCTTCGTCAAGCCGGCCGTGGGCCTGTCGCGCCAGCCCCTGTGCAAGTTCCGGCTCATGCGCATCAGCCCGCCCGGCGCAGGCAGCAGCGGTCTCGCGGAAAGCCTGCCCTGGAGCAGCCTCGCAGGCCTGCCCCTGGTGAGCCTGCCCTCGGGCAATCCGATCCAGGTCGTGATCGAAAAGCACCTGTCCCGCCTGGGCCGCACACACGAGGAACGCCCGCGCATGAACCTGCTGGGTACCATCATCGGCATGGTGCGCGCCGGCCGGGGCCACGCCATCATCCCCTCGTTCGCGATGGAGGAATGCCTGCGCCAGGGCCTCGGGGTGGCCATGCTGCGCGAGCCCGTGGCGCACCTGGACCTGTACTTGGTGTCGCGGCGCGGCACGCAGCCCAAGCCTGCAGCGCTGGCATTTGCGGCGGCGCTCAAGCGGGCCGCAGCGCGTCTACCCGGCTAGCGCCGCAAGGACGCGAGCAGCGCCGCCAGCAGGATCAGCGAGCCCCCCAGCACCGTGCGCGGCTCCAGCTGCGAGGCCGACAACAGCACCGAGGACACGCTGGCGAACACCACCTCCGACAACATCACCACGGCCGTGGTGCCCGCCGTCAGGCGCGAGGCGCCGAACTGCAACGCCCAGTTGCCCAGCATCAGCACGCCCGACAGCAGCAGCCCGGTGACGGCCCAGGTGGAGTTGAAGGCGGGGAAGGCATCCACCACCCCGAACTGCATGCCGACGAAGGCCGCCAGCAACGCCATGAGCATGCAACCGCCGAACATCGCGAACATGCGCGCCTGCCCCGGCACCGCGTGCAGGCGGCGCACGGTGACGTTGACCAGCGCAAACATGAAGCCGCCCATCAAGGCCAGGCCATCGGCCATGGACAGGCCCTGCACCAGGCTGGCAGGCGAGGCATCCTCGGGCAGCAGCACCAGGACCACGCCGGTGAAAGCCAGCACCAGCCGCGCGATGGCCATGGGTGTGGGCCGCTCGCCCAGGATGCGCCAGGCCAGCAGCACCGCCCAGGCGGGCATGAGGTAGAACAGCAGGATCACGCGCACCACGTCGCCCACCGTCACGGCCCAGTTGAAGGCCACGTTGTTCAGGCCCGATGCCAGCGCCAGCAGCCACAGCCCCGGGTGCTGGCGCACCTGCGCAAGAATGCCCGGCCGCAGGGTCAGCAGGCCCAGCAGCACCACCGCATACATCGCCGCCGTGGCCCACAGCGGATGCAGGCCCGCCCCATGCATCAACCGGAACGGCCACCAGGCCAGACCCCAGACGAAGGCATTGAACAACAGGGCGAAGACGGGTAGCGGCGATTGCATGAAGAGAAAGGAGGCTGCCGCGCCCACTCCGGGCGCGGGAATCGGTCAACGAAGGGGGCGTGGCGCAAAAGGCCGAAAACCGGCAAGGCAAAGGCCCTGTCGCCGGGCGATTGTGCCTGTCCTTCGGTGGCCGCGCTGGTCAGCCGCGTTCGGCCGCCTGCAGCAGGTCCCCGGGCGTGTAGCCGAAGGAGCGGCGGAACCAGCGCGTGAAGTGCGCCTGGTCGGCAAACCCGCACTCCGCCGCGACCGCGGCGGCCGGCTCACCCGCCAGCAGCAGCTGCCGGGCGCGGTGCAGGCGCACGGCACGCAGGTAGTCGCCTGGGGCCATGCCCACCCATTGCGTGAGCACGCGGTGAATGCGCTCGCGGCTCACCCCGCAGCGGTTTGCCAGGTCCGCCACCGACAGGTCGCCGCCAGCCACGGCCTGCTGCACCCGTTCGATCAAGGCGCGCACCGCGGCACTCGGGGGCACCGGCTCCACGGCAGACGGGTCGGCAGGCAGGCTGCGGCGCAAGGCCGGCACGGCGCGCCGCAGCCAGGCCTGCACCTCGGCCGTGGTGACCAGGCCGCGCGCGCTTTCGGCTAGCCGGGGCATGCGCGCCACGCCGCTGCGCGGGGGAGGCCGCAGCCCTTCGTGCACGAGCCAGTCGCTGGGCACATACAGCATGGCCACCAGCACGCTCCCCTGGTACTGCGGCGCGCTCAGCGCCCCTGTATGCACCACGCCCGGCGCAATCGCGATCACGTCGCCCGTGCGCGCCACGAACGGACGGCCTGCCACGCTGCAGCGGCATTCGCCGCGCACGATGGCGCCGAATGACCATTCCTCGTGCCAGTGCGGCACCCACTCCTGCCCCGGCTCCTGGTGCCGCACCTGCTCCAGGTCGAACACGCGCAGCCGGCGCACCTCGGAGCGCAGGTTCAGCGCCATGGTGGCAGTCCCTGCGGGGCGGCAGCCCTGCGCTCAGGCATCGACCGCGCCTGCGACGGTGATGCCGATCCAGCCAGCGCTGGCGTCCCCCGCCACCAACCCACCCAGCAGGCCGATGTCCTCGCACGGATGGGGGCTGAGCTGCAGCGTGGCCGTGGCCTCATGCCAGCTCGCACCGACGCGCGCCCCGATGGCCGGCTTCACCAACGCCAGGGCCGGCAGTTGCGCAGGCTGCCGCAGGTCCGGCCAACCCACAGCACCGATGGTCGGCATGCCCAGAAAACCCAGCGCGCGGCCGGGCTGGCCCGTCAGCGTGGCCTGCGCCTCGAACACACGGCGGTCCTTCACTGCCAGGCTGGCGCCCAGCCGGCTGCCGGCGCGCAGCGGTGCTGCGGCAGGGTGGTCCAAGGGCAGGCTGCGCGTGAGCCAGGTGCTGCCCATCTTCTTGGGCCAGCCCTGCAGCAGCCCGCGCACCAGGGAGATGTCCTGGTCCACCCAGATCGCCGGGCAGTACATGCTGCGGCTGCCATCGGGCCGCTCCACCTCCAGCACCACGATGGTCTCGCGGTATTGGGCCAGCACCGGGTCGAGCAGTTCCTCGCCGTGCAGCGTGCAGGCCTGCCAGTCGGCAAAGTGCACGCAGCCCGAGCCCAGCGGCCTGCCCGCCGCCGGGGGCACGAGCGGAACTGCGCACTCAGCATCGAACTGGAAGGACACATTGAGCAGCCAGCCCGCGTAGTGCCACGGTGGCGGCGGCACCAGGGCCGACCGGCCCGTGGTGGTGAAGGGTGCGGTAAAGCCCTGGTGGGACCAGGCCGGGAGAGAAGCGGCAGATGAAGAGGTCATGCCCGCAATGGTGCCCACGGCCTGCACCGACGGCTAGAACGGATGTGAACCGCGCACCGGTGCATCGCCATGCGCTCCGGCCCGGCGGGCCAGGTACGGCTGCACGAACAGATAGAGCCCCGTCAGCAGCAACACGGCCAAGGGCGCCAGCGGCGCATACGTGACCCATGCAGGCGGCGCTCCCCGGCCCAGGGCCATGGCCGCGAAGTTGGCCATGACGGTCAAGGTGAACACCATGGACACCCAGCGGTGGGTGCGCCGCAACCAGAGCCCCAGGCCGTTCATCGCGTGGCCCCCTGCGCCAGCTGGATGATCTTCCAGCCATTGCCCGCAGGATCGCGAAAGCCCGCATCCACGTTGCCATAGCGGTCCACCGGCTCCTGCGTGAACTCCACGCCGCGCTCGCGCAAAGTCGCGCAGAGGGCTCGGCAGTCGGCCACATGCCAGACCAGCGGCGGCATCGCGCCCTTGGCGACCATGGCGCGCAGGGTCTGCGCCGTGGCGTCATCGTGCAAGGGTGCCCCCGGGGCGAACAGCCCGAGCTGGAACGAGGGCTGCTCCGGGTGCTGCACCGTGAGCCAGCGGTAGCTGCCATTGCGCACGTTGGTGTGCACGCGAAAGCCGAGCTGGTCCACATAGAAGGCCAGCGCCTTGTCCTGGTCGTCCACGTACATGCCCACCACACCGACGCCCTGGGTGGGCGGGTTCATCATCGCTGTCGTCATCACTCGATCTCCTTGGTTGTCGAAGACCTGTTTGTACCGGCCGCCGCGCGGCGGCGCTTCTCCAAAACTGCGATCGTGAGGTCCGGCCGCTCCGCGGCCTTGAGGATGCACGCCGGCATGCTGGCGAGCGGCCCCGCCTCGGCCCGCGCCTCCCGCCGCAGCAGGCTGGGGCTTTTGCCGGTGATGTCGCGAAAGATGCGGCCAAACGTGCCCAGGCTCTCCCAGCCGGTGGCAAACGCGATGTCGGTGACGGGCCAGTCGGTGTCGCGCAGCAGGGTCGACGCCTGCTCGATGCGCCGCGTGAGCAGGTAGCGGTGCGGCGGAACGCCGAAGGCCTGCTTGAACGAGCGCGCGAAATGCGCCTGCGAGACACCGCTCACCTCGGCCAGTCGTTCCACGGGCCAGGCCTCGTGCGAGGCTGCGTCCATCCGGTCCTTGGCACGCAGCAGGCGCCGCAGCAGGGCCGGGTCCTGCAGGCTGCCCACGGCCGGCAGTACTGGAGTAGAGGTATCGGTTGTAGCGGGTGGAGTCATGGGTCCTCGGATCAGCGGTCCCATTGTCGGCGACCCATGCTGGCACCAGCCAGCGCTGGCTTGCAGCGAGCTCAATAAATATGCAACAATTAAAGTTACCTGAATTTCACGCAGCCATGCCTATTTCCTCCACCAGCGCCAACCCGCCCGCTCCGTTCGCCGATCCCCAGGCCGTGGCGTCCTACGCAGACCGCACCCGCCGCCTGGTGCCCGGTGCGGACGACCTGCAGAAAATGGCCGGCGTGCTGCTGGCCGAGCGTGCGCCGCCCCTGGCCAAGGTGCTGGTCGTCGGTGCGGGCGGCGGTGCCGAACTGGGGGTCTTCGCCCGGGCGCAGCCGCAGTGGCGCTTTGTGGGCGTGGACCCGTCCGAGCCCATGCTGCAGCTGGCGCGGAACACGCTCGGGCCGTTGGCGGAGCGCGTGGACTTCCACCACGGCTATGTGCACACCGCGCCTGCAGGCCCCTTCGATGCCGCGACCTGCCTGCTCACCCTGCATTTCTTGCCCTTGGATGAAAGGCTGGCCACCTTGCAGGCCATCCGCCAGCGCCTGCAGCCCGGCGCCCCCCTGGTGACAGCCCACCTGAGCTTTCCGCTGGCACCGCCGGCAGAGCGCGCGCAGTGGCTGGCCCGCTATGCGGCCTTCGCGATCGCCTCGGGGGTGGACCCTGAGGCCGCGCGGCGTGCCGCCACAGCCATCGACACCGCCCTGCCCCTGCTCGGCCCGGGCGAGGAGGAAGCGCTGCTGGCGCAGGCCGGCTTCAGCGGCATCCGCCTGTTCTATGCGGGGCTGGCGTTCCGCGGCTGGGTCGCGCAGGCCTGACGGGCTACGCCTTCAGCCCATGCCGCTCATGCCACTCGGCCAGCGATTCGGACGGAAACGCCTGGTAGTGCCTGTGGCCCTTGCCCTTGGGCACGTCGACCCAGTTGGCCACGAATTCGAGCATGCCTTCGACCACCTCCGGCGGCTGGGGCAAGGGGGTGTCGATGGCAGAGGCCTGCGGATGGACCAACTCGGGCCAGCGCGGATCCCACAGCCACAATGCGCTGCCGCATTGCAGGCAGAACTTGCGCTCGGCCTTGGAGCGTTTGGCGCGCTGGCCCTCCTCGCGCATCACCGCATGGTAGGTGCCCAAGTGTTTGGCCCCCTGGACCTTGAGCGTGCGCGCATCGCCGCCCAGGTTGATGGCATAGCCGCCCCCGCCCGCCGTCTTGCGGCAGATGGAGCAGTGGCAGTGCATGAAGGGCACGGGGCTGTCGGCTTCGAGCGAGAAGCGGACGGCGCGGCAATGGCAGGAGCCTTCGAGGTGCATGGCGGGTCCTCAGCTTTTGGATTGGGTCCCGCAGCCTACACAGCCTGGCAAGGGGGGCCTGTAGGAGTGCCGCGCATCTCCAGACAGCCAAAAGCAAAAGGGCTTCGGAAGATGTCCCGAAGCCCCTTTGACAATGCCCTGCGGGCGGAAAGCTCAGCCTTCGTCCGGCGCGTCCAGGCCCAGCTCCTGGATCTTGCGGGTGATGGTGTTGCGGCCGATGCCCAGGCGCTGCGCGGCTTCCATCCGGCGGCCGTGGGTGGCGACCAGGGCCGTGCGGATCAGGCGCGACTCGAAGCGGCGGGTGAGGGCATCCCACACCTCGGGCTGGCCGCCGGACAGGAGCTTTTGCGCCTCGGCCTCCAGCGCCTGCTCCCAGCTCAACACAGGGCTGGCCGACGCGGCGGGGGCAGCCGTGTCGGCAGCCCAGGCAGCAGCCGGCGCGGCGGCCACGAACTGCGGTGCCGAGGGTGCGACGGCATGCAGCCCCCCCACCATTTCGGGCGGATGCGCAATGGCGGCCACGGGCATGGCAATCACCGGCTGCGGTGCCGCGGCATGGCCGTCGGCCACGGCGGCACGCGCAGGCGCCTGGAACACCGGGGCCTCCAGCACCTCGGGTGGCAGGTCCTGCAGCGAGATCACCTGCGCGGGCGCCATCACCGTCAGCCAGTGGCAGATGTTCTCGAGCTGGCGCACGTTGCCGGGGAAGGCGAACTGCTCCAGCCGCGCCAGGGCCGAGTCGGCAATGCGCTTGGGCTCCACGCCGAGCTGGCGCGCGCTCTGCTGCAGGAAGTGGCGCGTGAGCATGGGCACGTCTTCGTGGCGCTCGCGCAGCGCGGGCAGGCGCAGGCGGATGACGTTCAAGCGGTGGAACAAATCCTCGCGGAAACCGCCTTCCTTGACGCGCCGCTCCAGGTCCTGGTGGGTGGCTGCGATCACGCGCACATGGGCCTTCACGGCCGCATGGCCGCCCACACGGTAGAACTGGCCGTCCGACAGCACGCGCAAGAGGCGCGTCTGCAGGTCAAACGGCATGTCGCCGATTTCGTCGAGGAAGAGCGTGCCCCCCTCGGCCTGCTCGAATCGGCCGCGCCGCTGTGTCTGGGCGCCGGTGAAGGCACCGCGCTCGTGGCCGAAAAGTTCGGATTCCAGCAGATCCTTGGGGATGGCCGCCGTGTTGATGGCCACGAAGGGCCCCTCTGCGCAGGGCGAGTGCTTGTGCAGCGCGCGCGCCACGAGTTCCTTGCCCGAGCCCGATTCGCCGGTGATCAGCACCGTGACCTGGCTCTGGCTGAGCCGGCCGATGGCGCGGAACACGTCCTGCATGGCGGGCGCCTGGCCCAGCATCTCGGGGGTTTCGGCCTGGCGCTCTTCGGTCACTTCCTCGCGCTGGCTTTCTTCCACCGCGCGGCGGATCAGCTCCACCGCCTTGGGCAGGTCGAAGGGTTTGGGCAGGTATTCGAACGCGCCGCGCTGGAAGGCCGAAACGGCGCTGTCCAGGTCGGAATACGCCGTCATGATGATGACGGGCAGACCGGGCTGCAGTTCGCGTACTTTTTCGAGCAGCTGCAGGCCCGAGCCTCCAGGCATGCGGATGTCGCTCACCAGGACCTGGGGGCCCTGGCGGGCGGGGTCGCCTGCGGTGACGTCGGCCAGCGCGTCGAGCACTTCGCGCGGGTGGGTGAAGCTGCGCGTGGGCAGGTTCTCCCGGGCCAGCGCCTTTTCCAGGACGAAGCGGATCGAGGGGTCGTCATCTACTAACCAGATCGGCTTCATATCTTTGTCTTACCTTCCCTGTGGTTGCGTGTCAGGGACCTCAGGGCAAGGGGATCAGGAATCGGAAGTCGGTGCGACCCGGTACGCTGTCGCATTCAATCAATCCGTGGTGCCGTTGTACGAAGGTTTGCGCCAACGTGAGTCCCAGCCCCGATCCGCCGTCCCGACCCGACACCAGAGGGTAAAAAATACGCTCTTTGATGGCATCGGGTACGCCCGGTCCGTTGTCGATGACATGCAATTCCAGTGCCAGCCGATATCGCTGGCGACCAAACGTTACTTGTCGGGCCACGCGGGTGCGCAAGGTGATCACCGCATCGCCCGCAGCAATGCGCTCGGCCAGTGCCTGCGCCGCGTTCTGAACCACGTTGAGCAGTGCCTGGATGAGCTGCGCCCGGTCGCCGCGGAACTCTGGGATGGAGGTGTCGTAGTCGCGCTGCACACGCAGGCCTTGCGGGTACTCCACCAGCACCAGCGAGCGCACGCGCTCGCACACCTCGTGGATATTGACGTCGCCCACCAGGTGCGGGTGGCGGTGCGGGGCCAGCAGGCGGTCCACCAGGCTTTGCAGGCGGTCCGCCTCGTGGATGATGACCTGGGTGTACTCGGTGAGCTCGCGGCTTTCGAGCTCCATCTCCAGCAACTGGGCCGCGCCACGGATGCCGCCCAGGGGGTTCTTGATCTCGTGGGCCAGGTTGCGGATCAACTCCTTGTTGGCCTGGGCCTGGTCGAGCAGGCGCTCCTCACGGTCCTGGCGGGCCTGCTGCTCCAGCGGCCACAGTTCCACCAAGATCTCACCGGCCTGCTCCGCCGCCGCCACGTTGACATGCACGGGCACGGGGTCCTGGTGCAGGCGTTTCAGGCTGGCTTCGTAGCGCAGCGCCGCAAAATCCTGCACGCGGGCACCGGCCAGCGCGGTCTGCAACAGTGCCGGGTCGGTGAAGAAGGTGGAGAAATCACCCCCTTCGAGGGTGCGGCGCGACAAGCCCAGGGTGTTTTCCAGCGCCGCATTGGCGAACTGCACGGCGCCGTCGGCGCGCAGTACCGCCACCAGCGTGGACATCAGGTCCAGCGAATGGAACCGCTCGGTATCGGACGGGGAAGTGTTGTCGGGGGGAGTGCTCACGCGCGGGGTCTGGCTCAATTAGCGGGTGCCACGCGGCCCAGCTCACGCTTGATGCCGGCGATGTCGCTCTCGCTGCGGGACACGCTGGCCTTGAGCTCGGCCGTGCGCTCGATGTAGCGCTGCGGGTTGCGCAGATCCAGGGCATTGCGCTCGGGCGCGCCACCGTTGTATTCCTTGACCAGCTCGGCATGGCGCGCCTCGGCCTTGCGCAGTTCGGATTCGAGGATGGCACGCGCATCGGAGTCGCGGGCCTTCTGGTCGTTGCTGCTCACGCGCGGGGCGTTCGGCGGCGATGCAGACGGGGCGCTGCCAGCGGCAGGCGCGGCAGCGCCACCCGCAGCTGCTGCTGGGCGCGAGCCCTGCACCACAGTCACATTGCCGCCTTCGACCAGCTTGCAGCCACGCTCCTTGGCCTGGGTCGCGTTGTTCGTGTACTCATTGCCACAGCGGTAGATGCGGTCCTGGGCCCAGCCGGCAACGGGGGCCAGGGCAGCAAGCAACAACAGGGTGGTAACAGTCTTCTTCATGGAAATTCCTCGCGCGAGCAGCAAATGCACAGTACAGCCAGAGAGTATCCCCGAATCAACCCGCATCGCCAATCCGGCAAGTGCTGCGGCCGTGAGGGGTTAACGGTGCGGCAAGGGCCGTCCAAAGCCGGGCCGGTCCTGGTGGCAGAGGCGATCGCTGGCGGATGGCACCACAGCCATACACCGGTTCAGAGGCTCGCTGGCCGGTGTTGGTTCCGTGCACACCGAATCAGCGGCGCCATGAAAAAAGGCGGCTTGCGCCGCCTTTTCGGGTAACCGCCGGGTGGGGCGGATTACAGCGAGTAGTACATGTCGTACTCGACAGGGTGGGGAGCCATGCGGAAGCGCGTGACTTCGGTCATCTTCAGGTCGATGTAGGCATCGAGCATGGAGTCGGTGAACACGCCACCCTTGGTCAGGAAGCTGCGGTCCTTGTCGAGGTATTCCAGGGCCTGGTCCAGGCTGTGGCAGACGGTAGGCACCAGCTTGTCTTCCTCGGGTGGCAGATGGTACAGATCCTTCGTGGCGGCTTCGCCGGGATGGATCTTGTTTTCCACGCCGTCCAGGCCGGCCATCATCAGGGCCGAGAAGGCCAGGTAAGGGTTGGCCGATGGATCGGGGAAGCGCGCTTCGATGCGGCGGCCCTTGGGGTTGGCAACGTAAGGAATGCGGATCGAGGCCGAGCGGTTGCGGGCCGAGTAGGCCAGCTTCACAGGGGCTTCGAAGCCGGGCACCAAACGCTTGTACGAGTTCGTGCCGGGGTTGGTGATGGCGTTCAGGGCACGTGCGTGCTTGATGATGCCGCCGATGTAGTACAGCGCGAAGTCCGACAGGCCGGCGTAGCCGTCGCCTGCGAACAGGTTCTTGCCGTCCTTCCAGATGGACTGGTGCACGTGCATGCCGGAGCCGTTGTCGCCAGCGTAGGGCTTGGGCATGAAGGTAGCCGTCTTGCCGTAGGCGTTGGCCACGTTCCAGACCACGTACTTCAGGACCTGCGTCCAGTCGGCGCGCTCGACCAGCGTGCTGAAACGCGTGCCGATTTCGTTCTGGCCAGCGCCTGCCACTTCGTGGTGGAACACTTCGACCGGGATGCCCAGGGATTCGAGGATCAGGGACATCTCGGCGCGCATGTCCTGCGTGCTGTCGACGGGAGGCACGGGGAAGTAGCCGCCCTTGACGGTGGGACGGTGGCCACGGTTGCCGCCTTCGAGCTTGGCGCCCGAGTTCCAGGGGGCTTCGTACTCTTCGATCTCGAACATGACCTTGCCGGGTTCGTTGGACCAGCGCACGCCGTCGAAGATGAAGAATTCTGGCTCGGGGCCAAAGAAGGCCGTGTCGCCCAGGCCGGAGGCCTTGAGGTAGGCTTCGGCGCGCTTGGCGATGGAGCGTGGATCGCGGTCGTAGGCCTTGCCGTCACCGGGTTCGATCACGTCGCACTGCAGGAACAGCGTGGTTTCTTCGAAGAACGGGTCGATGTTGGCGGTATTGGGGTCGGGCATGAGTTGCATGTCCGAGGCTTCGATGCCCTTCCAGCCAGCCACCGACGAACCGTCAAATGCGTGGCCCGACGTGAACTTGTCTTCATCGAAGTGGGAAACCGGCACGGTCACGTGCTGTTCCTTGCCCCGGGTATCGGTAAAACGGAAGTCAACGAACTTGACCTCGTTTTCCTTCACGATCTTCATCACGTCTGCAACGGTCTTGGCCATCAGGTTCTCCTGGGTAAAAGCGCTTGTTGAAAAAAGAATTTGCCGAAATAAAAGCAGTTTGCGTGCCAGCGGGGTGCAATCACCGCACTATCGCGGAGCAGCGGCCCGGCCCGGGGTCTGGCGAGGACGGCTGCATGCACAATTTTGGTGCATCACAACAACCCCCATTGCACATCACAGGTTGCGCACCATTTCAGGGCCAAGCTCTGCACCAAATTCGTGCAGACCATTCTTGAGGTCCGTCCATGCAGCGGGGAGCGCCTGTGCCGGGCCTTTGACGCCCAGTTCAATGTGCCGCCCGTATTGTGGATGATCCACGCTGGGCAAACTGAACACGCGCACCCCGGCGTGCGATTTTTCTATCTGCTCCATGAGCGGCGTGAGCGCTGCCTCCATGGCACCGAACACCACCACCGAGTGTTCGGTCTGGGGCGTGCGGTTGAAGTGCTCGGCGTACAGGGTGTCCAGCACCCACTCGATCATGGGCCAGGCCATCACCGGAAAGCCCGGCACGAAGTGCACGGCGCCGCCCTCACTGCCCGGGCTGTCGCAGGTGAAGCCGGGAATCTTGTTGTACGGATTGGGAATGGTGCGTGCCCCTACGGGGAACATGCCCATGTTCAACCGGTGCAGGTTGTCGTGGCGGTCGGGCTCGTAGGGCAGGCCCTGCTCGCGCGCCACGTCCTGCATGCGCTCTCGGATCAGGCGCTCGGCCTCGGGGTGCAGGGCCAGGTCGGTACCCAGCGCCCGCGCCGCGCATTGGCGGGTGTGGTCGTCCGGCGTGGCACCGATGCCGCCGCACGAGAACACCACGTCGCCCGAGGCAAAGGCACGCTGCAGCGTGGCCGTGATGCGCGCGGGGTCATCCCCCACGTAGTCCGCGTACGACAGGGCCAGGCCGCGCGCGGCCAGCAGTTCGATGGCCTTGGGCATGTGCTTGTCGGCACGCTTGCCCGAGAGGATTTCGTCGCCGACGATGATGAGGCCGAAGGTAGGGGTCATGGGGTGCGGGGATCGGTAGAGAAGGTGCCGGGGGCTGGCAGGCTGGCCGCTGCGGGCTCTGGCGCGCTGATGGCGGGCGGCGCGATGTCTTCGATGGCGGGCGCGGGCGCCAGCGTGTCGAGCGGCAGGCGCGAGGGCACGGGCATGGTGGCGCGGACATCGTCCTCGCGCAGCTCCTGCAGCGCTGCCAGGCAGAAATGCGTGAACCACAGCGAGGAGAACGCGAACACCAGCATGTAGATCCAGATCGCCATCGGCACCAGGATGGCAAAAGCGGCCACGAACAGCACGCCCGATGCCCAGACGATGCTGGGTGCGGCGCCCAGGTAGCCGGTGATGATGCCGATGCCCAGCAGGCTGGCGCGGTGGCGCTGGAAAAGCCGCTTGCGCTCCTCCTTGCTGGCATGTTCGGCCAGGGCATCGAAGGCCATCACACGGTAGGTGAGCCAACCCCAGATCAGCGGCGGCAGCACCAGCACCAGCGGGGGCACCAGCCACAGCGGCACGGACACCACCAGCGCCACCAGCGCCATCACCGTGGAGCCCACGGACCAGGCCACGCTGGCGAAGAAGGAGCCGCCCTTCTTGCGCGCGAGGTCGGGAAAGCGCCGTTCGGCGACCAGGGTCACGAGCGCCGGGGTCATGAGCACCGCCACCAGCAGCAGCGACACCACGACCAGGACCGGCGTGGCCGCCAGGATGACCATCATGGGGGCGAGCGCAGACACCACGCTGCCCAGGCCCCAGCCCTCGAGCCAGCCCCAGAAATTCTTGAGCATGGGGGAGGCATCAAGAAGTGAGTGCATGCTCTGCACCGCCACATCCCAGTAGAAGTAGCCCAGCCCGAACGCCAGCGCCGCCATCAGCAGCAATGGCAGCAGCGAGAGGAGGATGACGCGGGGGCGCATGCAGTACGCCGCGGCGCGCCAGAAAGAGTCCAGCAGTAGTCCCATGCGCGTGAGCATACCGCGAGCCTCGCCGCTCTTGATGAAACCCTGCACCGCCCGGCGGTTGCGCGGGTTCCCGCTGTGCCTGTCAGGCCTGTTCGGGCTGTGCGCCCACTGGTTTGCCGGCATCCAGCCCGCGCCGCGCATAGCGCTGCGCGAGCACCCCGCAGACCATCAGTTGCATCTGGTGGAACAGCATCAGCGGCAGCACGATGGCGCCGGCCACGTTGGCGGCAAACAGCACGTTGGCCATGGGCACGCCGCTGACCAGGCTCTTCTTGGAGCCGCAGAAGACGATGGTGATCTCGTCTTCCTTGGAGAAGCCCATGCGCCGCGCGCTCCAGGTGGTGAGGGTGAGCACCAGCGCCAGCAGCACCGCGCACACGGCCAGCAGGCCGGCCAAAGCCATGGGGGGCACCTGGGACCACAGGCCGTCGATGACGGCGTGGCTGAAGGCGGCGTACACCACCAGCAGGATGGAGCCCTGGTCCACCACCATGACGGACGCGCGCTGTTGCAAAAAGCCGCTGATCCAGGGGCGCAGCAGGTGGCCGATGGCAAAAGGCAGCAGCAGTTGCAGGCCGATGCGGCCCATGGCGGCCAGCGGATCGCCCATGGCCGCGTTCTGCGACATCAGCAAGCCCACCAGCAGCGGCGTGAAGGCCACGCCCAGCAGCGTGGATGCCGAGGCGCTGCACACGGCCGCAGGGATGTTGCCTCGCGCCATGGAGACGAAGGCAATCGCCGACTGCACCGTGGCCGGCAGCGCGCACAGGTAGAGGATGCCGGTGTACAGGTCACGCGTGACCAGCGGCTCGAGCACCGGGCGCAGCGCCCAGCCCAGCAGCGGGAACAGCACGAAGGTGCTGGCCACCACCACCAGATGCAGCCGCCAGTGGCCAATGCCAGCCAGGATGGCCTCACGCGAGAGCTTGGCGCCGTGCAGGAAGAACAGCAGACTCACGGCCGCCGTGGTGGCAACCTCCAGCCCCCGGGCAAAGCTGCCAGAGGCTGGCAGCAGGCTGGCGGCGATGACCGTGGCGACGAGGTAAAGCGTGAAATTGTCGGGAAGCAGACGGGAGCGGGCCATGGATAAGGGGGCGTAGACGCCTCTTGAGAACGGTATGCGCCGATTGGACCTGCTTTGCCAGCCAAAGAGAAATAAATTGATCTGATGAATTTATAATTTCCAATCATGAATCCCAGTCTTCGCCAGTTGCGCGTCTTCCAGGCGGTGGCCCTGCACAGCAGCTTCACGCGCGCTGGCGACCAGATCGGCCTGACCCAGCCCGCCGTGAGCCGCTGCGTGACCGAGCTGGAGCAGCACTTGGGCATCAAGCTGCTGGACCGCACCACGCGCGAGGTGGTGCTGACGGAGACGGGCCGCAGTCTGGCTGTGCGCCTGGCGCGGGTGCTGGAAGACCTGGACAGCGTGCTGCTCGATGTGCGTGGCCTGGCCACGCAGCGCCAGGGTCGGGTGCGCGTGGCCAGCAGCCCCACCCTGTCGGCCAACCTGCTGCCCGAATGCATTGCGCGCTGCCGGCGGGAGCACCCGGGGCTGGAACTGCTGCTGCTGGACCGCATGCAGCACGATGCACTGGCCAGCGTGCTCTCGGGCGAGGTGGATTTCGGCGTGGTGATCGAACCCGAGCCGGGGCGCAGCGATGAGTTGCATGCCGAAGCCATCCTCTCGGAACCCTTTTGCCTGGTCTGCCCGCCCACGCACCGGCTGGCGCGCCAGCGCAGCGTGCGCTGGGCCGCCCTGGATGGCGAACCGCTGGTGCTGCTCGACCACGCCTCGGGCAGCCGCCGGCTGATCGACGATGCGCTGCGCCAGCACGGCGTGCAGGCGCCGGTGGCGCAGGAGGTCGGCCACGTGACCACCATCTTTCGCATGCTGGATGCAGGCCTGGGCATCTCGGTGGTGCCCACGCTGGCCTTGCCGCCCGCCGGGCTCCAGGGCCTGGAGGTGCGACCGCTCACGCCCCGTGTGGAGCGCGCCATCGTGCTCGTGCGGCGGGCCAACCGCGCCCTGGCGCCCGTGGCCGAAGTGGCCTGGGGGCTGGTGCGCGACGTGGCAGCGAAGCGGGTCTAAGCCTTTCCGAACAAGCGCAGCACCCCGCGCCATTGCTGCGACCAGAAGCCGCGCCCATAGTCGCGCGTGCGGCCGTCGGGCCCGGGCTCCACCTGGTCGCGCACGCCCGTAGGGTCGTAGCGTTGCTCGAAGTTGGCGGTGCGCATCAGCATGTCCCACCAGGGCAGCAGCACGCCGAAGTTGTGGCCGCCCAGCACCACGCGCGGCGCCTTCTCGCCCGCAGCAGCCGGTTTGATGGTTTCGTGCCCGATGCCGATGCTGTGGTGCAGCCGGTGAAAGCGGGGGCTCACCCACAGGCGCTCCCCCAGGCGGCCGAACCACAGGCGCACGTTGGCGTGCTGGAAGCTTTCGCTCAGTTGCGTGATGGCCACGATGGCCACGAACTGCCCCGGCGCCACGCCGATGAGCTGGGCCACCACCACCAGGATGGTGTCACGCAGCATGTCATCCAGCAGGTGGTTGCGGTTGTCGCTCCACATCGTCATCTGCTGCTGCGAGTGGTGCAGCGAATGCAGCCGCCACCACCATTCGAAATGGTGCTGGCCGCGGTGGATCCAGTAGTCCACGAAGTCGAATACCACCAGGTACATGAGCAGGCTGACCCAGGCCACGTCGGTCACGCCGGGCCAGATGCCATCGAGGTGGAAGGTGCTGATGCCCGACATGCGCAACTCGCCGAACAGCGCGTCCATCAGCGGGTCGATGGCAAAGAACAGGCCCACGCGGAACAGGCCCAGCCGGTGCAGCAGGGTGTAGAGGATGTCGGTGCGGATGGTGGCGCGGTTGGTCACCGGCTCCACCGGGCGCCAGCGCTGCAGCGGCCCGATGACGGCGATGATGGCGGCCAGCTGCAGCAGGCCCACCAGCAGCCAGCCAGTGGCGTCGTAGCCATCCTCCAGCAGATTGCCCAGGCCGCCCGCGAACATCAACGGCTGCACCACGGTCTCGAACAGCCATTGCTGCGCACCGTCGAATACCGAGCTCAACCACTCCATAACGTTCCCTGCTCCTGTTGCTGTCGCCTCATATGCCGCTGCCGCCCGGCATCACCGCACGGTCTTTGTAGCGTAGTCCGGGTGCTCGCGCAGTGTCCTGAAGCAAAACCCCCGCTCCTTCAGCCCCACGATCAGCGGCTCCAGCACGGCGGGCGCCCAGGGGTCCGTGCGCGACCAGATGCCGAGGTGCGCCAGCAGGATGTCGCCCGCGCGGATGTCGCGCAGCGCCTTGCGCAGCAGTGCCTCGTTGCTGGCCTGCGCGGTGGACAGTTCGTCGCCCAGGAAGCCCGCAGGCGACCAGCCTACGTGCGTGTAACCACAGGCCTTGGCGGCGGCCAGCAACTGCGGCGATGTCTTGCCGCCCGGCGCGCGGAACAGCGGCAAGGGCTTTTGCCCGGTGATGGCCTGCAGCCGGTCGGCGGCCTTGGTGATCTCGGCGCAGTAGTCGGACGCCGTCATCGTGAAATCCTGCCCTGCGCGCGGGCCGGCCGAAGGGCGCACCTTGAAGGACGGCTTGGAGGCGGTGCCCAGGTCGGCGCGCCAGTAGGTGTGGTCCCAGGTGTGGGAGGCAAAGGCGTGGCCTTCGGCCGCGCGGGCCCGCCACCAGGGTGCCCAGTGCTCGCCCAGGCTGCCATCGCCCTCCTTGGTGCGCTCCTGCGCCGCAAAGAAGGTCACCCGCACCTGATGGCGCTTGAGCACATCGGCCATCAGCGGGGCCACCTCCATGTGGCCTGTGTCCAGGGTCAGGTAGACGGGTTTGGTGCAGTCGCCGGCGGGGGCTGGCGTGCTGCCTTGCGCCAGGCCTGCAGGCACCGCCAGCAGCCACACCCAGGGCAAGACCGCCCTCGCAGTGCAAGCCACAGCCATGCCAGCAGTCATGCCGCTGTTACCGGGGGGCGTGCTGCAGCGTCCAGACGCCGTGCGGGGACTTGCCCACGGGCACCTGGCGCACCACCTTCTTCGCCTCGGTGTCCACCACCGACAGCTTGCGCGCCCAGCGCGAGCTCACGTAGATGAAGCGGCCATCGGCCGAGACTTCCATGCAATCGGGCCCGCCGGGCACGGGGTAGCTGTCCACCACGGCCATGGAGGCCATGTCGATCTTGCTGATGGAGTTGGCCACCCGGTTGCTCACGTAGAGGTGCTTGCCGTCGCCCGCCGCCCGAAAGGCGTGTGCGCCATTGCCGGTTTTGATCTTCCTGATGCTGCGCGGCTCGCGGCCCGAGACGTCGAAAACTTCGACGCTGTCGCCCCCGGTGAGGCCGAGGAAGACATGCTTGTCATCCGGGCTGCCATACACGTCGGCCGGCATGGGGCCGGTCTTGATGCGCCACTTGACCACCTGCGTGGCGATGTCGATGGCCACCAGCTCGTCGCTGTCCTGCATGGACACGTAGACCGTGGTGCTGCGGCTGTCGATCCACATGTGGCTCGGGGTGCGGGCTGTGTTCACGCGTGCGACCAGCGTAGGCTCCTTGCCATCCCAGCGGTAGAAATCCACATGGTTGAGCCGGTTGGCCGCCGTGATCAGCCATTTCATGTCGGGCGTGAAGCGCAGGTGGTAGGGATCCACGATGCCGCGCACCGTGCGCTGGACCTGCGCCGTGCGCGGGTCCAGGAAGGTCAGCGTGTCACCCAGCGCATTGGCCACGATGAGCGAGCGCTCGTCGGGCGTGAGGTACAGGTGGTGCGGCTCCTTGCCGGTGGGGATGCGCGAGGTCTCCGTCCAGGTCAGTGGATCGATCACACTGACGTTGGCCTCCAGCGAGTTCAGCACAAAAATCGGCGGCACCGCTGCCAATGCAGCACTGCCCCACAGCAACACCAAGCCGGCCAGGGCGGCGCATGCGCGCACGGGGGAAAAAATCTTCACAAACAACCAAGCACTTTCAAGACAGTCCGCAAGTGTAGCTCCGGGAGTAGCGCCCCTCCTGCCCGAAGGCGTAACAACTGCGCATGGGGACCGATTGGATCAAGAAGGCGCCCTCGTCTGGCGCCGCCAAAGGGCTGACAACGCCGCAATAGCCTCGAAAGCGCCGCTCCTCAGGCCGGAGCCGTCGTCAGCGTCTTGAGATCGTCGGCGCTCAGCCAGCGCCATTGCCCGGGTGCCAGATCGGCCGGCAGCGGCATGCTGCCGATTTGCGAGCGGTGCAGGCCCTCCACGCGGTTGCCCACGGCGGCCAGCATGCGCTTGACCTGGTGGTACTTGCCTTCGGTCAAGGTCAGGTCCAGGCGGTGCGTATCCACCACCACGCAGGCGGCGGCGCGCACGGGCTTGGGGTCGTCGTCGAGCACCACGCCAGCCAGCAGCTTGCTGGCCTGGGCCTCGTCCACAGGGTGCTTGGTGGTGACCTGGTAGACCTTGGGCACATGCTTCTTGGGGGAGCTCATGCGGTGGATGAACTGGCCGTCATCGCTGAGCAGCAGCATGCCCGTCGTGTCCTGGTCCAGCCGCCCCACGGCCTGGACGCCCTGTATGGCCGTCTTGCTCGGACGCTGGCGCAGGGGAGACGGCAACAGCGAATAGATGCTGGGATAGGTCGAGGGCTTTTGCGAGCACTCCGTGCCCGCCGGCTTGTGCAGCAGCACATAGGCCTTCTCGTGGTACGGCCAGTCCACGCCCTGCACGCGCAGCTGCAAACCGTCGGCGTCGAAGTCGGCCGAGGCCTCGGTGCAGGACACGTACTCCCCCGCCACACCGGAGGTACTCACCTGCACCCAGCCCTGCTGCACCAATCCGGCGCACACGCGCCGGGTTCCAAATCCCTGGGAGTACAGAATGTCTTGCAGCTGCATGGCGATCAAATAGTGTGGGGGACAGGTACAAAGCAAGGCAGACAGACGGTGCCGGCCGGCAATTCCGCAGACACCATTCAACCACTGCAGTGCCGCCAGGTTTGCCTTGCCCAAACGCAAAACCCCCCAGTCCTTTGGAGACTGAGGGGATTTGGGGCTATAAGAGCCTGACGATGACCTACTTTCACACGGGAACCCGCACTATCATCGGCGCAAAGTCGTTTCACTGTCCTGT
>Ga0308157_10000292_pt1 | contig 183920 bp, 141 predicted proteins | sample PhyBR1_FD_201035 | JGI IMG/M metagenome (GOLD analysis project Ga0308157, IMG submission 201035) | Phyllosphere microbial communities from UC Gill Tract Community Farm, Albany, California, United States - DLSLB.R1 | ecosystem: Host-associated > Plants > Phyllosphere > Unclassified | place... | reverse complement strand
AGTTGAAGCTTATGCAAGAGAACACCTTTCAGAAGAAAAGATCATGAAAAATGACTCTTTAGGAATATGGTATGAAGTTCTTCCGTCTACAGTTGATAGTACATTTGAATATGTACAATCAGGCAATTCATTTATGACTGTATCAGCTTCTGTAAAATATTCAGAAAAAGGTATCACTGGAGATTATTCTAAAGAAGTAACAACAGCAACCAGAGCTTCAATACTTCAAGGATATGTTCCTACAGCATGGCTTGTTGCGTTTTACCCCGACAACATCAATGGAAAATATTATCCAGGCTTGTTAGGAAAAGGATTGCTTAAAGGATCCAAAATCAGAGTGATTGCTCCATCTCCTTATTATTATGACAATAATGAAGTAAAAGATGCTGATGGTAATGTTCTCCCAGCTAATACTCCAGTAGATTTCACTATTGAAGTAATTGATATTAGCAGATAACAAGATCCTAAAAATCTAATAGAAAAAGGCAATCGAAAGGTTGCCTTTTTCTATTAGATCTAAGACAAAAGACAATAGACTTTAAGGGTGTGCGGTCGCAGTTCGACGCCGTTCACTGTGACAAGAATGAGAATAGTATTTAGTAAAAATAGATAATAGACAAAAGACGCAACACAAGACTTGGCATCTCGGAAATAAAACCACCTCTTTCCCATTAACGACTCTCTCGTTAATTATCCATCTCTCACCCGTATCTTACCCGTTACTCACCCAATTAAAACCCACTTTTTATCGAAGAAATATAGGGTAAGATATGAATACAATTTACATCAGCAAGCCAACAGTCTCAAGCAATTTTTGATAAATTCAAAATTGGCTATAACTAAATATTATTTCTATTTTTACAATAAAAGTTAGTATATGAAGATTGCTTTATCACAGCTCAACTACCATATCGGAAATTTCGAAAAGAACAATCAAAAAATTATAGATAGTATCCAACAGGCTAAAGAAGCTGGCGCAGAACTTATTGTGTTTGCCGAATTAGCTATCGGGGGTTATCCGGCGAAAGATTTGCTTCGTAATCCGGCCTTCCTTCAAAATTGTTATCAGAGTATAGAACTTATTAAAGAACACTGCCAGGATATCGCATGTATCATCGGGGCACCGGTTCCCAATCAGGATGGTGAGGGAAAATCGCTGTACAATTCGGCAGTTTTAATCGAGGATGGAGAAGTTAAATCAATTACCAAGAAAAGCCTTCTACCCGATTATGATGTCTTTGATGAATACCGGTATTTTGAACCTAATAAAAGTGTTAGCTGTATTAATTTTAAAGGAAAAACAATTGCACTAACAATCTGTGAAGATCTTTGGGATGATGATGGTCCGAATTCATACGTGGGAGATATCATGTTGGAATTGGCTAAAGAGAATCCTGATCTTATTATCAATATTGCGGCTTCACCTTTCTCCTATACACATTTTGAAAGTAGAAAAAATGTATTGGTCCGAAACGTCATCAAAGCGGCTGCACCGTTGATTTATGTGAATCATGTGGGTGCACAGACCGACATCATCTTTGACGGCCGCTCTTTAGTTTTAAATAAAAAGGCAGAAGTTATCATGGAACTAAAAGCCTTTGAAGAAGATTTACAACTAGTTGAATTAGTAAATAATGATCTTCAGTCTTCCTTACCTTTTGAGCAAAAAAATACAACTGAGATATCGTTAATTCACGATGCGCTTGTATTAGGGTTAAAGGATTATTTTCATAAATCCGGCTTTAAAACTGCTGTTTTAGGACTTTCCGGCGGGTTGGATTCTGCCTTAGTTGCGGCTTTAGCCTGCGAAGCATTAGGTGCTGAAAATGTATTAACTATTTTGATGCCTTCTATTTACTCTTCAGATCATTCTCTAAAAGACGCTTTGGACCTAGTGCAAAACACAGGTTGCCAGCACAGAATAATCCCCATTAAAGATATTGCGGCAGCCTTTGAAAATAGCCTGTCAGAAACCTTTGAAGGAAGAGAAACTGACATTACAGAAGAGAACATACAAGCCAGAACAAGAGGCACGCTCTTAATGGCTATTTCAAATAAATTCGGAAACATATTATTGAACACGTCCAATAAAAGTGAGGCAGCTGTAGGTTACGGAACCTTATATGGTGATATGGCCGGATCAATTAGCGTCATTGGTGATGTTTATAAAACTCAAGCCTTTGAGTTAGCGAGATTCATAAATCGTGAAAGGGAAATAATACCGATGAATACAATTGTCAAACCACCTTCTGCGGAATTAAGACCGGATCAAAAAGATTCAGATTCATTACCGGATTATGATTTATTGGATTCGGTATTATTTCAGTTGATTGAAATGGAGAAATCAAGAGAAGATGTTATCAATTTAGGCTTTGAGGAGACTTTAGTAAACCGCGTCTATAAATTACTTTGTAATGCTGAATTTAAACGTTTTCAGGCACCTCCTATTCTGCGAGTTAGCCCCAAAGCTTTTGGTCCGGGCAGATCGATGCCTTTGGTAGCAAAATATTCATTTTAGCATTAAACCTTTTGTGATAAAATGAGTCTAATAAGATAAATTGAGATTTATGAAAAAGTTTTGGTCAATAATGCTTCTTGGAGTTGTCTTAGTTTTAGGCTCCTGTAGCGCATATAAATATAATATGACGAGGGTTCAGTCCCTAGATTTCTCGCAATATAAAACGTACGGTTGGTTACCTCCTGTAGACTCGCTATCAAAGAATTACTTCACGAATGATATTGCTAAGGATAATATTTTATCAACAGCAAATCGCGAACTTGAGGCTAGAGGTCTGACATATAGTAAAGATAATCCTGATATTCTTTTCCGTTACATCACTATTGTTAACAATAGGAGCCGTATGGTATACGGGCATTCCGGTTGGGGATGGGGTGGTCCATGGGGATTTAGTCCTTGGTGGGGCTGGGGATGGAGAGGTCCTTCTTATCCTGTAGGTAAAGAGAAGGTTCGCTATTCACACCTTATCATTGAAGCTACAGATCGCCAAACAAATTCGGTGGTATGGCAAGCCCGAGGTTCTGGTGAAATAAGAAATCCGGAAAGATCGATTAACAAACTCCCTGAAGTTGTTAAGGGAATTTTCAAAGAATTCCCATTGAAATAATTTAAAATATTACCAAACTAATATAACAATAAAAGGTGGACCTGAAATAGGTACACCTTTTGCTTTTAAACCGGCTTAAGTCAAAGACAATGAGCTGGCCTTATTTGGCCTGTATCTTATATCTGCTGATTCTTATATTGACGGTCTTTGATTCAAATAAAAAGGAACTTCGACATGGTCCTTGGACCGATTTTTTATGAGCTCAGCCGCCATTTTCCCCATCATTTCAAAGTCAGTAGAGATGGTCGTAATTCCGTTCAGAATAAATTTCTTAAGCGGGGTTTCATTATAAGAGATGACACCAACATCTTGACCAATCTGAAGATTTTTCTTTATTATTTTATCCAGAAGTTTCACTAAATCATCTTCTGCAATATTGATATAACAAGTACCGATATCAATTTTTTCTTTCTCCAATTCACTCACTAGCGTATGATTAAAGGCATATTGCTGTGCAAATTTATAAAAGCCTTTAATAATTGCTTTTGGATAATCACTGTTATCAGGGAAAATGAGATTTAAGGTATGATATTTACTCAATGCAGGTAAAGCTTCTTCGAGTGCGCCATAAATATCCTTTTCATAATTCTCATATACTGCAGCAAAGTCTCCTTTTATTTCTTCGATATATTTACCTAATAACACCAGTTTATCAGAAGGAATTAGTTTATTGATAATTTCGGGAGCTTGATCTCTACCCTCCTTAAAATGAGGAAAGAGAACATAATAATCATAGGTTTTTGTTAAGCTACCTAAAAGCGTTCTGAGATAAGTAATATCGGAGTTATACACAAAAAGGTCAAGGGCTGCATCATCTTCCAGTTCTTTGGCAAATGAATCATAAACAATCTTTTTGTGTGCACTTAATTTATTGAGTAAAATGGCAATTTTTTGTCTTTGCTTCACATCAATGGTGGCGATGTAGTAACCTTTTCCAGGAATAGAAGCAATAATTTCGGCATTTTTCAAGAACTTATATGCCTTCTCAACGGTATCTCTGGAGATATCAACATATACAGATAGCTCATTGATAGATGGCAACATATCATCCTTCTCTAAAGTACCCACTTTTACGGCATCTATAATGGCACTCGACAACTGCTTATACTTTGGTGTTGCTGAAAAGTCACTAATCTGAATGGTTTTCAAAAAATCAGATACCTTGCTAGTCATAAATTAGTAGAATTACAAAATAGGTTTTTCACTGTTCTGCCTAAGGTAAGTAAAATACTTGTTTTAATGTCCAAGTTTTAGGGGAATAATCAGCATTTACTTCCATAAGATCCTTCATATATTCCCACCATTCCTTCATAATCGGGTGCTCTCGCAAGACAGTCTCTTTATATTGATTATCTATTGTTTGAACAGCAAAGAGATCCAATGTTTCCGGATCCAGGAAAATGGAATAATCTGATATTCCATTTTCTTTTAATAAAGCGGCCAGTTTAGGCCATATCTCCTGGTGTCTACGCAGGTATTCTTCTTCATTACCCGCGTGCAATTTCATTTTAAAAGCGACCTGTTTCATCATGATACTAATAGCTTGTATTGATTTGATACTTCCCGGATCCCAATTCTAATATTACTTTACCATTTTGCTTTTTTACAGATAATACCTGATCTTGTTTATTAAGTGGTTTGCCGTTAACCTGAATAGCACTTTCATCATCTGTATCTATGTAACAGAATGCTTTTACATTTACAGGAATTTCCAATTCCTGGGTTTGAGCATGACTACTTTTTGTCCATGCACTTTTTATATTTCCGGCAATAGATCGGAAAGATCCTGAAGCTTTTTGTATTCCGTAATCACCAATTTCAGGTTGAATATAAATTTCCTGATATCCATTTTCTTTGGCTTTTATACCTAACATGTTCTCAAACATCCATTCGTTTACAGATCCGAATGCATAATGCGAAAATGAATTCATGGCAGCATTATGAACAAATCCCTGGTCCTTAGTGTAACTATCCCAACGTTCCCAGATAGATGTGGCACCATTCACCACCTCGTAACCAAGAGAAGGGTATTCCGTACTTTGAATTAACTGATAAGCTTTATCAGTAGATCCGGAAGCTGTTAATGCCGGTAATAATGGTTTAAAACCTAAGAATCCGGTGCTTAATTTATTCCCGTTACTTTCTATAAGTTCTCTCAAATACTTACCTGCCAAACCAGCGTCAGATTCATTTAAAATACCAGAATATAGCGCATTGGCATAAGCTGTTTGTGTGTGACCAGCAAAACCATTTTGTCCTTCAACATACCCAGCTCCATTACCATATAATGCTGAATTAGTTTTAAGCTTACCTTCCTTATCCATATAATGGTTTTTGAAACCAGCCTTCACGATTTGCATTTCTGATTCATAGGCTTGTGCTTTAGCATTATCTCCTATTGCCCTACACATCTCTGCCATCAGTTTATTACAATAGAAGTAATACGTTGTAGCTAATAAATCAGGACTTGTTTTTTCACCAACTGAAAGCCAGTCACCAAATCCTCCTTTAGGGTTAACATCTTCAAATGATTTCTCAGGAAGAACTCCATTCTTCGTTCTGGCTTTCAAGAAATCCATAAATTTATTCATGTATGGTATAGATTCCTTCACTATTCTCTGATCGTTATAAGCCTTAAAAATCTCATAGGTACAGATAATTCCCGCTTCTGACCAACCTGGTGAGAATGCGTCGTCAGCGCGGATAGCAGCAACACCAGCTGAATTAACTGGCATAGGTGAATAAACAGGATAAGCGCCATTTGGCCACTGAGAATCATGCAGGTCTTTAACCCATTTCTTGTGGAATGGAGCAACATCAGCGTTGAATATGGCTGATCGCATATAAATCTGAGCATCTCCGGTCCATCCTAAACGTTCATCTCGTTGAGGACAATCTGTAGGAACATCCAGGTAGTTAGCCTTTTGGGTCCAAACGATATTACTGTACAGTTGATTTAACATCTTATTATCCGACTCAAAATGACCTACTGACTCCAGGTCTGAGCTTAATACCAATCCTGTTAAAAAATCTAGTTTCGGTTCTTCCTTTAATCCAGAGATTTCTACATATTGAAAGCCATGAAAAGTAAAGCTTGGTGTCCACTCCTCAATTCCATTGCCTGCAAAAATATACGTATCGGTAGCTCTGGCTTTTCTCAGATTATCGGTCATTAATTTTCCATCGGGGAATAACATTTCTCCGTATCGGAAAATTAATTTATCTCCTGAGTTTCCTTTGAGTTTTAAACGAATATTACCAGCGAAATTCTGACCAAAGTCAACAATGTATTTACCCTCTTCTATTTTTGTGATTGATTTAGCTGGTAGTTCTTGAATAATACGTACCGGATTGCTAGGGTACAGCTGCAATTGCTGTTCAGCTTTATCCGGAAATTCATTAACATTTGTCCAAGAGGCGTCGTTAAAACCGACCATATTCCATCCTTTTTGTTCTTTACGTGCATCGTGTGTTTCGCCCTCTAAGAAATCTGATTCTAGTACCGCAGCAGTACTTGTTTTCCAGGTTCCATCAGTAATAATAACCTCCTCTGTACCATCTTCATATTGAACATCAACCTGAGCTCTTAATAGTGGGAATTTACCGTAGAACTGATTAACCTGAGGAGTACCTACTAATAAAGCATAACCCAAATAACCTGCATACCAACCATTGGATAATATGGCTGCAAAGCTATTATCGCCTGATTGAATTTGTTTTGTTACATCATATACATTGTAATACACTCTTTTATTGTAGTCAGTCCAACCTGATGCGAAGTAATCTAATCCAATTTTTTCTCCGTTGATATAGAAGTTATGTAATCCTAAAGAACTGATGTATAACCTGGCTGATTTTACCTTTTTTGCAAGATTAACTTGTTTCCTTAAATAAGGGGAAGGGGGAAGATGGTATTCTCCTTCTTTGGCAAGATGATTTAAATCTACCCCAACCCATTTTGCTTTCCAATCTTGGGTTTGAGGTTTTGCCATTTCCCAATAATTAACATCACTCCATTTACCGGCTTTATCCTTTTCATCCCAAGATTTTACTTTCCAGTAAACCCTCTGCCCGGACTGTAAGGCTTTTCCTGCATATTCGATTTGATTTGTTTGGTTGCTTTTAACCTTTTTACTATCCCATAAATCACCCTGATCTTTCTTTAATAAAGATTCAGAAGATGCTACTAATACTTGATATGCGGATTGAAACCGGTTAAATCCGGTTCCCTCTAATTCCCAGCTCAACCTTGCGGCACTTTCTTCTACAAAGGGATTTACTTTATATTCTGTTCTGAGGTATTTCGGTTGAATGTTCGCAATAACAAATGAATGCATAGCGAAAAGCATGACAGATAAACTAAATACTGACTTTAGATATGGATTAAAATTCATGTTCTATCTTATTATTTTAACTTCTTTAGGTGCTTCAATTTCGGAGATAACCTTACCATTTGCATCCTTTGTATGCTTAACTTTAATAATACCATATTTGGTTGGGAAAGTACCTTCAGCAAAACTTAAGTTTCCAAGATGAGGTTTTACAGTATATGCTTTACCTCCCGGTTCGGCTACCTTTACACCTAATACATGTTCAGACAACCAGATAGTAGGTCCGGAGGCCCATCCATGGGCAAAACTATGACGATGACCAACATAACAATAAGCCCCGAAATCTCCGTGAATATCAACTTTACCCGCAGGCACTAATTCATCAATCCTACTGGCATTAGGTAGCCATTCTATATTGAAATCTTCCCAAAAAGTTGTCGCTCCTAAATCTAACATAGCTCCCCAGTATTCTGAGATTATATCCATAGCCTCATTATACTTGCCTGCCTTTGCCATAGCTTCAAGCATATAATATCCATAAAAAGTAGAAAAATTCTTTGCTCCTCCAACTTTTAACACGTCATCATATGCTTTCTGTTTGTCCATTAATCCGACTAAAGACATTAATGCTGCGGCCTGTTTAGAGTTATTATGTTCAGGTTTTACCTTTCTCATTTTCACAAGTGCATCATCACACAGTTTTTTTGTTTCCTGATCATTTAAAAAAGTACTGATTTGAGATGCTTTTTCAAGAGCAAGAATAGTCATCGCCTGTAATCCTGCATGTACAGCAAGACTATCTTCACTGGAAGGCCAATCTAAGAATCTTGTGCCATCCATTTGTTCTTTGCCATCTTTTACCTTACTCAGAATTTGCTTTACCAAACCTTGTAAGTAAGGTTTTTGCTCAGCCAAATATTCTAGGTTACCATGCGCCATATACCAATCATAATGGAGGACAATCCACCACATGGAATAAGTACTAATTCCACACATCCAGCCTGGTAATGGCGTAGATTCACGAGCTAAATCTAAACTTTTTGGGACAACTTCATTATATCCGAAAACCGTATTAACTGTTGCGACCTCAGGATGTAAATCCCCCACCCAAACTAAACGATCCCTTTTAATGGCATCCCATAGATAATCCTGCATATTAAGATGGACTGTATAAGCTCCAACTTCCCAAATTTTATTTAGTCGTTCGTCACTACTCTTAAATGTTCCCAAATAGGGAATATCACGATATGTCGCAATTGCCCTTACCTCGCGAAGATGTAATTCAGCATTTGCATCTAAAAAATCAATTCTTGCAAAACGAAATCCTGATTCGCCAGTCTGGTTCTTTCCTAACCAAGGTAGTTGTAATTTCATATCACGCATGGCGTGATCATTCGTTGCTCCCTTTGCACCTATTTCAGACATTGCTTCCGATACGGATTCTCCCAAACGAATTCTGACATTCCGCGGTGTATTCTCCCCTCCCCACATACCTGTCACAATTTCCAGAGAACCGTTCATCTCTTTTCCGAAATCTAATAACACAGAACTTGTACTGTTACTGTTATTTTTTAAAATGGTAATATTCTCATTGGTAAGATTAGCCTGACCGTCTCCTTCTACTTTCAGATAATCAACACCGTCAATTTGACCCTCATGCCAAACAATCCGGGTGGGGTAAATGTATTCTCTGGTTAAAGGACTGATGTGTTTGGCTCCATCGCTCAACTTATGCTGTCCATAGGAAACAAAATGTGAGAGGCAAATACATAAAAGTATTAGAATAGATTGATGTCTCATGACCGAAATAGGTTATAATTCTGTAAATGTGCTTAAATATAAAAAAGCCTTTGGAAAGCACTATCCTGTTCTTACATGAATGTGCTTTCCAAAGGTCTGGACGAAATTAGACCGCAGTCTAGTCTATCATATAGCTACCTGAGACCAGCTCATAGCATCTGTATTTTTTTTCTGATGGTAACTCTTTGATTTGCTGCTTATACTTTTCTAAATTTATACTCTCATGCCTTGAGACTTTTAAAATAGCTTTCGCATTTGGGGGCACCTGAATTCGCATTTGTAATTTTCCTTCTGTTCTTTTCCAATCGGATACAATGAGACCTACAGGAGAATCGAAACTGGATTGTACCCAATCAATTTCAGTATCCTGTGCCAGAGGAGGTTGAATAATAAAAGTTTTATAACCGGGGCTAGAGGCTTTTATTCCACCCAAGCCCTCAATCATCCAGGCTCCGGGATATAAATAAGAACTATGCAATAAAGAATGACCAGGTAAATCTTTCTCCCACATTTCCCAAATGGTTGTTGCATCATTCTCTTTCATATATCCCCAACTAGGATAATCTTTTTTTGAAGTCATACTGAATATAAGATCATTCCTATTATCCATACGCAACCATTTGAATAATAAGGCTCCTCCGGTTATTCCGGCATGGATATGACCATTCCGATTATTTAGAATCTCTTTATCCAAGCTTAATTTTACTTTCTCTATTTCGGAATTCGGCACCACCCCTGCCAAGAATGCTGTTGCCAGATTTGCCATTGAGCCATCGGCATAGGTGGAGGTTTCAGGATGATAAAATCGCGCATGAATAGCTTTTGAAGAAGCTTCAGCTTTATTTTCCCATTCTTTTGCTTGTGACTCATCTCCTAATATTCTGGCCACTTTTGCGGCTGTCCTTAAGTTATAAACTCTATAGGAGTTATTTAATGCCAAGGTTTCTTCTTTATCATTATTCATTCCTTCGGCTGTAGCATTTGGCCATAACCAATCGCCTAGAAAATCCCATTGACCGCCAAACCTTTTCATTAAATCATTTTCCACATGACTATCTAAAAAAGCCAGCCAGCCCTTCATTAGTTCATAATTTTCCTTAAGTACCTGTTTATCTCCATACCGTTCATACATAAAATACGGCAAGCTCACAACAATACCTCCCCATGAAGGACCACCGCCACCCCAGTATGTTGGCGCAGTGTGAGGTAAAATACCATTGTTCAGTATACGACCACTAGTTATCTCTTTTCTTGCATAATTGGTATCACGCATATTACCTACCATCGGTTCTGTTCCTTGTACATCACGCCAATCCTGCATCCATTTACTGTAAAAAGCCCCCAACTGATAATTCAACATTCCTGTTTCACTAGTAGCATGTGCATCTCCTCCATATCCCATTCGCTCACGCTGTGGACAATCCACAATAAAGCCACCTATTGAAAGATTTTCAAAAGTCCATCTCACTTTATCATAAATCCAGTTCTGCAAGGAATCCGAACTCTTAAAACTTGAAGCATCTTTAAAATCAGTTCGGATAGCATAGCCACTTATATCTTCTGGTTTTGGTTTTTCCTTTAATCCTTTGATGGTAATCCAACGACCTGACGAATAATTGAATCGATTATGAAACTCTCCTTCTCCGGATTTACCTATAATAAAAGCAGAATGAAGATTAAAGGTCATTTCATCTTGTGGTCTTTCAGAATATAAAAATCGAATGGTATCACCCTCATTACCTTTTACCTTTACCCTGGTCCATCCTGCGAAATTTTTACCCATATCCACCTTATAACTCCCATCAGATAAAGCGTCGATACTTACAGGATTCCATTCTTGTTGAATTTTATTTCCTAAGGTATTGGATGCAGTAATCTTGAGGTTCAAATTATATACTTTTGCATCCTCCCACTTGGTATCATCGTATTCAATGGTATTCCATAAATCATCTTTTTTCCTATCGTCCCATAGCTCACCCCCCATTCTTCCAAAATCCCACGAGCCTATTAATTTATTAGGTGAGTCCTTGTGTTTCCAGCTACTGTCTGTAATAATTTTCAGAATAGGCGTTTCATTTATTTGTTTTCCGGGATAAATAGCTAATTGGGCAGTAACCATTGGTAATAAAGGTCTTGATCCCTCTAGATCATAGCCCGGAAAGATAGACCAGGATGTTCCCAACCAGATTGCTATTACATTCTTTCCTTTCTTAAGGTATGGAGCAATATCATATCTGACATACCTCGCTCGTTTAGTATGATCTGTTACAGTAGGTGCTAAGACTTCCTCACCTACTCTATTTCCATTGACATACAGTTCATGATAGCCTATAGATGCTACGTAGATATTAGCTTTTGTACCAAGCTTATTCAGAACAAAAGATTTGCGAAGCCAAGGATCCCAAATATTACAATCAACTTGTTGCGGATCAAACACTTCCTCGCCACCTATCCATTTGGCTTCCCATTCATTATCTCTAAAAAAGCCTGTTGACCAATTTGCCGTTTCACTCCATTTGGAGGTAGTGTTGTTCTGGTCTTTAATCATAACCTTCCAGAAATAAGATTGATCGGATAATAATGTTGAACCCAAATAGCTGATCTGACTCATTTCATTACTCATTATCCAATCTGAGTCCCAGATATTACCCTTATCGCTTTTCAATTCATTTTCCGAACTGGACACCAGGATTCTATATGCTATTTGTTTTTGATCGAATAATTCACGCTGTGTATTCTCCAAGGTCCAGCTAAAACGAGGGATAGGTTTATCCAGACCTTGTGGATTATCCATATATTCAATTTTTAAATTAACGGGCTTTAGTGGTGACTTCCCCTGTGCTAAAGCAAAAGAAACCATTATGCAGAGGAGCATCGATAGGACGAAACGTTTATTTTCAAGCATTCGCATAGTACATAAGTTTATCATTTACTTTTATTGATCAATTGTGGAAACCATGTTTGAAAGAAGCTCAAAGGCTTCATGTTTCCTGCTGAAGCATAATCACATAATTGAATTTCTATAGGTGCAGCACCTTGCTCAGAATAAGATTCGGGAATAAATTTCGCTTTAAATGAAAGCCAGCTAGAAGGATTATTATCAGGAGTTAATTCAATTCTATTTTCTTTATTTAATAAAGGGGTAAGAATCGCATTCATAGGAATTCTTTCCTGAAAATAAGCATCTCTGGCAAGGACAATCGGGCCATGTAAGATTGCTAATGATTGAGGTTCATCCCCCACGGATAATAATCGAGGATTCATATCCAGATCAAGTGTTATCTCTTCACCGTTTTTCCAGGTTTTGTTAAAAGAATAATATTCACCTGCATTAACTTCTTCATCTACTTGAGCTCTATTTAACCTAAGTTTAGTATGCTCGCTCCATGATGGGACACGAATCTCCAGCGGAACTTCAATAGGCTTCTTCGATTTAACCGTAATACTAACATTTCCGGAAATCGGATAATCCGTTTTTATTTCAATTTGTGCTTTATCTTTACCTAGCTGTATATCATAGATACCTGGAATAAAGTAATTAATCTGAACACTTTTATTCTCTTTAGTGACCGCATAGAAAGGCATTAGAAATAAGGCTCGAGGGCCACTTGCTTCGCAGCAATTTAACCCCATCCCGCATTGTTCAGAACCTGGTAATCGTTGACCATTCAGAGGTGTGTATTTCGCCCATTGCGCACCATACTTACTTAAGGACCCTAATAACGCATTATAATACGCATATTCTGCAGCTTCAGCATATTTAGATTCCCCGGTCAACCGGAAAAGTTGAAGACTAAGTTTGATCCAGGTTACTGTAACACAAACTTCCTGATAATGATGAACCGGATCTGCCTGATGTGATTTTCCAGCAAACCACATCTCTGTAGAAGCTCCTGAACCGGCAATATTGATCTCGGTATTCTGAATATTTTCCCATGTATTAATGACGGCATCCTTATAATCAGAATTTCCCGTTATTCGATACAATTCCAATAGTCCTTCATAACAAGACATCATTTCATAAGCTTTTTGTCCTTGCTCCCAACTATACCAGGAACTTGGTTTCTCAAAACGCTCAGCTACATTGACCTTACTTTTCTCAATCAATTGAGGACCATCTGCACGGCTCCATTGGGATACAATCTTTTGTGCAAAATCAAGATATTTTTTATTATTTGTTTTTAAATATAATTGACAGAAAGGTTCTAATATGGAAGAAGCGGCCATACCTCTATAATTCCCTTTAGTAACGATAATTCCATCAGCTTTATTAAGATCATCTATCAGATTATCGGCCAGTTTTTCCGCTGCCTGAAGAACTTTCTTATCCTGTTTTAATTCATAAAATGATAGTAAGCCAAGCATACAATATTTTCTCCCCCAAATATCCCATTGCTGTAGTCGATGGTCGGGAGCGTAATTTCCGATATACCCATCCGGTGTTTGCTGTTCCATCAAGCCATATACCGCTTTCTCTAGTTTGTGATAAAGTTCATCCGAGGGTTGAAACTTATAAGCTAAAACTGCAGAAGTAAACCATTTTCCCCAAAATTCGGATTGCCACATGCTGGTTTCCGTTCTTTTTTCGGGATTAAATGCATTTACTAACCGATCGGCGTCCTGAGCAAGTATTCTGTTCGTAATAGATGATGATAGACGATCATTAACATAGCCTTCAAGGACAATATGCTGTAAAGGGTTTCTACTATCGGGGATTTTTTGTGCTTGAGCTATTGAATATGCAAAAACTATAAATAAAGATATGAAGAGGTTCTTTTTCATAGATAAGGCGTTGGTTATCTAAAAATAGGAAAGAATATAATGAAATAAGAACAAGGGCGCAGATTTCTAAACAGGACAGTACAGGACGATGCAACATTCTACAGGACGGTGCAGGATGCTCAAAATTCCTTGTTTATTTATATTTGATTTAATGCTATGATTATATTTTAGCTCCTTTAGAAATAACTAATTTAAACAGTAATCTTCAACCTGGATTACGCAATATAAACCATAAAAAATAAGATTATTAATATGTATTACTTAGAAAAAGTCTGATTTGTTATTGACTAATAACAATGAATAAACCGATAAAAAAACCGATAGTGTTTTCCCACTATCGGTTATTAACGGTTTAAAAAAAATCAAGAGGGTCGAAACTCTTTAATGTTTAACCATTTAACTATGCAAAGGTATGCAATATGACCAATTAAACAAAACGAAAAACAATCGATTAATTGTCCCTGCAACAACGTTCAGGCGGTTTCTAGGCCATCCTTTCGGTCCGGAACAGAAGAAAAGATTTCTTCAATTATCCCTTATTTTCCCAGCTATTTTATTATCACAATTCGGCTATGCAGAAACGGTAAATTATTCTAATTTGAATGACGACACGTTTCATATCAGTATCAATGGGAGTAAAAACAGTTCTTATTCCGTTTTATTAAAACAGGAAAAAATTAAAGTTACCGGTACTGTTAATGATGCCCAAGGTGTTCCGATTGCGGGGGTTTCCGTACGGGTAAAAGGAACCAGCATTGCTGCAGCAACGGATGCGAATGGTAAGTATGAAATCGAATTGAATAAAGGACAAACCCTAAGTTTTGATAATTTAGGTTACTCCTCCAAAGAAATCGTGGTAAATGCTTCAGGCACTCAAAATATTACCTTGGAGAGCAGTTCAGAGGATATTCATGAGGTAGTAGTTGTAGGATATGGAAGTCAGCAGAAAAAAGATGTTACCGGATCTATTTCTGCGGTCTCTATGAAAAATGTAAGGGGCCAGGCAATTGCAAGTCCGGATCAGGCCCTATCAGGTCAAATTGCAGGTGTACAAGTAAGTACATCTAACGGTACGCCAGGAGGTGGACCGAAAATTCAGGTTAGGGGTATTGGTGCTATTGGTGCCGGAAGTCAGCCGCTATATGTTATCGATGGCTTTCCTGTTCCATCCTCTTCCAGCGAACGGTCAAATCCTTTAGCAACTATTAACCCGAATGATATTGAATCCATGACCGTTTTGAAAGATGCTTCGGCAACTGCCATCTATGGTTCAAGAGGATCCAACGGCGTTATCTTAATCAATACTAAACGCGGTACGGATGGAAAGATGAAAATCGATGTCGCTGCAAGTTCAGGATTACAACAAGTTGCACAGAAAGGCAGACCTAATTTAATGAATGCACAGGAATTTGCTCAATTCCGTAAAGAGGCGATTGAGGATAAAATTCGATTTGAAGAAAATAGAGAACCTACAATAAATGATATTCCTGAAGATTACAGAAACCCTGAGGCATTAGGTGAAGGAGTAGATTGGTATGATGCTGTGTTGAGGACAGCTGCCATGTCAGATATTAATGTAAGTTTTAGCGGTGGAAATGAGAACGTAAGATCTTTTGTTTCTGCAGGGTATCTGAATCAAGAAGGTGTGATGTTGAACACCGGTTTTGATCGTTTCTCTATCCGTGCCAATGTGGATGGCAATCTGGCAAAAAAGTTAAAGGTAGGGATGAACATTGCTCCGACTTTATCTTATTTAAAGGGAGGCACTAATGGACAGGGACGCGATGAGTTCTTTGAAATTACAACACCTGTGGCTAAGATCTATAATGATGATGGTAGCCTAATACCTTATATTCAATCATCCGGAACGTTCGGGAATCCGAATCCTATTCTGTATATGAATGAACGCACAAACAAGAGTTCAGAGTTAAAACTTTTAATGAGCACTTTTGCGGAATATAGCTTCATGGACAATCTGAAATTTAAAACTACTTTCAACGTAGATTATTTAGATGAAAGTGGCGAAACATTCAGACCTTCTACAATTCCTAATCAGAATGCTCCCGGCCCATCTATTCCTAGCGGAAGTTACTGGAGAGAACAATATCTGAATTGGGCCAATGAGAACACTTTAAACTATGATTATTCCTCAGATAACGGACATACAATTTCCGCATTAGCCGGATATTCTATCCAGATGCAGAAAAATAAAACTGCGGGATTCAATGGCTCACAGTTCCCTGATGATGACATTAAAACAATGAATGCCGCAGCAAGAATCACTGGTGGAACCGGAATAGAGGATTGGGGATTGATTTCATACCTGGCAAGGGTGAACTACTCTTATCTAAGCCGTTATATTCTGACAGCCTCTTACCGTGCTGATGGATCTTCGCGCTTCGGTAAAGATAATCGTTGGGGATCATTCCCTTCCGTTGCAGTAGCATGGCGTCTATCTGAAGAGAATTTTTTAAAGGATAAAGAATGGATAAATGAATTAAAACTAAGAGCTTCTTATGGTCGTAGTGGTAACTTCAATATTGCTAACTACGCCTCTTTAAGTGGAATTGGAACCGCTAATTATGTCTTTGGAGGCAGCCTAGCTCCTGGACGCACGATGAATAGTCTTGGAAATAGTTTCTTAGGATGGGAAAGAATGAAGGAATTAAACGTAGGACTTGATTTCACAACCTGGAATAACCGACTAACCTTTACAGCAAACTATTATAAACGAAATACTTTAGATCTCTTACTGAATACCCCTGTTCCACAATCCTCAGGATTTGGTTCTGTAACCGAAAACCGCGGAAATGTAGAGAACAAAGGTTTTGAATTCTCCATCAGCTCAGCAAATATTGCGCGTGAAGACTTTACCTGGAACACTGATTTTAATATTTCATTTAACAGAAATAAAGTAATTGAATTAGGAAGAAGTACGGATCCTATTTATTCAGGACAAAGTTCAGAAGGTAATTTCACAAACATTACCAGAATTGGTCAACCCGTTGGAATGATTATCGGATATGTGGTTGAGGGTATTTACCAAAATCAAGCTGACTTAGATAAATATCCTTCTTTCCCTGGGGCCATTCCCGGAAACTTAAGAATGCGGGATGTTAATAATGATGGAGAGATTACGCCAAATGATGACTTTGATGTAATTGGTAACCCGTATCCTGATTTCACTTTCGGCATGACCAACACCTTAACGTATAAAGCATTTGATTTCCGAATCATGATGACCGGATCTATGGGTCAGGAAATGTTGCATGCAACAAGATTCTACACGGATAATATTGATGGTGTATTCAACGTAAGAAAAGAAGTAGCAGACCGCTGGAGATCTGAATCAGATCCGGGAAGTGGATTAGTACCTACTACCAACGGAACAGGTCGTGGTCGGGTTATGTATCGTGATACGCATTCCCTATTTATTGATAAAACGGATTACTTATGGATCAAGAACATCACTTTTGGATACACATTACCAAAGAGTATCGGTGGAGTAGTGAATAACCTGAGAATATATGCTAATCTTCAAAATCCTTTTGTATTTACAGGTTATGAAGGAAATCCGGAAGGAACGAACATGAATAGAGGTGATACCGGACCTTTAGTACCAGGTATCGATTATTCAGCATATCCGGTGCCTAGGATTTATTCATTGGGATTGAATTTTAATTTTTAAGAAGAAGACTATGAAACTAAAATATATTCTATTAGGTCTAGGGTTATTGAGCATGAGCTCCTGCAACAGTTTATTGGATGTGGATCCTTATACCTTTTCAAGCGGTGATAATTACTATGAAAATGAAGGACAAGTCCTTCGAGCAGTCAATGGCGTATACAGTCAGTTACAATCATTGTACACAAGTGACTTCTGGGCATTAACCGAGATGATTGCAGATAATACAAATTATCAATATGATGAAACCGATCGTGGAGTACAGCAAAGAGAAGAAATCGATGAATTCTTAATTACTTCATCAAATAATTACGTAAATACGGCCTGGGCAACTTTGTTTGGAATTGTTCAGGAGAGTAATGTTATTATATCACGGATAGACGCTGTTCAGTTTTCGGATGAAAAACTTAAACAGCAGTACTTAGCAGAAGCAAAATTCTTAAGAGCATTTGCACACTTTCATCTGGTTCGATTATTCGGAGAAATTCCTTTACATACCGAAGAAATTCTTAATCCGGCAGATGCTTTTTCAGAGGGAAAAGCCACTGTTGAAGAGGTTTATGTAACCATTATACAGGATGCAAAAGACGCCATCGAAAACCTACCGGCAAGTTATGATGCGAACAATGTTGGACGAGTTACAAAAGGCGCCGCCCATACTTTGTTAGGAGAGGTTTATCTGACAAGAAAACAATATGCTGAAGCAGCTTCTAATTTTCTGGAGGTGACTAAATTAGGATATTCGTTAATGCCTGATTACGCCTCTTGTTTCGACCCAAACAGTAAAAACAATGCAGAATCCGTATTTGAAGTTCAATTTGACCAAGCGATAGAAGGCGAAAACAGTAATTTCATCTTTATGTTTGGCCCAAGGAATGCAAAAGTTCAATTAATAGGCTTCTCAGGAAATTTAGGAGGTAGCAATATTCCTACCCCTAGTATTTACAATGCATATGAAACGGGAGATGTTCGCCGTGATAAATCTATTCAATTATTCTCGGATCCCTCCAATGCTTCGTTCTCAGAATCAAAAGCTTTTGATGGTAAAATGCCTTTTATAAAGAAATATTACCACGCTCCTTATATTGAAGATGGACGTTCCAATGAAAACTGGCCTGTTTACCGCTATGCGCATGTTTTATTAATGTTGGCCGAAGCGCAAAATGAAACGGGATCAGGAGATCCATATACTCACTTGAATCTAGTTAGAAAACGCGCTGGACTCGCTCCATTATCCGGATTATCAAAAGATGCATTGAGAGAAGCTATTGCGAAGGAACAACGTGTTGAAGTCGCATTTGAAGATCATAGATGGTATCAATTATTGAGAACAGGAAAAGCAATTGAAGTAATGACCGCTCATGGAGTAGAAGAAAAGAAACGTCTCAGCAGACTAAGTAATGCATCTTATGATGTTGAAGCTTATAAGCTTTTGTTCCCAATTCCTCAACGTGAAGTACAAGTAAATGGTATTGAACAAAATGAAGGTTGGTAAACTGAAATAAACTGTTATAAACTAATTCAACAGAATAACCAAATGATAAAAACGAAAAGAACACATTTGTATTTGTTTTCCATGTTTTTGCTCTTAGCGACAGGAGCTTGTAAAAATGGAGAGGAAAAAGAAGAGGTCAAGGGAACAAATCCAAAAACAGAAAAGATCGTATTACCTGAGGGTTTTGAGATAGAACATATCTACAGTCCCTCAGACGATAAAAAAGGATCATGGGTATCGATGACTTTCGATGACAAGGGTAGAATGATTACATCCGATCAATATGGAGGTCTATTCCGTATTGAACTCCCGCCTATAGGTTCTGATACTACTTTAAAGCCAAAGATTGAAGCCTTAGATTTTCCAATTGAAGGCCAAGATCCTGCTGACACGAGCAAAACCAAAGTAGGAATGGGCTTTGCACAAGGCTTATTATGGGCTTATAACAGTTTATATGTAATGGTGAACCATCGTCCAAATGAAAACCTTTCTAAAGGGTCAGGACTTTATCGCCTTCAGGACACCAATAATGACGATAAATTAGATAAAATCACGCAGATTTTAGCATTAGATGGAGAAGGAGAGCATGGCCCCCACAGTATTGTTTTAGGACCAGACTCTGCTATCTACGTTATTGCAGGTAACTTCACAAAAGTTCCTGAAATGGATGCCTATCGTTTAACACCTAACAACAACGTCGATAATTTAATACCTTATATTTTAGACACCCATGGACATGATTCTGACTCTCATTTACATGGCGGTTGGATTGCAAAAACGGATGAAGAAGGTAAATCATGGGAATTAATTGCTTCCGGCATGCGAAACGGTTTCGACTTAGCTTTCAATAATGACGGAGAATTATTTACCTACGATTCGGATATGGAATGGGATTTCGGTATGCCATGGTACAGACCTACCCGCATACTGCATGTTACAAGCGGTGCAGAATTTGGGTGGAGAAAAGGAGATGCAAAATGGGATGAAAGATTTTTAGATAACCTCCCTGCTGTGCTAAACATTGGTCAAGGCTCACCAACAAATTTTATAAACCCTAGTCAGGCAAAATTCCCGGAGAAATATAGAAATAGCTTATTGGCGTTCGATTGGAGTTTTGGAATTATCTATGCTATCCAATTAAGCCCTAAAGGAGCCAGCTATGAGGCAAAAGCCGAGGAATTTATTTCCGGATCTCCCCTACCTTTAACGGATGGCGCAATTGGTCCGGACGGAGCGCTTTATTTTCTTACCGGTGGACGCCGTTTAGAATCTGATCTTTACCGTGTTTATCATAAAGATCAAGCTAAGATAAATCCTGAAAAAGCAAAGGCAAATGTAACTGACGAGGTTAAATTACGCCGTGAAATTGAGCAATATCATCGTGCTTCAGCCCCTGGTACTGCAGAGAAAGTATGGGAATACCTAGGGCATGATGATCGTCATATTCGTTATGCCGCAAGATTAGCGCTGGAACATCAGCCATTTGAATCATGGAAAGACCTTGTGTTTGCAGAAAAAAATGTAGTCCGTTTAACAGAGGCTATGGTTGCTGTTGCACACGTTGCTGACCCTTCTTTGCAACCACAAATCTTAAATAAATTAGCAACTATACCTGTAGAAAAATTAACTCCTCGTATGTTGGAGAATTTATTACGGGTTTATGAGATCGTCATTGCTCGCACCGGAAAGGTAACAGGTTCTGCTGCTGCATCTTTAGCAAATCGTCTAGAACCATTGTATCCTGCTAAAACAAACTATTTAAATAGACAATTGTCTAAAATTTTAATTTCTCTGGATAGCGAACCGGCAGTAAAAAAATCCCTTGAGCTATTAGCGAACGCTAAGGATGATACCACACAAACCAGCTTTATGAGTTCTTCGGATTTGATTTTAAGAAATCCGCAGTATGGTTTGGATATCGCTGATATGTTGGCAAACATTCCTCCGGCACAACAAATTTTCTTAGCAACAGCTTTAAGTGGAGCAAGTACAGGTTGGACACCGGAATTACACGAAGAATATTTTAAATGGTACTATAAAGCTTTTGGTTATAAGGGTGGAAATAGTTACATAGGTTTTATTGATAATGCCCGTAAAATGGCCTTAGCGCATGTTCCAAAAGATCAGGTGGAGATGTACAGTAAAATGTCAGGTGATTCATTGGTAAACCAAGCAGGGAATCGATTGGCAAGCAATGTGACTCCGCCAAAAGGCCCGGGAAGAAATTGGGAAATTGATACGGCTTTAAAATATCTGGAAGAAAATAAGACTATAGCAGACTTTAATCGCGGTAAAGAGCTATTTATCGCTGTGAAATGTGCATCTTGTCATACTGTGAAGGGAGAAGGCGGATCCGTAGGTCCTGATCTGACTCAACTTGGGACTCGATTCTCAAAAAGAGATATGTTAGAGGCCATTATTGAACCAAATAAAGTTATTTCTGATCAATATGAATCGAAAGTCTTTAACTTAAAAGATGGTACTTCGGTATTAGGGCGCTTAATGAGTGAGGATGAAGCAAATTATGTCATTTCACAAAACCCTTATGCTCCTCAAGTAACGAAAAACGTTCCTAAAAAAGAGGTGCAATCCATCAAACGTTCAGAGGTATCGATTATGCCTCCAGGGACTTTGAATGTGTTGAGTCCGGAAGAATTAAGGGATATCATGGCATTCTTAATGTCAGGAGGAAATGAAAACAGTGATGTCTACAAGAAAAATTAAATAAGAAATTGGAAAACTCAAAAAAAGACTGGTTGAATAAAGTATCCCATGTTGCACAAATCGGGGGAATTGAAACTTCTGTTTTAGACAATGGAAGAGGTAAAGGAACACGCATAGCATGGATTAACACAGGTGCCGGATTACGATTTAAAGTTGTAATTGACAGGGCAATGGATATTGCAGATGCTTCATTCAACCAGTTTAATTTGAGTTGGCTGAGTCGCCTGGGTGTTACCTCACCGCAACCCTTTTCAGATAAAGGTGTCGACTGGCTCAGAACCTTTGGCGGTGGATTATTAACGACCTGTGGAATGACTCATGTTGGTGGACCTGAGTCTGATGAATTTGGAGAACGTGGATTACATGATCAATTTAGTAATAGCCCGGCAGAACTTATATCAATAAAACAACCGGATATTATGAATGGTGACCCGGAAATGTCCATTACCGGAAAGATATTTCAAGGTCATCCCTTGGGATACAATATTGAGGTTAAACGCACAATAAGATGTATTCTGGGTAACCCGACTATCTTTATCGATGATGAGGTTATGAATGTTGGAAATATCATTTCTTCCCATATGATTTTATATCATTTCAACTTCGGATGGCCTTTAATTGATAGCGGTACCAAACTGCTTTGGAAAGGAGAATGGACCTCTCGGGAGAGTGGGGATGCCAATAAAATATTTAAGGAAGGACAGGATTTCAGAACTTGTCAGGAACCTAGAGAAGATCATAACGGAACAGGTGAAGAGGCAGCTTTAATTGATATTGAATCCGATTCTTCCGACAGAGCCAATTGTGGTATTTACAATAAAAAACTAGGATTTGCTTTGAAACTAAGTTTCAACAAAAAACAATTGCCATGGCTTACGAATTGGCAACACTGGGGAAAAGGCGAATATGTAACAGGTCTCGAACCTGGAACCAACCCGCCTTTAGGTCAAAAGCTCATGCGAGAGCGAGGAGAACTTATCCAATTGAAACCGGGAGAAAAAAGAAAATACAATTTAGAACTTAATATTCTCTCCAATCCTGACTCGATTAATGAATTTGTAAACAAGTATATAAACCTATAAAAATCAAAAGAATGGAAATAATAGAAAAAGCATTCGACCAAGGAAAAGGAATTTTTAGACTAGCTCCGAATTGGGTGCCTAGGTCATTTTGTGTGCCGGGAAGAAGAATTAAGCTTCATCCTGACGATTATTATGTATTGGGGGGTGAGCGTGGTGGAATAGATGAGCGCTGGTTCTCATCAACAACACCTGCAAAAAATGGCCCGTTAACAGGAGAATTTGAAGGGTTGAGTTTTGTAGTATATGAGGAAAATGGAAAGACAGAGCAAGTATTATTATCTGACTGTGTAGATCATTTAAAAGATAAATTAATAGGAAACCGACTTTGGAATGAATATAAAGGCTGGCCTATGTATTCAAAGTTTTTTGATAATATGGGACCCCTACCCCATCACATTCATCATAATGATGAGAAAGCAGCGTTAATAGATCAACAGGGTAAGCCTGAAGCATATTATTTTCCGCCTCAATTAAACAATCATGGTGGAGACTTTCCATACACATTTATCGGAATTGCTCCGGGAACTCCTAAAGAAACCATAAAAGAATGCTTAGAGAATTTTAGTAAAGGCGACAATAAGATTACCAACTATTCGCAGGCTTATCGGTTGGAACCTGGAACAGGATGGGATGTTCCTCCAGGTTTATTACATGCTCCGGGAAGTTTATGTACTTATGAGCCCCAAAAGGCATCAGATGTTTTTGCAATGTACCAATCTCTAGTTAACGAAGCGATTATTCCGGAGGAATTACTATGGAAAGGTGTACCAGAGGATAAAAAGGGTAATTACGATGCCCTAATGGATATTATTGACTGGGATTTAAACGTAGATCCTGATATGATGAAAAATAGATTTATGGCCCCTCTTCCTGTAAAAGACCAGAAAGAAATGGAAAATGAAGGCTACTCTGAGAAATGGATATGCTATAAATCAACGGCATTTAGTGCGAAAGAACTTACCGTGTTCCCTGGACAAACAGTAACTATTACAGATGCTGCGGCTTATGGATTGATTATGATGCAAGGATATGGAAAAATGAATGAATGGACAATTGAAACACCTGCTTTAATTCGCTACGGGCAATTAACAAATGATGAATTTTTTGTTTCAGAAGAAGCTGCAAAAAGAGGAGTTACTATACAAAATCATTCGCAGACTGATCCTATCGTGATGTTGAAACATTTTGGTCCGGATAATCCTGATCTAGTAGTTAAAGCATAATTTCTAATTAAATAAATTATTATGAGCAAGAACAATTTCCCAAAATTACACAACGCAACCTGGCCGGGTATTGTCGGCAAAGGTGATCATGAGCCTATTATTTCATTAGATGAATTGTTAGAAAAAACAGCAAATGCTGAAGTAAATGGCGTTAAATTCGATGGTGTCGATTTAGGTCTTTTTGATCCACACGTTAAACTTGACCCTTCAGATGATTATATAAAAACAGTAGTTGATAAAATAGGGGGCTATGGCCTTGCAATAGGTACTTTAGTTGCTCCTATTTGGCCACCTGACGGAGGTTCTGCTATGGGATCTCAGGAAGATCGGGATCGCTTTGTAGAAGTTGTAAGAAAAGCATCTGAATTTGGTTATAAACTGAGAAAAGAAGGCATAAGAACCAACAATGTCATCCGTATAGATTCCGCTACCAGTGTGGAAGAATGGGCTAAAAATCCTTTGGAAAACACAAAATTAATTGCTGAGACCTTTCGCCGAGCATGTGATGCGGCTGCAGAATATGGGGAGCGTCTGGCCGCAGAAGGTGAAATCTGTTGGGGAGGAATGCAAAGCTGGAAGACCATGTTGGATACATTAGAACTCGTAGATCGTGATAACATTGGATTTCAAGCTGATATGTCACACACTTTTCTTTACCTTCTTGGCTACAATGCCCCTGAAGACCGCATCTTGAAACCTGACTTCCAATGGGAGGATCGCGAGGAACTAGAAAGAGGACTCCAATTTTTGACGTCCAAGTTAAGACCTTGGACCATTGATTTTCATGTTGCTCAAAATGACGGAACTGTATTCGGGTCGGGCTCTCATGACAAAACAGGAAGACATTGCTTACCAACAGACCCGAATGGTCGATTGAATATAGCAAAAGATGCAGGTTACTGGTTAAAGGATGAAAATGGAAATCCTACAAAAGCATTTAATCATATCTGTTGGGATGGTTGTATGTTTCCAAATGAGGTCATGCATCAGCAGGAAACCTGGAACTCAATCTTAAAGACAATGATTGATGTTAGAGATGTAAATGGTTGGTCGGAGTAATTCCATAAATGTTAAAAGTAATGAGCAAAAAAGAATTAAGAATAGGATTAATTGGATGTGGATTTATGGGAAGAACCCATTCCAATGGCTATAACCGTGTAAGAAATTTCTTCCCTGATTTAGCTTATACACCGGTATTAAAAGCAGCTTGTGCCCGTAGTGAAGATAAAGTAAAGGCCTTTGCTGAGCAATGGGGTTATGAGTCCTATGAAACGGATTGGAAAAAACTAATTGCCAGAGATGATATTGATGCTGTAGACATTTGTACACCGAATAATATGCACATGGAAATTGCTGTTGCTGCGGCTGCGGCAGGCAAGATGGTATTATGTGAAAAACCACTTTCCAGAACCTTAGAAGAAGGTGAGAAGATGGTACAAGCAGTGGAAGCAAACAAGGTTAAAAACACCATTTGGTACAATTACCGTCGCCTTCCTGCTGTAACCTTAGCAAAACAAATTGTAGATAGTGGCAAACTTGGAAAGATATTTCACTATCGTTCTAACTTTCTGCAAGATTGGACGATCAATGAAAATTTACCACAAGGAGGTGCTGCATTCTGGAGAATGGATGCAGAAGCTGCCGGCTCCGGTGTGACAGGAGACTTATTGGCCCACTGTATTGACTTAGCTATGTGGATCAATGGCGGAATTAAAGATGTATCAGCATTAACAGAAATCTTTGTTAAACAACGCGTACATGATGAAACCGGTAAGTTAGAAGATGTGAAAATTGATGATGCCTGTATTTTCCATGGTCATTTTGAAAATGGCTCTTTAGGGCTATTTGAATCAACTCGGTACGCCAGAGGCCATAAAGCATTATTCACGTTTGAAATAAACGGAGAACAAGGTTCTCTAAAATGGGATTTACACGATATGAATCGCTTGGAATACTTTAATAATGCCGATGACGGGATTGTAAAAGGATGGAGATCGATTCATGTTACGGATGGAGATCAACCTTATATGGATAAATGGTGGGTGCCTGGTCTATCCCTAGGTTATGAACATTCTTTCGTTCACCAGGTGGCAGATTTTTTGAAATCCTTAGAAACCGGAGAAGAATGTCACCCTACCTTCAGGGATGCATTGGAAACCCAAAAGGTTTGTGAGGCCGTATTAACCTCAGCAAATAACAGAAGATGGGAAGATACGAACGTAGATTGGAAAAATAAATAAGCCTTTAGGCACATCATTATGAAAAAAATATTTAAATTAAGCTGTTTATGTTTTACAGTTACCGCATTATTAAGTTCATGCAATGGTAGCAATGCAAATCAGAACAGCAACCAGGACAGTACATCAACCGATACTTCAGAATCTGAAGAAGGCTTTGTTAACATGTTTGAACCTAACTCCTTATCAGGCTGGGAAGGCGATTCAACTTATTGGAAAATGGACAATGGTATACTTACAGGAGAAATCCGTGAGGATCAGGAACCATTGAAAAATAATACGTTCTTAATTTGGAAAGGTGGTGAGGTGGCTGATTTTGAATTAAAAGCACAATTCAAGATTTCCGAAAATGGCAATAGCGGAATTAATTACCGTAGTGAGCGTTTTACAGAGCTTCCGTTTGCCTTAAAAGGTTATCAGGCTGATATTGATGGTCAGCATCATTATACTGGTCAGAACTATGAAGAGCGTAATCGTACGACATTGGCATACCGTGGTCAAAGAACCGAGGTAAAAAATCCTGCAGATGGAGTCAAAGGTGAATCAAAGAACAATGCTTGGACAAATGTGAGCATAATAGATTCTGTAGCAACTGATGAGCAGATGAAAAACTTTTTGAAACCGAATGATTGGAATGAAATAAAGATTGTAGCAGAAGGCAATAAACTGACCCATTATCTTAATGGAAATCTTATTGCTGAAGTTATAGATAATGATCCTGAACTTGGAAAAGAAAAAGGATTAATTGGTGTGCAAGTCCATGTTGGGCCACCTATGAAAGTGCAATACAAAGACATGCAGATTAAAATTTTGAAATAATCAATAAACAATGTATCCGCTATATGGAATGGAAAGAACAAGTGAGGCGTACCTTATTTCAACAGCTTAGTCCGGAAGAGAGAGACTATTTAGAAAAAAGCGAGAAGGAGATAATTAAGAATTATTCGAACAGCTTTGTTCGAATATTTTCTTCTTTAGGGAGAAAACTAAGTAGTAGCAAGGATAAATTAGTAAGTATGGATCAATTGGATGATAATCCCTTAATCATTGATAATTGGTCCATACTTAGATTAACAAGAGTTTGGCTGTTAAGCCTTATTCAAGACCAACAAGAACCTTATTTTACATTTATTGAAAAGCTTTTCAACTATGCGGATATGCAGGAGTTAGAAGCTTTATATTCTTCTTTAAACATATTCGAATTTCCAAAAATTTGGATCGAACGCTGTAAGGAAGGTATCCGAAGTAATATAGGATTAGTGCAGGAAGCTATTATGGAACAAAATAAATTCCCCGCCACTTATTTATCAGAAGAAGCTTGGAATCAAATGGTATTAAAGAGTTTTTTTACCGGAAAAGATATCAAAAAAATCTATGGCTTAGATAAACGTAATAATATCGCTCTGCAAAATTCTATCGTAGACTATATCTACGAGCGAGACTCGGCAAAACGAGAAATTCACCCTATGCTTTGGGAATTAGCGAAGGATAATCTACCGGACCGAGCAGTAGAAATCCTATCTCAACAAAGCAATGTAAGCCCCCAATTAGTAGAAGAAATAAAAAAATAGAAAGATATGTGCACAGAATTAAATAGGGATTTAGCAAGTATGGGAAGACCTATGCCATTAGATTTTGAAGTAATAAAGGGAATGAAGTTCGTAGATCCCCATATCCATATGGTGTCTAGAACCACAGATGATTATCAAGCGCTGTTTGATGCAGGTGTCTTGTTATTAATCGAACCTGCTTTTTGGGTTGGTCAACCTCGAACAGGAATAGATAGTTTTAAAGATTATTATAGTAGTTTGATTGGCTGGGAACGATTTCGGGCATCTCAATTCGGAATCAGACATTTCTGTACCATCGGACTTAATTCGCGGGAAGCAAACAATGAGCCTTTAGCGGAACAGGTTATGGAGCTCCTTCCGCATTTTATTTATAAAGAAGGGGTCTTAGGAATTGGTGAGATCGGATTTGATGATCAAACCGCCGCCGAAGAAAAATATTATAGAGCACAACTGGAACTTGCAAAAGAGGCTGGCCTACCTGTACAAGTACATACTCCCCACCGAGATAAAACCAGAGGAACTACCAGAAGTATGGATATTGCTTTGGAACATGGTTTGGATCCTCAATCGGTAATCATTGACCACAATTCTGAAGAAACCGTTAAAGAAGTCTTAGATAGAGGATTTTATGCTGCTTTTACTATTTATCCTTTCACAAAAATGGGTAATGAAAGAATGACTGAAATCGTTAAAAAATACGGGCCTGATAGAATCATGGTTAATTCAGCAGCTGACTGGGGAATCAGTGATCCACTTGCAGTACCTAAAACAGCTGCGCTGATGGTACAAATGGGGATAGCTAAGGAAGATGTCCAAAAAGTTACCTATTCTAATGCACTGGAAGCATTCCAAGTTAGCAATCATCTTGACCTAAGTACTTTAGATCAAACTTTTTTTGCTGATCCGAATGATAAATATGAGGGAAATACCATCCTAAGAGGAGGTCAGCAACCTAGGATAAATAAAGATTCTATCATCATTTCTTAATTCCTAGTGTATGGTGAAAACGTGGTTTCAATTAATCAGACCTTCAAACGTATTAACAGCTATTTCTGATGTACTTGCAGGTGTAGCATTAGCCTGCCTATTTCTACAAAGCGATTTACCACAGTTCCAAAGCTTAATCTGGATAACCTTATCCAGTATGCTTTTATACACCGGAGGTATCGTTTTTAATGATGTTTTTGATGCAGAATTAGACCGTATTGAACGTCCTGAAAGACCTATACCCTCTGGAAAAATCAAAAAATCTTCTGCATCTATTCTAGGAACTTTAGCTTTTATAATTGGCTGTGCATTAGCTTACCAAGTCAATATAACTGCTTTTTATGTCTCTTTGGCAATTGTTCTAATGTGTCTGCTTTATAATGGAAAAGCAAAACATCACTTTCTTGCCGGTCCCATTGTTATGGGAACTTGCAGAGGACTTAACCTTTTATTAGGAATGGCCGTATTACCATCAGCATTGTCTTACTGGTATATGGCTATTATTCCCATTATTTACATTGCCTCCGTTACCAATATTAGTCGCGGGGAAGTTTATGGAAATAATAAAACAGCAATGTTAGTATCAGTTGCTCTTTATGCAATTGTCATTTTTACTTTATTGTATTTCACGTATATCAGCAGGCATTTCTTAGCCTTAATTTTTATACTGCTGTTTACTGTTATGATCGCAACACCTCTTTTTAGAGCCTTGAAATCCCTTGATCCCAAGGATGTAAGGAAATCTGTAAAGTCGGGTGTATTGGCATTGATTCTCATGAATGCCAGTTGGATTGCACTCTCCGGTTTTTGGGGACTTGCTATAGCAATCTGCGCTATCCTACCTATCTCAATTCTCTTAGCTAAAAAATTTGCCGTAACCTAAATCGCACGAAATGGACCGCCGACTCGAACAAAAATTCACAATAGAATATAACTACAATATTTACTTTACAAAGGACTTATTCTCCATTGGGAATTGCTTATTTAAATCTTACTTAGCCGATCAGAGTAATTCCAGCTTCAAACAAAAGATATTATTTGTAATTGATGCAGGTTTCTTTGACCATCATCCTGAACTTTCTGACCAAATCCGTAATTATTTTATGGAATCGGAAGATTTCATTCTGTCCAGTGAACCACTAATCCTTCCCGGAGGAGAAATCTGCAAGAATGACCCTAATTGTTTGGATTCAATTATTCAGGCAGTAGACCAATATGGGATAGACAGACATTCTTATATTGTTGGTATCGGAGGTGGTGCAATTTTGGACCTTGTGGGCTATGCTGCTGCCATTTCCCATAGAGGAATCAAACATATCCGTATCCCAACAACAGTTTTAGCACAGAATGATTCGGGAGTAGGGGTTAAAAATGCAATAAATTTTAAAGGAAAAAAGAACTTTATCGGAACTTTCACTCCTCCCAAAGCTGTTTTTAATGACTACAAATTCTTGCAGACATTAGATCAAAGATCTTGGGTTGCAGGTGTGTCTGAAGCTATCAAGGTGTCTTTAATCAAGGACCTTCCTTTCTATGAATGGATTGAGAGTAACGCAGAAAATATTTCGGAGAAAAATTCTCAGGAGATGGAAGAATTGATATTCCGCTGTGCAGACCTACATTTAGAACATATCCGTAATGGAGATCCTTTTGAATTAGGATCCTCAAGACCATTAGACTTTGGCCATTGGAGTGCTCATAAATTAGAACAAATGACAGACTTCCGCCTTCTACATGGAGAAGCTGTTTCCATTGGATTGGCCATTGATGTCCTATATTCTTCCCTTATCGGAAATATTTCGGAGTCCGATGCGCTTAGAGTTGTAACCCTCTTGCATAGATTAGGATTACCGGTATACGATTCTATCTTGGATTCTGAAGAAGCAAGGTTTATCTTATTATCAGGGTTATTAGATTTCCAGGAACATTTAGGAGGAAAACTAACCGTTGTTCTTCTCGAAAAATTAGGGAAAGGAAAGGATTATCATGAATTGGATTATCCGCTAATTATTCAAGCCATTAATTTTTTAAAGAATTTCCATCAAGATCAAAAAAGTGTTTATGAAATTAGCTAGTTCTCATATTTCTTATTGCAGCAATATTCACCCGGGTGAAACCTGGAAAGATCACTTCAATGAATTGAAGATAAATTTACCAAAAATAAAAGCTTCCGTATCTCCGAACCAGCCTTTTGGGATTGGTTTAAGGCTCTCCGCAAAAGCGGCAACGGAATTAAGCAATACTGATTCTTTTGAAGAGTTTCAGCATTGGTTAAAAGAGAATGATCTTTATGTTTTTACGATGAATGGATTCCCTTATGGTGACTTCCATTTAAAAGAAGTTAAAGATCAGGTGCATGCTCGGGATTGGACAACCAAAGAGAGATTTCAATATACCAAACAGTTATTTGATATCTTAAGTAATCTATTGCAACCAAAGGAAGAAGGTGGTATATCAACATCACCCCTATCCTACCGATTCTGGTTTGAAGAGAATACTCCTGTCTGGAAAACCAAAAGAGATCTTGCTACTAATCATATTCTCCAAATTGCTGATTACCTCTACCAAAAGGAAGTATCAACAAGTAAATACATGCACCTGGATATTGAACCTGAACCTGACGGTATGCTGGAAAATAGCGAAGAATTTATACAATGGTACTGCAGGGAGCTTCTTCCGATGGGAATAACATATTTCAGGGATCAACACAAATTAGATGCAATACAAGCTGAATCAATTATAAAACGATACATATGTCTTTGCTATGATGTCTGCCACTTCGCATTGGAGTATGAAGACCATAAAGAAAGTATGGATAAACTTGAAGCATTAAACATCAGGATTGGTAAATTCCAGATTAGTTCAGCACTTAAAGCGAAGCTTTCTGATAATCCGGAAGCAAGAGCTTTACAAAAAAACAAACTGAGAGAATTTAACGAACCCATATATCTTCATCAGGTTATAGCGAAAGATATGGATGGTAATTTAATAAAATACAAAGATCTACCCGACGCGTTAAATGATTCAAATGATTTAAATCATGTAGAATGGAGAAGCCATTTCCATGTTCCTATCTTTTTAGAAAGTTATGGTGAACTGGATTCTACTCAAGAAGACATTTTAGAAGTAATAAAATTGCAGAAGCAGAAGAATAGAACCAATCATATAGAAGTAGAAACCTATACCTGGGGCGTATTGCCAAAAACATTGCAGGCTCCTATTGAGGAATCAATCTCAAGAGAAGTAAATTGGTTACTGGATAAATTGAGAAATTAATATGAAAAGAATTGCCGTTATAGATATTGTTGGACTTTCCAGCTCAGTTATTGGGAAACATACTCCTTTTATCCAAAAATTCATCGAACAAAACAAACTTCATCATATTAAACCTGTCATGCCTGCACTAACGACTAGTGCTCAAACAACCTATCTGACAGGTCTTGCCCCTAGCCGGCATGGTATTGTCGGCAATGGTTGGTATGACCATGCCGATTCAGAAATAAAGTTTTGGAAACAATCAAATAAGCTGGTACAGGGAGAAAGTATTTGGCATACTGCTAAAAAAGTAAATCCTGCTTTTACTTGTGCACAGATGTTTTGGTGGTATAACATGTATAATGATGCTGATTTTTCAGTAACACCAAGACCAAATTACCTTGCTGACGGAAGAAAGGTTCCTGATTGCTATGCTTATCCTAGTAGCTTGCGAGATGAACTCACAGAGAAATATGGGAAATTTCCATTATTTAACTTCTGGGGACCAAATGCGAATATCAAATCATCAACTTGGATTGCTGATTCAGCCATGTATGTGGAAGAAAAACATCAGCCAACTTTAAATCTTATCTATCTTCCACATCTGGATTACTGCCTCCAGAAATATGGACCCAAAGCAGAAGAGACTGCCATTGAGCTTGAACAGATTGACAGACTTGTTGAAAAACTTGTCAACCTTTTTCAGGAAAGAAAGGTTGAGGTCGTACTATTATCAGAATATGGGATTGCACCCGTAAATCAAGCTATTCATATTAATAGAATCCTTAGAAAAGAAGGTCTTCTGGATATTCGTATAGAAAGAGGATTAGAACTATTAGATGCTGGTGCATCCGAAGCTTTTGCCGTTTCAGACCATCAGATATCTCATATTTATATTAAAAGCGAAGAAACGAAAAGCAAATTAAAATCGCTGTTGAGCAAAGTCCCCGGAATAGCCAAGGTATTGGATAAAGATGAACAGAAAGCTTATCAAATTGACCATGAACGATCAGGAGATTTAGTTCTGTTAGCCAATCAAAATGCTTGGTTTACCTATTATTTTTGGGAGGATGATGAGAAAGCTCCTGATTACGCGAGAATGGTGGATATCCATAAAAAACCAGGATATGACCCTGTGGAAATGTTTATGACATCCAAATCAAGAGCCCTATTTAAATTACTCCTTAAGAAGATTGGATTTCGGGCAATCCTGGATATCACGCCTTTAAACCCTGACCTTGTCAAAGGCTCTCACGGTATAACGGAAATTGAACAGGAATACTATCCTATATTAATCGGGAATTTCGATTCTTTGGAAGAAATAGTTGAACCAACTTCCATAAAACAAATTCTACTTGACAAAGTCTTCACGACATCGAAATCACTATAATCAACAGACACTTTTAACCGATACTCTTCCCAATTTACCCTTTGATCTCTAAGATAAGGGAGCAATAAAAAAAGAGTATCGGATATCAGATATTGTATATTTTTTTGTTGTCTTAACCTTAAGAACTTGATCTTAATATTCCTAGCTCCAACCCTCTCAGTTCCGCTAAGCCGCGCAGTCTACCAATTGCGGAATATCCAGGATTAGTTACTTTCTCCAAGTCATCTAACATTTGATGTCCGTGATCCGGTCTGAAAGGTATAGCCTGATCTCTTTGCTGATTTTCTTTGCTCAGAGCTTTTACAATTTCATACATATCCACGTCACCATCTAAATGATCTGCTTCATAAAAGCTGCCTAACTCATCCTTTTTCACATTCCGAAGATGGGCGAAATAAATGCGATGCTTTACTTTTTCGAAAATCTCCGAAAGATTATTTTCAGATCCCGCTCCTAAGGAACCTGTACAAAAACAAATACCGTTAAAAGCTCTGGGTTCTTTATTAATAATGAAGCTTAGATCCTCTTCATTACTAACCACCCTAGGAAGCCCTAGAATAGGATATGGTGGATCATCCGGATGAATAGTCATCTTTATTCCATTTGTTTCACAGGTCTCAGCTATGGCGTTTAAGAAATATAATAAATTAGCTTTTAAACCCTCTATCCCGATTTCATGATAAATATTGATGCTTTGTTGCAATGAATCTAAAGTGATGTCCCCTTCGCCTGGGATTCCCATCAAAATATTATATTGTAAGTCAGTTTTTTCTTCTGCTGACATCGCATTAAACTTACGCTTTGCCTGATCTACAATATGGTCAGAATAATCATCTTCCGCTTTTTCCCTGCCTAATAGGTAAATATCAAAGATTGCAAGATCAATCCAATCAAAATACAATGCCTTTGATCCATCTTTCATTAATAGATCCAATTGAGTTCTTGTCCAATCTAAAACCGGCATGAAGTTATAACACACGGTATAGATGCCACAGTCTGCTAAGTTCTTTAAAGATTGCTTATATCGATCTAAATATTCATCAGCTTGAGAAGATTTTGTTTTTATAGCTTCGTGTACCGGAACAGATTCAACAACTGACCAAGTTAGCCCTGCCTCTTCAATTATTCTCTTACGTTCCTGAATATCTGCCAACGGCCATACTTCTCCATGAGGGATATGATGTAGTGCACTGACAATACCCGTAGCACCAGCTTGCTTGATGTCCTGTAAAGAAACAGGATCATCAGGACCATACCATCTCCAGGTTTGTTCTAGATTCTTTTTACTTTCCATATTAAACTCCACACCATGAGTTAAAGCCTCCGTCAACAAAAAGTATCTCTCCTGATACAAATGCAGAGGCATCACTTAATAAATAAACCAAGGTACCTTCCAACTCTGAAGGGTCTCCTAATCGTCTAAATGGGGTTCCATTGATAAATTTCTGTGCTCTATCAGTATACCCTCCTTCCGGAGTAGTTAATAGCGTACGGTTCTGTTCAGTTAAGAAAACTCCCGGCGCTATTGCGTTTACACGGATTAGATCTCCATAACGAAGTGCCAATTCGGTTGCCATCCATTTGGTAAATCCATCAATCGCATGCTTAGCAACTGTATATCCAAGGACACGGGTTAATGGACGAGATGCCGCCAATGAAGAAATATTGACAATAGAACCTTTGCCATTTTGAGCAATGATCTCTCCAAAAATCAACGTCGGAATAATCGTTCCGTAAAGGTTTAATTCTATAGCCTTAATGGTATCTTGAATCTTATTATCGAAAATAGACTGGTCATCAGCAATAGTCGCTCCGGGGATATTTCCACCCACAGCATTTATTAATCCGTCAATAGTACCATATTTATTTACAATCTGCTGCTTTGCATCTTTTACGGACTGTTCGTCCATTACATCGGCAACAATTCCTATAGCTTCAGCACCCAAATCTGCGGCTAGTTTAATTCGTTCATTTATTTTGTCCTGGTTCCTACCTATTATACAAATCTTTGCGCCAGCTTCTGCCAAGGCTTTAATAAACGATTTACCTAATACTCCGGTACCACCTGTTATGACGATGACCTTATCTCGAAGAGAAAACTTATCTAAAATACTCATAGTTAAAGGTTAGATTACTAATCAATATTAATCAATTTTATACTAAATTAACCTAGTAAAGCAAGTTTTTTACTTAAACGTTTTCGTAAAAAGGAATAAACAATAACAGGAAAACCATTATATTGGAACTAAATAGCCTTATGCCACAAATATTAACATTCGGAGAAATATTATTCCGCCTTCAAAGTTGCGGTCATGAAATTTTTGAGTCTACCTCCAATCGTTTGAAAATATATCCGGGCGGATCAGAAGCGAATGTCGCGGTATCTTTATCAAAAATGGGAAATCAGGTGCAATTTGTAAGTGCCTTTCCAGATAACGTTTTGGCTAAAGAACTCATTGAAACTCTAACCAAACATGAAGTAGATTGTTCGAAAATCATTTCCTCAGGAGACCGAATCGGCAGTTATTTATTGTTGTCAGCAAATGGCTTAACAAGCGGAGAGGTGGTTTACGATAGGAAATACTCTAGCTTTAGTATGCTCCATCTTAAAGACCTTAATTTTGATCTTCTTTTTGAAGGAGTAGAATGGTTTCATTGGTCTGCACTAACGCCTGCCCTTTCATACGATATGGCCTTACTGATGGAAGTAGTTCTTAAAGAAGCCCATGCAAGAGAAATTACGATTTCTGTAGATTTAAATTATAGAAGTAAACTTTGGCAATACGGTAAACGACCGTTGGAGATCATGCCAAGATTAGTTGCATATTGTGATGTCATTATGGGTAATATTTGGGCAGCCCACATGATGTTAGGTAGTCCTATTGAAGAAGAATTAAATAGAAATACACCAACAGAAAAATATCTTAAGCTTTCTAAAGCAACTGCAAGTTATATCTTTGAACGGTTTCCTCAAGCCAAACATGTAGCCAATACGTTCCGTTTTATGGACCATGCAAAACATAATCTATTTTATGGAACTTACCACTCTGAATCCGAAAACAGAATTTCTCCTATACTGGAAACAGAAGAAGTGATTGATCGGATCGGTAGCGGAGATGCGTTTATGGCTGGTTTAATCCATGCTTTACGACATGAAATGTCTGCACAGGAAATTATTAACTTTGCAACAGCTGCAGGCTACCAGAAATTATTTGTAGAAGGAGATTTTGGAAATGGAAAAGCAATCTAACGTGAAAGAACAAATTATCAATCAAATTATAAAGACTCCGGTAATTCCGGTATTCTACGATGCAGACCCTAACATCTGTCTGGAAGTTTTAAAAAGTTGTTATGCCGGCGGTATCCGTATCTTTGAATTTGTCAATAGAGGCCCTGCAGCGGAACAAAATTTTAAGGAACTTCGTGTTTATAAAGATCAGTTTCTTCCTGACCTTAAACTGGGAATAGGAACTATACTGAATGTAGATGATGCCAAACGATTTATTGATTTGGGAGCTGATTTTATCGTTAGTCCGATCTTTTCAGAATCTATTGCCGCTATCACTAGCGAGCATAACGTACTATGGATTCCAGGATGCATGACACCTACCGAGATCGCCAGTGCCCAATCCTCAGGATGTTCTTTCATAAAACTATTTCCCGGAGATTCTTTAGGGCCAGGATTCTTAAAAAGTATAAAACCAATCTTTCCGGATTTAAAATTCATGCCTACCGGAGGAGTTGATTGTACCGAAGAAAGCATTAGCAAATGGTTTGACGCAGGTGTAAGTGCTGTCGGCTTAGGATCTAAGCTCTTTAAAAAAGAAAGCGGTTTATATCAGTATAAGGATATCAGCAATAACTGTACTCAGTTATTACAATGGGCTAAGAACGATGGAAATTAGTTTATAGACTTACTTCAATAAGGTGTTTATTTTCCAGAATAGCTCTTTCAAACCTTCTTATATTACGTTTATCTATTAAAACTTCCAATTCCAGTGTCAGAACTTCAGCGGAAAGTATCTGCTTTTTTATTTTAACCTGCTTGGCCATTGGCTTAAGCTGAACTAATAATTCATCCTTAACTTCAAGGTTATTTCTGCTCATACTGACTATCACAACCTTGATTACATTATGGATAACATATTTATTCAGCATGGGACCGGAAACGATAATAATAAAACAGGCAAAAAGAAATATTGCTGCAATAACATATACACCAAATCCTATTGCCATACCCACTGCGGCTGACATCCAGATAATACTAGCTGTCGTTAGCCCATTGACATTAACACCATCTTTGAAGATCACACCGGCACCTAGGAAACCTATACCTGAGACCACATAGGAAGCAATCCGTGTGGCATCTTCTGATGTCCCGGCTCCTATCTTATAGGATAATAAAGAGAATAAAGTACTCCCCAAACAGATAATCGAAATGGTTTTAAACCCGGCTGATTTATCTTTCCACTCCCGTTCAAATCCGAGCACGAATCCGGCACATAAGGATAGTATTGCCTTTAACAAGTCATTCCAATCCCAAACGAGTTGGTTTATAAAGAAATCAATTGACATAATATGAGGAAACAAATATAAAAGTAAAATGTTGTAAACATTATCGAAATACAGTATAATCAAATGTACTATTTATCAATAAAGCACAGAAGTAATATAAAAAAGCTCGGCCATAAAACCGAGCTTTTGTTTTGATATTGAAAGAGAATTAAAATTCTCTGTAATAATCGATATTAATCTTCTTCTTTAGAAGCTAACAACTGATCGTATTCTTCACGAGAACCTACGATAATGTTACTGTACTGACGTAAACCTGTACCTGAAGGAATTAAGTGACCAACAATTACGTTTTCTTTTAATCCTAATAAGTTATCACGTTTACCTGCGATAGCAGCTTCATTTAATACTTTCGTAGTTTCCTGGAAGGATGCAGCTGAGATAAATGATTTCGTTCCTAGGGAAGCTCTAGTAATACCTTGTAACAATGGACTAGAAGTAGCAGGAATTGCATCACGCACCTCTACTAATTTCAAGTCTTGACGTTTCAGGCTAGAGTTTTCTTCACGTAACTTACGAAGAGTTACGATCTGTCCCGGACGTAAAGTTTTTGAATCACCGGCTTCAACGATCACTTTTTTGTCGTATAGTGAATCATTTTCTTCCATGAAATCCCATTTATTTACGGCCTCTTTTTCTAAGAAACGAGTATCTCCCGGATCTTCGATATTCACTTTCTGCATCATTTGGTGAACGATGGTTTCAAAATGTTTATCGTTGATTTTCACACCTTGTAGACGGTAAACCTCTTGGATACCATTTACAATGTATTCCTGTACCGCTGAAGGTCCTTTGATAGATAAGATATCTCCAGGAGAAATCTGACCATCTGATAAAGGCATACCAGCTTTGATGAAGTCGTTATCCTGTACTAAGATGTGCTTCGAAAGTGGAACCAAGTATTTTTTAACTTGACCGTCACGAGATTCGATAGAAATCTCACGGTTACCACGTTTAACACCTCCTAATGATACAACACCATCAATTTCAGTTACAACAGCCGGGTTTGAAGGATTACGAGCCTCGAATAACTCAGTTACACGAGGAAGACCACCTGTAATATCTCGGGTCTTACCTGTAGAACGAGGAATCTTAACTAAGATAGCTCCTTCTTTAACCTTCTGTCCATCTGATACCGAAACGTGGGCACCAACAGGGATATTATATGAACGAATGATTTCGCCTTTATTATCAGTTACTTTAATAGTAGGGTTCTTCGTTTTATCACGAGTCTCGATGATCACCTTCTCTTTGTGTCCGGTTTGTTCATCAGATTCTTCACGGAAAGTAACACCTTCGATAATCGCATCAAATTCTACTTTACCTGCAAACTCAGAGATAATTACAGCGTTATATGGATCCCAATCAACTAACTTAGTACCCTTCTCAACTTTATCACCTTCTTTCACAAATAAGTTGGAACCGTAAGGAATGATTTGTTGGTAAAGAACTTTCTTATCTTCATTCACCACTTTAATCTCTCCTGAACGACCCAAAACGATTTGATAAGGACCGAATTCACCTTCTTTTTCTACAGTACGAACGTTTTCAAACTCGATTTTACCTTCGTATTTAGAGATAATTGAAGATTCAGCAGCAATGTTTGATGCAGTACCACCGACGTGGAAAGTACGAAGTGTTAACTGTGTACCTGGCTCACCAATAGACTGTGCAGCAATTACTCCTACTGCCTCTCCTAATTGAACACGCTTACCTGATGCTAAGTTACGTCCGTAACAACAAGCACAAACTCCACGCTTAGATTCACACGTTAATACCGAACGAATCTCAACACCTTCAATACCCGCTTCTTCAATTGCTCCCGCAACCTCTTCTGTAATATCATCATTGGCAGCAACGATTAACTCATTGGTTTCAGGATGATACACATCATTCAAAGGAGTACGACCTAAAATACGATCATATAATGGTTCAACGATATCATCGTTGTCCTTAAGTGCTGTAGTGTAGATACCACGTAAACCGTTACAATCTTGTTCTACAACAATCATATCTTGAGCTACGTCATGTAAACGACGTGTCAAATAACCCGCATCCGCCGTTTTCAATGCTGTATCGGCAAGACCTTTACGCGCACCGTGAGTAGAGATAAAGTACTCTAATACAGACAAACCTTCTTTGAAGTTTGATAAAATCGGGTTCTCGATAATCTCACCACCTGAATTACCAGATTTCTGAGGTTTTGCCATCAAACCACGCATACCACATAACTGACGGATCTGCTCTTTAGAACCACGGGCTCCTGAATCCAACATCATATATACGGAGTTGAAACCTTGATTGTCGTTCGAAAGGATATCCATAACGTGAGCTGTCAACTTATTGTTGATACGTGTCCAGATATCGATGATTTGGTTATAACGTTCGTTGTTCGTAATGAAACCCATGTTATAGTTATTCATTACATCTTCAACTTCGTTGGTAGCTTGGTTGATCAGATCAGCTTTCGCAGCAGGAATATTCAAATCCTGAAGGTTGAACGAAAGTCCTCCTTTAAATGCTGTCTGGAAACCTAATTCTTTCATGTCATCTAAGAATTTCGCAGCACGAGCCATACCCGTATTCTTAACGATTTCCCCGATAACATTACGAAGTGATTTCTTTGTTAACAACTCATTGATATAACCAACCTCTTCAGGAACGATTTGGTTGAAGATCACACGACCTACTGTTGTATCAATAATTTGAGTCTTGAATTCACCTTCTTTTGTTTTAACCTGTGTCTTAACTTTTATGAATGTGTGAAGATCAACTTTTCCTTCGTTTAAAGCGATAATTACCTCTTCAGCTGAATAGAAAGTACTTCCTTCACCTTTCATAATGCGTGCTTCATCTGTTTTACGGCCTTTTGTAATATAATAAAGACCCAATACCATATCTTGTGATGGTACTGTAACCGGTGAACCGTTAGCAGGGTTAAGAATGTTATGTGCTGCCAACATCAAGATTTGGGCTTCCAAAATTGCAGCATTACCTAATGGTAAGTGAACCGCCATCTGGTCACCGTCAAAATCGGCGTTGAACGCTGTACACACTAATGGGTGTAATTGAATAGCTTTACCTTCAACTAAGGTTGGTTGGAAAGCCTGAATACCCAAACGGTGAAGCGTAGGAGCACGGTTTAATAATACAGGGTGTCCTTTCAATACATTTTCAAGGATATCCCATACAACCGGATCTTTACGATCAACGATTTTCTTAGCTGATTTTACTGTTTTTACAATACCTCTTTCAATCATCTTACGGATGATGAATGGTTTGTAAAGCTCAGCAGCCATATCTTTAGGTAGACCACACTCGTGTAATTTCAAGTGAGGACCTACAACAATTACTGAACGAGCAGAATAGTCAACACGTTTACCTAATAAGTTCTGACGGAAACGACCTTGCTTACCTTTAAGGATATCCGATAAAGATTTTAAAGCACGATTACCTTCAGTCTTAACAGCATTTACCTTACGTGAATTATCAAATAATGAATCCACAGCTTCTTGAAGCATACGTTTTTCATTACGTAAGATAACCTCAGGAGCTTTGATCTCGATCAAACGCTTCAAACGGTTGTTACGGATAATTACACGACGGTATAAGTCATTTAAGTCAGATGTCGCAAAACGACCTCCATCTAATGGTACTAATGGACGTAATTCCGGTGGAATAATAGGTACAATCTTAACAATCATCCATTCAGGACGATTCTCGATATGGCCATTCGCAGTACGAAAAGCTTCTACAACATGAAGACGTTTTAAAGCCTCATTTTTACGTTGTTGTGAAGTCTCATTTGCCGCTTGATGACGAAGATCATAAGACTGTTGATCTAAATCCAAACGTTTCAATAAATCTTCCAAAGCCTCTGCACCCATCTTAGCGATGAATTTCTGAGGATCTGTATCATCTAAATATTGGTTTTCTTTAGGAAGGGTATCCAAAATATCAAGATACTCTTCTTCTGTTAAGAAATCCATATATGAAATACCATCTTCTTCTTTGATACCTGGTTGAATTACCACATATCGCTCGTAGTAGATGATCATATCCAACTTCTTAGTTGGAAGTCCTAATAAGTAACCAATTTTGTTTGGAAGAGAACGGAAGTACCAGATATGAGCAACAGGAACAACTAAGTTAATGTGCCCCATACGCTCACGACGTACTTTCTTCTCCGTAACTTCAACACCACAACGGTCACAAACGATACCTTTATAACGAATGCGTTTGTACTTACCACAGTGACACTCATAATCTTTTACCGGACCGAAAATACGCTCACAGAATAGACCATCACGTTCTGGTTTATAAGTACGATAGTTGATAGTTTCTGGTTTAGTAACTTCACCACTTGAACGCTCCAAAATAGTCTCTGGAGAAGCTAAGCTAATCGTAATCGATGTAAAGTTACTTTTGATTTTGTTATCTTTTTTGTAAGACATACTTAGTAAAAAGTTAAAGCTGTATATGAAAGCTTAAGAAGGTTATGCACCCTCTTAAGCTCAATTTTGCTTGATTAATCTAATGTGATATCTAAACCTAATCCACGAAGCTCGTGTACCAATACATTGAATGATTCTGGTACCGATGGAGTTGGAAGGTTGTTACCTTTAACGATAGCCTCATAGGTTTTCGCACGACCAACAACATCATCAGATTTCACGGTTAAGATCTCTTGTAGGATGTTAGATGCACCGAATGCCTCTAATGCCCAAACCTCCATCTCACCAAAACGCTGACCACCGAACTGTGCCTTACCACCTAATGGTTGTTGAGTAATCAACGAGTAAGGTCCGATAGAACGTGCGTGCATTTTATCATCAACCATGTGTCCTAATTTCAACATGTAGATGACACCTACTGTTGTAGGTTGGTCAAAACGGTCTCCTGTTAATCCATTGTATAAGTAGGTACGTCCTGATTTTGGTAATGCTGCTTTCTCTACCCACTCTTCAACCTGATCCATTTCTGCACCATCGAAGATCGGAGTAGCAAATTTAACACCTAATTTCTGACCAGCCCATCCTAATACTGTTTCGTAAATCTGTCCAAGGTTCATACGAGATGGTACCCCTAATGGATTCAATACGATATCTACTGGTGTTCCGTCTTCTAAGAATGGCATATCCTCATCACGTACAATACGCGCAACAATACCTTTGTTACCGTGACGTCCCGCCATCTTATCTCCTACTTTCAACTTACGTTTCTTAGCAACATAAACTTTTGCCATCTGAACAATACCCGATGGAAGTTCATCACCTACTGAGATAGCAAATTTCTCACGTTTGAATGCACCTAACTCCTCATTAACCTTAATGCCGTAGTTATGAAGTGCAATCTTGATCATGTCATTCTTATCTTCATCAGTAGTCCATCCTGTAGGATTAACGTTATTATAGTCTAGATCAGTAAGAATTTTCTGAGTAAACTTCGCTCCTTTAGCGACTAAAAGTTCTTTGTATGCGTTATAAATCCCTTGTGAGGTTTTACCATTTACAATAGTGAACAATTTATCAACTAAACGATCTTTTAATACTTTGATATTTCTATCATGAGCAACTTCTAGTTTCTCTAAAGCCTTACGTTCAACTTCTTTAGACATTTTCTTAGCACGCGAGAATAACTTCGTGTCAATAACAACACCTTTAATAGAAGGTGGAGTTTTCAATGAAGCATCCTTAACATCACCTGCTTTATCACCAAAGATTGCACGTAATAACTTTTCTTCCGGTGAAGGATCAGACTCTCCTTTTGGTGTAATTTTACCAATTAAGATATCTCCTTCGCCAACCTCAGCACCCACACGGATAATACCGTTCTCATCAAGATCTTTGGTCGCTTCTTCTGATACGTTAGGAATATCCGCAGTTAATTCCTCTTCACCACGTTTCGTGTCACGAACCTCTAGTTCGAACTCCTCAATGTGTAATGAAGTAAATAAATCCTGCGATACAACACGCTCTGAAATTACAATCGCATCCTCAAAGTTATATCCTTGCCAAGGCATGAACGCAACCTTCAGGTTTCTTCCCAATGCTAATTCACCATCCTCAGTTGCATAACCCTCACATAATACCTGTCCTTTTTCAACACGTTGTCCTTTTTTGACAATAGGTTTCAAATTGATACATGTATTTTGGTTGGTTTTCTTGAATTTCGTTAACCTATAAGTTTTAACATCATCATCGAATGATACTAAACGATCATTATCGTTTCTGTCATAACGGATATGAATTTCCTGAGCATCTACATATTCAACTACACCACTTCCTTCAGCATTAATTAAAGTACGTGAATCTCTGGCTACACGAGCTTCTAATCCTGTACCTACAACTGGTGCTTGAGGACGTAATAAAGGAACAGCCTGGCGTTGCATGTTGGAACCCATCAATGCACGGTTAGCATCATCATGCTCCAAGAATGGAATCAATGATGCCGCGATTGAAGTAATCTGGTTCGGAGAAACGTCCATATAATCTAATTTCTCAGGCTCGATAATCGGGAAGTCACCCTCGTATCTTGCTTTCACCTTAGGATCTAAGAAATTACCTTTATCATCATATAATGCGTTCGCTTGTGCGATAGTTTTATCATCCTCGTCTTCAGCTGATAAATAAACAACAGGCTCATTTACGACAACTTTACCGTCTCTAACGATACGATAAGGAGTCTCAATAAATCCTAAATTGTTGATTTTCGCATGAACAGATAATGATGAAATCAAACCAATATTCGGACCCTCCGGAGTTTCAATAGTACACAAACGACCGTAGTGCGTATAGTGAACGTCACGTACTTCGAAACCGGCACGCTCTCTTGAAAGACCACCAGGACCTAAAGCAGATAGACGACGTTTGTGTGTAATCTCTGCCAATGGATTGGTTTGATCCATAAACTGTGATAACTGATTCGTTCCGAAGAATGAATTAATTACAGATGATAATGTACGAGCATTAATCAAATCTGTAGGTGTAAACACCTCGTTATCACGAATATTCATACGCTCACGGATAGTACGAGCCATACGGGCAAGACCTACACCGAACTGAGCATATAATTGCTCACCCACCGTACGAACACGACGGTTAGATAAGTGGTCAATATCATCTACCTCAGCTTTAGAGTTGATCAAGTTGATCAAATACTTAACGATAGCAATGATATCTTCACGAGTTAATACTTTCGTATCTGAAGGAGTATCAAGTTTCAATTTACGGTTGATACGGTATCTACCCACATCCCCTAAATCGTAACGTTTATCCGAGAAGAACAAACGGTCAATGATACCACGTGCAGTTTCCTCATCAGGTGGTTCTGCATTACGTAATTGACGATAGATATGCTCTACCGCTTCCTTCTCTGAATTCGAAGTATCTTTCTGTAAAGTATTATATATAATAGAATAGTCCGCATTGTTTGCTTCATCTTCCTTCGTCAGGATAATGGATTTTACTCCAGCTTCGATGATTAAATCAATATGGTCTTCTTCTAAGATTGTTTCACGTTCAAGAATAATTTCGTTACGGTCAATAGATACAACTTCTCCTGTATCTTCATCTACGAAATCTTCAGTCCATTTGTTTAATACCCTAGCCGCTAAACGACGACCAACGTATTTCTTCAAACCTGATTTACTAACTTTTACTTCATCTGCAAGGTCGAAAAGTTCTAAGATATCCTTATCCGAATCGAAACCGATTGCACGTAACAAGGTAGTAACAGGGAATTTTTTCTTACGATCGATGTAAGCATACATCACGTTGTTTACGTCTGTTGCAAATTCGATCCAAGAACCTTTAAAAGGAATAACCCTAGCAGAATAAAGTTTAGTACCATTTGTATGTCTACTTTGACCGAAGAACACACCAGGAGAACGGTGTAATTGAGAAACGATGACACGTTCTGCTCCATTGATAACGAAAGTACCTTTTGGAGTCATGTACGGAATAGTTCCTAAATATACATCTTGTACAATGGTTTCAAAATCTTCATGTTCTTCATCATTACAAGATAACTTCAATTTAGCCTTTAAAGGTACGCTATAAGTCAATCCACGTTCAATACACTCTTGAATATCATAACGCGGTGGATCAATGAAATAATCCAAAAACTCTAGCACAAAGATGTTTCTTGAATCAGAAATAGGGAAGTTTTCTGCGAAAACCTTGTAAAGCCCTTCCTGATGGCGGTTGTCAGAAGTAGTTTCTAATTGAAAAAACTCCATGAAAGACTCCAATTGTACGTCCAAGAAATCAGGATAATCGATCACCTTCTTACTTGTCGCAAAATTTACTCTTTCTTTTTGAATATTATTGTTTGCCAAGGGAATAAGAATTTAGTTTAAAAAAACTGAGCTAACATCTGCTGATTTATCTTCCGATCAAGCATCAGCAGGAGCTTGATCTATATAGTAATATTATAAACAGGAATAGACTCTGATAGATTTGGACTATCAGAGTCTAAGTTTTTGGTGCCTTATGTGAGATTATTTAATCTCAACAACAGCTCCAGCTTCTTCTAGTTGTTTTTTCAAAGCTTCAGCTTCGTCTTTAGACACACCAGTTTTTACTTCTTTAGGAGCGCCATCAACTAAATCTTTAGCTTCTTTCAAACCTAAACCAGCTAAATCTTTAACCAATTTAACTACAGCTAATTTCTGACCACCAGCTTCTTTCAAGATTACATCGAAAGATGTTTTCTCTTCAGCAGCAGCAGCACCATCACCTGCGCCTGGACCAGCAGCTACAGCAACAGCAGCAGCAGCAGGCTCGATACCATATTCGTCTTTTAAGATATCAGCTAATTCTTTAACTTCTTTTACTGTTAAGTTAACTAACTGTTCAGCAAGTTGTTTTAAATCTGCCATTTTATTTTGAATTTTTGAATGTTCTTTTAAAAAAATTGTTAATTAAAATTTAACGAACGTTTGTTAATATGAGGGTTCGTTAGCCTCTTTCTTCTAAAGCTTTTACTAAGCCTGAAATTGTATTTCCGCCTGATTGAAGTGCAGAAATAACATTCTTCGCAGGAGATTGAAGTAAAGCAATAACGTCCGCAATAAGTTCTTCCTTAGATTTAAGGCTCACTAATGTGTCAAGTTGGTTGTCACCTACAAAAGCAGTTTCTTGAATATACGCTGCTTTTAATACTGGTTTTTCACCTTCTTTACGTAATTGTTTGATCAATTTCGCCGGAGCATTACCTGTTTCTGAAAACAATAATGTAGACGCTCCTTTTAATACGCCAAAGATCTCTTCTGAATCCACGCCAGCCTCTAACAATGCTTTCTTAATTAAAGTATTTTTTACAACTTTAATCTCGATGTTCTGCTCGAAACATTTACGACGAATGTTATTCACCTTCTCAACAGATAAATCAGCAGTGTCAGTAATATAGAAATTACCGTAAGATTTAATCTGTTCTGCTAAAGCTTCAACAATTTCATGTTTAAGTTCTTTTCTCATGATTAAATTCCTGCTACTGATTTAGTCTCCACATGAATACTAGGACTCATGGTTGAAGAAATGTGAATACTTTTGAAGTACGTTCCTTTTGCTGCAGATGGTTTCAAACGTGAAATTGTTTGTAACACTTCTAATGCGTTGTCATAGATTTTGTCTGCGTCGAAAGACACTTTACCAACTGAAGTATGGATGATACCTGTTTTGTCAACTTTGAAGTCGATTTTACCAGCTTTAACCTCAGTTACAGCTTTTCCTACTTCCGTAGTTACTGTACCTGTTTTAGGGTTAGGCATTAAGTTTCTTGGACCTAAAATACGACCCAATTTACCTACTTTTGCCATAACACTAGGCATTGTGATGATAATGTCAACATCAGTCCAACCACCTTCGATTTTGCTGATATATTCATCAAGACCTACGTAGTCTGCGCCTGCCGCTTTAGCTTCTTCTTCCTTATCTGGAGTACACAAAACTAAAACCCGAACTGTTTTACCAGTTCCGTGAGGCAAGGTTGCAATACCACGAACCATTTGATTTGCTTTACGAGGATCTACGCCCAAACGAACGTCGATATCCACTGAAGCATCAAATTTGGTGTTGGTGATATCTTTAATCAAAGCCGAAGCCTCTTTTAAAGAATATGCTTTACCAGCTTCAATTTTGGATAGTGCCGCTTTTTGATTTTTTGTTAATCTAGCCACTTTCTTAAACTGATTTCGTTAATTAATTTTTCCAAGGAGCATCACCAGATACAGTGATACCCATACTACGCGCTGTACCAGCAACCATTCTCATAGCTGATTCTACAGTAAATGCATTCAAATCTGGCATCTTATCTTCCGCAATAGTCTTTACTTGATCCCAAGTAATTGAAGCTACCTTCTTACGGTTTGGCTCTCCCGATCCGCTCTTAAGCTTAGCCGCATCTTTTAACTGAACAGCTACCGGTGGAGTTTTAATGATAAAATCAAAAGATTTGTCGGCATATACAGTGATCACAACAGGTAATACTTGTCCTGGTTTGTCTTGCGTACGAGCGTTAAATTGCTTACAGAAATCCATAATGTTAACACCTTTAGCACCTAATGCAGGTCCTACTGGTGGCGATGGATTTGCAGCTCCGCCCTTCACTTGTAATTTTACTAACGCACTGACTTCTTTTGCCATTTTTTCTGTGATTTAATTTGTTAAATGTTTGTTAGTAAGTTGGAAGCAATAACGTAACATTTAATTTTCGCTCGCTACAAAACATAGTTTTGCAACTAAACGAGGTGCAAAGATAAACATAAATATCATAAAACAAAAATGTTTTTTACCTTTTTATATAGGGTAAGCATATAGATCCCCAAATCAACTCTTTCTCTATTTTTCAGAGTATATCCAAATCAATCAATTTTATTTCCCAAGCAACAGACGAACCTGCCCTCCCCAAGCTCCGATAACCATATCATCAATCTTATCACCATTCACATCCCCAATAGCGATACCCCAGGAACGGTCAACAGTAACTGCCGGAATAACTTCCTCTGTCGATAAAATAAATTTCCCAGTACCATCATTCCTTAAAGCCTGAACTTGCATTGCTTCAAATGGGGGAATCTTCAATGCACTTAAAATAAGATCTAAATCCCCGTCTCTGTCAAAATCAATCACATTTGCTGCATAAGTGGAAAACTCATAGGCCGGAATACGCGCTTCTGTCTCATCTACAAATGTCCCATCTCCCTGATTCATAAACAGTCTGCCTCGCGGATCCCTTTCATACTTCCCCCCATTACTCGTCAGGTTAGCGAAAAAAATATCGTCATGTCCGTCATTATTTGCATCAAAAACAACTACCTCGCGGGTATGTAATGCAACAGTTTCTAGCAGAGCCCCTTCTACTTCTGAAAACTTCCCTTCTCCATCATTAAAATACAGCCTGCTTGGCGGACCCTCATTTCCTAAAACCATATCCAAATCACCGTCTCCATCTGCATCAAATAATTTTACAGACTGTGTCTGATCCTTATGATCCGGCAAGCTTCCTGCCGGAGCCTCAATAAAATAGCCGGGATTTTCAGGATTATTTAACCAAATAAAATTTGTAGGATCTGCTCCGGTATTTCCAATAACAAGATCGGGCATACCATCACCATTCACATCACCTATATCCAAACCGTTTCCTTCACTTTTTGCTAACAAACGATCAGACACATTTTGAAATGTACCATCACCATTGCCAAGATAATACTCGTGGTTCTGATCATCCTCAGCAATAAAAACAACATCCACAAAACCATCATTATCCATATCAGCAACCCTTACATGTTCTGTGTCGTGGTTGGATTCAGCAAATACCCCTTTAACCCAACTAAAATTCCCATTCCCATCATTCACGTATAACCTATTAGGTTGATTTTCCAGAGCCAATATCATATCCAGCGCATTATCGCCATTCACATCTACCAATACAACATCTAATGCATGGGTTTTGGGGTCAAGCGGAATACTTTCTTCTGTAATGTCTGAGAAATAAGCCGATTCCTTAGGATTGTCTTGAGCAATTGCAGCGTTACTAAAGCCTGTTATTAAACATAATACAAGGAAGCCAATTTTTTTTGGTTGATGAATAAACGATCTCATAAATTATTTTTTATTTGGTTAACAGATTAAGCAGCTTACACTGTTTAATCCCAACAAGTTCGAAAAGAAAATGTTTCACATTTCTATTTCAGTCCCTCATAGAGAGCCTTACTCAATACCATTTCATCATTATCACCGAGGAATTCCCAGTACATGGCCCCTAAAATACCTTGGGATTTAATATAAGCCGCCTTTTCTTTTATAGATTTTTCATTTTCAAAAGTTAACACCAAAATACCGTTTTCATCGACTAAGTAGGGAACCTTTGCGATATCATCCCATCTTTCCTCAAATTGGGTCAACTTGGGCACATCTCTGAACATCACAAAATCTTTTACCTTCTTTTTATCACCCCTACCGTAAAACGGAATTCCCATAACCAGCTTATTCTTGGGTACTCCGGCGTCCAAGTGCGCTTTTAGAGCTTCTACAAAAGTAATCCTTCCTGCCAATTCAGACCGATAAAGACTCGCATGATGCAGAGGCGGTTTTGAAACATCATACATCATCACATTTACAAAATCAATATCCTTATCAATCGCCCTAAAATCTATATATTTACCATCCGCAATGGTAGCTAATGTCAACAATTTCTTTGAACCAATAGCCTTTCTAATGTCACTCATCAATAAGGTAAAGTTATCTGTATCATCAGGAGATGAGGATATACCGGCTTCATTGCTTGTTGGATACTCCCAATCGATATCAATTCCATCCAAGTCAAATTCCTTAACCAGGCGCTGGCAGTCCTTTGCAAAACTTGTTCTGTTTTTTTCATCCGCAGCCATCTCACTAAAACGGCCTGAGGTCCAACCTCCGATAGAAAGCAAAATTTTTAAATCCTTGTGATGCTCTCTTAATTTCACAATCTCCTTCAGGCGGCTTGGATTATCTACCCGAACGCCATCGAACGTGTCATTAACATGCCCGAACGCATAATTGATATGGCTGATCAAGTTTGGGTCAGGAACAGGCTCGGTCCATGAAGTAACATAAGCAATAATATGTGGTTTTTGCTGAGCCTTAACATCTGTTAGACCACACATGAAGACTATAAATAGTCCAAACAATAACAAGGAATTAACGCTGATTCTTTTCATAAGTTTATGTTAAAATTATAACTTTAGTTTTATACCAATCCGGTTGAGCAACAAGCCAAACCACAACATCGCATAAGCCCATAGCATGGATCCTATTATTGCCAGCCACACATGATCAACTTGCTTATAGAAAAACAAAGGAATACCAAAACCCCATACGATAAAATAAATAAGATCGGGGGCCAGATAAGTAGTTAGTGAGTTTTGACCTGCTGATTCAAATAATGAAATTAAACGAGTATTTCCTTTCACATCGATCCAATAGTAAATCAATACAAACAATAAAATACTGATGCCGTTACAAAGCATTCCCCAGGATGGAGTGGCTAAAATCTTTGAAATAATAAACCATTGATGAAAGAAAACACCCAATATTAAACAGACGATTCCATACAACATTAGATACTTTAACAATACCTTCCAATCTTTAGCATATCGCTTAACCATAATAGCAGCCGTCAATCCAGAAACCACGATCATCGGGACATTTCCTTGCAAAAGCACATCAAAATATTCTTGTAATGGGAGAATGTTGGGAATCCACTCATTTAAGGATGCCACATTTAAAAACAAGAAAAAAAGGATCGCCAAAACACTAGCCCATAGCCTGTCTTTTACAATTAAATAAACAGTACCGGCTATCAAATATCCCCAACCGATCAGTCCCAAAATTCCCCACCAGCTTTTTTCAAACCAATTAACGGATTCTGCAGTGCCTGCTCTAAAAATGGCAACAAGAAAAATTAAACCTATTATGCCAATAAACCGAAATACTTTAAACAGCGTCTTCTTGTCTGAATTTTTTGGATAATTATTCCAAATGAGAAAAATACAAACGTATACTAATCCTATCCAAAGGAGTTTAGGAATTCCACTCAATTCGGGATTTATACGACCGGAATTAACCACCAATAACCCGATAATAATTAAGCTGATGGATCTAGATAGAATATGAAAAAACACCTGTCCGTCACTGTCTCCCTTTTTCTTCCTGGCTGCAACAGCATATGGTATTGCCATCCCTACCATAAATAAAAATCCGGGAAAAACCCAGTCCGACAGTCCCATTCCATCCTCATGTGCTTCCGTATGCAACAGCCATTTAGGAACAGCCGCAGTATAAAGATCATTAACAAATAACATTAAGAACAAGGTAAGACCTCGCATAATATCAATTGCTCGGATACGAATACGTAAGGGAGTGGATGTAGGATTTCTTTGGGAATTCAAACTCAGCAATTTAGGTTAATCAATCCCTAAATATACATCATATATTAATAAACAAAAAAAATCTCAGCTGGAATAGCTACTCAAAAAGCCTAAAAAGAGAAAGCCTCATCCAATCAGGATAAGGCTTTCTTATATCTTATTTCAAGTGTCGCATTCAGTCATTCTAATTACTAAATACTAACTACACTTTTACTCTTTCTCTACTTGCATGTAGTTTAGTTCAAGAGGAGTTTTACGACCGAATACTTTAACCATAACGGTAAGTTTCTTTTTATCTTCATGCACCTCTTCGATTTCACCTGTGAAACCATTGAAAGGACCATCACTAACTTTTACAGTTTCGCCAACGTAATAAGGAACATTGATAGATTCGCCTTGTTCAGCCATTTCATCCACCTTACCAAGGATACGGTTTACTTCTGCCGGACGAAGTGGGATTGCATTGCCTGCCTTATCACCTAAAAATCCGATAACACTATTTACGTTTTTAATTGCGTGTTCAATCTCACCATCTAATGCAGCTTCGATCAAAACGTATCCAGGATAGTAATTACGTTCTTTTGCAACTTTTTTACCATCACGCATTTGGTAATACTTCTCCATGGGAATTAACACCTGAGTTACCAAATGTTGAATGCCTAAGCGATTGATTTCAGATTCAAGATATTGTTTTACCTTCTTCTCTTTCCCGCTCACTGCACGTACAACGTACCACTTTAAACTTTGATCTGCCATAATACCTTTGGATTAGAAAATTAAGAAGCAGTATTATACAACAACTCCATTACATTGCTTGATGCTTTGTCCATGACAAAAATAATTAAAGCAATGATGACAGATGCTATCAGCACAATCACCGCATGCGACTGAAGTTGAGCCCATGTAGGCCAAGTAACTTTCTCGGTAATCTCAGTATAAGAGTCCTTAATAAAATCAAGTACTTTTGCCATTTTAAGTTTCTTTTTTATTTGCACGGGTACTAGGATTCGAACCCAGATCGAAGGTTTTGGAGACCTCTATTCTACCATTGAACTATACCCGTGTAGATTTTTATTTGATGCTGCAAATATAGCTTTTAGACTGCATTGCAACAAGTTTTATTTCATTTTATTTACGGCTTTCTACCATATATTTTATGATAAAAATCCTTTCATGATCCTGTTGAAATCAACATTTCGCATGAAAATTTTTAAAGGCCTTAGAAAACAGACACTTTTGAAAAAATAAGCTAATCAGCCTGAGCTAATTAGCTTATTTTCTATTGTGATAATCTTTACAGATTATTTAACGATTTCAGTTACCTGACCAGCACCTACTGTACGACCACCCTCACGGATAGCGAAACGTAGACCTTTTTCCATTGCAATAGCGTTGATCAATTTAACGTTGATCGTAACGTTATCACCTGGCATAACCATTTCAGTACCTTCTTCTAGAGTGATTTCTCCAGTAACGTCAGTTGTACGGAAATAGAATTGAGGACGGTATTTATTGAAGAAAGGAGTGTGACGACCACCTTCTGCTTTCGACAATACATAAACCTCTGCTTTGAAGTCTGTGTGAGGAGTTACTGAACCTGGTTTACAGATTACCATACCACGACGGATATCAGTTTTCTCAATACCACGTAACAATAAACCTACGTTATCACCTGCTTCACCGTAATCTAAAATTTTACGGAACATCTCAACACCTGTTACTGTAGATTTCAAGTTCTCAGCACCCATACCTAAGATCTCAACTGGATCTCCAGAGTTGATTACACCTCTTTCGATACGACCTGTAGCTACTGTACCACGACCTGTGATTGAGAACACATCCTCGATAGGCATCAAGAAAGGAAGTTCTGTCAAACGTGGAGGAATTGGAATGAAGTTATCTACAGCTTCCATTAGTTCCATGATTGAATCAACCCACTGAGGCTCTCCGTTCAAAGCACCTAATGCAGATCCTTTAATTACTGGAACATCATCTCCAGGGAATTCGTAGAATGATAATAATTCACGAACTTCCATTTCAACTAAGTCTAATAATTCAGAGTCATCAACTAAGTCAACTTTATTCAAGAAAACTACTAACGCAGGAACACCTACCTGACGAGCTAATAGAATGTGCTCGCGAGTTTGAGGCATAGGACCATCTGTAGCAGCAACTACGATGATAGCTCCATCCATCTGTGCAGCTCCAGTTACCATGTTCTTAACGTAATCGGCGTGACCTGGACAGTCAACGTGTGCATAGTGACGGTTAGCTGTTTGGTATTCTACGTGTGAAGTGTTGATTGTGATACCACGCTCTTTCTCTTCAGGAGCAGAGTCAATCGAATCAAATGAACGAGCCTCTGAAAAACCTTTATCAGCTAATACTTTTGTAATAGCAGCTGTTGTAGTTGTTTTACCGTGGTCAACGTGACCGATAGTACCAATGTTTAAGTGTGGTTTACTACGGTCAAATTTCTCTTTTGCCATGTTTATGCGAATTAGTAATTATAAAATATTTCTTTTAATTAATCTTACAAAGTTACAAAACTTATGTATTCGAGCCAAAGATGGGATTTGAACCCACGACCTCTTCCTTACCAAGGAAGTGCTCTACCCCTGAGCTACTTCGGCTTACAAAAAGCTTATTTACAGATATAAGCCTCTACCCTTTTTAAAAATTGAATTCCTTAAAGATGAAAGAGACTTAGATTTGTTTTATAAATTGAGCGGAAGACGAGGTTCGAACTCGCGACCTATAGCTTGGAAGGCTATCGCTCTACCAACTGAGCTACTTCCGCTTTTTGTTTAACATCCTGGATTACCCAACATGGATAGAATGCAAACTGTTTTGGTGGAGGGAGAAGGATTCGAACCTTCGAAGCCGAAGCAACGGATTTACAGTCCGTCCCATTTGACCGCTCTGGAACCCCTCCAGACCTGCAACTTACGTCGCTTTTTTTGAGCCTCCTATCGGAATCGAACCAATGACCTACTGATTACAAGTCAGTTGCTCTACCAGCTGAGCTAAGGAGGCGTATTTAAATTTAATAAAACTTTCTTTTTAAAGAACGACTATCTTTGGATAGCGAGTGCAAAAATCTAATATTTATTCGATATTCGCAAGTTTTATTTTTATTTTTTTTCACTTTAAGAACAATCAATATTCGGCGCTTATTTTCCCGATTTGATGTTGCAAAGATAGCTACTCCATGAACATATCAAAAATATTTAGCCTTTTTTTTTACTCCTGAAAACCATATCATTGATACGCAAGTAAATAATTTTCATTTTTCAATCCCACAGATACTCTATATTTGCACATGATTTATCCAAAAGCACCAAAAAAACTTATACTATTTCTTACTTGCCTTGCTTGTTTTTGTCTAAACTCGCAAAATATATCAGCACAAGAGAACCCAGGGTTCATCAAAAAATTAATCAATAAATTCGTCTCCTCCGAAAAAGATTCCTCCAGATCCGGAAGCTTTGTCGTACTTCCCGCCATCGGATATGCGCAGGAAACCGGCTTCGAATATGGAATCGCCAGCACCTATAATTTCTACGTCGACAAGGAAAACCTCGATAGTAGAACATCAAATGTGACCCTAATAGGAACCTTGACCACTAAAAAACAAAAAAATATTAAACTTACTTCAGATATCTGGACTAAAAATAATGACTATCACATCCTGACCGAACTACGATATAGAGACTGGCCATTTAACTTTTATGGAATAGGTAATGATACATGGAAAGCCGATGAGGATTACCTCGACCAGAAGCTTTACCGTATTAAATTAGATGGTGAAAAGAAAATCGCACCGAACTTCTATGCCGGATTAAATTTAAACTACGAAAATTTAAAATTCAAAGATATGGAAGCCGGAGGTGTCTATGAATCCCCTGAGGTTTATGGTAAAGAGGGTGGGCAATACTTGGCTTTAGGTGTTTCTGCATTATTTGATAACCGAAATAATACAACATATACTACGAATGGCTTCTACGGTAGAGCAAAATACAGCTATGCTCCCAACTTCTTCGGGAAGGACAATTTCATCGGCAATCAAATCGAGGTTGATCTCCGTGGCTTTTACCCGATTTCCAAAACCCTGACGGTAGCGGCTCAAGGATTATACCGCGGAAGCCACGGTGATAACGTTCCTTTCTACGTTATGCGTGACCTGGGCGGAGATATGACCATGAGAGGCTATTACCTTGGACGTTATAAAGATAAAAACTACTTAACCACTCAAGCTGAATTAAGATATAGATTTCATCCCCGAATTGGCGTAACAGGCTTTGTAGGTACAGGTAGTACCTTTTCCAAACAACATGATGTAAGGTTAATTCCTTCATTCGGCGGAGGCCTCCGCTATTTCTTTAGCCTTGAACATAATAGCACTATCCGCTTCGATTATGCATATGGCGAACAAAGACCCGGTGAAAAAAGACAATCAGGCTTTTATTTAAGCATCAGTGAAGCTTTTTAAGGGTTTAGACAACAGACATAAGACGCTAATGCGATACTTATTTGAACTATAATATACGTCTTAAAACACAAATAGATTAAATAACGCTGGATTAGCTCCCTTAAAGTCTTATGTCTGGTGTCTGGTGTCTATTATCTAATCTCACACCATTAAAAGTCTAATTACTAAATACTAAATACTATCGTAACAAGAAGTCTTCTTTCCTTTGCCCTTTACGATTTAGTATAATGCCAAAATGGAACAAATTAATAGACACAATAACCCTAGGATCTACAATAAGCTGTTTCCATAGTTTTTTTTGATTCTTTCGATAAGGTTCATGAACAATCAAGATTTTCCCTTGCTCTACTAAGTCCAGCAGCTTCTCGGTCTTATATTCATTTTTTGAGTCTACCCAAAAAGCAGCGGCTTGCTGATCGCTCAAGTCACTACTCAATTTTTCAACTTCCCAAAAACTTAAAATATTTTTTAAAAGGGTATAATATTTTGGCTTAAAGTCCTCAGGAAATTCTACATAAAACGGACTCTTAAAGACAGGATTATAAATCACCTTGTCTGCAAGATTATACACAAATGGAGAATGCGTACCATGCCGGCTATTAGCGATTAAAAAGTGATATAGGTGTTGAAGAATGTACCACATTGCAGCACAAAAATACGAATAGAATTAGAATTGTAGGGTAAATGTACTTCCTTCTCCCTCTTTACTATCAACAGAAATGTTTCCATTATGCATAAGCATGATCTGTTTACTTAAGGTTAACCCCACTCCTGTTCCCGTTTTCTTTGTGGTAAAGAAAGGTGTAAAGATTTGATCTTGAATCTCGGCAGACATCCCTGCTCCGTTATCTTGTATCTTCAATTGAATGTGATCCTTCGTCTCTATCGCAGATAAACTAATATAAGGTTCCTCATTATCCTTTACTGCCTCAATTGCATTTAAAAGTAAGTTAATAATAACTTGTTCCAAAAGATTTACATCCGCACGGAGAACCAAACGTGTATTCTTAATGATAATGTCCACATCTATATTCTTCTGCAAAAGCGTGGGCTCTAATAACTGATATATATTCTCAAATAGTTGTATGACGAGAATTTCGGCGAGCTGTGGTTGATCTACCTTGTTGATTAACCTATAACTCTTTGCAAATTGCAATAGACCCTCACTCCTTCTTTTGATTGTGAAAATACCCACTTTTAAATCGTCAATATCCTTCTCCGCCTGCCAGTGTTCCAAACGGTCGTGCAGCGTTTCAGCTAGAGAACTAATTGGACCGATTGAATTCATAATCTCATGAGTCAATACCCGCAATAATTTATGCCATGCCTTAGTTTCTGTTTCGTCTATTGCTTCATTGATGTTCTGATAGACAATTATCCGAAAAGACCCGTCTTGTGTTTCAAAGCCGGAGCTCTGCATCAATAACTTAATTTTTCCTTTGCTGGAATGTGCCGTTTCCATCTGATGTCTCCCAACTTGTAATAACATTGTCTTTTGGTAAAGATCAGGATGTTTCTTTTGCATTCCGGCTATATTACCGAGGTGGGGAACCTGGAACAAATCTTTAAAAGCATCATTCAGCCAGATTACTTTTCCGGTATCAGCATGATAGAATATAATCGCCGTATCCAACATATTGATGACCTTATTAAGATACTGATGTTGCAGGGCTTGATCTATACTAATATTCTTATAGACCTCATTAATTAAGTTGAAAGCAGAATACAATTGTCCTTCCACCGATTTCTCACGCTTTACCACAAACCGACGCGTAAAATCTCGGTATTTTACAGCTTCTGAAAATTCAACCATCTGCCTTAAGAGGAACCGATGGGTAGAAAACCAGCGATAGGCAAAAATGACCAGAAAGAAAAAGGAAAGACCGGCATAAAGGTAATAACCTTTAAAACCCAAAAAAGCAATGCCTACGGCAAAAGCCATAAGCAACAACATCTTCAGGAAATCTGTTATGGCCAACCGGGTCATCGCTTACAGGTTATATTTTTCTAATCTACGGTAGAGTGCCGCACGGGTAAGCCCCAATTCCTTGGCGGCCTTACTAATATTGCCATTATAACGTTCAATAGCTGACTTAATAGCTTTACGTTCCATCTCCTCCAAGTTATGAGAAGATAAATCCGCACTGATGGGTTGCTCGGGACCTTGCTGTTCGATCGGCGAAAATAAAATATCCTCAGCGCGGATACTCTGCTGGTCAGACATGATCACAGCTCGCTCAATACTATATTGTAATTCACGAACATTTCCTGGAAAATGATAACCTCTAAGTTTCGCTAAGGCATCCGATTCTATTCCCGCAATATTTTTATGGTACTTGGCATTATAGAATTTAAGAAAATGATTCGCTAGCAATGGAATATCATCCCCTCTTTCACGTAATGCCGGGACCTGAATTTCTAAGGTATTAATCCGGTAGATCAGGTCTTTACGAAATCTATTTTCATCGGCCAATACCTTGATAGGTACATTGGTCGCTGAGATTAATCGTATATCAATAGGAATGGATTGACTTGAACCAAGGGGAGCCACAGCCCTGTTTTGTAATACACTTAATAATTTAGCCTGTTGCTGTAGATTAATATTTCCAATCTCATCTAAAAACAAAGTTCCTTTATCAGCATGCTCAAATCTACCTTTCCTATCCTCCCGCGCATCTGTAAAAGCTCCTTTTTTATAACCAAAAAGCTCACTTTCAAATAAGGTTTCTGTTAAAGAGCCGACATCTACTTTTACAAAGGCCTCTTTAGAACGCAATGAACGTTGATGTATCGCATTTGCTATTAAATCTTTCCCGGTTCCGTTTTCTCCCAAGATCAATATATTCGCTTCAGTAGGCGCTACCTTATCTAATTTATAATGTAGATCCTCCATGATAGCTGAATTACCAATAATTCCATGCTGATCTCGGGTATTTATCGCTGAGCTCTCTTTTTGATTAGGTTTATTTTCCTCATAAATACCATTGAGAGTATTTATGAGTTGCTCATTTTGCCAAGGTTTAACAATGAAGTCAGAAGCCCCCTGTTTAAGGGATTTGACAGCCAAATCCACAGCTCCATAGGCCGTAATCATTACAACATTAACTTTTGGAAACTGCGATTTTATTTTTGATAACCAAAAAAGCCCCTCATTTCCCGTATTGATAGCACTTTTATAGTTCATATCCAGCAAAACGATATCTACCTGGTTTTTCTCCAGAATATTCATCAGCCGTTCCGGGTTATGCTCCACCAGCACTTCCTTTACATTAGGTCTTAACAGGATTCGCGTGGCAGTTAATAAATCTTGATCGTCATCAACAACTAAAATGGTCGCTTTCTTCATTGCAAGCTAAGTTACTTATAAATCTAAAGAACCTGCATAATAATCATTCACATATTTTTGCATTAACCACTCGTATTGTTTAATAATCAATTGACTTTGGGTCGCATCCAATTTATTCTTTGCTGTTAAATAAATAACAGAATTACTATTCCCTGATTCAAAATGCACGGTAGCAATCCTAAAGGACTCTGCATAACTAGCTTCCTGGTCACGTAAATTCAAAACATTCTTCTGAGCAGTATTCAGATCAAATACAGCTTGCTCTGTCCGCATCCTTAAATCGTTCTTCAGAATATCCTTATTTAGGTTAGCCTCATTCAATCCAATCTGTGCAAATTTTACCTGGGTACGATTTCTAAATTGATTAAAAATAGGAATGGATAGGTTTATCCCAACCCCTTTACTTAAATTGTTTTTGATCTGATTGAAAACAGCACCACCTTCCCTACTATAATTGGAATTCATACCTCCGCTCAAAGAAAGACTTGGCCAATAATTTGACTTTGCCACTTTAATACCCTCCTCCATTTCTTTAATTCTCCAATCGAGGGCTTTAAATTGAGGTAATGAATTCAACGATTGTTCAAACAACACATCAGCATTGCTTGCTGCTACCTCAGAGGGAATATCGATTGCCTCTAAGTTGCCAAGACTTGTAATGTCCACATTCATTAGGCCCGCGAGTTCAACTCTCGCATTATTTAAAGATTGTTTTGTTAACTCTACATTATTTAGGTCACTACTATACTGACCTTTAATATCATAAAGATCCCCGGGATTAGTTGCGCCTTCCCTATTTAACACCTCATTTCTATGCAGCTGCTCTTTGGTTACACTCAGCTGTCCCTCAGATTGCTTCAACATGTCCTGAGCCGTTAACACTTTCACGTAGGCCTCAATAACGTCTAATTTCAATTCATTCACATAGCCCTCATATTCTAATCTTCCTGCATCCAATGCATTAGATTTCATCCGCACATTATGAAGAATATAGAATCCATTAAAGATCGGGACACTTAAGCTCAGGGATTGACTCCCTGAGCTATTGTTGTCATCTATATATTGATTGGTAGTCGGGTTGATGGTCCTACCCTGAGAAATATTGTGCGAAATATTGCCATTTAAAGAAGGTAACCGATCGTATTTTGCCTGTTTATAATTCAGGTCTGAGCGGTCAACAATCAATTCGTTTCTCTTTAAGGTAGGGTTATTCTGTATGGCTTGTTGAATGCAATCGGCCAAGGACAGGTCGCCATCCTGCCCTTTCGCCGTGCTAACTAAACAACAAACAAATATTATAACATATAGGAAATTACTTTTCATCTAAAACTTATTTCTCTTTTCATTCCATAGGATGTGCCAAATAATTAATATTTTGATTTTCAACATATTAACATTTTAAGTCTTATAAATATGTTCGAAGCCGAACAGCCAACTGTTCGCTTATGAACACTTGAGAAGCTTAATAGCAGTTAAAACATCCGATATAAGATGAAAGACCTGAGATAAAATGAGGCCCTCATCCTTTTGCGAAGCAAATAGGAACCTGATGCCAATACAATTGGAGGAAGTTGGCAGAGCCATAATTGGTATTTAATCATTTAAGAAAGTAAAAAGCACAACAATGCTGAATTCATTCACTGACGGTCTATTGTCTTGCGTCTGTTGTCTATTATCTAAATCATAGAAGAAATCTCACTAGAAACTTAAACAAATCAAATACCAATCATCTCCATCAAACTCTTTAATCAAGGTTCAGCTACCCTTATTAATCCTTCTTTTTTTTATCTCCTTATTCTCACATTATTTGAAAAAACAATTAAAATACAACTAAATCATAAACGCCTTAAAAAACACTTTTATTTCACCCTTATCTTACCCCATTTTATTTGGGTTTTAATCGGACGAGATACGGGTGAGATACGGGTTTGATTTGGGTAAGCAGGGGGCTAAAAGATAGTGATAGTATAAAGAAAAGTAATTGGTTAAAAACAACTTTCTACTTTGAGAGTTCAAAACGAATAAGGCCATAAAAACTACGTTATACAAAATAGATATTCGGTCCTTTTATAGAAAACAACAACAAAGTAAATACTACATAAATCAAAGGTTGTATTGGTTAAAAAACCAAGTATGATAAAAAAGTAATTATTGGAACACTTTGGAGCTTCTTTTGATAAAAACAGCGTGCCTCTTAGCTTCTTTTCAACACTTCTAGTGTAAATGCCTGTTCGCCACCGCACATATACTGTTCGCTTTCGAACAGTTCCCCCTACGCTTTTATATACAAACATTTAACTATCAATCATTTATATTTTTGGCACAACCTTGTATATGCTTTTATCAAATTTGAATATTGACGTACATGGACAGACCGATTAAACAAAAGAAGTGGAATACCAAAAGGATACTAACCTTAGCAGGGATTGTAGCTATTATAGCCTTGATAGGTGCGAGTTATTACTATACCAGCGGAAACAGTAAATTAAATGTAGATGCCGAGCGCATTTCGATATATGAAGTGAAGGAAGATACCTTTCAGGAATTTATACCTATCAACGGTTCCGTGTTGCCAATCAGTAGTATTTACTTAGATGCTTCAGTAGGTGGACGTGTGGAGGAAAAATATGTTGAAGATGGAGCACAGCTTCATAAAGGAGATCCCATTATGCGTCTTTCCAATACGGATATGGAGCTAAATTTAATCCGACAGGAGACAGAGGTTCTAAACTTATTGACACAAGCGCAAATTGCTCAGACCAATGCGCAACAGGTTTCCATCAACAATAAAAACCAGATGGCAGATGTGGAGCAAGGTTATAAAGAAGCTGAACGTATTTACAACCTTAATAAGAAGTTGCTTGAGGAGAAAGCAATTGGTTCACAAGAATATCAAAAATCGCTGAATGAGTTCAACTATCAGAAAGAACGTGTCAATTTGACTAAGCAGATTTTAAAACAAGATGAGGTGTCGACAAACCAAAAGTTGAGTCAGGATCGCGAGACTTATAAGCGTACGCAGAGTGCGCTGGAATTAATGCGTCAGAAGGTCGGCGATTTAATTGTCCGTGCCCCTGTTGATGGTCAGCTTACTTCATTTGATGCTGAGATCGGACAAAATAAAACACCAGGAGAGCGCTTGGGACAGATTGATGTATTAACAGGTTTCAAAGTTCGTGCTGACATTGATGAGCATTATATTAACCGCATCTTTCCGGATTTACAGGGTACTTTTTCAATAGGCAATAAATCCTATGATTTAAAAATCAAAAAGGTATATACCCAAGTAAAAGATGGCAGGTTTCAGGTGGATATGGAATTTGTTGGGGAGCGTCCGCAGGGGATTCGCCGTGGTCAGACCTTAACCATTCGATTAGCCTTAAGCGATGAAACCAAAGCTATACTATTGGCTAGAGGCGGTTTCTATCAACAAACGGCAGGGAACTGGATTTTTAAATTGGATAAAGATGGTAATACCGCCTACCGCACCGATATACAAGTGGGTAGACAAAACCCTGAGTATTTTGAGGTGCTGAATGGACTGAAACCGGGTGATAAGGTTGTGGTGTCCAGCTATGAAACTTATGATAAAATACAGGAATTGAATATAAAGAAATAGAGTATAAGTCAGTCGGAGTCGCTGTCTTAAGATTTAAGAGTTCCATTACGGCGGACTTCGACAATTGATTTATTGAGGGGAGAAATTTTAAAATAATCAGAATATATACAGCCAACTTCTCTAAATAGTAACCTAATATGATTAAAAATTTTATCAAATCGGCATTCAGGAACCTTTGGAAAACCAAAGGTTACAGCTTTCTTAATATCTTCGGATTAGCTCTTGGAATTGCTGTTACAGCTTTAATTTTCCTTTGGGTCGAGAATGAGATGTCCTATAACGACACCTTCACGAACAAAAAGGACATCTACGTCGTTAAGTCCAAGCAGACGTATGGTGGCAATACTTTTGTTTTCGAAGCTACACCAGGACTTTTCCCTGAAGCGATCAAAAATGACGTACCGGGCATCCTACATTCTGTAAGAGTTAATGCTGGAGGCAATACCTTGTTTACGGTCAGTGACAAACAGCTTTATCAAAGCGGATATTACGTTGATCCAGAATTCCTGAATATATTCAGTCCGGAGTTTTTAGATGGAAATATAAAAACAGCATTAAGCCAGCCTTATAATATCGTATTAAGTGAAACAGCTGCAAAACGATTGTTTGATACCGAAAAAGCAGTAGGAAAGACAGTTAAGTTCAATAATAATGAAGTTTATACGGTTTCTGCCGTAACGAAAGACTTCCCTAAAAATTCATCTTATAGATATGAATGGCTTATTGATTTTAAAAAATTTGAGGCAGATAATCCAGGATATGGCTTAGATAATTGGGGGAATAATAGCATTACCACATTAGTTCAGTTAGAACCTAATGCGGATTTGGCTAAAATTAATGATCAACTTAAATTTTTTATCGCTGATAAAATGAATTCCAAGGAAAGGAACACAGAGAATTTCCTATACCCAATGGAGCGTTGGCGAATGTATAATGTATTTAGAGATGGTTTTGAGCAGGATGGTCAAATTAAAAATGTTCGATTATTTACATCTATTGCCTGGTTGGTTCTTTTAATCGCTTGTATAAACTTCATGAATCTTTCCACTGCGCGTTCCGAAAAAAGAGCGAAAGAAGTTAGTATGCGTAAAATTGTAGGTGCTAAAAAACAATCTTTAGTGCTTCAATTCTTAGGAGAGTCTTTGGTTTTTGCTTTTATTGCAGGCCTATTAGCAATAGGTTTAGTGAAATTAGGTCTTCCTACTTTTAATACCCTAGTGAATAAAGATCTTTCCATTGATTTCAGTAATTGGTATCATCTCGGATTTATTTCCATCATTATTTTAATCTGCGGATTGGTATCGGGAAGTTACCCTGCATTCTTTCTTTCTTCCTTTGATCCTTTAACAACTTTAAAAGGCGGAAAAAGAAAAGCAGGAATTAGCGGATTAATTCGCAAGGGATTGGTTATAACTCAATTCACAGCTGCTATCATCTTGATGATTTGCACAGCTATTATCTACTTGCAGATACAACATACCAAGAACCGGGATTTAGGCTTTGACAGAAGTCAGGTTATTAATACCAACATACAAGGTAATATGGCTAACCATATCGATGTTATAAAACAAGAGCTTATAGGAACCGGAAATATTGAAGTTGTAGGTATAAGTCAAAACAATGTTTTAAATGTACACTCAAACAGCTCCGCCTTTGAGTGGGAAGGTAAAGATCCTAATTCTTCTATTCTAATTGGATTTACTTTCACAGATCCTGATTTTGTTGACGCATTGAGCATGAAAATTATAGATGGTAGAGGTTTCAGACCTAAATTTCTGGGTGATAGCTCTTCCGTTTTAATAAATGAAAGTTTAGCCAAAATGATTCAGCCTGATGGTCAGGTTTCAGGAAAGATTTTGAATTTCTCAGGACAAGCCTACAATATTGTTGGGGTCATTAAAGATTATATATACAATAATATTTATGGAAATGCAGACCCCTTGATTATAGCGCCATTAGCAATGGGAGAAGCCAATGGCATTAAAGCCAGCGGTGTATTAAACATTAAGACCAAGGCTGGAGTAGATTTTCAGGAAGTCATTAAACAAATAGAAGGTATTGTGAAGAAGTATAATCCGGAATTTCCCTTCAGCTATTCATTTCTAGATGATAGCTTTAATAATAGATTTGCGTCTGAAATGATGCTACAAAAACTGGCCAGTCTATTTGCGATCTTGGCAATTATTATATCCTGTTTGGGTCTATTAGGTTTATCAGCATTTGCCGCAGAACAAAGAGCTCGTGAAGTCAGCATCCGCAAAGTGTTAGGCGCATCTGTTAGTCGATTAGTAAGGATGTTGAATTATGAATTTCTAATATTAGTAGGTATTTCCTGTCTTATAGCCTTCCCTATTGCCTGGTGGTTTATGAAGGATTGGTTAAAAGGATATACTTATCACCTAGATATGCCTTGGATGATCTTCTTCATTGTTGGTGGATTATCTTTAATTGTTGCCCTATTTACGATCAGTACACAGGCATTGCGCGCGGCCACAAGCAACCCTACTAAAACATTAAGAAACGAATAACCAAATCACTTATAAAAACATATTAATTATTAAACAAAGAAACACCATGATAAAAATAACCAATCTTCAAAAATTCTACCGTACCGAGGAGGTAGAGACCGTTGCCTTAAACGATGTGAACATCCATGTTAAGGAAGGCGAATTTGTAGCCGTAATGGGTCCTTCGGGATGTGGTAAATCTACCCTATTGAATATTATTGGTCTGTTGGATGATTTAGATGAAGGAAGTTATCTTTTCAACAATATTGAGGTCGCTAAATTTAAGGAAAACAAACGTTCAGATTTGCGTAAGCATAACATCGGTTTCGTCTTCCAAAGTTTTAACCTGATCGATGAATTAACGGTATTCGAAAACGTGGAACTTCCATTGGTGTATACCAACGTTCCTGCAGCAGAACGCAAGCGCCGTGTAGAGGAAGTCTTAGAGAAGGTACAAATTATGCATCGTCGCAATCACTTCCCGCAGCAGCTTTCCGGTGGTCAGCAACAACGTGTGGCTGTCGCTCGTGCAGTCGTTAATAACCCTAAACTTATTCTTGCCGATGAGCCTACAGGTAACTTAGACTCCAGCAATGGTAATGAGGTCATGCAATTACTTACCGAACTCAACGAAGCAGGAACAACCATTGTTATGGTTACCCACTCTGAACATGATGCAAAATTCTCAGATCGCGTAATCAGAATGTTGGATGGTCAGGTGATCTTAGAGACAGCAACAGCACTGTAGTTTTTTAGACATAAGATATAAGACAATAGACTCTGCATAGTTTGATAAAGAGTTGTTGATAGAGTTATTGAATAAAAAAGGAATAAAGTCATTATAGACCGATAAGTAGCCGACGAGAAAGTCATCTGATGTCTGTTGTCTATCATCTAAAAGAAAGGGCATGATAAAGAATTATCTAAAAATAGCATTCCGTAATCTTAAGAAGAACAAGGGATTTACTGCGATTAATATTGTTGGTTTAGCGATTGGTATGGCGGCAGCTATATTAATTATGCTGTGGGTGAATTCACAATTAAGTTTTGATAAGATTTATCCGAAAGCAGATCAACTATATGCCGTTGGGTCTCTTGAACCCTCAGATGAAGGCCTGACTGTTTGGTTTTCAACGCCGAAACCATTGGCTCAGGTGGTGAAGAATGATATTCCGGAAGTTAAAGAAGTCAGTAGAGTTTCTAATAGCGGAGGTTTTTTATTTACCATAGGTGATAAGAAAATCGTAGCCGGATCTGGAAGGTTTGTTGATTCTACTTTTTTAAATATGTTTGAGTTACCGGTATTAGCGGGAAATCCACAATCTGCTTTAAAAGCCCCCTCAAATATTGTACTTACTAAAAGTTTAGCATTATCCCTTTTTGGTACTACCGATATTATTGGAAAAACGATAAAAATCGACAGCACTGAATCCGTAAATGTATCAGCAGTTTTAGGCGATATACCTTCTAATAGTAGATTTTCAAACGCAGAATACTTCCTCCCATGGACTTTTATGGAGAAAATAGGATACTCCGATGAAAACTGGGGAAATAGTTCTGTCGGCTTATTTGTAGAATTAGATCAGCAAGTTAATTTAGAAGCGGTTCAACAAAAGTTTAAAGGAATCACCAAAAAACATGCTGACCTTAAAACGGAAAACTTCTTAAAACAAATTAACCAGCAATTCTTGTATTCCGAATACAAAAATGGTGTAGCTGTAGGCGGACCAATAGAAATGGTAAAAATATTCATCATTATTGCTGCATTTATATTGTTGATTGCCTGCATTAACTTTATGAACTTAAGTACTGCCCAAAGTGAGAAAAGAGCAAAAGAGGTCGGTATTCGTAAAGTGGTAGGTGCCCATAAATCATCTTTGATTTGGCAATTTCTATCCGAATCTTTATTACTTGCTTTCACTTCAGGAATTATAGCCACCTTAATGGTTGCCTTACTCCTACCTTCATTCAGCGAATTAGTTGGCCGAAAACTATTTATTCCTTTTAGTGATTATCGTTTTTGGTTATCATTTATTGGATTTATTCTGTTTACAGGCTTTTTAGCCGGTAGTTATCCGGCATTCTTCTTATCTTCTTTTCAACCCATTAAGGTCTTAAAAGGTAAGTTTATTCATATCCAGCAAAAATTAAATCCTCGCAAAGCTCTTGTAGTAACTCAATTTTCTATTGCCGTCGTTTTGATTATTAGCACATTGGCTATTCGGGAACAATTACAGTATGTTCAAGAACGCGATTCGGGATATAGTAAGGAAAATATTATTTATTTATCTGAAAAGGGAGATATTAAGAAGAACGTTGAATTAATAAAACAAGCTTTAATAGAGAAAGGTATTGCTAGCTCCGTTAGTAGAACCATGTCACCAATGACCGAGCGATGGAGTGGTTGGGACGGTTTTAGCTGGGAAGGAAAAGATCCTAATAGCATTATTCAATTCAACCGTCAATCAGCGGATAACAAAATTGTTGAAACTGTAGGATTGAAGTTAATTGAAGGAAGAGATTTTGATTTAACGAAATTTCCCACAGATTCTATGTCTGCCATTATTAATGAGACCGCAGCGAAAGCTATGGGATACGAAAATCCGGTCGGGAATTATTTTATGGACGGGGAGGATAAATTTATCATCATAGGTGTCGTTAAAGATTTTATACAAGAATCACCTTTCAGATCAGTTTTACCAACTGTTATTGAAGGAGCAAGTCGTTGGTTAAATACGCTTCATATTCGTTTCAATCCTGAAATAAGTACACAAGAAGCGTTAAGAAAATCAGAAGAAATATTTAAACAATTCAATCCTAACTATCCTTTTGAATATCATTTTCTCGATGAGGCCTATGCCAAAAAATTTGAGGAAACGCAAAGGACAGGTAAGTTAGCTACAATCTTCGCTGGCCTAACCATCTTTATTTCATGTCTTGGTTTATTTGGTCTGGCAGCCTATATGGCGGAGAATCGTACGAAAGAAATCGGAGTTCGCAAGGTTCTGGGTGCTTCTGTTTTTTCCGTTACCAAAATGCTTTCAAAGCAATTCATATTCTTAGTCTGTATTTCCTGTTTAATTGCATTTCCTTTTGCCTACTGGGTAATGGATAAATATCTATCCGATTATGCTTACAGGATAGATATCAGTTGGGAAATATTTGTTATTACAGCCGTATTGGCTATTGCTATCACATTAATAACCGTTAGCTATCAATCCATTAAAGCAGCATTGGCGAACCCGGTGGATAGCTTGAGGGATGAATAGAAAATTAGTATTTAGTAGAGAGTATTTAGTATTTAGACCTATAAAGTGAAAATGGCTTTATTTTCTAACTATGATAAAATGATTTAACGAATTATTATGATACACAAATTGGATAAACAACGCTGAATTCACTCCCTTTAAATCTAACTACTAAATACTATTATCTAAAAAGAAAAGGCATGATAAAGAATTATCTAAAAATAGCATTCCGTAATCTTAAGAAGAACAAGGGATTTACTGCGATTAATATTATTGGTTTAGCGATTGGTATGGCTGGAGCATTAATGATCCTTTTATGGTTACAGAATATGTTGACTATGGATAGGTTCCATGAGAAAAGTGAGCGTCTATACATCATCAGTAATCGTGATCATGTACAGGGTAGTGATTGGGCTTGGATTAATACCCCTAAAATATTAGGCCCTTCAATGGCTCATGATTTTCCGGATATTGAGTCCTTTTCGAGATATGACCCTTTTCAACAATTCCTAACAACATACAAAGACAAGAAACTAAAATCAAAGGTTGCATTTGTTGATCCTGGCTTTTTCAATATGTTTTCTTTACCCATCGTCAAAGGAGAAAAAGAAAACTTATTCAAGGATCCCAATTCGATCGTACTAACTGAAAAATATGCTAAAGCATTATTTTCTGATGAAGACCCTATTGGAAAAACAATAAAAATAGATTCGGTTAATCAGGTAACAGTCCAGGCGGTTATGAAGGATCTACCAAATAATACTGATTTTCTTTTTGAAAGTTTAATGCCATGGGAATATGCGAAAAGTATTGGCTATGTAGATGATAATTGGAGCAACAACTCTATAAATACCTATGTTCTCTTAAAAGAGGGTGTTTCAGTTGATGAGTTTAATAAAAAGATTAAAACATATTCTCGTGACCATATTAATAATGGGAATGAGTACACCAAAAATACAGGAGAAATCTTTGCTTTTCCTTTTAAGGACACCTATCTATACAATAAAGGTGAAGGAGGTGCTTATACAAGTGGAAGAATTGATCTGGTAAGATTATTTATGTGGATCGGAGGTTTTATTCTATTGGTAGCATGTATAAACTTCATGAACCTCAGTACCGCCAAATCGGAACGAAGAGCGAAAGAAGTTGGGGTACGAAAGGTTATTGGTGCGCACAAAAAAAATCTAATATTTCAATTCCTTACAGAAAGTGTTTTAATTAGTCTTTTTGCTATCGCCGTGACCCTTATAATAATCATTATTGCATTACCTTATTTCAATAATCTTGTAGAAAAGCAATTAACGCTTTCCTTATTAAGCCCAGTTTCATGGTTGTTTTTAATCGGATTTGCCTTATTTACCGGCATTCTATCCGGCGCTTATCCTGCGTTTTTCCTGTCTTCATTTAAACCGATAACGACTTTAAAGGGTAAACGACAAGCAAAAAATAAGGGTGTAAGTATGCGCTCAATACTTGTTGTCATTCAGTTTAGCTTAGCTATTATTTTAATCATTGCTACAGTTATAGTTACAAAGCAGATTCAATATACAAAGGATCGTGATCGAGGTTACTCAGACAATGGATTACTGTATACAATGATGGAAGGAAATCTATCAAAAAATTATTTAAATCTCCGTCAGGACCTCTTATCCAGTGATGCTGTTGTTTCTGTTTCAAAAAACATGTCACCAATAACAGATCGATGGAGCAGTGGTTGGGGATTTACCTCGAATGTTTCGGACGAGGCTGACAAGCGGATTCAATATAATCGGTTCAGCTCGGATGCAGATGCTGTTAAAAATCTAGGTTTTAAACTAATCCAGGGAAGAGATATAGATGTATACAAGTTTCAAACAGATAGTGCTGCCGTTTTATTGAATGAGTCTGCCGTTAAAGCATTAAAACTAACTGACCCAGTGGGTAGTGTCATCGATGGAGATGGAAGAAAATGGACAATAGTAGGGGTGATAAAAGATTTTGTGATGGATTCTCCTTTTGGAGAATTGCAACCTACAGTCGTTATGGGACCGAATGCATGGTATAATATTATTCACTACCGCCTTAACACCAACAAAAGTACAGCAGATAACCTTAAGACTATTGAGGCTATTTTCAAAAAATACAACCCGGATTATCCGTTTGAATACAGTTTTGTGGACAAGGTGTTCGAAAGCAAATTCAAAGAAGCCCAATCAGTAGGCACTTTATCTATGCTTTTTGCAGGATTGACCATCTTTATTTCATGCCTTGGGTTATTAGCATTAATAGCATATATGGCTGAAACAAGAATGAAGGAAATTGCTGTCCGCAAGGTGTTGGGAGCAAGTGTTCCTCAAATCACCTCTTTGCTATCTCTTGATTTCATTAAGCTGGTAATCATTGCAATCTTTATTGCCTCTCCTATTGCCTGGTGGGCTATGAATAAATGGCTGCAAGATTATAATTATCGTATAGAAATCAAATGGTATTATTTTGTTGTGGCTGGAGCCGCAGCAATCCTGATTTCTTTAGCAACTATTAGCTATCAATCCATTAAAGCAGCATTGGCGAACCCAGTGGATAGCTTGAGGGATGAGTGAGAACAGTATTTAGTAGAGAGTATTTAGTATTTAGACCCATAAAGTGGAAGTGGCTTTGTTTTCTAACTATGATAAAATGATTTAACGAATTATTATGATACACAAATCGGATAAACAACGCTGAGTTCACTCCCTTTAAATCTAACTACTAAACACTTTATACTAAATACTTTATACTATAATCTAAAAAGAAAAGGCATGATAAAGAATTATTTTAAAATAGCTTGGAGAAATATTAAGAAGAATAAGTTTTTCAGTATTCTGAATATTTTTGGTTTATCCATTAGTTTATGTATTGCCTTACTGCTGTTGGCATTTGCTAATAAAGAGTTAAGCTTTGACAGGATGTATTCTAAGGCTGACCGGATATATCGTGTGATTATGAAAACCTCAGCGGAATACAATGAGGAAAAATGGATTACCATGCCCAATTCGGTTGGACCTGCAATTAAAGCCGATGTTTCGGGTATTTCAACTACGGCAAGGGTTATTAAGGATGACTTTGGTGCTCCGGCATCTATTCGAGTGGGAGAAGATAATTTTGTTGAAAAAAGATTATACCTAGCAGATTCCAGTCTGTTTTCCATGTTTGATTTTCAGTTTATCGAAGGAGATCGCAATACGGTATTCAAAGAGAAAAAAAGTATTGTACTATCAAGATCAAATAAGGAAAAGCTGTTCGGGGATAAGCCTGCAATGGATCAGCTTATCTCTATTAACCAAAGAGACACGTTACGTGTGACCGGAGTGTATGAAGACCTCCCAGTAAACAGTACACTTGATTGCGAGATGATCTATAATATTATGGACTCCTGGATGGGGCAAAATGTATATTGGAGCAATGCCAGTTACGAGACCTATGTACTTTTACAACCCAATGTAAATGCTGAAGATATTGAAGCGCAGGCTACCTCTCTTATTGACAAATACGTAACTAAAGAAAATCAGTATTTTACAGCTTTCTTTTTACAGCCATTAGTAAAGATTCATCTCCATTCTAACGATCTGAGAGAAGGCTATACCTCCAGAGTAGGAAATATAAAAACCGTAAATACCTTACTCTTTTTATCGGGCTTAATCATTCTTATTGCCTGCATAAACTACATGAATTTAGCTACTGCACGTACAAGTAAAAATGCCAAAGAAGTGGGAATTAATAAGGTCTTGGGTGCTAAGAAAACACAGATAACATTAAGATTTTATTTCGAAACTTTTATCATAACCTTGATATCTATTGTTATAGGGTATTTGTTAAGTCTGCTGATTCTGCCAATATTCAATAAGCTTTCAGGTGCCGGACTTTCTTTGTCAGATTTGTTATCTTATAGAATAATTATTGCTTTTATAATCTGTTGGGTTTCGGTGAGTTTATTATCAGGAAGCTTCCCTGCTCTTTACATGTCAAGAATAAGCACATTAATTCTAATGGGAAAAGGTAGCTCCAAGAGTTCTTTTATAGAACCTGCAAGAAAGGGCCTCGTGGTATTTCAGTTTGTATCCTCCATTGTTTTGATTATATCCGTTATTGTTATGATGATTCAGTTAAAATATGTGCAGGATAAAGATTTGGGCTATAATCCGGAGGAAGTTTTAGCAGTATCTATAAAGTCACTTGGCTCGAAGGAAAAATATGACGGCATCTTTAATGCCATCAATCAATTACCATCCACCGTATCCTTAACGGCCTCACAATCCCTTCCGGGAGATGGAGAAAGTGGAAAAAGAATATTCAAGCAGACCACAGATAACCAAGGTCTGCCTATTTCTACGAACACGACGAATGGCCCAATAACAGAAACATTGGGCCTAAAACTTCTGGCAGGAAATGATCTACCAAAAAACATCAGTAAAACGGATACTTCTACCTACATGCTGATAAACGAAGTTGTTGCGAAGTATTTAGGATTTAATAATCCACAGGATGCTATAGGCAAAATAACTTCTTCTGAAATGGGTTATGGTTCCATTATTACAGGAGTAGTAGCAGATTTCAATTTTCGTAGCTTGAAAGAGGACATCAGTGGCTACGTATATTATAGAGCAAATAATCCTAGTGAACGGGCAAGAACACTTTTAATCCGCTATAAAACAGGAAGCACCAGTGCATATCTGAAACAAGTAGAAGAAATCTTCAAGAATCAGGCTCCTGAATCGGCTTTTGACTTTACCTTTTTAGATAGTTATGTTCAGAATCAGTATAGCTCCATTATCCGGACAAATAATATAATTATTACTTTTTCAATCCTATCTATTGCTATTGCCTGTTTAGGGTTATTAGGACTAGCAGCCTTTACTGCTGAACAAAGAAAAAAAGAAATCGGTATCAGAAAGGTCTTGGGAGCAAATGTATACAGCATCACCAGCATGTTGTCTCTCAGCTTTCTAAAGCTTGTCTTCGTAGCATTCATTATTGCTTCACCACTCGCCTGGTATCTGATGAATTTATGGCTCAATGACTTTAATTACCGGATAGAAATTCCCTGGTGGGCATTTGGCTTAGCAGCATTACTTTCACTCATGATATCCGGAATAACCATAAGTTTTCAAACCATTAAAGCAGCAATAGTAAATCCGGTGGATAGCTTGAGGGATGAGTGAGAATAGTATTTAGTAGAGAGTATTAAGTATTTAGACTTTGAGGCCACAAAAGCAACGATGTTTAGCTATTAGATAATAGATACAAGATATGGATTTTCAGGGATTGGTGGAGACACAACTAAGGTTAGGAGAATTAGTCCCACCATTGCATAAATGAAGCTGTTTCCACATCCTTAAAATCTAAGTACTAAGTACTTGATACTAAATACTAATCCCCTTTCTGTTCACTTCCGAACAAAAAGCGTTCGAAATCGAACACATCAACTAATCAACGATAGCTCATTCTGTTGATAAACAGTTAATTACATTAATGGCAAACGTATTGTAATTTTAGTTTATACGTTTTAATACACTACATTTTATTACTTTTTAATCCATGAAAAGAACTAACCTGATATTTCGAAGGCTTTGGCAGAATAAGCTATTTACATTTTTAAATATCATTGGCTTGGCAATAGGCATAAGTGCTTGTTGGATTGTATTTAGAATTGTTAACTATGAATTCAGTTTTGATAAAGGACATCCTGATAAAGAAAAGATCTTTAGAGTATATACAACCTCCGAAAGAGAGGGGCAATCCAATATGTTTGATGGAGTTCGGATTCCTATTGCAAGCTATATAAAAGAGAATATAGCAGATGTTGAGTTGGTCGCTCCTATTTACACCTATTTCTTCGATAAAATAAAGGTATTAGATCCTCAAAATAATGAGAAAGAGATTACTTCTAAAGCACAGATCATAGGAACAAATAAGGATTATTTTTCCATGGTTCCTTATAGCTGGCTAGCAGGAAATAAAGAATCAGTGTTTGCAACACCTCATGAAGTTGTATTGACGGAGTCAAGAGCAAAACTTTACTTTCCGGATTTAAGTCCTCAAAATATAATTGGCAAAACGGTGCTTTACGACACTGTTAACTATACGATTACCGGTGTTATTAAAGATCTGGAAAAAACCAGCAGTTTCTCGGCAAAAGAGTTTATGCCACTCACTATAGAGGACCAGAGAAGTGATAACTGGGATGGTATGACATCGAATCATAAGCTATTTGTAAAGCTGAATAATAAAAATGCTGAGCAGAATTTAATTTCCCTGGTAAGTAAGAAGATCAATGAGATGAATGCCGAACTTAATGCTAAATATAATGTCAAGTCCGGGATTGGATTGACTTCTTTAGATGGCCTTCATTTTCAAAAAAACATTCACGGTAGTGTAGATAAAAAAACTTTATATGGACTAATTGGAATAGGTGCTTTCTTACTACTATTGGCATGTATAAATTATATAAATTTAAGTACAGCGCAGGTACCATTTCGAGCGAAAGAAATCGGTATTCGCAAAACATTAGGTGAGCAACCGGCAAATGTCTTAATGAGCTTTTTAAGTGAAACTTTTATTATCTCCTGCTTAGCTTTACTAGCATCCTGGCCACTCATTAGATTTTTTGAAAAGTTTTTCAATAATTACTTACCACAAGACATCAACAAATATTCTGACACCCTTCCCGTAGCGATATTTTTAGGTGTTTTGGTAATCGTACTTACGCTAGCTAGCAGCTTCTACCCTGCTTATTTGATTAATAAAGTTCAAATCGCGGAGGTTATTAAAATGAAAAGTGGAGGCAAATTAAAGTTGGGAAGTATTCCTTTACGAAAAGCACTGATTGTCTTTCAATTTGTGATTGCTCAGATATTTGTCATTTCAACCGTACTTATGGGTTTTCAAATTCAGTTTATGTTAAATAAGGATTTAGGTTTTAATCATAATGGTATCATTACGATGGATCTTCCTTATTTACCTGAGAAGAAGATAGATAATAGCCCGGCTTTACTGAAAGAATCTTTAAATAAATACAAGGAAATTCAATTAGTTTCTCTTGGCCATAAACCGATGAGTGGGGACTATTTTGGAAGGCATATTTCTATGTCTACAGACACTGGCGCTGTGGATATTCAGACTGCTATTAAATTTGCAGATGATCAGTATTTAGATCTTTACAATTTCAAATTATTAGCCGGCAGAAATTTAGTAGCGACTGATAGTACAGGTGGAATTATTTTAACAAAAACCACTATTGAATCCTTGGGTATCAAAAGTCCGGAGGCAGCTATCGGTCAGATCATCAGCATGAATGATCAACAGAGAACTGTTGTGGCTGTAATCAGCGACTTTAATAATATGACCTTACATAGTGGATTCCAACCCTTATCCATATTAACTTCAGACAAAAGAGATGACTTAAGGTCCATCAATATTAAACTTTCTCATAATACAGGTGAATGGAAAGACGCCATTTCTCATATTGAAAGTGAATGGAAAAAAATATATCCCAAGAATACCTTTGATTACAAATTCTTTGATGATCAAATGAAAGAACTTTATGAAAGTGATTATCGTTTTTCAAATATTATAAATTTATCATCCGGAATTACAATTTTGTTAAGCTGCCTTGGTCTTATAGGTCTTGTAACCATTAGTATTAATCAACGGACTAAGGAGATAGGAATACGCAAAGTATTAGGAAGCTCTGTTAGAAGAATCGTTAAGTTACTTTCTTCTGAATATTTAACTCTTGTTTTAATATCTATTTTAATCGCTACTCCAATTGCCTGGTGGGCAATAAATAAGTGGCTTATAAATTTTGCTTTTAAAATTGAATTAAGCTGGTGGATGTTTACTATTCCAGCAGCAGCAACTTTAATAATCGCATTCTTAACGATGTTCTATCACTCTTTGAAAGCCGCCAAAGCGAATCCGGTGGATAGCTTGAGGGATGAATAGAGGAGACAAAAGATATAAGACAACAGACAATAGACTCTGCATAGTTTGATAAAGAGTATTTAGATGAAAGTGTCTGCCCAAAATTTCATTATATGTTTAGATTATTATTAAAAAATAGCATCAGGCATCTCAAGAGAAACTCATTATTTACGTTTCTCAATATTTTGGGATTGACTATAGGAATCAGTTCTTGTTGGGTGATTTTTAAGTTTGTGAATTATGAGCTGAGCTATGAAAAAGATATCCAGGACAAGGAAAATATCTATCGGATTGTAAGTAAATTAAAGTTCGAAGACGATGAAGCAACTTGGAGTGGTGGTGTTTCTAGACCAATTTATTTTGCCCTTAGGGATGAAGTAAGTTCTTTAGATAGGGCCGTAGCAGTATTTAAATTTTATACGGAAAGTGTGATTATTCCAGGAGATGGTAATGAACCTAATCGTATTGAAGAACTGAGTTTTGACAATCAGATTGTTCAAACAGAGGATTCCTATTTCGATATGGTATCTTATACCTGGTTAGCTGGAAATAAAAAAGGTGCATTATCGAGTCCCAATAATGTTGTCTTAACAGAAGAGCGAGCAAAACTTTATTTTCCAAATACTCATTATGATCAGATAATCGGTAAAACATTAATTTATTCTGATTCCTTAAGTAAAGTAGTTACGGGAGTTGTTTCTTCTTTAGATTACCCTAGCGAATTTAATGGTCAAGAATTTATTCAACTTCAAAAAAGAGAAAGAGACAATAAAATCACCGAATGGACTAATACAAGTGGTTCAGATAGGGTCTATATCCAAGCAGAAAACAAGGTCAAAATAGAAAGTGCTTTTGCTCAAATCAAGAATATCTTAACGAAGAAAACAGAAGAATACATAAAAGAGATTAAACCCCCGTTTAAATTCGAAAAGAAAATTGAATTACTTCCGCTCAAAGAATCTCATTTTGCAAATTATCTTGAAGAGTATAATTTAGACAAAACAAGTAAAACGGTTATCTATGGTCTCATAGGTATTGCTGTATTTCTATTAATTCTAGCATGTATTAATTATATCAATCTGACTACTGCTCAAATACCACAACGGTATAAAGAGATTGGCATTCGGAAAACACTAGGAGGAACAAAGGGAAGTCTTATTCTTCAAATGATGATGGAAACTGCCATTATCATAGTCCTTGCTTTGATTGCCAGCATTTTTGTATCGCGTTTAGGTCTGGGTTTAATGGGAGAATTAATTGGTCAGCATGCACGTGAATTTAATAACCCTAAAGTTTTCACCCTATTTATTACGGGTATGTTAGTATTCACCTTACTTTCTGCAGGTTTATACCCCTCATGGCTAATCAGTAAGGTTAATGCCATTGATACTTTTAGAAATAAAGGGACTTTAAGTATTGGGAAAAATAATTTTAATCCGAGGAAAATATTAATTGTTTTTCAATTTATCATTGCTCAGGTTTTTATCGTTGCAGCAATAATCATAGGTCAACAATTACAATATACCATCCATAAGGATCTTGGTTTTAGTAAAGACGCTGTACTTATAGTTGATATTCCATATAAACTACGCAAGACGGAGAACTTATATGTTAAGAAAAAAACATTAGCTGAAGAGATCAGAAAAATTCCCGGAGTGATGGAAATGTCTATGGGTTCCCCACCATTAAGCCCTATGATAAACAGCACTGCTTTTTTATATAAAGATGATAAAAACCCAACGCCCCTTAATGCAATAGTGGCGAAAAAATTTATTGATACTGATTATATCAAGTTTTACAATCTTAAACTTTTAGCCGGTGAAAACCTTCATGCTTCCGATACGACAAATAGTTTTATAATCAATGAAACTGCTCTCAGGACTTTTGGTTTTAAAAACCCGCAAGAAGCTATTGGAAAAATAGTAGGACAAAAAGGTTTTGAATTTCCAATTGTTGGAGTTATGAAAGATTTCCATTCCCGTGATTTTTATACTTCCATTGAACCGGTAGCACTCATGATGAATAATTATGAACTAAACTCCTATAGTATTCGATTGAACCCGGCAAATGAAAAAGATTGGCAAGCGATAATTGCTAATATAAAAAAGGAATGGACCCAATTTTTTCCTGAATATAATTTTGATTACAGGTTATTCGACGATGCCATCCTTAATTTTTATAAAAAAGAACAACAGCTTTATAAATTAACGAATACCAGTACAGCTATCGCTATTTTATTGAGTTGTCTTGGTTTATTTGGATTAGCCACTATTACAGCCTTTCAAAAAACGAAGGAAATTGGTATTAGAAAAGTTTTAGGAGCCTCAATTTCCGGGATCGTTGGAATGCTTTCGAAAGATTTTGTAAAAATGATATTCATTGCTATTCTGATCGCATCACCCATTGTTTGGTGGGCATGTAATAAATGGCTAGAGGATTTTGTATACCGAATCGAGATAACAGGAATTCCTTTTATTCTCGGTGGTTTAATTGCTATAACCGCAGCTTTAGCTACCGTGAGTTATCAAGCCCTAAAAGCCGCAAAAGCGAATCCGGTGGATAGTTTGAGGGATGAGTAGGATTAGTATTTAGAGCTCAAGAAGTGGAAATAGCTTTGTTTTATGAACTATGATTTAATGAATGACTATGATGCTCAAATCAGCTACACAACGCTAGATTAACCACCTTAAAGTCTAACTACTAAATACTAAATACTATCAATGTATATTATCTAAAAAATGTCATGATAAAAAATCATTTTAAAACGGCTTGGCGTTTTCTGCGGAAAAACTTGTTGATATCATCTATCAGTGTGATAAGCCTTGCAATAGGAATTTGTGCTACATTAATCATCTTCCTGATGATTAGATATGAATATAGTTTTGATAAACATCTACCTCATGGCGATCGGGTATATAGGGTGATCAGTAATGGTGGATACAAAGGAAATGCGATATTGATTCCGATGATTCGTGAAATGGAGGTTGACCTTACTGGTGTGGACGCGGTGGTTCCCATATTGGAACTTTGGCAAACTAACCTTAAAATTCAACAGGACCATTCGGATAAATATCAACTTTTCCAAAAAGAAAAGAGGTTGCTATATACCAACGAACAGTACTTTCAGATATACCCTCACAAAGTACTCGCCGGATCATTAAATACATTGAAAGAGCCTAACCAAATTGTCCTCAATGAGAGCAATGCGGAGAGGTATTTCCCAAATATGTCTGTAGCTGATATGATTGGAAAGGTTGTCTTGTTTTCAGATAGCATTAACCTTCAGGTAGGGGCTGTTGTGGCCGATATGAAGGAGAACTCAGACTTTAAATACAGTGGATATATCTCTGTTGCCACAATCGCCAACAATCAATCTTTGAAAGAGTCTAATAATTGGGATGCATGGAACAGTTATAATGGTGGAAAACAATGCTTATTATTATTACATGAAGGAACTTCTCCCAAGAAAATTGAATCTGCAATTGATCAGATTTTAAAGAAGAATAAAGAAGCTGTGGAAGGGGCTTGGGAAGATAAATTTGAGTTACAACCTTTAAGCGATGTGCACTTCAATCCAGCACTTAATGCTAATGCAGTTAAATCTTCCACATTACGGAATTTAATTTTATTGGCGGTGTTTCTTCTGAGTCTGGGTGCTATTAATTTCATCAATTTATCCACCGCACAATCTACACAAAGAGCTAAAGAGGTAGGAATTAGAAAAACTTTGGGAGGAAAGAAATCCAGTCTGGTACGACAGTTTTTGTTAGAGACATTTTTGGTCGCCGGAATTGCAACATTACTTTCTATCCTATTTCTTCCTTTATTAACTCATGCTTTTGAAGGATTCTTACCTAAGGGTTTCAATATTAAAAGTATTCCGGTATTGGAAATAATAGCTTACTTAATCGTGCAATTAATCGTGATTACCTGCATTGCCGGCTTCTACCCTGCCTGGGTATTAACCGGATATTCTCCGGTGATGGCGTTAAAGAATCAGGCTTCTAAAAACAGTAACCTGAGCAGAAGTTCCTGGGTTAGAAAAGGACTTACCGTTTTTCAGTTTGTACTGGCACAGGTTTTCTTAATTGCCGTATTAGTTGTTTCAAAACAAATTCATTATGCGGTTAATATGGATATGGGTTTTACGAAGGATGCTATTATTACTTTTTATATTCCGGAATTTGATAAGAACCAAAGAGGAAAAACATTAAAAACAGAATTAGAAAAATATCCTGAAATAAGAGCGATTAGCTTTGGGAATCAATCCCCCGCTTTCAATGGCTGGATGACGTCGGGATTATCCTATGACCAAGGCGAAGGAAAGGAAAAAAATATCACTTTCGATGCCAGAAATGGAGATGAAAATTTTATTAAAGTTTATAACATTCCTTTGGTTGCAGGTAGGAATGTAAGAGTATTAGACAGCTTATCCGAGAGTATGGTAAATGAAAAAATGTTGGAGCTGTTGGGTATTACAAATCCGGAGGATGCTCTTGGAAAAACTTTTAATAATGGCAGCATGACGATCGTTGGAGTGATGAAGAATTTCAATGTGGCATCTGCCCATGAAGCCGTAAAACCAACGATGTATTTCAGTATGAAGACCGGCTATATAATGCACGTTGCTTTGGATAAGAATCATCCCGAATCCTGGAAAGGAGCAATCGCAAAAATTGAAAAAGATTTTAAAAAATTATATCCTGACGATCTTTTTGAATATCAATTTGTCGACGAGATGATTGCGGGTTTTTATAAGACGGAGCAAAACTTAGCTAAACTCCTTAATTGGGCAGTTGCTTTATCTATAGTTATTGCTTCACTAGGATTATTCGGTCTGGCAGTATTTATCACAAACCAGAGGATCAAAGAAATTGGCATAAGAAAAGTTCTTGGCGCAACAATAAGTCAAATCATCTTTTTGTTGCTGAAGAATCTGATGCTATTGGTTGTGATTGCTACATTAATTGCTATTCCAATTGCATGGTATTTCATGCATGAATGGCTTAATGATTTTGAATATAAAACCACTCTTTCCTGGTGGATATTCATTCTCGCTGCCATCGGATTGTTTACTGTTGCATCAATGGTGTTGATGTCAAAAACTTACTTTGCCGCTAAAGCGAATCCTGTGGATAGCTTGAGGGATGAGTAGGATTAGTATTTCGTAGAGAGTATTTAGTATTTAGACCTCGAAAAGTGGAAATAGCTTTGTTTTTTGAACAATGATTTAATGAATAGACTAGGATGCTCAAATCAGCTATAGAACGCTAGATTAACTCTATTAAAAGTCTAACTACTAATTACTTAATACTAACTACTATCAATGTATATTATCTAAATAATAGATTATGTTAAAAACCACTTTTAGATCTATATTAAAGGCCAAATCTTTGAGTATCGTTCATATTTCGGGATTGGCGATTGCAATAGCTGCTGCGACAATTTTATTTTTGACAGCTATGTTTGAATTGTCCTATGATAAATTTCATCGGGATAGTGATAGGATTGCCATGTTATATTTCAGTTCCGAACCGGAAACAGGTCTGAAGAATACTTCGTCTATGCCGGTTCCTCTGGCTCCTACTATGAAGGCTTCTATACCGAGTATTGAGTCAATAACACGCGTAAAGAATGGTAATGTAATCCTTAAAAATGGTGAAAAGGAATTCGCTTCTTCCAGCAGGTTCGTGGATGCAGACTTCCTCTCCATCTTTAGCTTTCCATTTATCTCCGGAAACACAAAATCCCTAGCTGAGTTGGATGATATTGTGATTACGGAGGCCATGGCAAAAAACCTATTTGAAGATACTGATGTAATAGGGAATCAAATTCAGGTTAATATTGACGGACAGTGGCAAGCAAAGACTATTTCCGCCGTATTGGAGAATATCCCCGCCAACTCAAGCCTTAAATTTCAAACACTATTACGCTTCGAAAATATTTATGGATACCAACAGTTATTAAATCTATGGGATAACCAAAACCATGAAGTTTTTGTCAAAGTAAAAGGAGAAAAAATAAATGATGCTGCATTTACTAAAGAGACAAAAGCATTTGCAGAACAATATTTTAAGATTAATATCGATCGATTAAAACGTGATGGAGGTAAACCTGACGTAAATGGCAATTATTTTAGCTTCCACCTGCTCCCTTTGGCAAAACTCCATACAAATGACTTTTCATTCGGCGAAGGAATTTCAGCAAATTTTCCATGGATCATGTTATTGATATCAGGGTTGATATTATTTATTGCAGCTTCTAATTTTATAAATCTTTCTTTAGCAAATTCCATCAGTAGGAATAGAGAAATCGGAACACGTAAAACTTTGGGAGGCACCACCTGGGATATTGTTAAACAATTGTGGATGGAGTCTTTAACACTCTGCATATTAGCGTTACTTCTGGGATTAGGATTAGCCTATTTCATTCTTCCTGAATATAATGCCAGCATGAATTATCAATTAACGATTACCTCTTTATTCAATGTCAACAATCTAATCATTTTCTTTACCATATTTTTCATTTTAACCTTAATTGCCGGAGGACTTCCTGCTTTAAAAATAGCAAGAACAAATATCATTGATTCCTTAAAAGGTTCATCGAAAATAAAGACTTCAAATTTAAGAAGCTCCTTAACGGTTTTACAATTTGTTATTTCTATTACGTTGATAATGGCAACCATAGTGATCAGCTCACAATTGAATTATCTCTCAAAAAAGCCTCTTGGACTTAATAAAAATGAAGTAATTAGTATCCCTATCGGGAAAGGAATTGATAAAGAGGATGCCTTGAACAGGATGCGAATTGCACTTGAACAACAACCTTGGGTAAAATATGTTAGCGGATCGGACAATAACATCGGTCTTGGGAGAGATGGTAGTTTACAGCGTAGTATGTTTGGATTTGAACATGACAATAAAGAAATTATTACAAACTACATGCGCGTTGATTATGACTATCTGAAAACTCTAGATATTAAATTACTGAAAGGTCGTGATTTTGATCGCTCCTTTGGTAGTGATACGTATGCTGTCATCATCAATAGACAGATGGCTGCACAATTAGGCGGTGAAGATAAAATCCTCGGAAAGACTTTAGAGCTGAATGGAAAGTCATTGGTAATAGGTGTTATGGACAATTTCAATTTTCAGGATTTAAAGTCTGTAGTAGAACCATTGACAATCTCTATCAATCCTAATGTTTTTAATGTTGAATATATTTTTGTGAGAGTGGAGACAAAGCAACTAGGTGAAACTTTGGCGAAGGTTGAGAATATATGGAAAAGTATTAATCCAAAGGCTAATAATTTAGCCTCCTACCTGGATGAAAATACCCAAAACCTATATCAGAGTGAAAAAACATTCTCTAAAATTGTTATTAGCGGAACCAGTATTGCCATTGTGATTTCTTGTTTAGGGCTATTTGCATTGGCACTATTAACAATCAATCGAAGGGTAAAAGAAATCGGTATAAGAAAGGTTCTCGGTTCTTCTGTGAGTAGCATAATTCTTTTACTTTCTAAAGATTTCATCAAACTAGTATTGATAGCCTTTGTCGTATCCGCCCCTATTGCATGGTGGGTGATGAACAATTGGTTGCAAACCTATGCTTACCGAATTGAGATACAATGGTGGATGTTCTTACTAGCAGCAGTGATCTCCATTGGAATCGCCTGGAGCACAATTGCCTGGCAAGCTTTGAAAGCTGCCAGAGCTAATCCGGTAGATAGTTTAAGGGATGAGTGATAGTAGTATTTAGTAGTTAGTATTTAGTATTTAGACTTTTGAGGGAGTGGATCTAGCGTTGTTTAATCTATTTGTGTTTTTGTAAGCTATGCATCATAGCTTCTCACTTAATCATTTTCAAAGAAGTAAGACATTCGCGTCTGTTGTCTGTTATCTCACGTCTATTGTCTAAGCAATAACTTTGTTCGGTATTGAACAAAAAATGTTCGAAAACGAACATAACCCCAAACCAATTTAATTATAAACAACTAAAAACAAGCAAGTTACATTAATGGCAAATCTATTGCCGTCCTTTTTAATGAGAAGTTACCAGATGGTTCAACTCTATTAAATCTTAAAAAAGATGTTAAGCAACAATATAAAAATAGCATGGCGAAGTTTAAAGAATCAACGGTTCTTTTCGCTAATAAAGATTGGCGGTTTTGCGTTTAGCATGGCCATTTGTCTGCTTATTGTTTTGTATATTAGACATGAACTGAGTTACGACAAGTTTTATAAAGATTCGGATCAAATATTCCGTGTTGTTGGTATGGTGACGAGGGACAATATTGTTCAAAAAGGGGTATCAATGCCTGCTCCTGCTGGACCTGAATTGAAAGAGGAGTTTCCGGAAATTGAATTGGAAGGTAGAGTTCTTTCTAATCCTTTATTTGGAGCTGGAAGCAACCAGATTTCGACAAATGAAAACCCTGAGTTATTATCTGAAGAGGGTTTCTGTTTTATGGATCAGTCGATTCTAGATATGTTTTCCATAAAAGCAGTAAATGGCACTACAAATCATGCTTTAGATAACCCGAGAAGCCTTGTAATTACGCAAAAGAAAGCGGAGAAACTATTCAAAGGGATGGATCCAGTTGGAAAAACCATTTTTCTAAACAATGATAAATCCAATCGTTATACCATCACTGCTGTTATCGAAGATATACCTACTAACTCTAATTTTTATGGGTTTGATTTTTTCATGACCTTAAGTGGTCATGAACCCTATCCGGGTGAAAAATTAAATTGGCTGGCTTCGAATTATGCTACTTACTTCAAGGTTAAGAAGGGTACTGATATCTCCCAATTAGAGAATAAAATCACTAAATCTTATATCGAAGATCATTATAGACCTGCAGTAGTTCAGGCAGGGATGGCTGTTAATGAAGAAGTTTGGAAATCCGCTAAAATGACCCTACAACCTTTGCAAAGCATTCATTTACATTCAAAAGGTATTCAGGAGAATAAAATCGAAAGTCAAAATAGAGGAGATATTCAAATCATCTATATTTTCGGAGGAATTGCAGCCTTTATTTTGATAATAGCGATTATAAACTTTATTAATTTATCGACTGCCAATGCAGCAAGTAGGGCGAAAGAGGTTGGCGTTCGGAAAACCATTGGATCAGACAGAAAGGCATTGATTCTGCAGTTTATCACAGAATCTTTATTGTTTAGTTTGATCTCGATAAGCTTTGCCCTAATTATTGCCTTTCTTTTATTGCCTTCCTTTAATAATATAGCGGCCAAGGCATTAGTATTGCCATGGATAGATTGGTATTTTATACCGGGATTGATAAGCTTTGGTTTAATTATCGGCTTTATCTCCGGTATTTATCCTGCCCTCTATCTTTCAGGATTTAAACCTATTGCTGTATTGAAGGGAAATGTAATCCTCAAATCTGGCTCGCACTGGTTCAGAAATAGTTTGGTTATCTTCCAATTTGCCACATCCATTATCTTAATCATCGGAACGCTTGTTATCAATCAGCAGGTTAAATATATCCTGAACAAGGACCTAGGATTCAATAAAGAACAGGTTTTAGTTTTACGAGGTACAGGAACATTGGAGGGAAAACAAAAATCTCTGAAAAATGAATTAAAGAAAATAAGCTCAGTGACCAATGTATCTGTAGGTGATTATTTACCGGTTATGATTGACGGTGTAAAAAGAAATGGAAATGCCTATTGGATCGATGGGAAGCAAAATGAAGAAGTAGGAGTAGGAAGCCAAAACTGGGTTGTTGATGTAGACTACTTATCAACCTTTGGCATAAAATTAATTGAAGGAAGAAATTTCAATATGGATATGCCAACCGATTCTGCAGCAGTCATTGTCAATCAAAGTATGATACGGGAACTAGGTATCAAAAATCCTATTGGTACTAAAATCACAAATCTTACCAGTTATACGATTATAGGTGTAGTTGAAGATTTTATCTTTGGTAATATGCGTGAGGATGCTGTTAAGCCGTTAGCTCTATCTATTGGGGGTAGTCCTTCCATGATTTCAGTGAAATTAAAGACGGATGACATGGAGCAAACTATTGCTGACATTACAAATGTATGGAATAGCTTTTCTCCCCACCAAAAAATACAATATACTTTTCTAGATGAAGGATTTGCTAGTTTGTATGTTGATGTTCAAAGAACACAAATCATTGTATCCAGCTTTGCAGGCTTTGCTATTTTTATTGCTTGCCTGGGCTTGTTTGGTTTGGCAGCATTTGTAACTCAACAAAGAACAAAAGAAATCGGTATCCGCAAAGTATTGGGTGCAAGTCTACCGGGAATTATCAAACTACTATCAACTGATTTTATAAAATTAGTCCTTATCGCGATTGTTATTGCTTCACCTATTGCATGGTGGGCAATGAATAATTGGCTCCAGGATTTTAATTATAGAATAGATATATCGGCTTGGGTATTCGTTCTGGCTGCTTCAGTAAGTATTCTTATTGCCTTCGCCACTATTTGCTATCATGCACTAAAAATAGCCCGGATAAATCCGGTTAATAGTTTAAAAGATGAATAGAAGAAATAACCTATATTATGATGTTTAAAATTGCCTGGAGAAATATTAGGAAGAACAAGGGTTTTTCCTTTATTAATATCATCGGATTATCAATAGGTATAACCTGTTTTTTGTTATTAGCTGCTTATATATTTCATGAGCTTAGTTATGATAAGTTTTTAACGAATTCGGACCGCACAGTTATGGTCACTGCAGCAAATAAATCAATAGATGATGCTGATTTTAATTATTGGTCAAGCACGCCAACAGCTGTAGCACCAACATTTAAAAAGGAATTTCCTGAAGTTGAACGTGCTGTAAGGATGTACAACTATAATAATGCAGCTCTTATCGCAAAAGGAACAGAGAGTGTTAAACAGCAGGGCTTGAAATTTGTAGATGAGGATTTTCTAAAAGTTCTGAACTATAAGGTCGTTAAAGGAGACGCTAATGAGCCGCTGGCTAACCCGAATGATATCGTATTGACAGAGGATCTTGCAAAGAAATATTTTCCAAATGAGGATGCCGTAGGTAAAACCTTGATGATTGATAAGTCTCCATGGATAGTTACCGCAATTATTGAGGATTTGCCAACTTTCACAGAGCTAAAGTTCAATGCTTTACTCTCCAATAAAGGTCTAAAAAGATACCAAGAACCTATTTGGCATTCTGCAAATGATTTAACCTTTCTTCTCCTGAAGGAGAATGTGAACAGAGAAGCTCTTCAACAGAAAGTAGATAATTTTGTTCAGGTGCAAATGAAGGAGGCTATTGATGCCGGATACATTATAAAATTGAATCTCGAGAGTTTAGGAGATATTCACTTACATTCTAAAGCCGCAGGCTCAGGCAATCTTACCTACATCTATGTCTTCGGATTCCTTGCTGCAGCCTTAATGCTTATCTCTATCGTCAACTTCACAAATTTATCTTTAGCACATGCAACCGAACGTGGAAAGGAAATTGCCGTCCGGAAAGTGATGGGAGCCCATAAAAAAGTAGTATTCAATCAATTTCTAGTAGAAGGAGGATTGATGGTTCTCATAGCGCTGGTTTTAGGACTTGTTGCGGCAAGGTTAATTCTGCCGGTATTCAGTTTCTATCTTGCAGTCCCAATAAAATTGGATATATGGACAAGCCCTTATTTCTATCTAATAGTACTTGCTTTTTTCTTGGCACTGACATTTATTGCTTCAGGTTGGCCAGCGTGGATTATCGCCCAATTCAAACCATTGAATGTAATAAAGGGACAACTGAAATCTAATAAAGCAAAATTTCCTGTCGCTAAGATTCTGATTACCTTACAATATTGTATTTCCATATTTTTAGTGATCTGTACGTTATTTGCTTATAGACAGATGCAATATATTCAGACTGTCGACACAGGCTTAAATCGTTCTCAGGTAATTGTTTTAGATGGAGATTTATGGCAAACAAAAGATATTGCGACATTAAAATCCGAATTCAGCAAACTTAGATCTGTTCAGTATGTATCTGCATCTTATGATTCACCTGTAAATATTCAGGGTGGCTATACGATCAATTCTGCGGAAGGAAAATCGGCTGATTTTAGTTTAAGCTTAACGGCAATTCCGATTGAAAAAGACTTCTTAAATCTCTTTGACATTCCTATTATTGCAGGTCAAAACTTAACGGAAACCGATATTCTGAGAGCTCAAGATACGACAGAAAACAGATCTGTAGCTTTTATTATCAATAAAATGACCGCCAATAGTCTGGGATGGAAACCTGAAGAAGCTATCGGAAAGAAGATCGGTCTAAATGGAAGAAGAGGAGAAATCAGAGCTGTTGTAGAGAACTTCAATTTTGCCTCCCTACGTGAGGAAGTTCAACCTATTGCATTATTTCCTGAATATAATTACTTCGGCAATATTTTTATTAAGCTGGATGCCAATAGCAATACTAAACAAGCACTTCAAGAGATAGAAACGGTATTTAAAAAATTAAAGCCCAACGCACCGTTCGAAAGTCATTTCTTAGATGAGGATTATGCTGCCCTTTATAAACAGGAACAACAGACCACGAAAATCATGCAGCTATTTGCTTTAGTTACGATAAGTATAGCTTGTATTGGATTATTTGCATTATCTGCTTATGCTGCAAAACAACGAGTTAAGGAAATCGGAATCCGTAAAGTTTTGGGGGCCTCTGTAGGGAAATTGGTCGCTTTATTGACCTCTGATTTTATCAAGTTAGTCTTAGTTGCATTCTTTATTGCTATTCCATTGGGTTATTGGGCAATGGACAAATGGCTTGATAATTTCGCTTACCATGTCAATCTTGAGTGGTGGATATTTATCGCTGCAGGATTGATAACACTTGTTATATCATTTATGACGATTGGAAGCCAAGCCTTTAGAGCCGCCAGAGCAAATCCGGTGGAGAGTTTAAGAGATGAGTGAGAGTAGTATTTATTAGGAAGTCTTTAGTATTTATCTAAAGACGTAAGACTTGTTGTCTTATTAAAAAATATATTTTAAAAAACCATGAATAAAATTAACCTGATTATAAGAAAGCTGTGGAAGAATAAACTATTTACTCTTCTCAATATTTTAGGTCTGGCGATTGGTATAAGCTCTTGTTGGATTATTTTTAGAATTGTAAATTATGAATTCAGTTTTGATAAACAACTTTCAGGGACCGAAAAAATATTTAAAGTAATTGGTGTTTTTGATGAGGTAAGTTCTACCGATTATTTTGATGGGGTTCCTATTCCTTCGGCCGCATATATTAAGGAAAATCTATCTACCGTTGAATTGACAGTCCCTGTTAATAGAAAATATGTTGGAAAAATAACAAATTCTAATAATCAAAAAGACCCAATAAAATTTGAGGATCGAGAGAATGTAATCGAAACTATTAATGATTATTTCCAATTGGTTCCATATACATGGTTGGCAGGAGATCCATCAAATGCTTTAAAAAATCCTAATGAAGTTGTTTTAACTGAATCTCGCGCAAAGTTATATTTTCCAAATGTTCCCGTTGCAGAAATCGTTGGTCATACCCTGATGTATGATACAACATTATATGCTGTGACAGGAATTGTAAAAGATTTAGAGAGACCTAGCAGTTTTGATGCAAAAGAATTTATGAAAGTATCTGAGAATGATTGGAGAAGTGATAATTGGTTTTCTTTCATGTCTACTTATACTTTGTTTGTGAAATTGAAGAATACAAGTGATCAAAAAGCATTTGTTGACCAATTAAGCAATAAGATCTTTGAAATGACTAATGAACAATTCAGCAAGGATAATTTCAAAGCGAGAGCTGAAGTCCGTCCAATATCTGAAATTCATTTTGATCAAACTATTCAAAAAAGCACTAACATCAAGTTAATTTATGGTCTTATTGGTATTGCCGTATTTTTATTGTTATTAGCTAGCATTAATTACATCAATCTTACCACGGCGCAAGTACCTTATAGGGCAAAGGAAATTGGAATTCGTAAGACCTTAGGCGAGCAACCATCAGATGTCACCAAATCATTTTTCTTAGAAACACTAACAATCGCTTGTATAGCATTATTAGTTTCTTGGCCATTAACGAAAATCTTCGAAAAATTTTTTAATTCTTTTTTACCTGAAAATCTGAACAACTATTCTGACACCTGGCCAGTCCTATTATTCATCCTAGGATTAATGTTTTTTATCACTATCGTTTCTAGTTTATACCCTGCTTACCTTATAAATAAGGTTCAAATTGCAGAGGTTATTAAAATGAAAGGGGTTGGTAAACTGTCTGTTGGTAGTATTTCTTTTAGAAAGGTTCTGATCATCTTCCAGTTTGTTATTGCACAGGTTTTTGTTATTGCTACGTTTATTATTGGTATGCAGATGAAGCATACGATGAAAAGTGATTTGGGATTTGATTATAATGCTATTATTAATCTTCAGATACCATTTAAAAACGACCAGAATGCTGATGTGGATCCTTATGTTTTTAAGCAAGCATTATTGAAGTACAGCCAAATAGAAGGCGTTACACTAGGCCATTTACCCCTTAGTAATGACCATTGGGGAAATTCGGTATCCACCGCTGCTGATACTGGTACTGTAGGAATTAATGTGCCTTTCAAATTTGCAGATAAAGATTATTTCGATGTCTTTGAAATCGAAATGTTAGCTGGTCGATCATTGACTATGGCTGACACCAGTAATGGAATAATTCTTAATAAGATTGCTATCGAGCAATTGGGTTTTAAGAGTCCTCAGGAGGCAGTAGGTAAGTTAGTAACGGCATATGGTAAAGATAGGGCTATTGTAGGTGTTGTGAATGATTTCAACAGCAAAACATTACATACCCAAAAAAGTGGTGTTGCCATATTGTCTTCCAAATTTAGAGGTCAATTACAAAAGGTTAGTATTCGTCTTAACAAAGATCCTAAAACCTGGCAATCCGCTTTAGCATCAATAGAAAAAGAATGGAAGTTAATCTACCCTAAAGCTCCGTTTTCATTCAAGTTTTATGATCAAAATATTAAAGATTATTACAAATCAGATTATAGATTCTCGAACATCATTAACCTTTCAACATCGATTACAATCCTATTGAGCTGCTTAGGGTTAATAGGGCTGGTAACTATTTCCACTGCTCAAAGGACAAAGGAAATAGGGATCCGTAAGGTATTGGGAAGTTCGATTTCAGGGATAGTACAATTACTTTCCAAAGACTATATCATTCTTGTCATTATCTCTATTATTATCGCTTCGCCAATAGCTTGGTGGATGATGAATAAATGGTTGGAGGACTTTGCCTATAAAGTTGAAATTTCCTGGTGGATGTTTACCATTCCTGCCATCAGCACCATTGTCATTGCATTCCTAACGATGAGTTATCATTCATTAAAAGCCGCCAGAGCAAATCCGGTGGATAGTTTGAGGGATGAATAGAATTAGTATTTATTAGCAAGTATTTGGTATAAATGTTCTGTTCAGTTTCGTACGAAAACTGTTCGAATTCGAACAGCATATATTTTCTAAATAACTAAAACAAACTGAATAACAGCTTATTAAATTCATGGCAAGGCGATTGCAAAAAGAAATTCATTAGCTAAATTTTTGACAAAAGGCCTGTGATTATGAAAAAGAACGATTGGAAGATTGCTTGGAGAAATCTGTGGAAGAACAGAGTTTTTTCTTTGATGAATATAATAGGTTTGACCTTAGGTTTTACCGGATTTATTCTGTCTTACCAATATATCAATCGTGAGACAAGTTATGATAAATGGAATCCAAATTATGATAGAATTTATCAAGTTGGTTTAGAGGCCAATGGAGAATATACTGTAGAAACTCCACCCTCTTTAGCGGTATTAATTAAAGAGAATTTTCCAGAAATTGAACTCGCAGGAAGATTGATGGTTTATCCTTATGGCGGCTACCCCATCTTTGGAGAATCAACGGTATATATGAAAAATGCAGCTTTGTTAGATTCATCTGCTGCGGAAATTTTTCAGGTAAAAAGTAAAAATGGTCCTTTGTTTAAATCTAAGGATCAAAAGGAAGCCAGCCTTATCAACGAAAGAGATGCGAATGTAATTTTCAAACCATCGGAATTAGCATTCAATGAACCAAAATCATTACCTATGCTCTCTCGGAAATCAGTAATGGAGGAGAATATTTATGGTATCATTAAAGAAAGACCTCTCTCTTTGATTGATTATGACCTATTATTGATAAAAGAAGTTTTTGATGAAAGGGCAAGCGGAAACCCTTTCACTTATCAAACGTTTATCCAGGTTAGACCAGGAACAGATATTGAAGCCCTAAATAGTAAAATAACAGACTTATTTCTTAAAGAAATAGCTTCACATGATCGAGTTAGATCCTCTGCCTATGCAAAAGGAAATACCTACATGGATGCTTTATCTAAATTACATTTACAACCTAAAGCAGGATCTAATACAGCCTATCTGATTGTCTGGATAATTGGTATTCTTTCGATTATTATTCTGATTCTCGCATCAGCTAACTTTACCAATATGATCATGGCTCAGGCGGATCAGCGATTAAAAGAGTTGGCTATAAAGAAGGTATTAGGTAGTTCCAGATTAGCGATTGTGATGCAGCTATTGGCTGAAGTTTTAATGTTAACATTCATAGCTGCTGGGCTTAGCTTGATCTTACTGAGTATTACTGGAAATATCCTTCAGAAATGGTTCAATGACGATTTAAAACAATACTTAATATCAAATAGAACATTATTACAAATAACTATTGCCATCCTGGCGACTACCTTAATATCCGGAATATATCCTGCCATCGTGCTCTCAGGTTATAAAACCATACATTTATTAAAGGGTGGACTAATAAAGAGCATTCATAAATTTAGTTTTCGAAATGCTTTATTAACCTTTCAAATTGTATTTGCGATTATTTTTATTGTCGGAATGATTGTCGTTCAAAAACAAATTAAATATATCCAAACAACTGATAAGGGATTTGAACCCGCACAGATTATAAGTTTCAATGGAATTGGCTTATATTATAATACAAGTATTTCAGGGAATTTCGAAGATTTTAAGCAACGATTAGAAAATGACCCCAATATTGAATCCGTTTCATCTCCAACGAATGTTCCCGGTAATGGAGAATTACCTCCTAAAAAAGAATTTACATCCAATAGTCGTAAATTCGATATGGAACATATTGGTATAGACACCAGATATTTCAAAACTCTTAACATACAAAGAATTGCCGGTGATGAAAATCTTTCGTTGGATCAAATTTTAAAAGATTCCCTAAATAATTATGCCGTAATAAATGAAACTGCTGCCAAAACATTAGGGTTAAATAATCCTATAGGAGCTAGTATTGCTGGCTGTGATGCTAATTTCAAGATTGTTGCTGTTGTTAAGGATAGTAAAACGTATGGCTTTGAAAACGTAGTTAACCCAACTGTTTATACTTATAAAGATGAATGTGGACCAGGAAGATATAAAATAAGTTTAATGGTAAAAACGGTAGCAGGAAGGGTTGATCAGGCTATTGCGGCAGTAAATAATGAATGGAAAAAAAATGAATATTCAGAAGATTTGCCTTTAGATTATAGATTCATGGACCAACAATATGCAAACCTCCACGCTAAACAAAAGGAGATGCAATCGGCTTTTAATATCTTTACCTTACTATCTGTCCTGATTGCCTCTTTAGGTCTATTCAGCATGTCAGTTTACCAAGTTACAGTGAAGCAAAAAGAGATGAGCGTCCGTAAAGTCTTAGGCGCTTCAATTCATCGAATATTCATCCAATTAAACAAACCTTTCTTCCAGATATTTATAATTTCTTGTTTAATTGCTATACCTACTTCCTTTCTCTTAATCAAAAGCTGGTTGAATAATTTTGCTTACCACATTGAAATAAAATGGTGGTATTTCGGCTTAGCCACTTTAATCGTATTTTCAATTATTTTGCTCTCTATTAGTTATCAATCTATCAAAGCCGCCAGAGCAAATCCGGTGGATAGCTTGAGGGATGAATAGAATTGGTATTTATTAGCAAGTATTTAGACAATAGATAAAATTTATAAGCATTATATGAATAACATCAAATTAGCCTTTCGTAATATGAAAAAGAATGGTTCATACACTTGGATTAATGTCCTGGGTTTGACCCTAGCTTTTACTTTATGCTTATTTATTTTCTCTGTCGTGATTGAGGAGAATTCTTATGATAAAAGTTGGTCTAAGTCAGATCGCGTATATAGAATTGTAACTGCAGATTCAACAGCAGGTATTGAAGATATTATCCCTCAGGCTTATGCTAATCTAGGTACGGAATGGAAGAAGAACTTTCCGGAAATACAAGCCGAAAGTAGCTTTAGAGCCGGAAAAGTTTACCTTAATAGTGTTGGTGCACAAAATGAAGCAATAGAAACATCTTCAATCACAGCTGATGAAGATGTGTTTGATGTTCTGGATATTCATCTTTTGCAGGGAAATCCTTTTCCGCTAATCAAAGGAAAGAAAAACCTGATTATAACTAAGGATTTTAAGGATCAGCACTTTAAAGGTCAAGATGTTATTGGAAAATCAATATTAAGCGCTAGTCCCTTTTCTTCTAAAAAGGAAGAATTTATTATCACAGCAGTTATAGATAATCTTCCTTATAATTCTGTTTTCAGAACTTCTGTCATACAAATAAATCCCAAATCAACCACCGCATTGAATCAAGAGGGCTGGGGCTATTATCAGGAACAATATTTAGTTATGAAAGCAGGAACGGATATCAACAGTTTCACAAAGAAAGCGAATGATTGGTATACGAATTTCCTGAATGATGGAATAGACCCAAAATTTAGTTTCCATTTACAGCCTTTGTCTAATATCTACATGGAACCTTTAGGGATTTCAGAGATCAGTGGCAATAAAAAAGCCAGTTTAATCTTTCAGGGGATTGCCGTTTTAGTGTTGATAATTTCTTGCATTAATTATATCAATTTATATGCAGTGCGGACCATTAAAAAGGTGAAATCGATCAATCTGTTTAAAGTGTTAGGCGCAAGTCGCAGCTCTTTAATCAGAACACTTCTGATCGAAACTTGGATTATATTTATAACTTCCCTTATCATAAGTCTCCTCTGCTATTTTATCCTTTTAAACCCTTTAGAAAGTTTCTTAGGTTATGAACTAGTCTTTGCACGAGATTTGTTTGGTATCATATCATTCACCGCCTTAGGTCTTGCTATATTATTAGCTTTCTTAATTGGAATCTATCCTGCATGGATTGTTTCCAATGTAAAATCTTCAGAAGCTTTAAAAAATAAATTATCAAAATCGAGTAAAACCGAAATTTGGACAAAAAGGAGCTTAATTATTACTCAGTTTTGCATATCCTTAGTTGTCATTGTGGGATTAATTACGATTAAATCACAAGTGAGTTTTATGCAATCCACTCCTCTCGGTTTGAATGTGGAGAATTTATTGAGCATTAAAACGTTCACATCGGCAAATGGTCCATCCTTTATCAAAAATGAAATATCCAAAATTTCAGGCGTCGAAAATGTAAGTGTTAGTAGCTGGACTCCTGGTATTGGTTCAGGATATCTTGCAAAAAACATTGAAGATAAGCAGAATCCGGATCAGCAGATACAGGTGAGTTTTATAGGTGGGGATACTGATTTGGTATCTACCTTGGGTATTAGCTTGTTGAAGGGTCGAAACTTAACAGAAACAGATTATAATGGATATCCGAAAGAAGATGCTGAACAAGAGGTTGTATTAAATGCATTGGTTACTGAAAGCACTGCGAAGAGATTAGGTATCACTGAACTTGGAAGACCATATAAGGGCTTAGATATCATTCCTGTTGGTATCATTGCAGATTTCCATAGTGAATCTTTTCATAAAAAGATGGTGCCTACAGTAATAACGCCTATCAAATTTGAAAGCTACGGGAATATATTAGTGAAAATTAAACCCGGACAAGAAAAACAGGTTGCCGAATCGGTAAACAATGTTATGAAACAACATGCTCCTGAAAAATATCTTAATTATGATTGGATAGATGAGGTTTACTCAAAATCCTACCAAAAAGAAACTAAACAAGCGCAGCTATTTACCTTTTTCTCAGTTTTAGCATTATTTATTTCAGCATTAGGAGTCACCGGATTAATCCTCCAAAGTGTGGAACAGAGAATAAAAGAAATTGGAATTCGGAAAGTGCTAGGTGCAACAATTAGCAATATTTCTAATCTATTTGCAAAGGAATATGTACTGATGATTATTGTATCTATTGTTATTGCATGCCCTATTGTCTGGTATTTGGCCAATAAATGGTTGGAGGATTTTGCTTATAAAATTGAGGTTCAGTGGTGGTTCTTTGGATTAAGCGGATTGATCATTTTTGTCATTACCCTGATTACTGTAAATATCCAAACCATACGTGCTGCAATGGTAAATCCGGTAGAGAGTTTGAAAGAAGAGTAGCAGAAACAATTGAAAGTCTGAGAAGTCATCTTTATAAATTGTAAGATTTTGAGAGAATAGATTGTAGGTTATAAAAAGAAAAATTAATTAAAAAACAATGTAAATTAGAGACAATAGGATTAAGATAGCTGCTAATATATCTATATAGCTGTTTTATTTTCTACTGTTTAAAAAGAGAACTATGATAAAATTAGAGCATATTTTCAAGTGGTACAATGTAGGAGGTACCAAATCATTTATTCTTAAGGATATTAACTTAGAGATAGCTGAGGGTGATTTTGTTTCAATTATGGGCCCTTCAGGCTCTGGAAAGTCTACCTTATTAAATGTAATCGGAATGTTGGACGAACCTGACGAGGGTACTTATTTCTTTATGGATGAAGACGTGCTGAACATGAAACCTAAAAAGCGGTCTCAGTTATTTCAGTCACATATTGGTTATGTTTTTCAGTCTTATCATCTTATTGATGAATTAACGGTGTATGAGAATATTGAAACACCTCTAATTTATAAGAACCTTTCCTCTTCGGAACGAAAGAGTATAGTATCTGATTTATTAGACCGCTTTAATATCGTTGGAAAGAAAGATTTATTTCCAGCTCAATTATCTGGTGGTCAGCAGCAGGTTGTGGGTATTGCCCGGGCATTAGCAGGTTCGCCGAGGTTATTATTGGCTGATGAGCCTACAGGTAACCTGAACTCTAAACAGGGTGAAGAAATTATGGAACTCTTCAAACAATTGAATGAAGATGGGGTGACCATTATTCAGGTGACTCATTCCGAGAAGAATGCTGAATATGGCAAACGCATCCTCAACATGCTGGATGGACAGATAAAACAATAAAATAAGTAAGATTTTTGAGATTGCCTTTTATTTCGTAAATTTCATTGTGAATGAAAAAGAAATAAAGGCACTCATTTCTCTTTTAGATGATCCGGATCGGGAGATTTTTCAAGAGATAGAGCACAAATTAATCACCTGTGGGCCGGAAGTAATACCACTATTGGAACATTCGTGGGAATCTTCTTTTGATCCTCTTTCTCAAAGTAGGATAGAAAATATTATTCATAAAATTCAATTCGATCAGGTTAAAAATGACCTCCAACTATGGAGGTTAAATAATTCAGAAGATTTACTGGAAGGATTATTAATTGTTAACAGGTATCAATATCCTAATTTACATGAGGAGCAGGTATATTATCAATTAGCAGAGCTTAGAAGAAATGCCTGGTACCATCTGATGTACGATATGAGTCCGGTAGAGAAAGTAAAGCTTCTGAATAATATTCTTTTCAGAGAGTTTGGTTTATCGGGGAATACATCTAATTATCATGACCCTCAAAATTCTTTTATTCATAAGGTTTTAGAGACTAAAAAAGGAAATCCGATTAGCTTGGCTTGTGTATATGCTTTAGTGGCTCAGAAGCTGGATATTCCCATCTATGGGATAAACCTTCCCAAACACTTTGTCCTGGCTTATGTAGATGAGGAAAACCATGACAAAGTAGAATTCTATATCAATGTCTTCAATCGTGGACAAATTATGCGTGAGGACGACATACATGCTTTTCTAAGACAACTAAATCTCCCCTTATCGGATAATTACACCTTACCCTGTGATAATATTGCCATTATTAAAAGAGTACTCAGGAATTTGATTGCCGCCTATGAGCATGTGGACAATGCAGAGAAAAAACTGGAAGTTGAGATATTATTATCCTTAATAGAAGAAGACGAGATTAGATAACCTCGTCTTCCTTATAAATTCAATATATTTTAAATACTTTAATTTCTTGCATCCAAGGAAATACCCCCTGGTGTGAAAGTTGTATTTACCCCTGTTTGTTTATACTCAAAGATCATATTTGGCTCTACATTTCCATCATCCGACTTCAGAAACCTGTAAACTGCTTTAGCATTTCTATCCGCTACGTATAAATATTTACTATCTAATCTGAAATCAAGTTCAACATCAACAGGTTGTTTTAGTTTTGTATTTATTCCGGAAATAATTCTTGTCGGTGTAATGGTGCCTGTAGCTTGACTAATGGCATTATAATCATCGAAAATTAAAATCCTGCCTTCATAACTATCCCCGTTTTGCACAAAATCAGTTAGTGCTAACATATTATTCACGGTATCTACTGACATTCCCTGAATGTTATTTGAATTAGCAACCGTTAAAATTTTTGATGCATTTCTGGAAGAAATTGTTGAATCTCTCGAAATAATTAAGTCATCATAAATTTCGATACCACCATTAGTCCCTCCTTTGCTCACTACTATTCCATGCTTAACAATTGTGACATCCCAATAATCAGCATTCTCATTAAACTTAAAAGCCTGACCTGGTTTTTGAGGTCTTTCTAACCCTCTTGGTCTATCAAAAACAAATAACATGGAAGAATCCGGTCTGATATTTATTGCATATAATTTATCTAGGCTGGGATGAAAAACCATGCCTCTGACATTAGTCAATCTATTTTGAGGAATTCTTCCGGAACTGCTCAACACTCCGGTCTCGCCGACCCCAAGCTTATAAATAAAAGTATCAGCGGTTAATTTATAAGCAGAACCTAGAAATACGCGCTGTGCACTTGGATTAAAATAGATGGTTCTACCTCCTTTTGCGTCCGACACAAAAGTTTGTAAACCCCTGGAGAAATTGGTGGAATCATCTGCGAAAGGCAACAAAACAACATTATTATATGGCGTTCCTTCATTCGGATTAAAATCTAAATATGAGATATATAATCTAGAAATCGAGTTGTTTACAGGTGGTTCATCGTCCTCACGTTCACAAGAATAAAATCCAGTAACCATGATCAATGTAAGTAGGGCAAATAGATACCTAAGAGTCATAGAATGATATATTTATTACAAATGTATAAAATTATCGTTGGTCATTGTATCTCTCAGGCTATAAGAAGTGTTAAAGTTGATTAAATAAATGGATTTATGTAAAATTGCAGAATAGAATTAAACACGATGGAGAACAAAGAATTTGTAAGAGAGAAGTTAGAATTGCCAAAGAAAGGTAAAAAGCTCTTGCTTCACTCTTGCTGTGCTCCCTGTTCAGGTGAGGTTATGGAGGCATTAATTGCTTCTGATATAGATTTTACCATCTATTTCTACAACCCTAACATTCACCCACGTAAGGAGTATGATTTGAGGAAAGAGGAGAATATTCGGTTTGCTGAAAAACATAATATACCTTTTATTGATGCTGACTATGATGTAGATCATTGGTTTGAGTTGGCAAAAGGAATGGAAAATGAACCGGAACGTGGAATTCGTTGTACCATGTGCTTTGACATGCGTTTTGAGAAAACTGCTGAATATGCTGCGAAAAATGGATTTGACGTTATCAGTAGCTCATTGGGGATTTCCCGTTGGAAAAACATGGAACAAATAAATGATTGCGGCCTTCGGGCAGCCTCTCGATTCCCTGATATGGAATACTGGACATTCAATTGGCGCAAAAAAGGCGGTTCTGCAAGAATGCTGGAAATCAGTAAGAAAGAAAAATTCTATATGCAGGAATATTGCGGTTGTGCCTACTCATTGCGAGACACCAATAAATGGCGAATGGCAAATGATCGACCAAAAATTGAATTAGGAAAAAATTATTACGAATAGCCTAAAGGATTTTTTAAAATAAATTTCATTTATACTTAATTAATCATTACTTTTGCAGGCTCAAATGCAAGATTGTGAAGTATCTAAAAAAATACAGAATACCCTTTTCAGGACTTTCTACAGGTAAGCACAGTTTTGACTTTGAAGTAGACGAGAAGTTCTTTGCATGTTACGAACATTCCTTGGTACAGGAGGGCAACTTGAAAGTAGTTGTTGACTTACAAAAACAGGAGAACATGTTGATAGCAAATTTCGACATTCAAGGTACAATACGACTGACCTGTGATGTTTGCTTATCAACCTTTGATTCACCGGTTGCTATTAAGGAACGTACATTGGTAAAATTCAGTGAGGAAGATTGGGACGACAACACCGAAGAGGTTGTTACGCTATCCAAGACCGACTATGAATTGGACATTGCCCCATTACTCTATGAGTACATAAATGTGGCAGTTCCACCTTACCCTAAATGTAGCGAAAATGGAGATGGAATAAGTTGTGATCCGGAAATGTTGGAAAGGCTCCAGAATGAAGAAGAAGGCTCGTCACAAGAGGACAATGAAGAGAACATTGATCCTCGTTGGGAAGCATTGAAGAATATTAAAAATAACTAAAATAAAAGATACGAGATGGCACATCCAAAACGTAAAACTTCTAAATCTAGAAGAGACAAGAGAAGAACACACTATAAAGCTGAACTTCCTAGCTTAACTGTTTGTAAAGAAACTGGCGCGGTGCACAGACCTCACCACGCATATACAGTTGACGGCAACTTATACTATAACGGTAAATTGATTATCGAGAACACTGCTGCTGTCTAAAGACATCTTTATAAAAAACATCCCAAAAAAGTATAATATTTTATATTATTAGCTTTAACTTGGGATGTTTTTTGCGTATTATTGAATAACATAAATAATAACGAATGAAGATTGGATTAGACGTGTTTGGGGGAGATTTTGCGCCGGATTGTAATATCAATGGTGCAATTGAAGCTCAAAAACAGCTGGATGATTCCCAACGAATTGTCCTATTTGGCGATGAAGAAGCCAATAGAAAAGCCATTACCGATGCTGGTTCAGACCCCTCAAAATTTGATTTTGTTCATGCTCCTGAAATTATCAGCATGCATGAGCATCCTACAAAAGCAATCAGCCAAAAGCCAAATTCTTCTATAGCAAAGGGATTTGACTTATTGAAATCCGGAGAGATTGATTCCTTCTCTTCCGCAGGCAACACCGGAGCTATGCTGGTGGGTGCCATGTTCAGTGTGAAAACGATAGAAGGAGTATCACGCCCCGCAATCGCTACAAATGTTCCAAAGCTAAAAGACGGCTTTGGCATTTTATTAGATGTCGGTGCCAATGCAGATTGTAAACCGGAAATGTTAAATCAATTTGCCATCCTTGGAAGTCTTTATGCAGAACATGTCTACGGAATTCCATCACCGAAAGTAGGACTTCTCAATATCGGTGAAGAAGAAGAAAAAGGAAACAACCTAACCATTGCTACCTATCCCCTATTAAAAGAAAATAACAAGATTAATTTTATTGGAAATGCAGAAGGCAGAGATCTATTTAGTGATCACGCCGATGTTATTGTGTGCGATGGATACACTGGGAATGTAGTGCTGAAACTTGCTGAATCATTTTATGTAGTTACATTGAAAAAAGGATTTAAAGACCAGTTCTTTGATCGATTTAATTACGAACAATACGGAGGTAGCCCAATTCTGGGAATTAATGCCCCGGTACTAATTGGCCACGGGATTTCAACGCCTAAGGCTATTAAAAATATGGTATTATTGTCAAGAGATATGATTGCTTCGAAATTTATCGACAAAATCAAATCTGCTTTTAATTAAAAAATATGTCTAAAATTCACGCAGCTATTACTGCAGTACATGGGTACGTTCCGGACTATATCCTTACCAACCAAGAGTTGGAAACAATGGTGGATACAAATGATGAATGGATCGTTACCCGCACAGGAATCCGTGAGCGAAGAATATTAAAGGGAGAAGGAAAAGCAACTTCCGACTTGGCAGTTCCGGCAGTAAATGGACTGTTGGAAAAAAGAGGGATTTCTGCAGAAGAAATTGACTTGATTATCTTCTGTACAAGCACACCTGACATGTTATTCCCGGCAACAGCAAATATCTTAGCCGATAAAATCGGAGCTAAGAAAGCTTGGGGATACGATTTACAAGCCGCATGTTCAGGTTTTTTATTCGGACTTACTACCGGAGCTCAATTTATTGAATCCGGAAAACACAAAAAAGTATTGGTTGTAGGTGGCGATAAGATGTCGTCAGTGGTAAATTATAAGGATAGAAATACTTGTATTTTATTTGGCGACGGTTGTGGCGCTGTATTATTAGAACCAAATACAGAAGGAAACGGTGTCATTGATTCTATTTTAAAAACAGACGGTTCAGGCGGTCAGTTCTTAAACATCAAAGGTGGTGGCTCATTATATCCGGCGAGTCATGAAACAGTTGATGCCGGATTACACTATGCATACCAGGAAGGCCGTACAGTGTTTAAATTCGCTGTTACGAATATGGCTGAGGTTGCTGCTGAAGTGATGGAAAGAAACAAATTGACCTCCGATGATGTTAATTGGTTAGTTCCTCACCAAGCAAACAAACGCATTATTGATGCAACGGCTGAACGAGCTGGATTACCCGAAGAAAAGGTAATGGTTAACATTCAAAAATTCGGTAATACCACAAGCGGGACTATCCCATTATGTTTATGGGAATGGGAAAGCCAACTTAAAAAAGGAGATAACTTAATTTTAGCTGCATTTGGTGGCGGGTTTACCTGGGGATCCATTTATTTACGATGGGCGTACTAATCCGCAATTTTTATTTACCTTTATAGCTAATCATTTTTCAAAATTATTAAACAAACCTACTAACATATGAGTATGGATATTAAACAAATTCAGGATCTGATTAAATTCGTTTCAAAATCGGGTGTGAATGAAGTATCAATCGAGGAGAAAGATTTTAAAATTACAATAAAAACAAATCAAGAGCCTACGTACGTAACAGCTACGGTACCGGCTCCGCAACCTATTCAACCTGCGGTTGCCCCTGTTGCTGCTGCTGCGGCGCCTGTTGCTGCTACGCCAACAGCTCCGGCTACACCTGCTGCAGATGATAGCTCTAAATACATTACGATCAAATCTCCAATAATTGGAACTTTCTACCGTTCACCAGGCCCGGATAAAGGTGTTTTTGTGAATGTTGGTGACGAAGTAACACCTGGAAAGGTAATCTGCATCGTTGAAGCAATGAAATTGTTCAATGAAATCGAATCAGAAGTTTCAGGTAAAATCGTTAAGATTTTAGTAACTGATGCTCAACCTGTAGAATACGACCAACCTTTATTCTTAGTAGACCCTAGCTAGTTCGAGGAAGTATTCCAAAACTATTTTAATTGTCTAAAGAGATAAAGTGTTACATCATAAAGTATTATGTTCAAAAAAATATTAATTGCAAATAGAGGCGAGATCGCACTTAGGATCATCCGTACCTGTAAGGAAATGGGTATTCAAAGTGTTGCAGTTTATTCTACTGCAGATCGTGACAGTTTACATGTTCGTTTTGCGGACGAAGCTGTTTGTATCGGTCCCCCTGCTAGTAAAGATTCCTATTTAAGTATTCCGAATATTATTGCAGCAGCAGAATTAACAAATGCTGATGCTATCCACCCTGGTTATGGTTTCTTATCTGAAAACGCTAAGTTTTCTGCAATCTGTGCTGAATATGGTATCAAGTTTATTGGTGCTACCGCAGAACAAATTGAGAAGATGGGAGATAAAGCTTCCGCTAAGGAAACCATGAAAGCGGCAGGAGTACCTACCATTCCTGGTTCTGATGGTCTAGTGCCGGATGTAAAAACTGGATTAATTATCGCGAATGAAATCGGCTATCCTATCATATTAAAAGCCACGGCAGGTGGTGGTGGTAGAGGTATGCGTATCGTATGGAAAGACGCAGAGTTTGAACCAGCATGGGATTCCGCCCGTCAAGAAGCAGGTGCTGCTTTTGGTAATGACGGTATTTACCTTGAAAAATTTGTAGAAGATCCTCGTCACATCGAAATCCAGGTTATTGGAGATCAATATGGAACTGTTTGTCACCTTTCCGAACGTGACTGTTCTATCCAAAGAAGACATCAAAAATTAGTAGAAGAAGCTCCTTCTCCTTTTATCACTCCGGAATTACGTGCTAAAATGGGAGAAGCAGCAATATTAGGTGCAAAAGCGGTGAAATATGAAGGTGCCGGAACGATTGAGTTTCTTGTAGACAAGCACCGCAATTTCTATTTTATGGAAATGAATACCCGTATTCAGGTTGAACACCCTGTTACGGAAGAAGTAATCAATTTTGATTTAATTAAAGAACAGATTAAAGTTGCTGCTGGAATTCCTATCTCCGGAAAGAGCTACGAGCCAACCATGCACGCAATTGAATGTCGTATCAATGCGGAAGATCCTTTTAATAACTTCCGTCCGTCTCCGGGAAAAATTACAAATTTTCACTCACCGGGTGGACACGGAGTTCGTGTAGATACGCACGTTTATTCAGGATATACGATTCCTCCTAATTACGATTCTATGATAGCTAAACTTATCTGTGTTGCTCAAACACGCGAAGAGGCTATCAATACAATGCATCGCGCATTAAGTGAATTCGTTATTGAAGGGGTAAAAACAACTATTCCACTTCACCTTCGTTTGATGAGTGATCCGAACTTTAGAGCTGGAAATTTCACCACGAAATTCATGGAAACATTCGATCTAACGGAGTATCCAGATGAGGAAGTTGTATAAAATTTACTTTACATAAGCAAAACATGCCATTCTTCTGTAGAAGAATGGTATTTTTGTTTTCTTACAAATAGATTACTCGCACATACATACATGTCCAAGAATATTAAACTTATTGAAGCAATCAAGAACAAAGGCAAGAATATCGAGGCAGAGATGTCCTTCTTTGATCATTTAGAGGTCCTTAGGTGGCATATCATCCGTTCCGTTATTGCTATTACTATATTTGCTATCGTCGCATTCAGTTTTAATGATTTCATTTTTGAAAAAATAATCATGGGTCCAAAAAACCTAGATTTTTGGACATATAGAATGATGTGTATCGTTGGTCAAAAGTTTAATCTGGATGGCTTCTGTGTAGATAAAATTCCTTTCCATTTGATTAATACCGACATGGGGGGACAATTCATGTTACAAATTAACTCATCATTATTGTTCGCTCTGGCTCTCGGCTTTCCTTATTTATTATTTGAAGTTTGGTTATTTATAAAACCTGCTTTAACGGTAATAGAACGTCGATCTGCTCGTGGGTTCGTTTTTTATGCAACAGTGTTATTTGTACTTGGCGCATTATTTGGTTATTACATCGTCGTTCCACTGTCCATAAACTTCCTGGCGAATGTTTCAGTAAGTGAGGAAATCACTAATCAGATTACGATTGATAATTATCTTTCCACTATTGCTACCCTTACATTGGGTTGTGGTATCGTCTTCTTATTGCCAATCCTCATCTTTATCTTATCGAAAATCGGTATTATGACGCCTGAATTTATGCGTGCGAGTCGCAGATACGCTATTATTATTATATTAACTATTGCAGCAATCATCACACCAACCGCTGATGTAATCACTTTACTAACAGTAAGTGCACCAATGTTTATTTTGTATGAACTGAGTATTATGGTCTCAGCAAATGTGAAGAAGCGAAAAGATTTAGTAGAAAAAGAATTTTACAACACATAATAAAATACCATGTCTAAAAAAATTGCAATTGGCAGTGATCACGCTGGTTTTGAATATAAAACAGCATTAATCACATTCTTAAATGAATTAGGATATACTGTTCAGGATTTTGGTCCTGCTTCTGCAGATTCAGTAGACTATCCTGATTTCGCACATCCTGTTGCAACTTCTGTTGAAAACAAAGAGAATGAATTAGGAATTCTAATTTGTGGAAGTGCTAACGGAGTAGCAATTACAGCAAATAAACATCAAGGAATCCGTGCAGCGATTTGCTGGCTGGAGGAATTATCAGCTTTAGCACGTCAGCATAATAATGCAAATATCGTTTGTATTCCTGCTCGTTTTATTGATCTTGAATTAGCCAAACGTATTGTACGAACTTTCTTAACTACTGACTTTGAAGGCGGTCGTCATGAAAATCGTGTCAATAAAATTTCATGTGAATAACCAATTAAATTTATGATGAAAAAATATCTAGTTCTATCTTTTTTGGTACCGGCTTTATTTAGTTGTTCGGTAGCCCAACAACCTAATCAAAAAAAATATGCAGATCTTCTTACTGAAGAATCTGCCAAAGCACATCTTACGATTCTTGCTTCAAAAGAATTTGAAGGACGTGGAACAGGACAAGAGGGCGGTAAGAAAACTGTTGAATATATCGCAAAGACCTTTAAAGACCTTGGTCTAAAACCTGCGGTAAATGGCTCTTATTTCCAACCAGTTGAATTAGAAAGATCATCATATGTCGTTGAAAAATTTAAGCTTAATAATGAAGATCTAATCAATGGTAAGGATTTCTATATTCAAGGAAATAACAACATTAAAGATTTCAAAGCTAATGATATTGTTGTTGTTGGATATGGAATACAATCGGATAAATACAATGATCTTGCCGGCATAGATGTTTCCGGAAAAATTGTTTTGTTTATCAATGAAGGAGAACCAAAGGATAAAAATGGAAACTCTTTAATAACAGGAACAAATACCCCTTCAGAATGGACTAGCAGCCGTTTCAAAAAGATTCAGGAATTAATGAAATTAAAACCTCAATTAATTTTGGCGGCAGGTGCTCAAAATGCAGAATTAATTTCGCGTTATGGCAATCGCTTAACCGCTGGGCGGTTCCAATTAAGATCCAATGAGGCAACGGAAAACCAACCTAGTATGGAGATCCCTGTAATCAATATCAAATCTGAAACTGCTGATCAAATTTTGGCAGCAAAAGGGACTACAGTAGCCAAAATTAAAGAAACCATTGAATCTACAGGTAAACCGAATTCATTTAGTGTAAAAGCCTCCCTTGACGCAACAATGGGAGTTAAAAAAGAAGAATTTAACGATCCTAACGTATTAGGTGTAATTGAAGGCACAGATCTTAAAGACGAAGTTGTCATTATTTCAGGTCACCATGACCATGATGGAATTTCAGCTGATGGAACAATCTACCCCGGAGCAGATGATAATGGCTCTGGCACCGTAGGAGTACTGGAATTAGCAAAAGCTTTTGCTGCTGCAAAAAAAGACGGTAAAGGTCCTAGAAGAACAATTCTTTTCATGGCTTTTGCTGCTGAGGAAAAAGGTCTGTTAGGTTCTAACTATTACTCAGAACATCCGGTTTTCCCTTTAAATAATACCGTTACTTGTCTAAATATGGATATGATTGGTCGTATTGATGATAAACATTTAAACGGTAATCATAATTATATCCATGCTATCGGATCGGATATGTTGAGTTCAGAATTGAAGGCTATCAATGAAAAAGCGAATCAAGAATATACGCAAATGGAGCTAGATTATATGTATGATGATCCTAGCGATCCTATGCGTATTTACTACCGCTCTGACCAATACAATTTGGCTAAACATGGTATTCCGGTAATCTTTTTCTTTTCCGGATTACACCCGGACTACCACACTCCAAATGATACGGTAGATAAGATTGACTTTCCTATGATGACAAAACGTGAAAAATTAGTCTTCCACACTGCTTGGGAAATAGCTAATCGCGATCAAAAATTAGTAGTAGATAAAACAGCTCCGGAAGTTCAATAAGACGATTTCCAATAGATAAAAAATCCTCATCAAAAAAAGATGAGGATTTTTTTTGTATTTATTTCTTGCAGAATAAGAATACGTTTATATATTTGTAGTGTATTAGCACATTAATACACTAAAACCAATGTTTATGCTTAAAATTAAAAATCTATCTTATTTTTATAACTCAAAAAAGAATATTCTCTGGAATATTACTACTGAGTTACAGCCTGGTAACATTTATGGTTTATTGGGGTTGAACGGTGAAGGCAAAACGACATTTCTCAAACTCATAGTAGGAATGCTTATACCAAAAGATGGAGCAATTGAGTACGCCGGAAAATTAAGCTCGGAACGCTCAGCAGAATATTTAAATGACGTTTATTTCTTAACAGATCACAGCAAATTACCCGATTTGGGAATTGAGCAATTCGGAAAGCTTTATGGTGCATTCTATAGCAAATATGATCATCAACAATTTATTGATTGTATCAAGGAATTTAATATTCCAATTAATAACAGATTAAGAGCATTATCTCTAGGCCAACATCGTAAAGTCCACTTGGCATTCGCATTGGCATGTAATAGCGCTGTATTATTAATGGATGAACCAACAAACGGATTAGATATACCTTCAAAAGCAATCTTTAGAAAGCTATTATCAAGATATATCAATGAAAATAGGATATTTATCATCGCCACCCATCAAATCAGAGATGTCGATACACTCTTGGATCACCTCCTAATTATGAAAAATGGAAGCCTGGTGCTTGATCAAAATCTATATCAATTATCGATTCAATATAAAATAAGTAAATCCCCTCTGGATGTTGATAAGGCAATGTATGTACAAGATGAGTTAACAGGTCCTTATTACTTAGTAAAGAATGATACCAATGACGAGTCCAAATTAGATATAGAGTTCTTATTTAATGCCGTCACTACTAACACTAAACCAATTGAAATATGAAACCAATATTCTATTATTTAAGAACCATTTATTATTCGCATCGTTATCTTCTTTTTTCTATTCCTTTAATTGCTGTGGTGCTTTGGTTAATAAGTTTATATTTCTTCAGTAATGGCGCTTATGATATCATTTTTAATTACCAGACCTTTAGCACAAAAGTAGGTGAAGAGAGCTTACTTGTCGAATTACCAAATTTACCCTTTTTCAGCTACTCACAAGTATTAATACTAATTCTACCATTTCTGTATCTGATGTTTATTCAGTCGAACTTCTATAAAAGTTATGACTTTACCCTACCTATCAACTCTGGAAAGAAATTGATAGCCTATATTATTTTAGGTTTGATGATTTTCTTATATAACTATCTTTTCATTTTAATCTTTAACTATGCGGTTGAAATATACTTTCAAAATAAATTTTATGCTGTTGTTATGAGAGCGTTTGACAATAAAGGGGTATTATATACATCTATACCAAGGCATAGTATCTTCTACAATGGAAAAATGACCCTTGAGATGTTTGATCAAATTAAAGTTTTCCTTACTATTTATCCATTTTTCCTATTCGGATGCCTATTATTTCAAAAATATAGTCTACTAAAATCTTTGGCTATTTTAGTTTTCTTAGCAATACTGGGAAAATATATTTCAACATGTTTTTGGCCGGGTCAATTCTACAAAATAATTAATCCTACTTTCTTTTTAATCTATGGCTGGGGGCCTCCATTAACAGCTTCAATCATCTGTTACATGGCATTTTATAATTTCTTAAAAGAAAAGGAGGTCTAAATGAAATTTGATTCTGATAAGCCAATTTATTTGCAAATCATAGATATTGTAACAGAAAAAATTATTACAAAAGAATGGCCTATAGGTGAAAAAATATTATCAGTAAGGGATTTAGCTGCAAACATAGAGGTAAATCCCAATACTGTAATGCGATCTTATGACAAATTACAACAAGATGAAATCATATTTAACAAAAGAGGCTTAGGTTTTTATGTGGCCGAAAATGCTATTCAAATCATCCTCAAAGAAAAGAAATCCTATTTTTTGGAGGTAGAGGCTCCTAAGTTTTTTCAAACTGCTAAGTTATTAAACATCAGTATAGATGAATTAATAAATTTATATAACGCCAATTAATTATGAAAAAGTCAATAATACTATTTATCGTAGCCTGCTCAATAATGTGGTTAGCATATTTCACAATTTCTCCTCTGAAAGGTTTTGTTTTTACTGAAGAGAATGACGGTATCACCCCAAAAGACGCTATATCTACCCTTATCGCTAAATTTGATAAATCAAAAAACTTCAAACCTATTCCATTAAACAGCATTAATAATATTAATATAATCGGGGAAAACGAAAATGTAAATATTAATGTGAATTACGGGACAACCCAAGAATTAGTCATTCAAAATGATGAAGGGAAGTTATCTTCTGAACCAAGAATAAAGGGAAAAGATTTAACCATTAAACTTGGTTCTGAAAAAAATAAGTCTATCAATATCACCTTAGATTCAAATGCTAACAAAAAATTAAGTCTGCAAGGTCTAAATTCTTCAATAATGATTAATTCACAAGATTATAGAGTAGGATTATTAAATGAGATTAATATTGGAAATAAATCAAAAATAGATTTTAGTATTATGGGAAGCGAATATCCAAAAACTTACTTTATGACCCCATTGAACATACAAGTAACTGGTAAATCTAAATTAAATTTTAGCTCAGTCCCAATCTTAAATCTAAATATCAAATTAGACAATGGCCTGTTCAATTTAAAAGAAGGCTATCTTGTCGATACACTTAAAGCTGACCTTAAAGGACTTAGTAATATTATTATTGGAAAATACCCCGAGGATAAAAAGGTAAAATCTTTAATAATATCAGGAGATTTAGATTATTACAACCAAAAGAAACCAAAGTAAACCCATCCAATTATGATTGCAAAACTATTAATCAAAATGTTGCAGGTTATTTTACTTATACTCTTAGGAAGTAACCTATCCAAAGCACAAATAAAAAACGGAGGATTTGAGGAGCAAAATTCATCAGGACAACTTCTCAGCTGGGGACTTAATAATCAAGACTCTGCCAATAATAAATTGCAACTATCCTCAGATAAATATCAAGGTGAGGCTAGTCTATTCTTTGAAAAGAATCAACCTCAGGCGATGCTTATGGCAAGTACACGGATTTCAATAGAAACTCCGGGAAAAGCAAAACTTAAAATTACAGCCTTTGCTAAAACAAATACGGAACAGTTAATTTCTAACTTTTACCTACAGACATTTGATAAAGATAACAAGCGAATAGGTGGAGATGGTTCTTCCATAAATTTAGCCCCCGATAAAAAAGGAGAATGGCAAAAGGTTGATTTCTCTATTATCATTTCTCCGGAGATTAAAACCGGTATACTTTTTATCAATCTCGGCGGCAAAGGTGATCTTTTTATAGATGATCTAAAAACAGAATGGGTAACAGAAAAAGCATCTCCCGAAATACAAACTTTTGCAGAAGAAGCATTAAACATCGTAAAGACAAATAGTATTGTAAGTGATAGTATAGATTGGGGTAAAGTACAAGATGAACTATCGCTGATTTGTTTAGGATTAAAAAAGGAATCCGATGAGGCTGAAATTACGAATTACTTAATTTCGGAACTGAGAATGGCGGGAGATAATCACAGTTTTTATATGTCTCCTTCTCAATTTAAATCTTATACAGGTACGCCCGTTAATAAAAACAACACAACATTTCCGACCCCATCCGGATATATGTTAAAAGATCAGATCGCCTATGTAAATGTTCCTTCTTTCGGATCAACTTTTCCCGAAAGTGTTCAAGAGTTTGCAGATAGTCTTAATAACATTGTTCTTAAATTACAGGCACAGCACCCAAAAGGATGGATTATTGATCTCAGCGAAAATACAGGAGGAAATATGCATCCGATGATTGCTGGGTTAAATGCCCTTATCATAGATGGTACAGCTATTACCTTCAGTAATAAAACAAAAGACTCTCCGCTACATTCAGAACTTGGGAAGTTTGGATCGATTACCCTTACCCAAAAACCAAAATCCCGTGTAGAGGAAAAGATAGCAGTATTAATCGGACCAAAAACAGCAAGTAGTGGTGAAATGACTTTAATAACACTATTAGGAATGCCTAATGTAAGAACCTTTGGCAGTCCTACTGCCGGGTTTACAACAGCTAATAGTTTTATTAACCTTTCTAATGCTGGAGCATTTTCATTAGCCACAAGCTTATGTAAGGATCGAAAAGGAAATTTATATCAGGGAAAGATAGAACCTCAGAAACGAGTGGATTCGAACATAAAAGAGGATGTCCAAACCACAGCAATAAATTGGATTTTAGAATAAAAAAATGAGCAGTTCCTTTAAGCGGGAACTGCTCATTTATTCTAAGCCATTGCTTTACTCCGGATTCTCTGCTGTAGATTCTCTTGACAAGGTAACCTCATCAGGAGCATTCTCTAAATACTTATCAAGCTCAAATAATGACTCGTCCGTAGCCCTGTCACCACCTGCAATTTTCAACTTATCAATTAATTGAAGTGCTAATTTTTCTTCTTCAATTTGCTCTTTTACAAACCACTGTGCAAAGTTCCAGGTCGCCCAATCTTTTTCCTCCATTGATTGATTTACTAAACCATAAATGGCATTTGTATTATCGACTTCATGTTCAAAGACCATATTAAAACATTCTGAGATCGTGGATGGCAATTTCTTAGGTGCTGCCACAGCTTCAACTTTTGGGGTTCCTCCCCTTTCCAGAATATACATCATCACCTTTATCATGTGGTTTCTTTCCTCCTGAGCATGACGGAATAAAAAGTTTGCAACTCCACCGTAACCTTTCGTATCCGCCCAAATTCCCAGAGAAAGATAAATCTGTGATGCCTGATTCTCTTTTGTCATTTGTTTAATCAGCGATTCCTCCATCGCCTTTGAAAGTCTGTTGGTATCCATAATATTTCTCTTTTCTTAAAGAACACTTTATTTCTTGCTTTGTTTCCATAACCGGTGCTTTACATTTACACTTTTAGGTTGTAAATTTGAAATAGGCTATTAGTAAACAATACCACAATTCAACTGTTCTTTTTATAACTCAATAAATTATATGGCGTTTTTAGACTATTATAAAGTATTAGGCTTAGACAAGTCGGCAAGTCAAGATGATATCAAAAAAGCATACCGAAAGTTAGCCCGTAAATATCACCCCGACTTAAATCCTAACGATGAAAGTGCAAAGAAAAAATTCCAGGAGATAAATGAAGCAAATGAGGTACTGACTGATCCCGAAAAAAGGAAGAAGTATGACCAGTACGGGGAAAACTGGAGGCACGGAGAAGAATATGCAAAAGCGCAACAACAATATGGTCGTTCAGGGTCAGGCAGTGGTGCTACAGGGCAGAACCCTTTTGAAGGATTTGATTTCAACTATAGTGGCAACTACGATACAGGCGAGTATTCGGACTTCTTTGAGGATTTATTCGGCTCCCGTTTCGGAGGCGGCAGGACGTCCGGTAAACGAGGAAGCTATAGAGGACAGGATTATGAAACAGTCTTAGATTTAACTCTATTACAAGCTTCTCAAACCCATAAACAAACCTTCACGGTTAATGGTAAAAATATTCGAATTACTGTACCTGCAGGTGTGGAAGATGGACAAAAAATCCGATTAAAGGGCCAAGGGGGTGATGGTGTTAACGGTGGACCTAGAGGGGATTTATTTATTAGCTTCTCCATAAAACCGGATCCTAGATTTGTACGAAAAGGAAATAATCTTTACACGCAGATAGAGATTGATCTTCCTACAGCATTATTGGGTGGGGAAACCATCGTTGATACCTTAACTGGTAAAATTAACGTTAAGATCAAACCGGAAACTCAAAACGGTGCTAAAGTACGCCTGAAAGGAAAAGGGTTCCCGATTTATAAGAAAGATGGAGAATTCGGAGATTTATATGCCGAAATTACGGTAAAGCTTCCTACTCATCTTACAGAGGATCAAAAGAAAATAATTCAACAATTAGCTGATTCATTAAAATAAGCCATGGAAAAGACATTATTTAGCGTAATTGACATCTGCAAAACCAATAATATAGAACGAACTTTTATTCAGGAACTTCAAAACAATGGATTGATTGAAATTATCGTTCAGGAAGAGCAGGAATTCATAGAAGAAGAGCAAGTTGTATATGTAGAACGTTTTTCTACCTGGCATTATGAATTAGAACTCAATATCCAGGGGATCGAAATAGTTAGCAACTTAATAGACAAAATAGAAGAATTGCAAAGAGAACTGCGAGAGATTAAGCGGAAATAATATAAATACAGATTACGGACAAGGATTAATGATGCTAATCAATCTTAATTCATTTGTTAATGATCTGTTTTATTATTCGACCTTAAAATCTTCTTTCGACAGCAATTCATTCTTTTCTGAATAATATTCTATAACATATTGATTTGGACAAAGCATAATTTTAAGTGATCCTTTGTCTCCTTTTTTCATCAATTTAAAAAAGTTAATGGTTTTATTAGCTCCATAAATATCATATATCTTTAAAAAGACCGTTTTATGCTTCTTCAATAAGTCATATCTAGGCTCCAAAACCCAATCTTTCCTTTCTGGTATTTCGCAATCAAAAATTTGCCAAATCGAATTATACTTTTGTTCTTCCTGCAGTTCGAAGGCATTTATTTTCGCTAAATAATCAAACTTATCTAATGGATTTCCCTTTTGTTCAATAGGTAAAGCATAATATAGAAGACTCAAACTTCCTTTCCGTCCATACGGAAAATATACATGTCGAATAGCTAAGCCTTCAGCTTGATATGATTTCTCAAAATATTCTGCCTTCTTATATTCTTTTTTTTCAAAGCCTTCAGTAGAGAACCTTCTTCCTTTATGTTTCACCGCAATCATATTATACATCGGCTGATTATCAGGAACTACTGTAAATAAAATTTTATCTCCCTTTTTATTCAACCCCGCAACAGCCATCATACGAGTATCCAAAGGGAATAGACTTTGTGTCCTAAGGCCTGTGTTCCCTGTGTCTCTGGGTTGGAAGGATCTATATACCCAAACATTCACTCCTTCTTTTGGATTGAAATATTTATCTACCTCTCCAAAGAAGTAACCTTCTTTAACAAATCGCTGTGTCTGGCAAGAGCTAAGAAATAGAATTCCTAATAGAGCCTTTATCAGGCTTCTAAAAAAAATACTCATAAATTGATTTTTATTGAGAAATCAGCCTCAGAATCAATAACCTCTGTTATTCTTGAGTACCGTTTTCAGGTTTAAAGGTAAAGCGTACCGAACATTGACAGGTTTACCATCTTTAATTCCAGGTTTCCATTTCAGCTCATTTTTGCTAGCTTCTACAACTCGAATCAACTCCTCAGCAGTACCGAATCCAGGATCTTCTAACACCTTTATATCAGAAAGCTCACCCGTCTTTTTCACAACAAAAGATATCTTCACGATCCCTTTTACTTTCGCTTGCTGCGCTTCTCTTGGATATTGGTAGTTTGCGCTTATATATTCACGAAACCTATTAATTCCTGCCTCCGGTTCCGGCTTACTGTCTAATTTTGTTGATTGTGCAAATCCATTGCTGGATAAAATGGAAAGAAATGCGATTAAAAGAATGATTAAAAAATTGGATTTCATATTATGTTCATTAATTTATTAAACTCAAATATAAAACCCAATCTTTTAGCCCTTATAAATTAAATATTAAACAATTATTAATAAATGATATTTACTTTCGTGACAAATCTAATCTAATCGGCAAACTATATCTGACAGCCACTTTTTGGCCATTCACTATTCCCGGCATCCAGTTTTTGTTATTTTTCATTACAGTCTTCAATGCATTCACAGCTGCCTGATCAATTCCGTAACCTAAAGCTGATACAACCTTAATATCTTCAACTTGGCCCCTTGCAGTTATAATAAATTGTAATTCAGTTTTACCTTCTACACCTGCATCAATTGCTGCTTGTGGATATACTATTGCTTGAGCTACTTCTTTCCGAAATTTATTTAGACCTCCTCGGTAGTCAGGAAGAATCTCTACTTTTCCATATTCATAAACTTGATTATCGGCTTTTGCTTCTGTTACTTTTGGCTCAGGAAAATTGATTTTTTCCTCTTTTTCCACCTCTTCAATCACTTTTCCCTCCGCAGGTATTGAATCCTGAACCGGTACAGAAACTGGATTTTCTTCCGTTGTAATTTCAGTAACTGATTTTTCCTCTTTATTACCTGATTTACAATTTATGGTCAACCCTAATATGATCAATGCCATAGGTACTATGGAGAGATAAAATATTCTGTTCCTTGATTTTGATTTATCTTTAAATATCATTTTAATTCTTTCTTTTAATAATGATTTATTGGAAAACTCATGGCTTAATTGAGCCGGATTAACTTTCATCGCATAAGCAACTAAAAGCTCAGCATAGGCAACCCTATCTTCAGAAAAATGCTCATCAACAATACATTCATGTTGAAATTTCAATTCATCTCTTATCAAAATAAACACCGGATTAAACCAATTAAATACCCTGATAACTTCCACAAATATGAGATCATAACTATGACCTTGCTTTCTATGGACCATTTCATGCTGTAAGATGATATCTGCATGATTCCCAACCTCCTCTACTTTTATTTTCCCGAAGAATGAATAACTTCCTTTATTATTTCTAGTTCTATTATCGATCAGACTATAAACTCTGTAAGCGAGCCAAGCGATTGTTAAAACAACACCAATCCAATATCCTAGAAATAGTCCATTCTGAGAGAACCATGATGGCCCTTGTCCAATGTTTACTGTTGCATCCGTCTTGACTTGAGCAGTATGGAGAGTTAAATCCAATACCGGTAATTGTACCTGAATGATTTCGGGCATCCGTACGTCCATATACAATACAAGCGGCAATAAATAAGCAATAAAAATAATGCTCAATAAATACCAACGATTCAAACTGAAGAATGTCAATTTCTTAAATCCAAATCTGTAGATTAGGAATAAGAATAGCAGTGCTAAATTCGATATCAATAGATAGTTCATAAGATTCAATTTATTGCTTATGTTTTTTGATAAGGCTCATGATTTCGTCCAAATCTTGAACATCAAGCTTCTTTTCTTCTAAAAAAAAGGAAAGCATCGAGCTCGCCGAACCCTCAAAATATCCTTGCAAAAGTTTTCCTGTTATTAATTTCTTGTATTCTTCTTTACTAATTTTTGGAAAATAGCGATGGCTCTTCCCAAATGATTCATGATCCACAAAACCCTTGGTTTCGAGTATCCTTACAATTGTTGATACTGTATTATAAGCTGGCTTCGGTTCGGGTAGCTTATCGATGATATCCTTTACAAATCCGGCATCCATATCCCATAAGCTTTGCATAATCTGCTCCTCAGCCTTAGTTAGTTCTTTTAACTCGTTCATTATTCTGTTATTATTAAAAAGACAATATTGCCTATAATCGATTATAAATCTAAGATATAACTAAATAGTTAGTTTTACAACTAAATAGTTAGTTATATCTCAATAAGAGACACAAATAACTGATTAAAAGCAATTTAATTTTAAAAACAATTTGTAAAAAGTATCAAATTCTGTTTAAGAATTTGAATTACGGCTTATATTTCCATTGACGGTCACTCTTCTTTGTAGCTTGTTTTTTCTTGCGATCTAAGCGAGCAAGAACAACAGATTTAGGCGTTTTTGTTGGGATCCTTGCCTTATCTACTTTCAATGCATCATCGATAAAATTCAAAAATCGTTCAATCACTATTTCCTTATTTCTCAATTGACTTCTATCTATACTTGAATCTAGTTGAAATAGTCCTTCCTTAGAAATTCGATTCGCCAACCTTTCTTCGATCAGGGTTTTCTGCTCATCAGTAAAAACAGCAGAATCTTTAAGATTCCAATTCAACATCACCTTGGATGCTACCTTATTTACATTCTGACCACCTTTACCCCCGGAACGGGAAGTTTTAAAGCTCAACTCCTGTATTAACAATTCTCTATTTACATGCATTTGTAATAAAAATACTATTTTTTCCAATCTGCTGATAATTTTGCATGACTATTATAAAACCATCCTTATATTTAAACAACGAAAACAAAACGTATGAAAATAGGCATAGTATGTTACCCAACCTTTGGAGGCAGTGGAGTAGTGGCGACAGAATTAGGAAAGGCATTGGCCAATAATGGTCACCAGGTCCATTTTATCACCTATAGTCAACCGGCTCGTTTAGACTTCTTCTCAGAGAATCTCTACTACCATGAGGTTGCTATCAATCAATACCCGTTATTTGATTTCCCACCTTATGAAACCGCACTCGCTAGTAAATTAGTCGATGTAGTACGTTTTGAGGGATTAGACCTTCTACATGTACATTATGCAATTCCTCATGCCTCTGTGGCATTTATGGCAAAACAAATCCTTCATACCTATGGCATTGATATTCCAGTCGTAACTACTTTGCACGGAACCGATATTACCTTAGTCGGTAAGGATAATAGTTTTAGTCCGGTGGTTACTTTTTCCATTAATCAATCAGACGGCGTTACGACTGTTTCGGAAAACTTAAAAGAGCAAACCCTCAGTTATTTTGATATTACAAATGACATTCAGGTAATTCCAAATTTTATTGATCTGCATCGATTCCAAAATAAAAACCACGAGCATTTCAAAAAAGCTATTGCTCCGAATCAGGAACGCATTATCGTACATACTTCCAATTTTAGAAAGGTAAAGCGTGTAGAGGATGTGGTAAAAATCTTTTATAAAGTCACCCAACAGGTTCCCAGTAAGTTATTAATGGTAGGTGATGGCCCTGAGCGTAGAAATGCAGAAGAGCTTGCCCGCGAACTTAATATCTCCGATAGTGTCCGTTTCTTAGGAAAACAAGATGCCATTGAAGAAATTTTATCCGTTGCCGATTTATTTCTAATGCCTTCAGGATCCGAGAGTTTTGGGTTGGCAGCCTTAGAAGCTATGGCGTGCAAAGTACCAGTTGTATCTTCGAATACTGGTGGTCTACCGGAACTTAATAAAGACGGGTTCAGCGGATTCTTAAGCGAAGTTGGAGATATTGACGATATGGCTAAGAATGCCGTCTATATTTTAGAAGATTGTAAACGATTGAATGAATTTAAAGAAAATGCATTAATTAGAGCAAAAGACTTTGAACTGAGTAAAATCGTACCTGACTATGAAAATTTTTACACTCAAGTAATTGAAAAGGTAAAAAAAGGAAATAATTCTAATTAATCGCAAGCAAAAAGTCATATATTTGGCTTTTGGAACTACTCCAAAAGTCAAATATGAAATACAAACGCATCCTACTTAAACTTAGTGGCGAAGCTTTAATGGGCGAGCAAAGCTACGGTATCGACATTAACCGTGTTCAACAATACGCACAAGACATTCAGGAACTTCATAGCTTAGGCATGGAAATCGCCATCGTAATCGGTGGTGGCAACATCTATCGTGGCTTAAGCGCTGAGAAAGCCGGCATGGACCGCGTACAAGCGGATTACATGGGAATGTTAGCAACCGTAATCAATTCTATGGCATTACAAGATGCTTTAGAAAAAGAAGGCATGAAAACTCGTCTCTTAACAGCTATCAAAATGGAACAAATCTGCGAACCTTTCATACGCAGACGTGCTGTTCGCCATTTAGAAAAAGGCCGTATCGTAATCTTTGGTGCCGGTACAGGTAATCCTTATTTTACGACAGACACCGCAGCTTCATTACGTGCTATCGAAATCAATGCTGACGCTGTGCTTAAAGGAACTCGTGTAGATGGTATCTATACTGCAGATCCGGAGAAAGATCCTAATGCAAAGAAATTCGATCATATTTCCTTCACCGATGTCTATGAAAAAGGACTGAATGTAATGGATATGACCGCATTCACGCTTTGTCAAGAAAACAACCTACCTATTATCGTTTTTGATATGAATAAACCTGGTAATTTAATGAAATTAGCCAATGGTGAACATGTCGGAACTGTGGTTAGTTAATTAATTAAAGCAAATAATATATCAAGATATGAACGAATTCATTTCACTTCAACTGGACGACTGTAAAGATGGTATGACGAAAGCCGTAACACATACGGAATCTGAATTAACTAAAATTCGTGCAGGGAAAGCAAGCCCTGGTATGCTTGATGGAATTTATGTTGATTACTATGGCACACCAACACCTCTAGCTCAGGTAAGCAACGTAAATACCCCGGATGCAAGAACCATCGTTATACAACCTTGGGAAAAAAGCCTTCTTTCTACTATTGAAAAGGCTATAATGGACTCCAATATAGGATTGAACCCTCAAAATGACGGTTCTATTATCCGTCTGGCTGTCCCTCCTCTTACTGAAGAACGTCGTCGTGATTTAGTAAAAAAGGTGAAAGAAGAAACTGAAAAAGGTCGCGTAGCAATCCGTAACATCCGTAAAGAAAGCAACGAAGCTATCAAGAAATTGAAGAATGACGGTGCCTCTGAAGACGAGATTAAAGTTGGAGAAGCAGAAGTTCAAAAACTTACAGATACGTACATCTTAAAAGTCGATCAATTAGCAGAACTCAAAGAAAAAGATATAATGACTGTGTAAGTCCATATCTTTTAAAGAATAGTTAAAGGGGATTCTTAATAAAAAAGAATCCCTTTTTTTTAAAAATTTACCTATATTCATTTAATCAAATTAATCCTGCATGACACAGTCAAGAAGAAACTTCCTTAGGTTGGCAAGCCTGGGCTTAGTCGGGGGTCTTGTTGCTCCTCATTTGATTTCTTGCGATAGCATAAACAAAAAATCAGGTTCCCCCTTAAATAACATAGGTCTTCAATTATTTACACTCCGAGATCTCCTCGACCAAAATCCTCAAGAAGTATTAAAATCTGTCGCCAAAATAGGTTATACACACGTAGAAACCTATGGTGCTGACCCCAATACTGGTACTTTCTGGGGAGTCTCTGTTGATGAACTTAAAAAGATCCTAAATGATAACGATCTGAAAACGCATAGCGGACACTACGATCTGGGAAAGTACTTAGACAAAGACAGTACTGATAAAGAGAATATTGAGAAGTATATTGAAATTGCACATAACCTGGGACAGGAATATATTATCGCCCCTGTTCCACCAATGCACAAATTGAATAAACTCGATCAATCCGACTATCAGTACATCGCCGAACAACTAAATAAAGCCGGAGAAATGTCAAAAAAAGCCGGTATTACAATGGGATATCACAACCATTTCTGGGAATTCAAAGAATTTGGCAACGGAACAAAAGGTTTGGATATTCTCCTTGCCTTTACCGAACCCGACTTAGTATCCTTTGAATTAGATATGTTTTGGATAAATAAGGCTGGAGAAAGACCGCAGTCTTATTTCGAAAAATATCCGGGACGCTTCCCTATGTGGCATATCAAAGACATGGATCGCGCATTCTCTACCCCATTGGAGCAAAATAAATTTGATCCTAAAACAGGTAAAAGAGATACCTTGGATTTCATGGAAACAATAAAAAGCATAAAATATACTGAGGTAGGATCTGGAAGCATTGACTTTATCAATCTGTCACAATTTGCAAATGAGAGCGGTTTAAAATACGCTTTTGTAGAACAAGATGAAATTTATACTCCAGATAAGTACGCAAGTATTAAAAAGAGTCTAGATTATATGCACAAGAATTTTAAATAATAAAAGAAAGGCGGAAAATTAAATTTTCCGCCTTTCTTTGATCATCTGAGATTAAAATCTCAATCTTTCTACTTCTTCTGCACTCTCTTCCACCTTTTCCCTCAACTCACTCTTAAATTCCTGAATTCGACTTACCAACCCCTCATCACTGGTTGCTAAGATTTGAGCAGCTAAGATACCTGCATTTTTAGCCGCATTTAAGGCTACTGTAGCAACGGGGATACCATTTGGCATCTGTAAGATAGATAACACAGAATCCCATCCATCTATTGAATTAGACGACTTAACAGGTACACCGATAACCGGTAAATGAGTTATTGATGCAACCATACCCGGAAGATGCGCTGCACCACCGGCGCCTGCGATGATTACCTTAATACCTCTTCCTGCCGCTTGCTCAGCAAAGTCAAACATACGTTTTGGTGTGCGATGTGCTGAAACGATACTCAATTCAAAATCAACACCTAAATATTTTAAAACCTCTATGGCATCCTGCATTACCGGTAAGTCTGACTTACTTCCCATAATAACAGATACTTTTGCATTTTCCATAAATTCCTTTTATTATTAAGCTATTACTTTTATCAATTCCTGAACTTTACGTGCATTCTCAATGGCAGTAGCACGATCTTGATTTACAATCGTAACGTGTCCCATCTTACGAAAAGGTTTAGTATACTTCTTCCCATATAAATGCACATAAACCCCCTCTATACCCAAAGCTTCTTCGATGCCCTCATATTTTGCCAGACCTTCATACCCTGCTTCACCTAATAGGTTAACCATGATCGCATTAGCACGCGAGCCCGTATCACCTAGCGGCAAATTAAAAATTGATCTCAAATGTTGCCCAAACTGTGAAGTATAATTTCCCTCAATCGTTTGGTGACCAGAATTATGTGGCCTTGGAGCCAATTCATTAACTAAGATCTCTCCATCTTTAGTTAAGAACATCTCCACGGCTAAAACACCTACAATCTGAAGGTCATTCGCAATCTTCATCGCAATACTTTCTGCCTTCGATTGAATATCAAAGGAATAGGTAGAAGGTGAGATAAGAAACTCAACCAAGTTTGCTTGCGGATTGAATTCCATTTCAACCATTGGAAAGGTTGCCATATCACCTTTATCATTCCTTGCTACCATGACAGCAATTTCCTTTTCAAAATCCACCAACTCCTCAACAATAGTCGGAGCATCAAATGCGTTCTCGAAATCAACTTCAGAATTGATTTTTTTCACACCTTTACCATCATATCCGTCTTTCCGTAGTTTTTGAATATAAGGCAGCGTAATTTGACAATGCTGTAATCCTTCCTTATTCGAAATAAATTGAAAAGCAGACGTAGGAATATCATTTTGTTTAAAGAATTGCTTTTGTAATCCTTTATCCTGAATCAAACGAATAACACGAGATTGAGGATAAACAAGTACCCCCTCTTCTTCCAAAGCTTCTAATGCATCCACATTAACTTTTTCAATCTCTATTGTGATCATGTCTAACTCTTTTCCAAAATTATAAACTGTATCATAATCAGCTAGTGAACCAACTTCAAACTGATTACAAAGACGTTTACAAGGGGCGTTTGGATCGGGATCCAAAACATGAACACTTACATTAAAGTTTATTGCTTCCTGAATAAGCATACGACCTAATTGACCGCCACCTAAAATCCCCAGGCGCAAATCACCATAAAAATCTTTAGCCATATATTATTTTATTGCTCTACTGCCATTGGGAAAATATCCCCTTTCAGTAAAGACTGTTCTTCTATTTTTTTCTGTAATTCCAAAAATGCACCGATTAGTGCTTCTGGTCTGGGTGGACATCCCTGAACATATACATCTACCGGAATGATTTTATCAACCCCTTTGACCACATGATAACCATGTTGCCAATAAGGACCACCACAATTGGAACATGAACCCATCGAAATAACGTATTTCGGATCAGGCATCTGTTCATATAATTTCTTGATTCTGGAGGCCATTTTAAAGGTCACTGTACCCGCAATAATCATCACATCGGACTGCCTTGGTGAAGGACGCGGAAAAACACCTAAACGGTCCAGATCGTAGGTCGCAGCCATCGCTCCCATCATCTCAATCGCACAACAAGCAATACCAAAACTGATCGGCCACATGGAAGATAATCGAGCCCAATTTAAAAGGTCATCCATCTTCGCAATAATAACACCATTATTTTGTTGCAATTGTTGGTCTAAACTCATGATTCTGAACTAGGTTTCTTAAACTTCGGCTTAAATCCCATTTTTACAGGTGAGGCAGCCTTCTCCGCTAATTCCTCTTTAATATCCTGCTCTTTATAATCCTTTATGCTATACTCCTTTGCATTTAACTGATCATATGCGCTAGCAGGAATAGCAACAGGCACACTAGGACGCTGATGTGTTGGTTTTATCCAACTGATATCTCCACTCTTCCAAACATATAACAGACCAATGATTAAAATCCCTAAGAAAATTCCCATTTCAATTAAAGTAAACCAACCCCATCGGTGGTCAACAGCAATAAAATCGGCATTCCCAAATACAGTAGCCCATGGAAAAATAAAGATCAGTTCCACATCAAAAAGAAGAAAGATCAATGCAATTACATAAAAACGTGGATTAAATTGTACCCAAGATGTTCCTGTGGTCTCTTCACCGCATTCATAAGTACTTAATTTGATAGGATTAGGGTTCTTTGGAGAAAGCACGCGAGCTAAGAGTATGGTGGCACTTACCAATACAATGCCAATGATAGCCATTAAGAGTATCTTACCATATTCCGATATCTGCCCGGGGTCGTCCATATTGCAAAATTAACAATAAATTCTATTCCTTTTATAGGTTTTTAGTTTTCATGCCAAAACAATGATCACTAATATACAAAAGTACATCTCAATCGTCAACAATCAAGACCTTGAAAAATAAAAATTAAGAACCTATTGATAAACAGAAAGAGGTTGCAGGAATGCTGCAACCTCTTTCTGTTATATTTAAACTGTAAACCTTTACTACTAGAAAGGTTTTCCAGGCATTTTCGGCATATTACGCATCATCTTCGCTGCCATTCCAGGATTCGACATCTGCTTCATCACTTTTCGCATATCCGAGAACTGCTTCATCAATTTGTTTACCTCATTGATATCTGTGCCGGAACCATTGGCAATACGAATTCTTCTTTTCGGATCAATAACATCCGGATTCTCACGCTCATAAGGAGTCATCGAATCAATGATAGCCTCAATCGGTTTAAAAGCATCATCATCAATCTCTACATCTTTAATTGCTTTACCTAATCCAGGAATCATCCCCATCAAATCTTTCATGTTACCCATTTTTTTGATTTGTTGGATCTGCGATTTAAAGTCGTTAAAATCAAATTTATTCTTACGAATTTTCTTTTGTAATTCCGCAGCTTGCTTCTCGTCAAATTGTTGCTGAGCGCGTTCAACTAAGGAAACAACGTCACCCATGCCCAAAATACGGGAAGCCATACGATCTGGGTGGAATACATCCAATGCTTCCATTTTCTCGCCCGTACCTATAAACTTAATAGGCTTATTAACTACGGATTTAATAGAAAGAGCAGCACCACCACGAGTATCACCATCTAACTTGGTTAATACAACACCTGTAAAGTCTAATCGATCGTTGAAAGTCTTAGCTGTATTTACCGCATCCTGACCTGTCATAGAGTCAACTACAAAAAGGATCTCATGTGGTTGTGTAGCGTCTTTTACGGCAGTAATTTCCTTCATCAACGCTTCATCTATTGCTAAACGACCCGCCGTATCGATGATAACGATATTCTGTCCATTACGTTTCGCTTCCTCAACACCGGCAACAGCAATACCAATCGGATCGGTAGATTCTCTATCAACGTATACCGGAACACCAACCTGTTGTCCCAACACTTCCAATTGATCGATCGCCGCAGGACGGTAAACGTCGCCAGCAACCAATAAAGGTTTCTTACCTTTTGATGCTTTTAAATAATTAGCAAGTTTTCCTGAGAATGTCGTTTTACCGGCACCATTCAGACCGGCTATCAAAATAACAGTAGGGTTTTTACTCGTTTCCAATTCGGTTACCGAGCCTCCCATCAATTCTGTCAACTCATCACTCATGATCTTAGTCAACAACTGACCCGGAGAAATGCTCGTTAACACATTTTCACCTAAAGCCTTTTGCTTAACATCATCCGTAAACGTCTTGGCAGTTTTGTAATTCACATCGGCATCTAACAATGCCTTGCGAATTTCCTTCATCGTTTCCGCAACGTTAATCTCTGTAATATTACCCTGTCCCTTTAATACTTTAAAGGCTCTGTCTAATTTATCCTGTAAATTTGAAAACATCTTTTAACTTACTATGAATCAATATTTTGTTTTGCCTTCAGCAATAAGCCAAAAACATACGTTAAACACTTAATTTTACTTAATCCTACAAATATAGCTTTTTGCTTTTTAATTTGACTTTGAACTGCAATTAAAATCATTTAACGCAGCGCTCGATGTCACAACGAAAGAAAAGCCCGAATTCTTCAATCCGGGCTTTTCTTATATTCCTTAAACTTAGTCTCTTCTTCCGAAAAGTATAGAAGCATAATACAATAGCGTAACCAAAGCGGCTAGAGCAGCTACTACATAGGTCATCGCGGCCCATTTCAACGCATCTTTAGCACCATCGTGTTCTTCCGTGTTATAAGTAACATTGGAAGTATTTAACCATGCTAAAGCACGGTTTGACGCATCAAACTCTACCGGTAAGGTGATAAAGGCAAAAAGGGTAGTTAAAAATAAAGCGCCAACACCAATAGCCAATACCATAGGATTCTCATTATAAGCCATCATGATCAATCCAATCACCAATACCCAAGTAGTTAAACGAGAAGCCACACTAACGATAGGTACCATGGCCGAGCGAAACTGCAACCATGAATAAGCATTAGCATGTTGAACGGCGTGTCCACATTCGTGGGCTGCCACGGCTGCCGCAGCTACCGAACGCCCATGATAAACATCAGGACTTAAGTTCACTGTTCTGTTAGCAGGATTATAATGGTCTGTCAATTGTCCTTCTACTGATATCACCTGCACATCATTGATTCCGTTTTCATTCAACATCTTTTGTGCAATCTCTGCACCGGAAAGACCTGAGGACAATGGCATCTCTGAATACTTCTTAAATTTACTCTTAAATCTAAACTGAACTATCCAGCTTACGAGCATAATTGCAATAAAAATAATCCAATACATATCTTTTCTTTCTTAGTTTCTATTTAATACATAAACACTATCAAAACTAATTCCAATAGGGTTTATTTCCACAAAGAAAGAAAAAAATAACGCTAATACAAGTCAGATTAGAGATTAATTGACAAAGTGACAGAAAGCTTACCTAAACCAAAGAAAAATGATGATGGATAAATATGGAATATTGCGCCTAAAACATCCCCTTTTGGATAAAATATTACCCGGAAATTTTTGAAAGTTTTACTCGGATCTTCCCCGTTACTGGCCCGTTACTCACCCGTTACTCACCCGTTACTTACCCGTTTCAAGACCGCTAAAATTAGGGTTAAATAAGGGTGAAATAAGAAAGAGCTCTTGGTCAGCATTCTATTAGTTACAGGCTTAAAGGGCAAAAAAAAGAACCTGTCAGTCTGACAGGTTCTCTCTATGATTAATTCTTATCCTAATTGAAACATCATATTATTTTCTTCGATCATTTTTCTCAGATTACTGAGTGCATACCTCATTCTACCTAATGCCGTATTGATACTTACTTCGGTAATATCGGCAATATCTTTAAAGCTCATATCACAGAACAGACGCATAATCAGCACTTCTTTCTGGTCGTCTGGTAACAGTTGAATGATTTTCTTCAGGTCTACATCACGCTGGTTCTTCATCATTTTAGTTTCGATACTATCATCGGAGAATTGGAGCACTTCGAAAATATCGAAGCCATCGTTATTAAGGATATTTGGTGCCCTTTTCTCTCTTCTAAAATGGTCGATTACCATATTATGTGCAATACGCATTACCCAAGGTAAAAACTTACCTTCATCGTTGTACCGTCCGGCTTTAAGGGTATTGATGACTTTGATAAAAGTCTCTTGAAATATATCCTCAGCAAGGTATTGATCCTTAACTTGATGATATATGGATGTATAGATTTTCGTTTTATAACGATCTAACAGTACCTGCAAGGCTCTCTCTTCACCTTTGATATACGCTTGTACCAATTCCTGGTCACTTTTCTTATTCAATAGTTTCATAATTTTACCTCCACAAATAATGTAAGAGTTCTTATATGTCTTTGTAATATTTTAGTTTAAGCGTAGTCGTGTTTCGATAGGCAGTTTGTTATTTTGTTAAATCAAAGAGAGTTAAAATTTCCGATTAATCAAAAAAAGGCTAGGCATTTTAACATTTCTTCACATTCCAATATTGTTAACAAAAATGGCTCCAAACTTATGTTTTGGAGCCATTTTTTACTATTTTAATATAAAATTATTTATACAACGGGAATTGAGCCATCATTTCTCTGACTTTTCCGTGAATTCGGTCAAGTGCCGCATTATCAGAACGATTGCTTAATGCTTCGTCAATTAATTCACCGATTTGAATAATTTCGTTTTCTTTGATACCGCGTGTAGTGATTGCAGCAGTACCAAAACGTACACCTGAAGTTACGAATGGTGAGCGTGTATCGAAAGGAACCATATTCTTATTAGTGGTAATGCCCGCAAGACCTAATACAGCTTCTGCTTCTTTTCCGGAGATATCTTTATTTCTTAAATCAACCAACATCAAGTGATTGTCTGTTCCTCCTGAGATGATATTATAATCTTTTTCTACGAAGAACTGTGCTAATGCTGCTGCATTAGTTTTCACTTGTTTGATATAGGTCAAATATTCATCCGAAAGCGCCTCACCGTAAGCAATTGCTTTAGCAGCAATTGTATGTTCCAAAGGACCACCTTGTGTTCCAGGGAATACAGCAAGATCTAACAATTGGGTGATTGTACGAGTCTCTCCTTTTGGAGTCTTGATTCCCCAAGGGTTTTCAAAATCTTTCCCTACCATGATCATACCACCACGAGGACCACGCAAAGTTTTATGGGTGGTAGTCGTTACGATATGACAATGAGGAATCGGATCGTTTAATAAACCACGAGCGATTAAACCTGCAGGGTGTGATACGTCAGCCACTACTAGCGCACCGATTTCATCTGCAACCTTACGTATACGAGCATAATCCCAATCGCGAGAATAGGCAGAAGCACCACATATAATCACTTTAGGTTTTTCACTACGTGCAGTTTCTTCAAGCTGTTCGTAATCGATTAAGCCTGTATCTTGTTTTACACCGTAGAATAATGGTTGGTATAATTTACCGGAGAAGTTCGCCGGAGAACCATGGGTCAAGTGACCACCATGACTAAGATCAAAACCTAATATTTTATCACCAGGTTTCAAGATAGCTAAGAAAACGGCAGCATTTGCTTGTGCACCAGAGTGTGGTTGAACGTTAACCCATTCTGCACCGAATAATTCTTTAGCACGGTCAATGGCGATTGTTTCGATTTTATCGACAACCTCACAACCTCCGTAGTAACGTTTTCCCGGAAGGCCTTCGGCATATTTGTTAGTCAAAACAGAACCAGCAGCTTCCATTACCTGCTTGCTCACAAAATTTTCTGAAGCGATAAGCTCAATACCTTCCTCTTGGCGTTTTAGCTCCTCGGCAATTAGATTAAAAATGGATTGATCTCTTTCCATATTGATATTTTTTATTGGGGAATATTTAAATTTCAATTTTGTTGCAAATATAGATAATTACAAAGAAAAGGGCTTATGATTGTCTAAATTTCTCAAATGAAATTTAGATGTTACGATATTTTCAATTATTATCCCACGCAGGGAAAATCAATATTTACTAGAAAAACATCCCCAACAATATCTGGGATGAACAATTACGACCTTACACAGAGTGTTTACGGATTGTCAAAAAAATTGCCCTATAGGCATCAACAATGAAAATTATGTATTTTTGTAAACGTAATTTTAGAAGGAAAATATATGGTATCAGATAATATAACAGCTGCAGCTCCGGTAACATTGACCGAAGGTGCATTAAATGAACTTAAGAAACTGATCGACCAGCAAGAGATTAGCGAAGATTTTGGACTTCGCGTAGGTGTTGAAGGCGGTGGTTGTTCAGGTATGAGTTATATATTAGGATTTGACCAAAAGAAAGAAGGCGATTCGGAATACAACATTGAAGGTATCCGTCTGTTTATGAATAAGGCTCACGGGCTATATTTAGCAGGTATGGAAATCGACTTCAAAAATGGTCTGGAAGCTCGTGGATTTACCTTCAATAATCCAAACGCTGCAAGCACATGTGGCTGCGGAAGCAGTTTCTCAGCATAAGATCTAGTACCCCTAAAAGGATTCGCCAGCGGATTGACATTCAGTATTGAAATCAAAAGCGAGATACCCGTAAAAATCTGTTGTTTAATTTTATCCTCCCGCGGAAAATGTAATCAAGACAGTCAATATTTGGCGAAACCTTTTTTAGTATCTAGTATAGAGTACTTAGTATTTAGACTTTTAACAGTTGAGCCCCCCAAGATTCAACAAAACCATCCTCTTTTAAAACATTCATTCAAATTATTTTTTTGGAAAAATTTGAGTACAAGCGCTACTCATAAAACCTTAATGCTTTCTTCATATTAAGGATATGATAGGTTTCATTCTGGCGTAATCTAATAATAATCATATTGAATCAATGATTTCATCCATGATTTTCGATTAATAAAAGGTTGTAAAACGAAAAGGGAATCTAAATACTAAATACTAACTACTAAATACTAGAAATAAATGTTAAATTAGCGACCTTTAAAATCAGAATTTGATTACGTGATGTATAAGGAATATAAGCAGTTAAATCTATCAGAAATTGGCAAAGAGGTATTGAAACGTTGGGAGTCTAAGGACATCTTTGCGAAGAGTATCTCCAATCGGCCAGCAAACAAACCATACACCTTTTACGAAGGCCCTCCGTCAGCGAATGGGATGCCGGGTATTCACCACGTCATGGCAAGAACCATTAAGGATATCTTCTGCCGTTACAAGACTTTAAAAGGTTTCCAGGTAAAACGTAAGGGCGGATGGGATACGCATGGATTGCCTATTGAGCTTGCTGTCGAGAAAACCTTAGGTATTACCAAAGAAGATATTGGTAAAAAAATCTCTGTTAAAGAGTATAATGATGCTTGCCGTAAAGAGGTGATGAAATATACAGATGTGTGGAACGACCTTACCCAGAAAATGGGTTATTGGGTTGACCTTGACCATCCGTACATTACTTATCAAAATGAATATATTGAAACCTTATGGTTCCTGTTAAAGGATCTTTATAAAAAAGGTCTTTTATACAAAGGATACACCATACAACCCTACTCCCCTGCTGCGGGTACCGGTCTTAGCTCCCATGAGTTAAATCAACCCGGAACTTATAAGGATGTAAAAGATACAACCATTGTTGCTGAATTCCGTCTGGACAAGCAACAGATCCATCCTTTAATGCAGACTTTGGTAGAATCGGAAGACGAGGATGTGGCATTCATCGCTTGGACCACTACACCTTGGACTTTACCAAGTAATACCGCACTGGTAGTTGGTAAAAACATCGACTATGTAAAAATTAAAACTTTTAATCAATACACAGGCGCTCCTGTTTCTGTTATATTGGCAAAAAGTCTTATTCCAAAGCATTTTAAATCTGAAGGTCAGCAATTAACTTTTCAGGACTATAAATTAGGAGATAAAGTTATTCCTTGGGAAATAGCAACTGAATTTAAAGGTGCTGAATTAGAAGGGTTGCGTTATCACCAGTTGATGCCGTATATCACTTCGGAAGAACTAAGAGAAAAAGCTTTCCGTGTTATTATCGGCGATTTTGTTACCACTGAAGATGGTACAGGTATAGTACATGCTGCGCCAACTTATGGTGCAGATGACTTTAGAGTGGCTAAAGAAAATGGCGTTCCGGCTATTTTGGTACAGGATGAAAATGGAAAAGAAGTTCCTACTGTTGATAAGACAGGTCGTTTTATCAAAGAAATAACTGATTTTGCCGGTCGTTTTGTAAAGGAAGAATACTATTCAGATGCTGAGCGTGCTGAAAAAGATTTCCGTAACACAGATGTTTTAATTGCGATTAAATTAAAAGAAGATAATAAAGCATTTGATGTAAAAAAATATGAACACACCTACCCTCATTGCTGGCGTACGGATAAACCGGTATTATACTATCCGTTGGATAGCTGGTTTATCAAAACAACGGCTGTAAAAGAGGAATTAGTAGCGTTGAATAAAACCATCAATTGGAAACCGGAAGCTACCGGGTCCGGTCGTTTCGGGAACTGGTTGGAAAATCTGGTTGACTGGAACTTGTCACGTTCGCGTTATTGGGGAACACCGCTTCCTATCTGGAGAAGTGAGGATGAAAACGAAGAGGTATGTATCGGTTCCATGCCGGAACTGAAATCTTATCTGGAAGCTTCCCTGAATTCGGACGTACTTTCAGAAGAAGAAAAAGCAACAAATAAATCCTATTTAGATAAATTCGGAACAGCAGAATTAGACTTGCACCGTCCTTATGTTGATGATATTATTTTGGTATCTGAAGGCGGGCAGAAGTTGTTCCGTGAACCGGATTTAATTGATGTTTGGTTTGACTCGGGAGCTATGCCTTATGCACAATGGGGGCTGGATTACGAGAAATTGGAAAAAGGAGAAGCATTACCATTTAAAGATGAATATTTTTCTGCTTTCCCGGCTGATTTCATAGCGGAGGGTGTTGATCAAACTCGTGGATGGTTCTTTACTTTACATGCTATCTCCACGATGGTACGCGATTCAGTGGCTTTCAAGAACGTCGTATCAAACGGTTTGGTGTTGGATAAGAATGGTAACAAGATGTCTAAACGCCTCGGAAATGGGGTAGATCCATTTGCTACCATCGAGCAGTATTCTGCTGATGCAACACGTTGGTACATGATCAGTAATGCGGCACCTTGGGACAATTTAAAATTCAACACGGAAGGTTTAGATGAGGTACGCCGTAAATTCTTCGGAACCTTGTATAATACTTATGCATTCTTTGCTTTATATGCGAACATTGATAAATTCAGTTATGCAGAGCCAGAGATCCCGATTAATGAGCGTCCGGAAATTGATCGCTGGATTATTTCATTATTGAATAGTTTGAGTAAGGAAGTTGATGAATTCTATGCAGATTACGAACCTACGAAAGCAGCAAGGGCTATTCAGAATTTCGTGGATGAGCATTTGAGTAACTGGTATGTACGTTTATGCCGTCGTCGTTTCTGGAAAGGAGAATACTCAGCTGATAAGATTTCTGCTTATCAGACTTTATATACTTGTCTGGATACGATTGCTAAATTAATTGCTCCGATATCTCCGTTCTTTGCAGATCAATTGTATTTAGATTTAAATGCTGCGACCAGCAAAGAAACTTTTGAGTCCGTTCACTTAGCGGATTATCCGGTATATCATATTGAATTAATTGATAAAGATCTGGAAGAACGCATGGCGCTTGCTCAGGATATATCTTCATTGACACTGTCATTAAGAAAGAAAACAGGAATCAATGTAAGACAACCATTGAGTAAGATCTTAGTTCCGGTGCTGGACAATGGATTTCAGGAAAAAGTAGAAAAAGTAAAAGATTTGATTCTGTCTGAAACAAATATCAAGGATATTGAATTTATTAATGATACAACAGGTATTATCAAGAAAAAGATAAAGCCAAATTTCAAGTCTTTGGGAGCTAAAGTAGGAAAGGATATGAAAACTGTAGCTGCCGCAATTCAAGCCATGGGTGCAGAGGATATCCAAAAATTGGAAAATAGTGGATCTATTGCTCTGACTGGCACGGAATATGTTATTAGCAGCGAAGACGTAGAAATTATTGCAGAGGATGTTGAAGGCTGGCAGGTTGCGAATTTAGGTCGTTTAACAGTAGCATTAGACATTCATATCTCTCCGGAGTTAAAAGAAGAAGGAATAGCGCGCGAACTAATTAACCGTATTCAAAATTTAAGGAAGGAGAAAGGATTTGAGGTTATTGACCGCATTCTTGTGACCATTAGCGACAATAAAGAAGTTCAACAAGCTGTCAACAATAATTTCTCGTATATTTGTACGGAAATTTTGGCCGATAGTCTAAATTTCTATAGTGCGCTGGCAAATGGAGATGCTATCGAAATAGACGGAGAGAATTTATTGCTATCAATAGAAAAAATTTAAAGTATGGGAAACACAGAGAAAACAAGGTACAGTGATGCTGAATTGCAAGAATTCAAAGCAATAATTCTTGAGAAGTTACGTATAGCTAGAGAAGAGTTATCATCTTTAACGACTTCTTTAAGCAACAGCAATGCAAACGGGACAGACGATACAGCGGGGACTTATAAAACCTTAGAAGATGGTTCAGCTACATTGGAGAAAGAACAAATCAACCAATTAGCAGCTCGTCAAAAGAAATTTATTGACAATCTTGAAGCAGCATTAGTACGCATTGAGAACAAAACGTACGGTATCTGTAGAGAAACCGGAAAGCTTATTCAAAAAGAAAGATTGAAAGCCGTACCTCATACCACATTGAGTATAGAGGCTAAAAACAAACAATATTAAGCAAAAGATTAAACAGATGGTCTTTGCACTGAAACGCAAAGACCATTTTTATGAGCTATGAAAGGATATACCAAGCCCGTTCTGTTAATATTTATTATTTTATTAGTAGACCAAATTTCCAAATTCTGGGTAAAATTAAATATGACCATTGGTCAGGATTTTAAAGTACTTGGAGACAAATTTTTAATTCATTTTATTGAAAATCCGGGAATGGCCTACGGTATGGAGTTTGGTGGTGAGTATGGCAAGTTGTTTCTGAGCGTATTCCGTATTATTGCCGTAGTGGGTATTGGTTATGGTTTATATTACATGGTTAAAAACAAGTATAACCGTGGATTTATCCTAAACGTAGCTCTAATCTTCGCAGGTGCATTAGGAAACATCATTGATAGTGCTTTCTATGGAATGATTTTCAGTGATAGCACTCCTTACCAAAAAGCAGTTCTATTTCCTGATGGTGGTGGATATGCATCCTTTTTACACGGGCAAGTCGTTGATATGCTCTATTTCCCCTTGATTAATGGCACTTTCCCAAGCTGGTTTCCTATCTGGGGCGGTGAAGATTTCTTGTTCTTCCGTCCTGTATTCAATATTGCTGATTCGGCAATTTCCGTTGGGGTATTCCTAATTCTGATCTTTCAAAGAAGATATTTTAAAGAAGAGCATGAAGAGAAATCCCATGCCAATAGTGAGATATTAGAAGATTAGGTTATTATGTATATTTGTTCATGAGAAATTTACAAATATTCTTAACCAGCCTCCTCTTAGTTCTATTTTTAACTCCCGGTATACTTTCAGCACAAGTAAATCCTAAGAACTTAAAGAAACATATCAAATATCTTTCTGCCGATAAAATGGAAGGAAGAGAAACCGGTATGAAAGGCTCCGCAAAAGCCGCTGATTACGTGGAGAAGTTTTTTAAGAAATATAAGCTGGAACCTAAAGGTGTAGAAGGCTACAGACAGCATTTCCCGGCAAAGGTTACGAAAGTAAAAATCAACAATACAGACCGAAAATCAGATAATATTATAGGCTATTTAAATAATGATGCTCCATACACCATTGTCATCGGCGCGCATTACGACCATTTAGGAACCGGACTCATTGGCGGGTCAAAAGATTCATTGGGTGTTGGTAAAATACATAATGGTGCGGATGATAACGCTTCAGGTGTTGCCGGTCTCTTAGAGCTTGCCAGGCATTACGCAACCAATGATATAAAAGAACCATTTAACTTTTTATTTATTGGATTTGGCGCAGAGGAACTTGGCTTAGTGGGATCTAAATATTTTACTGAAAATCCTACTATCCCGTTGGAATCTATCCATTGGATGTTGAATATGGATATGATCGGAAGATATAATCCGGAAAATGGATTAGCCGTTATAGGTTATGGAACGAGTTCTGCTTTTCCCAAAATTTTCGAAGGGATAACAAGCAGTATAAAATTTAATAAAAGTAAAGATGGTAATGGAGGATCTGATCAAACTTCCTTTTACCATAAAAACATTCCGGTTTTGTTTTTCCATACAGGAGGACATGAAGATTATCATAAACCAACAGATGATGAAGACAAGATCGACTATAAGGCCATGGAAGCAATCTTAAAACTTGAAATTGATGTATTGGACAGCTCCATGAAACAACCAAAAATGGATTTTCAATGGACAAATTAGACAGTCAGGTGATTAGAGTTTTACTAACCGGATCAAATGGATTCTTAGGGCAAAAACTGACAGATTTCATTATCAGCGAAACATCCTATTCGCTATGTTGCACCTCCCATTCAGAAAATAGAAATCCAAATTCAACAGGTTATGAATTTGAAAAAATAAATCTACTGGATTCCGAGCGGTTAGAAGCATTAATAGATCGTTTTGAGCCTACTCATATCGTTCATACCGCAGCATTAACAAGTGTTGAAGCCTGTGAACAGGATCCCGACTATTGCAAATCACTAAATGTTGATGTTTCCCGAAACATTGCAAACATCTGTAAGAAGAAAAATATACACCTTACCTTCCTGTCTACAGACTTCGTATTTGATGGCAAACAAGGCCCTTATGATGAGCTAGCGGAGACTAAACCATGTAATGCTTATGGTCAGAGCAAATTGGATGCAGAGCAAGCTATCATCAAGACAGGCTGCCGCGCTGCAATCTTAAGAACAATCCTCGTGTATGGTATTATAGCTGATGAGAATCGATCGAATTTAGTATTATGGGCAAAAGGTAAGTTGGAAGCACAGGAGTCTATCAAAGTGGTTGCAGATCAATGGAGAATGCCAACCTGGGTGGATGATCTGGCAGAAGCTTGCTTATTGTGCATTGAAAAGAATGCTGAAGGGATCTATCATATTTCCGGTGATAAGATGTATACGATAAAAGAAGCGGTAGAAGAACTTGCTGATTTTTGGAATTTTGATAAAAATCTCATTTATCCTATTTTGGCGGAAGAAATAGGACAAGCAGAAAACCGTCCTCAAAAGACGGGATTTATTCTCGATAAAGCTATCCGGCAATTAGGTTATAAACCTACCCCTTTCCGTGAATCACTAGTTTACATCGATCAACAATTTAATTTCTTTAGAAAATAATTATGCAAGATAAATACGCAAGGGAATCCTACACAGAAATGAATGAATTGGTGCTTCCCAATGACACCAATACCTTTGGAAATTTAATGGGAGGACGCTTATTATACTGGATGGATATCTGTGCTGCCATGTCTGCACAAAAACACTGCAACAACCAAGTCGTTACGGTTTCGGTGGACAATGTTTCTTTCAAACGTTCTATAAAATTAGGCGAAGTGGTAACTATTCAGGCTCAGGTAACCCGTGCATTCAACACTTCCGTGGAGGTTAGAATGGAAATTTATGCACAGAACCTTCCTATGGGTACAAAAGTGAAATCAAATGAAGCCTATTATACTTTTGTCTCTATTGATGAGGAAAACAAACCGAAAACTATTCCGTTGTTAATTCCTGAAACTGATACCGAAAAAACACTCTACGACAAAGCATTGCAAAGAAGAGAGCTACGATTACTTTTGGCAGGAAAGATAAAACCCGAAAATGCTACAGAAATTAAAAACCTGGTGAGCTTGTTTGAGATTAAGTAGAAAGAAGAAATTTATACGATTTTAATCCAGGTTTTCATGGGCCGGCAAAACAATTGTTACATGGGTGCTAAATTCATGTGATTTATCTAATGTCTTAAAACTTAAACGCGCAACGGGTATATTCAGATTTCTATTAATGATATTAATACGTTCTTGTATTCCCTTTATTCCAAATGATGTCGTTTTAAATGAATTGGTTTTTGTTTTATGATCGTTAAATCCAATTCCATTATCAAATATATCAATGATAATTTGCTGATCTTTTTCAAATAGCTTAATCTTTATTTTTCCTTTTTCTTTCTTCAGATGTCTGATTCCGTGATGAACGGCATTTTCTACTAAAGGCTGGATCAACATAGATGGAATTTTCTTTTCTTCTTTTTGTAATTGAGGATCAATTTCTATATAGAATTCAAAGGCATTATTAAATCTTAGCTTTTCGAGTTCAAGGTATAATTTGACCAATTGAACTTCAGATCGAATGGATACAAGGGAGAATTGGGAATTCTCGAGTACGATTCTACTTAAGGTCGAAAATTTTTGGATTAAATTACTAGCGTTCTTACTATCGTTCTCTACTACATAAGCTTCTATGGAATTTAATACATTAAAGATAAAATGAGGATTCATTTGAGAACGAATAGCCTTTAATTCACTTTCAAACAATTTCTGTTTAAAATCTTTCTCTAATTTTTCTTGCTTTTCATTTTCGATAAGCAAGGCCTGTTCATGAATTTTTTGAACCTTTGCATCGAGATCCTTTTGTAGTCTGGAATTATATTCTGCTTGCAACTTATTGATTCTTTTGTGTTCATTTAGTCGATAAAAGAAAAAGAGGCTAATAGTAGAAATCAGAAGGACAATTAAAAACACTTTAAACCAAATCGTGGCATACCAATGCAAATCAAGATTAATTTTTACAGATGCAATAGTTGGAGACCAATTATTAAACTGATCGCCTACCCTGACACTAAGAACATATTTACCCCCTTCCAGATTATTATAGAGAGCCATTTGTTCGGCTGAACTTTCTACCCAATCTTTATCAAATCCTTCTAACTTGTACTGGAATTTTAACCCTGATTCGGTCAACTGTTCTACTGCAGAGAAAGAAAAGGAAAAGTTATTATCATTGGGTTTCAGATTAATTTGATCAGCATACATGAGGTCAGTTCTGTCTATGTTCTGAAGGATGAACCTATTAACCGTAGGTCTAATATTTAAGACTCTATGTGCATTAAACTTTGGCAATTCGCCTAGCAGCAAGCCTTTATCAGTACACCAAATTAAACGATTTCCATCGATGAAATAATTATATGTATTGTATTTATCCGTTGGATAAATTCCGGCTGCCTTATTTAAATGAAGGAATGATTTCGTTTTTGACTCAAAAAGCATCGTTCCATCCAAAGCTTTAATCCAAAACAGACCGTTATGATCTTCCGTAATAAGCACGGGATACAACCAGGGATGAGGATTTTTATCAGGATATTGAATAAATTCATATCCATGTGTTGTTTGCTTAATCTCGGCAATACCAGAACTGGAATTGCTAAACCAAAAACGATTGTTGGAATCTAAATAAAATGCAAAAACGGTATTTGATTGAATAAGATCCTGATTTTCATTTTTTCTTGCAAATTGCTTAAACCTGGGGGCCTTCTTATTCTCTAGAAGAACTAAGCCATACCCATCCATTGCTATCCACAGCGAATCCTGAGCATCCTTTGCTATAGAAATGATCTTTTGATCAGGCAATCCGTCCCTTTTTGTATATAGTTCAATTTGCTTTGAGAGCAAATCATATTTATAAAGACCTGAATTCCAGGATCCAATCCAAAGGATTTTTCTCCCATCCACAAGATCTGCTACAATTGAATTACAATCTGCTTTTCTATGGTTATGCAATTCGCCGTTTATTGGCAAAGGTTTAAGTATACGATCTGAAGAATTAAATTCGTACACTCCTTGATCTAAAGTTGAAAAGTACAGTGCCTCTTCTGTTTTATTTAAGACCCCTGATTTAATACCTTTGAAAGAATATGAGGATTTTCGAACAGTAAGGTCCTGATTTATTTCTCCAAAATTGTTTTCAGTTCTATACCATATAGCATTATTCCATTTAAATAACTCGACAATAGGATCTGCCTGATGATTTTCAATAAGTGTCTGAACCTTATTTAACTTTGAAGAATAGAAAAACAATCCTGCCCCTGTCGCGATCCAATAACCTTCTTTTACGACTTTAAATGTGTATATTCTCGTTTCCTTAGGCATATCAGGCATAATATCTTTCCAGGAAATATATTCTAGTTGATTTGTTTCGGGTTGATACATGTATAATCCCTTGGAAACATGACCAATTAAGATTTTATTTTCGTCAGGCCAGAAGCTCATAGCACTGATAAAATTATCATAGTAGTTATTGTTCTTTTTCCAGCCTAAGATAGACTTGTCAATTTCTTTGAAATTATAGGTAGCGGCGATCAGGTCATAATCATAATAAGCCGAATAAACCTTATCCCTCTTAAACACAAAACCAGAGACTCCATTTTCCCCTTTATTTTTAAGATCGATTTGTTTGGCGGTTTTTTGCTGGGGGTTATAACATATCAAGCCATCATAACGGGTTCCCATCCATATATTACCCAAGGAATCCTCCTGTAAGCAATAAATAGACAAGACGTTTGAAGTCTTTAATCCGGACATCGGGATTTGCGTAACTTTCCCTGTTTCCGGATCAAGGCATTGCAGATCAGTTTCCTGACCAGAGAAATAAATCAATCCGGATTTAGAAACCAACACATCATATAGATTAGCCTTCACCAGACCATTCTGATTGACGGTTGCTGTATAGGTAGAAAGGCTTTTATCTTTGGGTTTACTACGATCATAACAAATTAAGCCCCGACTATTGGTCACCATCCAGATTCGATTTTTCTTATCAATAGCGATGTTGCCGAGGTAATTGGTTAAAACCTCCGGATTTTGGTCAAACGTAATATCGGTAAACTTCTGCCCATCAAAATAAGAAAGGCCATGTTTACTGCTAATCCAGATCAAACCTTCGCTATCTTGTGCCAATCCTGCAATTTCATTGCTGGAAAGTCCCTCCTTTTCGGTAAAGTGAAGAAAATTATATATTCTTTTTTGGGCTAGCGTATCTGAAATAAATATAGCATGGGCAAGGATAAATAAAAAAATAAACCTCAATAGCTGTATGTATTAAAATTCGGAAAATAACCGATCCATCAATTGTTTCTTCTTACTTGGCGAAACTTCGATCTCAGAACCATCCAGCATTTCAATAGTTCCACCCTCCCCTTTCTTATACTTAACAATAAAATCCAGATTGACGATCGCGCTTCTATTAATTCTTAACAGTTGTGTGTTTTCTAATAACACTTCAAATTCTTTTAATGTTCTCGACACAATGATTTTCGAAAGATTGCGGAGATAAAAAACACTGTAATTACTCATGGCCTCAATGCGGAGAATATCATCTCTTTTTACGAGATGTATACCTTCAGCTGTAGGTAAAGCGATTCTGCTTAGGTTGGGTTTCTTCTCTATTAGATCAACCTTTTTTAACTTAGCTTTGAGATTAATTCTTTGCTCTAATTTGAGCATTGCTGTTTGTAGCTCTTCATTATTTACCGGTTTCAATAGATAATCCAGTGCATTTGCTTTAAGAGCATCGAGGATGTAGATATTATAGGCGGTTACAAAAATTACTTCGAAATCAAATTGCCCTAATTTTTCCAGGAATTCGAAACCATTCATGACTGGCATTTCAACATCCAGAAATAATACATCCAGAGAAGTGAGTCCGATATGTTGTAAGGCCTCCTGTGGATCATTATATACCGCAACAACTGTCAGAGAGTCCTCGAATTCCTTCAATTTATGTTGTAGTAATCCACTCCCATGAATCTCATCATCTAAAATAACTGCCTTTATCATAAGGGTCTATATTGAGGTATAAATAATATCCGGCTTATATAAAGTTATTTTTAATTTTTGAGATATAATGGAAAAATGAGGGAAGAGTGGGATTTTATTATTGGAGGTAGCGGAATAGTTAGGCAATAAAAAAACTCCCCTAGGGGAGTTTAATGTTTTATTCTGGATTTCCCAGCTCAACGATACGGTCAAATTCTCCTTGCTTTAAGGGCATCACCGAAAGCCGTCCCTGTCTTACTAAAGCAATATCTTGTAAAAGAGGATCAGATTTAATCGTCTCTAAGTTTACAGGTTGTTTAAAACTTTCTATTGGTGCCAAATCCACTACTACCCAACGTTCGTCTTCAGTGGTTGGATCTTGATAGAATTCCTTAACCACTTTAGCTATTCCTACCACCTCTTTTCCTTCATTACTATGGTAGAAAAGTACTAAATCACCCTTTTTCATAGCCTTCAAATTATTTCTGGCCTGATAATTTCGAACACCATCCCAAAAGGTTTCGCCGTCTTTATTAAATGTTTCCCAGCTATATTTAAAGGGTTCAGATTTCACTAAAAAGTAATTCATAAAAGCTATTAGTTTTGTTGTTCTAATATTTCCATTTTATCTGCATAGTGTGCACAATAATCGCGTAAATCGCCTATTATTTTTTCAGCCATCGGATCGCCTCCTGATGATCTTAAAAAAGAATCACCCATTGTTTGTAATGTTTCATAAAAGAAACGTTTCATCTCATCGTAGGGCATATCTTTAGTCCAAAGATCAATTCTTAAGGAGTTTTTATATTGACCATCCCACAATGCTAAAAACATGGCCTTAGCCGGAAGTTCCTCCGCACTTTGTCCATCTGTAGAAGTCCATTGAATGGTTTCCGGAACATTTTGATCATCCAACTCGATCTGGAGTTTGATTTCTGCTTTCTTCATATCTAAAACTGTAATTTTATCATTATTGAAATAATTCCCACCACTAAAATAAAACCTATCTGCATAATCCATAATCGTTGTAGATTTTTAGTCCATAAGCGAAATAAAATATCTACAGCAATCAATACTATGGATAAGACAATTAACCAAACCCAGGAAAAAAGAGGTTTATCTTCTGAAATCATTTCAGAAATCGTCCATACCAATATGCAAGCCAAGGCAATATTCAGAGGGGTTAACTTCATCTTTTCTTGCTTGGTTTTGAATTTCCTTTTTTAACAGCTCGTCCTTTCCCTTTAACCTGCCTTTTAGAATTGTTCATCTTTGCAGCATATTTCTTTTCATGAAACGCGCCTTTGAAGTCAGGGTTATCCTTCTTCATTTGATTATCAATTTCTCTGGCGATGGCTTGCTTCTCGTCGAAAGGTGTTTTCTCAATAATAACCTCTGCCGGAAGTTCTTTTAAAGGAATAGATTGACGGATTAATTTTTCAATTTTCCTAACGTAATATTCTTCTGCAGGGTTACAAAAAGTAATAGCATCTCCTGTTTGAAAAGCTCTGCCCGTCCTACCGATACGGTGTACATAATCTTCGATGACAATAGGGACATCAAAATTGATGACATGACTTACTTGAGAAACATCTAATCCTCTGGCAGCAACGTCCGTTGCAACAAGAATCCTTACATCTCCTTCTTTAAAGGCATTAATGGAATTAATTCTGGTATTTTGCCCTTTATTGGCATGAATAACACGAACTTCTTCAGCACCGTACTTTCTTTCCAAAAAAGAAAACACTTTATCGGCAACCGTCTTCGTCTTACAGAATACTATTACCCTTTTAAAGACTTCATCATCTTTAAAGAAATGCTGCAATAAATTAATCTTTGTTTTTAGGTTTGGAACATGATAAAGTTCCTGAGTTACCGTTTGGGCAGGTGTTGCTTGTTCAGTTACTTCTATAACAGTTGGGAATGCCAGAAAATCTCCTGCAATCTTTCTCACTAATTCGCTCATCGTAGCCGAGAATAACAGGTTTTGTCTTTTTCTAGGCACTACCTCTAATATGCGGTGAATCTTCCCGATAAAGCCCATATCCATCATTTTATCGGCTTCATCCAATACCAAAAACTTCAAACTCTTTGTATTGATATTTCCCTCTAAATATAAGTCTAGGAAACGTCCCGGAGTAGCGACAATAATATCACAACCTTTTTCCAATTGCTCTTTTTGAGTTTTAGGACCAAGGCCTCCATATAAAAGCACGGTTCTTAGATCGAGATAGGTAGAAAATAAACGAATATGCTCATCGATCTGCATGGCGAGTTCCCGTGTCGGACTGATAATTAATGCTCTGGGATCATTGCCCTGCGCATATTTCAGTTTCATCAACATTGGTAATACATAGGCAGCAGTCTTGCCTGTTCCTGTCTGTGCAATTCCCATGACATCCTGTCCTGCAAGCGTAGGTGTAATCGCTTTTTGCTGGATTTCAGTAGGGACTGTATAACCTGCTTCGGTTATTGCATTCAGGATCTGTTTATTAAATTTAAAGTCTTCAAATGACGTCATCTCCGCAAAGATAGTTAAAAGCAAGCATATGCGAGATGGATGATTTCTAAGGAAATCATTTTGAATTCCGCCCAAATTCAACCAAATTTGTCCTATCACTAAATAGGTTGATATGAAAAAAATAGTATTATTATGTGTACTAGCGCTCGTTAGTACATTCTCATTTGCAGATGAGGGCATGTGGTTCTTGATGCACCTAAAGCGTCTTAACGAGGCTGACATGCAAAAAAAAGGCTTGAAATTAACAGCCGAAGAAATTTACAGCATTAACAATTCAAGCTTAAAAGACGCTATTGTTCAATTCAATGGAGGTTGTACAGCAGAAATTGTTTCCGGAAGCGGATTGGTTTTCACAAACCATCACTGTGGTTACGGAGCTATTGCAGAACTTTCTACTCCACAAAACGATTACTTAACAAATGGTTTTTGGGCAAAGAACTACTCAGAAGAGTTAAAACCAAAATCATTGTATGTACGCTTCTTTGTGCGTATGGATGATGTATCAAAACGTATTTTAGGATTGGTTAATGATCAGATGTCTGAAAAAGAACGTGAGAAGGTTATTAATCAGGAGATCGCTAAAATCCAACAAGAAAATAGTGAAAATGGTAAATATGTAGTATCAGTTCGTCCGTTTTACAACGGCAATGAATACTACTATTTCGTTTATCAAGACTTTACGGATGTTCGTTTAGTAGGTACTCCTCCGAATAGTATTGGAAAATTTGGTGGTGATACAGACAACTGGGAATGGCCACGTCATACCGGCGACTTCTCTATTTTCCGAGTATATGCTGATAAGGATGGTAATCCGGCAGAATATTCTAAGGATAATGTTCCTTTAAAACCAAAGAAATTTTTACCGGTGAGTATTAAAGGTTTCCAAGACGGAGATTTCTCGATGATCTTAGGATATCCGGGACGTACAAACCGTTGGATGAATGCTGCGGGTATTGATCAGAATGTATATTATGCTTATCCGGCATGGGTTGAAGCTTCAAAAGTTGGTATGGATGCCATGAAAAAATACATGGACCAAGATCAAGCAGTTAAATTAAACTATGCCTCTAAATATTCCGGAGTAGCCAATTACTGGAAAAACAGACAAGGGATGATCGATGCCCTTAAAAAGCATAAAACCTCTGCATCAAAACGTAAGCAGGAAAATAAATTTAATAAATGGGCCAACCGTGCAGAAAATAAAGAAAAATACGGCAATGTACTCAATGTAATAAATGAATATTATGAGAAGACAAACGAGAAAGCCAGACATGACAACTACCTGACTGGAATGTTACGTTCTTCTACATTTGCTGCAATTCCTTATTCTTTGGGTGGTGCGTTAAAACAATACGCTACGGAGAATGAAGCAAAACGTAAAGAAATGGCCCCTCGTCTTGAAGCATTTATTAATGATAATTACGAAAAAGCTTATATGCCTTTAGAAATTGATGTATTGGCCGATGAGTTAAATCTATACGCTGAGAAAGGTGGAGATATCGCTCCTTATGTAAGAGAGATGGCTACTAAAAACTCAGGTAACTTCCAGGCGCATATACAAGCTGCATTTGATAACAGTATATTTGGCTCTAAAGAAAAAATTGATGCATTCTTACAAAATCCGGATGCAGCAGTAATCGATGGGGATCCTCTTTTCAAATTATCATCAGCATTAATGGATAAATACCGTGAATCATCACCAGAATCTGAAAAGTTGGATGATGAATTCTTAACAGCTTCCCGTAAGTTTATTGCAGGGGTATTAGAGATGGATCCGGATGGTAAATACTACCCAGATGCAAACTCAACTTTACGCCTTACCTACGGTACCATCAGATCCTTACCAAAGGATAAAAGAAACGATGCTAAAGAAAATTTTTACACAACTTTAAAAGGTACTATCGCAAAATACAAACCAGGTGATGAGGAGTTTGATTTACCTAAGCGTTTAATGGAACTGTATGAAAATAAGGACTATGGACGTTACGCAGATAAAGCAGGTTATCTTCCGGTTAACTTTTTAAGTGATCAGGATATTACCGGTGGTAATTCAGGTTCACCTGTTTTAAACGGAAATGGCGAATTAATTGGCTTGGCTTTTGATGGAAATATTGAAGCAATGGCAGGAGACGTGATTTTTGATCCTAAATTGCAACGTACCATTTCGGTAGATATCAGATACGTTCTGTTTATTATTGACAAGTTTGCAGGTGCTCAAAATATCATCGACGAACTGCAAATAGTAGAGTAGATGCGCTACAAAAGGCTTTTATAAGACAAAAAAACTTTTTAAAATTCGCTTTGTTTGTATTCCTTTTGTATATTTATGATATATTAGAGAATTAATTAAGAAAAACTAAAATTATATTAATTAAAAAATGGAAAACTACACTAAATTAAAAGAGCTAGTAGCTTCTATCGAAGCTGATGCAGAAAAATTCTTCAATAACGGAAACTCAGCTGCAGGAACACGTGTTCGTAAAGGCTTACAAGAAATCAAAACTTTAGCTCAAGAAATCCGTAACGAAGTTACTTCTAAGAAAAACGATACAAAAAAATAAGCTATTCGTTTAAGTTAAAGTATAAAAACCCGATCATAACTGATTGGGTTTTTCTTTTTCTTAAAAGAACAGTTGTTAATCAGCGCCAATCATTTGAAGAAATCAAACCGATAGCAAATAAATCATAGACCAAATAAAATGAGCTATAACGATGATGACAGCCTATCATCATTATTATTAGATACTTAATCAATAAACCATTTTCCAAAATAATATAGTTGTTAAAATTAAGCTAAGCATTTTAAGAAATACTTATAGAAAAGCCTTTTTGTGTTAACGATTTATTATCGTAATATTGCGATATATAAAATACTAAAGCGAAATAATTGATAATCCCATTTGGATTTACTCCTAATTCGGATTGCTATTAAAACAGGAAAATCAATCATTATGTATAAAAATTTAATTGAGACGATTGATAAAATTGTTTCCGTTCAGCATATTGACAAAGAACGCATAACCGTATTGCAAGCGTTGATAGATTTTGTACAGAAAAAAGTAAATAACAGCCATGAAATAAATCTAAATTTCATCTGTACCCATAATTCACGCAGAAGTCATTTATCGCAGATCTGGGCCAAGGTAGCAAGTGTGTATTATCAAATTCCGAATGTACAGTGTTATTCTGGTGGTTCCGAAGTAACCGCATTATACCCTAAAGTAATAGAAACATTGACCCGTCAGGGGTTTAATATTTTCAAGATTGCGAGTACTATTAACCCTGTATATGCTATAAAATACAGTGAAAATGCTTTACCTATTATTAGCTTTTCAAAAAAACACGATAGTCCTTTTAATCCAGTATCGGCTTTCACAGCCATCATGACCTGTTCACAGGCAGACAGTGGCTGTCCTTTTATCGCAGGTGCAGAAAAAAGGATCCCAATCACATTTGAAGATCCGAAGATTTCCGACGGGACAACAGAACAGACCCGTATTTATACAGAGCGAAGTGTACAAATAGCGAGCGAAATGTTCTATGTTTTTTCAATGATTAAAAGTAACTAATGGAACCAAAACTAAAATTTCTTGATCGGTACCTCACCTTGTGGATATTTCTTGCAATGGCATTAGGTGTGGGCTTGGGGAATTTCTTTCCCAATATCTCTAACTTAACAGATAGTTTGTCGTCAGGTACGACCAATATTCCGTTAGCAGTAGGTTTAATACTAATGATGTATCCGCCATTGGCAAAAGTAGACTATACATTATTACCCAAAGCGTTTAAGGACAAAAAAGTAATCAGTATCTCTTTATTACTCAATTGGGTAATAGGTACGGTACTGATGTTCGGGTTAGCCGTTCTGTTTTTAAGAAACGACCCCGATTATATGGTAGGGTTAATATTAATAGGGTTGGCTAGATGTATCGCAATGGTAATCGTATGGAGTGATTTGGGAAAAGCCAACAGGGAATATACGGCGTTATTGGTCGCATTGAACAGTATCTTTCAAATAATAAGTTACAGTTTTTTAGTTTGGCTCTTTATAAACGTATTACCAAGCAAATTGGGATTAGCCAATTTCAATGTCACCGTATCCATGAAAGATGTGACCGAAAGTGTTTTGATATACCTGGGGATACCTTTTGTAGCAGGTTTCGTGAGCCGATATGTTCTTATAAAATTAAAAGGTCTTGAATGGTACAACAGGAAATACATACCGACAATATCACCTATTACACTTTACGCGCTGCTCTTTACCATTGTATTGATGTTTAGTTTGAAAGGGGACAAAATTCTGGAATTGCCATTGGATGTGATAAAGATTGCAATACCGTTAATCATCTATTTTATATTGATGTTTTTTGTGAGCTTCTTTATAAGCAAATCGATGAATATTTCTTACGACAAGAATGCATCTATAGCATTTACAGCCACAGGAAACAATTTTGAATTAGCTATAGCAGTAGCCATAGCTGTATTCGGTATTCATTCACCACAGGCATTTGTAGGTGTTATTGGACCACTGGTCGAAGTACCTGTGTTGATACTATTAGTCAGGGCAAGTCTTTGGTTAAAGAAAAGATATTACAATTAGATTTAATACTAAAGGAGAAAAGGAGAAGTAATCTTTCAACAACATATTTCAACAAATGATCAGCCAACGAAGGTAATGTAAGATTCTGGCAAAAAAATAAAGGGACTGAACACGAAATCCAGCCCCTAATCATCATTAATTAGATCACTTAATAAATAACCTTATCCTAGAAATATAGCCGCTAAAATCAAGTTAAGCTGTTTTGGTGAAATCCATTGCCCAAGGATTTCTTTCATCCTGGCTTGAGTTTGCTGCCTGGTCGTGGTATCTGCCTTCTTTTTAAAAATATTAGCGTTCGCAGTAGCCGCAGTCATTTCAACTTTTGTCGCATAAATATTATAATGTTGCTCCGGAACCACTAATCCTAAGATCATTCCGGGTAATCCGTGAACAATAGTTGGACTTCCTGCCGTTGGAATTTGATCTGTATAAAACGCAACAACGTATACAGAGTCTAAAGTAACTCCATTTGCACGTCTACAATCATAACCGGCAATATTTCTATATTCATTGGTGATTTTCCACTTTACATTAATCAGCGAATCCTTAATATTAATTTGTGAGCCCCCCATTTCCATAGCCATCAAAGACTCATTCTTATCCAAATTCTGGTAAATTTTTGCACCATAATCCAAAACTCCCATTCTGAGTAAATTTGCGACGATCTGAGGCTGTTCCTTCTCAACAGGTTCAATAGATATCTCATCGCCACTAAAGATCAGCTTCTTTGTCAACACTGCTGTCTCTGGTGCTTTTAGCATCATCTCTTCATAGTATTTCCTAGAAAAATCCCCTTCTTTTAAAGATTGTATATGTCTACGCATTAAGTTTTTAACGTGGACGGTCTTATCGTAAGTAATGATACCCTGTTCAGGAAAGAACGCATATTGAGCATTCGCCAAGCCTAAACTTAGAATAAGAAAAAATATAGTTGTTATAAATAGCTTCGTTTTCATAATTATTCTGCTCCTTTCATAGAGGTAAATTCCCATGTTAATTTTAACATATAATACCTAGATATGTTATTGTATTGCTGCTGTGTAATTGCATTTCCAGATTGATTTCTACTAAATCCAACGTTTTGGTTAAAGACATCATTCACATGGAATCCGACAATCAGGCTTTCATTCTTAAGGAATTTCTTAGAAATACCTGGATTAAATTTCAGCATACTGAAGTCTGTTGGCAAAGTTTTCGTAGCAGCTTCATAATTATAAACCATTTCTCCGGTTAGCTGAATCTTCGCAGGCAGGTGATAAGTAAATTCACCAAAGCTGCTAAATATAAAACCATCAGAATTCAACTCTGGATTAAGAGTCGTATTTAAGACTTTATACCCCGGGGTGAAACGAATTTCAAAATCAAAACCCTTAGTCGTATTCTTATTAAATCCAACAGTACCACTCAAACTATAGTTGACGTTTTTATTCTCTTCAAAATCTTTAGGATTGTCAGGATCAGACAAGTCTTTGATTCTGTTATAATAATTACTCAAATTACCACTAGCTCCAAACTGCATTTTGATTTGATGCTTCTTGATTAAATCGAATTCATAACCTCCATATAACCCACCTGACAATGATGGTTTATTCGTATTTACGTAATATAAATCACGATTTAAAGATGGGTAGATTACCACATCCGTTTGTATAGCATCAAGCGTTTGTGTTAAATAAAGGCCAGAATACATCATCTTGCCTTTCATCATGTCATATAAATAATAATTCAAATTATAACTATTAGACACCGAAGGTTTTAAATTTTCATTACCAAAATACTGATTCATTTGATCCTCATTTTGTCTCAAAGGTTGAATTTGGAATAAGGATGGTAATGAATTTGATCTATTGTAATTCAGATTTAATGCTTGAGCTTTACTAAAATTGTATCTGAAACGGGCACGAGGGTTATAGGTTAAGTAGCTTCTTTCCATTTCAGAAGTTTCCAGATTATTTCGCTGGAACATATTATCATGTCTGACATTATTGGTCAGATTGAATTCGAATTTATCATTCTTATAATTGACAGATAGATTGGCCGCATTTCTTACTGTATTAAAATTGAAGTCATTACTAAATTCATCATCAAATAGCGTGTAGTTTCCGGCATCATCCTTATTATAAGCACTGTTTATGGAATGTGCCTCTGCATTCGTAAATTCATAACCCACAGACATGTTTACTTTTTTACTGATAGGTTCCGTATAAGTCACTCCCGTCATTATGGAATTTGATTTATTGGAATTATCCTTAAATTGATCAACTGTCTCCGTGGTATTTTCAAGGGTATTCTCTAAAGTAGAATTCAATAACATATCCGAATTATTAGTACCGGTATTACCAGTTAACATCAGATTGATTGATCTTCCTTCTTTCTTGAATTTCTTAGTGAAATTAGCATTATAATTAAAATCCTCTTTGGTCGAATTAATATCCTGTCTACGCTCATTTCTAGACTGTTTTTCGTTATCCCTAAAACCTTCTGTCAGTCGATAAGTCTCGTTCTCATTATTCATTTTTGAGGCCGCTACACGAACGCTTAAGGTAGTTAAAGAATCCAGCGCGAGATCATATTTTGCATTAAGTCGATGTCCAGTACTTTTAGAAATATCATCATCATCCGTTTCTGTATTAGAATAACCATCTCCTAAAGGTGTTTGACTAATCGTATTTGTATTCACTTCATTTTCAGCCTGACCGTATTTATAATTCAGATTCAGTCTGTGCTTCTTTTCATTCCATGAATCCATAAATGAAGCTCCCGTGGTAAGCACTCTAGGTTGTCCCCTATTTAGATTATTCAAGAAACCTCCGCTACTTGAAAACATTATTCCTCCATCATCTAAAACGGTCATGTTACCATTGTCTATTCCGAATTTCTCCGCTTCGCGCCAATCTAAATCTACCGTACCATCATTGGATGTAATTCCATAAACTGAGATCTTTTGTGAACCTTTGAATTTATTGATGGCTACTTTTCCTAAATAATAACCTGAGTTATCATCCAAACCGCCGCCCCCTGTTATGGTTCCGAACATGCCGTTCTTCGCATCTTCTTTTAATTTTACATTGATCGTTTGAATACGTTCACCATCATCTACACCTGTTCTTTCTGCTGCTTCAGATTTCTTTTCAAAAACCTGAACCTTATCCACCATATCCGAACGTATATTTCTAGTTACGAGTTTCGGGTCATCCCCAAAGAACTCTTCTCCATCTACCAATACTTTTTCAACAGTTTTACCCTGCGCAGTTATTTTTCCGGATGCATCTACCGAAATACCAGGTAGTACTTTCAATAGATCCTCAACCTTTGCATTCTTTTCAGTTACAAAACTGGATGCGTCGTATTCTACTGTATCACCTTTGATAACAATCGGTATTTTTCCCGTAATCAGCACTTCCTCGATCAGGTTTGCAGCACTCTGCAATTTGATTTCACCGAGATCCTTATTTCCGGAGCCTTTATCGATTTGTTGAAAGAAATCCCCAAACTTCGGATAACTTACAATCAATAGGTAATCCGTAGTATCGAGATAATTTAATGAGAATTTTCCATCTTGATTAACTCGAGTAAAATCAATCAGAATGGAATCTTGTGCTGTGAGAAGCATTACGCTGGCGTTAGTAAGCTTTGTTTTGTCTGAATCATCAACAACCGTCCCTGATACTTTTGTCTGGGCATAGGTGGTTAAGGAAAACAAACCAAAAATTAAGCTTAAAATTACTTTGGTTAGTGGTTTCATAAAAAGTTAAAGTTTCAAATCAAATAAGGACACTGCTAAATTATCACTATTGTGAGAATTAAGAATGAAAACGAATTACATTTAACATTCATTAACACAACAGCTTAATAAATAGAGATAATTTTTTAGACTATCCTTTAAAACATAAGTCGCATGAGGAAAGAAAAAGTTACAGCTGCTGTAAAATTTATTTCATTATCTTTGCAAAAACCCTTTTGAAATGCAAAAAATCAAAGACTATGTAGAAGCGAACAAACAACGCTTCTTAGATGAATTATTTGAATTATTGCGCTTTCCATCAGTAAGTGCTGACCCACAGTATAAGGAAGGCGTACTCAATACAGCGCAATTTGTAGCACAAAAACTTAAGGATGCAGGAGCAGACAATGTTGAGGTTTGTCCTACGGCAGGTTACCCGATCGTATATGGTGAGAAAATCTTTGATCCAAGTTTACCAACAGTATTAGTATATGGACACTATGACGTTCAACCTGCAGATCCGATAGAATTATGGGATACTCCTCCTTTCGAACCTACTGTTCGTGATGGAAAGATTTATGCACGCGGTTCTGCTGACGATAAAGGCCAGTTTTATATGCATGTAAAAGCATTCGAATACATGGTTAAAGAGAATGAACTAGCATGTAACATTAAATTCATGATTGAAGGTGAAGAAGAAGTAGGTTCTGCAAACCTAGGAATCTTCGTTAGTGAAAATAAAGAGCGTTTAAAAGCAGATGTAATCGTTATCTCGGATACTTCCATGATTAGTCTTGAGAATCCTTCATTGGAAACAGGATTACGTGGCCTATCCTATGTGGAAGTGGAAGTTACTGGTCCTAACCGCGATTTACACTCAGGTGTTTACGGTGGTGCGGTAGCTAACCCGGCAACCATTCTATCGAAAATGATAGCCTCATTGCATGATGAGAATAATCATATTGCCATTCCGGGATTTTATGATGATGTCATAGAGCTGACTGAAGCTGAAAGAAAAGCCTTGAATGAAGCTCCTTTTGATATTGAAGAATATGAAAAAGATTTAGGTGTTGAAGAATTATGGGGTGAAAATGGTTTTACTACCATCGAGCGCACTGGTATCCGTCCTACATTAGAGGTCAACGGAATCTGGGGAGGCTATATCGGTGAAGGTGCTAAAACTGTATTGCCTTCGAAAGCTTTTGCTAAGATTTCAATGCGCTTAGTGCCAAATCAAAATTCTGAACGCATTACAAAATTATTCAAAGAACACTTTGAAAAAATCGCGCCTAAGTCTGTAAAGGTAGAAGTGAGACCACATCATGGAGGCGAACCGGTAGTGACTCCGACAGATAGCATTGCGTATAAAGCTGCAGAAAAAGCATTAGAAGAAACTTTCAATAAAAAACCTATCCCTACAAGAGGTGGTGGTTCTATTCCTATTGTTGCTTTATTTGAAAAAGAATTAGGAATAAAAACGGTATTGTTAGGTTTCGGTTTAGACTCCGATAATTTACATTCTCCAAATGAGAAATATGGAATTGAAAATTACCTAAAGGGTATTCAGACAATCCCATTGTTCCATAAATTTTATGCTGAACTAAGTAAATAAAGGCTAAGCCTCCTAAGTAAAAAAGCTTCACGATCGTGAAGCTTTTTTACTTAGGAAACGATTCTTCCCAATTTTTTTATATCTTCGATTCAGTTGTTTTGAATTAAGAAATGTTGATTATTTTCAAGAAGATCCATAGAATTTTATATTTTTTTTCTGTATTCTTTTTCTTTTGCCTAAGCTTCCCTGTGCTTTATTTTCTATCACGGAATCCCATCAAGCACTATGCAGCAATTGTATGGTTTAGAAAATGGATCTCTGTAATAAGCATACACCTCGTTGGCATTCGATTTAAAATTAATTATGAAGTTCCGATAGATTGGTCCCAACCCTATATTATCTGCCCTAATCATACTTCAATTCTAGATATCACCGCATTAACCTATTTATGTAAACAACAATTTTCTTTTATTGGAAAAATTGAGCTATTAAAGAATCCGGTAACTCGGATTTTTTTTAAATCCATAGATATCCCTGTTAAACGAGAGAGTAAAATTTCAGCTTTTAAGGCTTATAAGCGGGCAACCGAATTATTAAAGGATGGAAAATCAGTTGTTATTTTTCCTGAGGGCAAAATAGATGAAGAATATCCTCCTATTCTTCACAAATTTAAAGCCGGAGCTTTTAAAATGGCTATGGAAAACAAAACTCCCATCCTTCCTGTTGTAATTCATAATGCATGGAAAATTATGTGGGATGATGGAGCAGAATTTGGCTCAAAACCTGGGATTATTGAGATTACAGTGTTAAAACCAATCATGTATGATGTAAGTCCAAATCAAAAATATGATTCGATTGAGATGGAAGTTTTTGAAAAAATGCATAAGGTCTGGAAAGACAAATGATGATTTTACATTAATATTTCATTTTAACAAACTGACTTACTGACATATACACATATTAACAAATTATTAAAGATTATTTTCTTGCATTAGTTAAATTAAATATTATTTTTGCGAAAACGTGAAACTTAATTAAAAGAGATATGTATTGGACACTAGAATTAGCCTCTCATTTGGAAGACGCTCCTTGGCCAGCAACAAAAGATGAATTAATTGATTACGGTATTCGCTCGGGAGCACCTGTTGAAGTAATTGAAAATCTTCAGGCGTTGGAAGATGATGGTGAACCTTATGAAAACATTGAGGAAATCTGGCCTGATTACCCAACAAAAGATGATTTCTTTTTCAACGAAGACGAATATTAAAATCAATATAGAGAAGCGCCTTAGTAAAAGGCGCTTTTTTTCTTAATCTCTATTTCCAGAGACAGAACGAATTATGTTAATAAAACATAATTAGGTTTCTCTTTAATCCTTTTCTATTTTTACTGGTCAATAAGGGTATCAAAATTTAAAATTGAATGAAACATTACTTATTGTATATACTTTTAATTTCCAGCCCCTTCTATGGCCTTGCACAAACAGAACAAGAGTCTGCAATGAAATATCAGGATTCTGCTAAGAATAGTTTAAATATTGTCAAAGAGTTTATCGCTGATCTTTCGAATAATGAAATAGCGCTGGATGTTATCCTTAGTAAATGGGTAATCGTGAATGAGCCTTCCGATGAATTATATGACTATCTTGAAGTGAGCTTAGAAGAAATAAGGCTCAACCTGAATAGTAAAAATCTGGCTCAGATTCAATTCAGAAACTACAACGAATTACCGAAAAAAGATGTAAGAGACATAGATTCCGAAGGTATGAACATCAATAATATGTATTTCCTTTACTACAGAAACCGATTAGTGACCAGCTTATATGTAGATGCTGGTAAGATAGGCTCTTTTACTTTAGTTTCTAAAGGTGGTGAAATGGCTCATTTCATAACATATTAGCAAAAAATCATTTTTTACATTGTTTTCTTGCAATTCTCAAAAACATCTTAGATATTTGTTCAACAAACGATGAAAAATACACAATTCAATACAACTTGGTGGTGGCACAACAAATAATGTTGTGGCAAACGTCTATTGATTGAATTAAAAATACTCAAAAATAGTGGGCTTGCCTTTTCGGCAAGCCCTTTTTTATTGAAAAACCATGAAAGAAATACTAGCGCATCTATTTGAATATAAGTCCTTCAGCAGAAAAGAGGCTTATGATATTTTAACAAACATCGCCACAGGTAAATACGATACTCACCAGATTGCAGCATTTATGACTATCTACGGAATGCGGAGTATTCGAGTAGAAGAATTAGGTGGGTTTAGAGATGCCATGTATGATCTTTGTAATAAAGTAGCGTTTACAGGATACGATTTAATCGATATGTGCGGAACCGGTGGGGATGGTAAAAACACTTTTAATATTTCTACTCTTGCGTCTTTCGTGGTTGCCGGAGCTGGCTACCATGTTGCCAAGCATGGAAATGTGGGTGTATCATCAGGTTGCGGTTCCTCAAATGTGATGGAACAACTAGGCTATACATTCACCAACGACAAAGAAGTTTTAGAAAAACAACTTGAAACTTCTAACATCTGTTTCCTGCACGCTCCGCTATTTCACCCGGCTATGAAAACAGTCGCTCCTATCCGTAAGGCATTGGCAGTAAAAACTTTCTTTAATATGCTAGGTCCCTTGACAAATCCTGCTAATCCAAAATTCCAATGTGTTGGCGTATTCAGTTTAGAACTCGCCCGACTTTATGGATATTTATATCAAAACACAGAGAAACAATATAGTATTATTCATGCCTTAGATGGATATGACGAAATATCATTAACAGGAGATTTCAAAATCATCAATAATCAAGGTGAGAATTACTATACGGTCGATGAACTTGGATTTACAACAGTGAATGCGAAAGACTTGGCCGGAGGAGACACAGTGCATGATGCTGCAAGGATCTTCCTTGAAATTATTGAAGGTAAAGGAACTGATATACAGAATAACGTGGTGCTAACAAACGCAGCGTTTGGCATTAAAACCTTCCATCCTGAAAAGAGTTTCGCGGATTGCTATTACGAGGCCGAAGAATCATTAATGGGATTAAAAGCATTCAAAAGTTTTAAAAATTTAGTCAATGCGTAAGGATTTTATAATAAAGGTGTGTGGAATGAAAGAAGAGCAAAATATAATGCAGCTTTCAGAACTCCCTATTCAATATATAGGACATATCTTTTACTCTAAATCAGCTAGATATGCGGCTGATATCCTGGACCTAAAGCTTCCGTCCAACATAAAGAAAACCGGTGTTTTTGTTAATTCAGACTTAAAGGAAATTACTGACCTAATTGATAAATTATCCTTAGATGCTATCCAACTTCATGGAGAAGAACGTGCAGAATTAGCAGAATCATTGAAAACAAAAGGAGTTGAGGTTATTAAAGCATTTGGTATCGACGAAAATTTTAACTGGCAACAATTAGATCCTTTTATTAATATCGTTGATTATTTTCTTTTTGACACAAAAAGCAGTGCTTACGGCGGAACAGGTAAAACTTTTAATTGGGAAAAATTACATGAATATCCTTATAACGTCCCATATTTTCTAAGTGGGGGATTATCAACGGACAACTTAAATGAGGCCTTGAAGTTTGACGATGATAGACTGGTTGGACTTGATTTGAATTCTAAATTTGAAACAGAGCCGGGCATAAAAGATATTGAAAAATTAAAATTAGCATTGAAAACTATACGAAATGAGCAAATATCAAGTAAATAATAAAGGGTATTATGGACCTTTCGGAGGAGCATACATCCCTGAGATGTTATATCCTAACGTAGAAGAACTACAGCAACAATACCTGAATATTATTCAGGACCCATCTTTCAAAGAAGAGTTTGAAGATTTATTACGTGATTATGTAGGAAGACCATCTCCTTTATACCTTGCCAAAAGATTATCGGAGAAGTATAATGCAAATATCTTCTTAAAAAGAGAAGATTTAAATCATACAGGTGCTCATAAAATCAATAATACCATTGGTCAAATTCTATTAGCAGAGCGTTTGGGTAAAAAGCGTATTATCGCGGAAACCGGAGCAGGTCAACACGGTGTAGCTACTGCTACTGTTTGTGCTTTAAAAGGCTTAGAATGTGTGGTGTATATGGGTGAGATCGACATTGAGAGACAGGCTCCGAATGTGGCACGTATGAAAATGATGGGGGCAACGGTGATTCCGGCCACTTCAGGAAGTAAAACTTTGAAAGATGCCACAAACGAAGCGTTAAGAGATTGGATAAATAACCCTGTCGATACACATTACATCATTGGTTCTGTTGTAGGACCACATCCCTACCCCGACATGGTTGCTCGATTCCAATCAATTATTTCTGAAGAAACTAAAAAACAATTATTAGCAAAAACCGGAAAGGAGACACCGGACATCGTTATGGCATGTGTTGGAGGAGGATCGAACGCAGCAGGAATGTTTTATCACTTCCTTGATGATAATGATGTCGAGTTAATTGCTGTGGAAGCTGCGGGACATGGAATCCATAGTGGTGAATCTGCCGCTACCACCGTACTTGGAAATGAAGGTGTACTTCACGGTAGTCGCTCTATTTTAATGCAAACTGAAGATGGACAGGTAATAGAGCCTTATTCAATCTCTGCAGGCTTAGATTATCCTGGCATTGGTCCTCAACACGCTTGGCTTTTCAAATCCGGTCGCGGGACCTATGTTAGTGCTACGGATGATGAAGCAATGCAAGCTGGTCTCCAATTAACTAAACTTGAAGGAATTATTCCGGCGATTGAAAGCGCTCATGCCTTAGCTCATTTAGAAAAGATGACTTTTAAAGGAAATGAGACAGTTGTAATTTGCCTTTCAGGACGTGGAGATAAGGATTTGGATAATTATATGAAATATTTTGGCTTTTAGTATGATAAAGATTAATAAACAAGCAAACGGACTGCTTTCGATATATTTTACAGCCGGCTATCCTACTTTGGATAGCACATTAGACATCGCTGAAGCACTGGAAAAAGCAGGTGCTGATTTTTTAGAGATTGGCTTTCCATATTCAGACCCAGTTGCTGACGGACCTACCATCCAGCATAGTTCAGAGGTTGCACTGGAGAATGGAATGACATTGAAAGTTCTATTCGAACAATTAAAGGATCTCCGTAAAAGAGTATCCATCCCGGTATATTTAATGGGATATGTTAATCCGGTGATTCAATTTGGTGTAGAGAATTTTTGCAGAGCATGCAAAGACGTGGGTATAAACGGAACAATTATTCCCGATTTACCTATGTATGAATATGAAGACTTGTATAAAGATGTATTTGAATCTAATGGGGTAAGCAATGTTTTCTTAGTAACACCGCAAACATCTGAAGAGCGAATCAAAAAGATAGACGCATTGTCTACCAACTTTATTTATCTCTTATCTTCCAATGCAACCACCGGAACGAAATTAAACGTACAGGAACAATCCGAAACATATTTTAAAAGGATAAAGGACATGGATCTGAATAACCCGTTAATAATAGGGTTCGGAATTCATAATCAAGAAACTTTTGAGAAAGCGACTACATTTGCTCATGGAGCAATTGTGGGGACAGCATTTGTGAAATTATTGACAGAAGAAAATTATTTAGACAAAATTCCATCTTTTATTAGCTCGATAAAAGGATAAAAAAGGGGGATGAATCTTCATCCCCTCTATTTAGTTAACTCTTTTCAGAATTTTGTTAAAGAGGAAAACTACCAAAATTCCTGCTGAAACAAGGCTAATTAAACCTAGGTACAACAGATTTGGATGTGCAGCTAAAGTTTCCATAAGTTATTAGGTTTATAAAGTACTAAGTCAATTCGAATATAAATAGTCATATTTCTAATGACAAGAAAAAATTACAATATTTTATCCACATATTCTAAGTGTCTTTACTATATTTGAGGTATTCATGAGAAAAATTGTAGCCATATGCTTACTAATGATTTATTCTGTGTGCAGTACATCAGCTACAATACATATGCACCATTGTGGAAAAAGCACTTTATTTTCTGTTTTTGAAGAAGTAAAAGTATCACATGACTCCTGTCCTATGTGTGCCAAATCTCACAAAGGTCATGACCATCAAGACCATAAAGAAGAAAATTCAAGTTGTTCAGATCAGGGTAATTGCAAAGATTCTAAAATAAATCTTGAGCTTGACTCAGAAATTGATCAGAATACCACAAAGGTCATGTTAAGTCATGCATTCGACTTTTCTCCTGCTGTTGTGATTATCCCTTGGATTCTAACAAGTTGGGAGTTCATTCTAGCTGAAAATCCACAGATACCAATCGTTTTAAAACCCTCCATATTAACGGAAAATTCTTCCGTATGCATCCTCAATTGTACTTTCAGAATCTGATCTATTAATGTTTAAAAAAATCAATTAAGAATTTTTAATCATTAATAATATTCAACAATGCAACTATTTAAATATTTCATAGTATTTATAATTATTACGGCGAGTACTGCTTTAAAGGCACAAAATAATATATTAACTGAAGAATTTGAGGTATCGGGAAACTGTGCCATGTGTAAGAAACGTATTGAAACTGCCGGTAAAGATGCAGGTGCAAAATCCATTGTTTGGGAGACCAGTTCCGGAATAGCAAAAGTATCTTTCGATAGCAGCAAAACTTCATTAGAAAAAATTAAACAAGGTATAGCCGCTGCGGGTCATGACACAAAAGATTTCCGTGCCCCAGATGCTATTTATGAAGAACTACACGAATGCTGTCTTTATGATCGAATGGCAGACGGCAACAAAGATACTTCAGAGACCACGCACGAAGATCATCATGAAGGTGAAGAACATCATCATACAGATGATGGCCATGACCATGATCACGACCATGAAATAACCGGCGTTGTTGTAAATGAAAGTGATAAGGGAGAACTAACTCCTATTACTGAAGTTACAATCTTTTGGTTAGACAATCCAAACAAGAAAGTTAAAACCAATGAAAACGGTGTATTTAAAATTATGCATCAGAAACCTTATAGAAAATTGGTTTTCACACATGCCAGTATGCAAGGTGATACGATCGAAGTTAAAAATCTACATGAGGTTCTTGTCATACAGGCGAAAAACAACACTTTACAGGAGGTTGTCGTTACTGGAAGACAAAAGTCAAACTATATTTCAAAATTAACTCCAAACCGCGTTGAAACGATTACAGCAAAAGAGCTATTTAAAGCTGCATGTTGTGATTTAAGTGAAAGTTTCACAACTAACGCATCCGTAGATGTTGTGAGCAGTGATGCTGTAACAGGAAGTAAGCAAATCCAAATGCTAGGTTTAGCTGGTATTTATACGCAACTAACAGTTGAAGGATTACCAGGACCTAGGGGTTTTGCTTCACCATTAGGTTTGAATAGCATTGCAGGAACCTGGATAGAAGCAATCAATATTAGTAAAGGAATAGGATCGGTTGCTAACGGCTTTGAAAACATGGCCGGACAAATCAATGTAGAGCTAAAGAAACCCCATAATAGCGAGAAACTATTCTTTAATGTATACGGCAATAACATGGGCAGAACAGATGTTAATCTAAATCTTTCTCATCATATCAATGAAAAATGGTCCGTGGGCTTATTATTACATGATAACTTTATGTATAATAAGAATATGAATTTCAGTGATAACGGTTTTCGTGATATACCTGTAGGCAATCTATTCTCAGGGATTAATCGTTGGCATTATGAAAACGGCAAAGGTATAATCGCTCAGTTTGGTGTGAAATTTTTACATGATGACCGTATTGGTGGTGAAGTAGATTTTAATGAGCGCACCGATATGTACGGTACCGATGTTTATGGTTTAGGTTTTAAAAATCAAAGGATAGAAGGCTTTGGTAAATTAGGGTATGTATTCCCCACGAACAAACATAGAAGTATTGGTTTACAATTATCAGCAAGCCAATATAAGCAAGAAAGCTTCTTTGGGTTAAACAATTATGATAATGAACAAAACTCGTTCTATGCAAACTTACTATTCCAGGATATCATTGGCAATGTGGCCCATAAATACAAAGTGGGGACCTCGGTTCAGTATGATAAATACGATGAGCAATTAAACCGCATCAATTCTGCTAATAATTTCGATTACGAATTCGGACGAAAAGAAACTGTTGCAGGTGCATTTGCAGAATACACGTTTAGTCCAAGTGAGAAATTTGATGCCGTATTGGGTATCCGTCAGGATTATAATAATCTCTATGGCTGGTTTACCACTCCAAGAGCCGTATTACGGTATGAACCGATTCTTGGAACTACATTTCGATTAAGTTCAGGACGAGGCCAACGTACTGCCAATATCTTTGCTGAAAACTTAGGAATTTTTGCTTCCAGCAGAACCATCAACGGATTAGCTTCTTTAACAAGTGGCGAAAATGCGTACGGTTTAAAACCGGAAGTATCCTGGAATACAGGCTTGACTTTTGATCAAAGCTTTCAATTATTGGGTAGAGAATCCGGAATATCATTAGAGTTATTTCACAATAACTTCCAAAACCAGATCGTAGTTGATTTCGAAAATCCAAGCGAAGTTTCATTCTATAATTTAGCGGGTAAATCTTATTCAAATAGTCTTCAGGCAGAATTTAGATTTATGCCTGCCCCTCACTTTGAGGCAAGAATGGCATATCGTATGTTAGATGTTCAGACGGACTACAATTCAGGGAGATTACAAAAACCACTTACAGCAAAACATCGTGGTTTTATGAACTTAGCATATAACCTACATTCCGGATGGAGCTTTGATTATACCTTAAATGTTGTGGGTAAGAAGAGACTCCCTAATACAAATAGTAACCCTGTAGAATATCAATTGGCAACTAATTCAGATGCTTACGTAACAATGAATGCACAAGTAAGCAGAACCTTTGGTAAAAGCAAAAACTTTGATATTTATGTTGGTGGTGAAAACCTAAACAATTTTTATCAAAAGGATCCTATCCTAGCTTTCGACCAACCATTTGGTGATCATTTTGACACCAATATGCTTTGGGGTCACGTTACAGGAAGAATGTTTTATATGGGTTTAAGGTATCATATTAAATAGCCTCTGCTTTAAAAAAAGAATGGTGAGAATAACAAAATTCTCACCATTCTTTCTTAGAAGAAAATCTCCTTTAATTCTTTATATAACCTTGCTGTTGGTAAACCAACGACATTTTCATAAGAGCCATCTATTTTTTCTATCGCGATTCGACCAATCCATTCTTGAATTCCATAAGAACCCGCCTTATCTAATGGCCTAAACTTATCAACATAATAGTCTATTTCTTCCTTTAATAAGGGACAGAACTTTACTTTGGTCTCCTCTACGAAAGAGCGTCGTGTGCCACGATAAGCAATCGAGACTGCAGTAAATACCTGATGTTCTGAATCTGACAAATCAATCAGAACTCTTTTTGCTTCTTCAAGGTCATGTGGTTTACCTATAACCAAACCTTTTGGATCTACAACTACCGTGTCTGCGCAAATAATTAGTTTATCCCAATATGTATTTTCATTAAATGCCGACAATTTGGTATCCGCTATATATTGAACTATCGTTTTTGGATCTAATTGAATATCATAACTTTCATCCGTTTCTCTAACCTCGACCACAAAATCAATATCCATTGATTTTAATAATTCTTTTCTTCGCGGGGATTTTGAACCTAAAATTATATTAACGGATTGTAACTTATCTTGCAACATCATTAAACACTTTTTATTTCCGTTTGAATCCCCCATTTTCCTTTCAATTTCAGCATCTTTTCTAACACATCTCGGACAACACCTTCTCCTCCATTCTTGGGTGACATATAATGAGCTATGCTTTTTATATCTTCAACGGCATCATTGGGACAAATTGCTAAGTTTACCAATTGCATTACCTCATAATCGGGCATATCATCTCCCACATACGCTAAGTCCTCATAATTCAACTGGTATTTGTCCATAAGCTGATTCATGACCTCAACCTTATTTTTAACGGCCAGATGGATCTCTTTGATTCCTAATCCTTCTAATCGTTTTTGAACCCCACTTGAATTCCCTCCTGAAATAACCCAAATAGAAAGTCCCATTTTTCCGGCCAACTGCATGGCATAACCATCTTTCACAAAAAATGAACGTAGCTGCTCGCCTGCTTCCGTCACCAGAAGCTTCCCGTCGGTAAGCACACCATCTACATCCAACACAACTGCCTTTACTGCAGCAAATTTCTTTAAGACCATAATTTCAATAATATCCCCAAAAATAATTAAATTTTACTATTCAAGTCATCCGAGACTTAATTCAATTAAGCCAATCATTTATCTGTTATAACCACTAAATCAGAAAATTGTCAGAAAATGGTTGCAAAGGAAACTTTTTATCTTACATTCCTTTGCAATTGGAAAATCTCGCCGTACATTTGTATCATAATTCGAAGGATAAGTAGAATTATTTTAAAATTGTCTTTTCATAATTTAGGTTTATAATTGGTTAGTATCAAACCCTGACGCCCATCGTCAGGGTTTTTTCGTTTAATAAAAAAGCCATGAATAGTTCAGGTTATATCCTTCACCATTCATGGCTTTTTTTATGTAAATGATTAAAATCTATTTCTTATCGGGACCGTTAGGTTTTGCTATTGAAGTCCGCATATCTGTATCAGCTTGAATATTTTGCATTTTATAATAATCCATAATACCAAGGTTACCATTTCTAAAAGCTTCTGCCATGGCCATAGGAACTTGAGATTCTGCTTCGATTACTTTTGCTTTAGCTTCCTGAGCCTTTGCACGCATTTCTTGTTCTGTTGCAACAGCCATCGCTCTACGCTCCTCAGCCCGTGCATTAGCAACCTTCAAATCTGCCTCAGCTTGATCGGTTTGAAGTTTCGCACCTACGTTTTCACCAATATCTATATCCGCAATATCAATCGATAAAATCTCAAAGGCCGTCCCTGAATCTAATCCTTTTGAAAGAACAGTTTTTGAAATTTTATCAGGGTTTTCTAACACTTCTTTATGATTTGTAGAAGAACCAATTGTGGTGACAATTCCTTCTCCCACACGAGCCAGAATTGTTTCTTCACCAGCTCCCCCAACTAATTGATTAATATTTGCCCGAACAGTTACTCTTGCTTTTGCAATTAATTGAATACCATCTTTTGCAACAGCGGCCACAGGAGGTGTATTAATAACCTGGGGGTTTACAGACAACTGAACCGCATCAAACACATCTCTACCCGCCAAATCAATGGCAGTAGCTAATTTAAAATCCAATGGAATATTTGCTTTATCAGCTGATATAAGAGCCTTTATAACTTTATTCACATTTCCACCAGCCAGATAATGCGTTTCGATTTCATTACTGGTAATATTCAATCCCGCTTTTGTAGAAGTAATCATTGCATTGGTTACCAGGGATGGTGGTACCTTACGTAAGCGCATTAAAACTAAATTTAATAAGCTAATTTTAACATTAGATAATTGGGCTGTAAACCATAAATTGACCGGCAATAGATACAGTAAAAAGAATATTGCAATTACTGAACCGGTAATCAATAATACAAGTTGAATTGGAGAGTCCATTAAAATATAGATTAATAACGTTTCTAATCTTTTAAAGATAAAAAAATAAATCTTATCAGCGAATGTATTTAAGAATGGATAATCCTTGGAACCTATTTCCGTCTAAAAAAAGGTTCTAAAAAATCTTTTTAAGATTAATAAAGTATTGATACTTTTAGGTGTTTCACCATACAATTTCACTTTAAACTATAAAATCTTTGATTTTAATCCTAAATTGTAGTCATACTTGTTAAGTATAAATCAGCGGATATTATTACTAAATCGTTATATATTAATATGAATTATATATAGTTCATTACTTTTGCAAAACTTTTTTGTCTTTCATACCCATAGGTTTATGATCGACAGATATATATACTTATGAATTTTACAGCTAACATTCTTATCAAATATGAATAAGTTTAGTCAATTAAGGTGGCAACTTATAGTCAGCATTATCATTGCCAGCCTAATTATCATTTTCTGTTACTGGTTTTTCCTAAACAAACAACGTGCGTATACACAGCATATTAATAACTACATTGAGCTGGCCCAGGAAAGATTCAATGGAATTCAACAATGGGAATCTGATCTTCAAAAACTTTCCAAATACAAAAGTCTGGAGACAAGAATTGACCCACTGATTGAAAATGAATTGATGAACGGGATACAAATGTTGATCAATAAGCTTGAACAACCAAACGCTTTGTATCAAACTCCTCCTAAAACCTTAGGTCATGTAATAACCCTCACTAACGATGTTGCTTCTAAAAAACTAAATATTAACACCTCAACTCCTGATGAAATTCTAAGCTCTCTTGCCAAAGAACAAACAATTATCAATGATACCAGAAATAATTATGCGGCAGAAGTCATTAAAGCAAGAAAGCAATTAATTGAATCCCGATTAAAAGAATTAAACAAAACCCGCATATACACCGTATTTGTAGGCTTATTCTCTTTATTGGTAATCTTTTTTGTTGTTTTCCAAACACTTAGAATCCTCGGGTACCTTCGCAAAAATGCCAGGAAAGAGAAAGAAATGTTCAATAATCTCAATAAAACATCTCGGGAATTAGAGAATGTAAATTGGATTCTTACGAAATCTTCTGAACTCCATAATAAAATTTCAGGCGTAGATACAGAAAGAGAGATTGCCCAGTCAGCTTTGGATATTATTACTGACGTCACCAATTCTTATGCCGGTGCATTTTACATCCGTAAAATAGATTCCTATGAATTTTCAATTAAGAAATCCAAAGGATTAAATGAAAAAGAAATTATAGAGAATTTCAAAGTAAGTGAAGGCCTTTTAGGCAGTGTAGTTGAGGATAAAAAATACCAGATCTTATCTTCAATTGAAATTAATAATACTAAAATTAAAAGTGCCACAATAAAAGGCATAGCTACTGATGTTATTATTTTCCCTCTCGTGTACGAGGATTATTGCATTGGTCTAATCGAGATTATAGGATCTTTCCCTAAGGATAAACAAGAAAGTATCATCAATTACTTGACTCGGACAGGTCGTTCTTTAGCATCTGCATTACATAGCAGACAAAATCATGCTCTAGTAGAAGGATTATTGGAAGAAACACAAAGACAAACAGAAGAGTTAGAAGCACAACAAGAAGAATTAAGAATAACGAATGAAGAGCTTGTCTATAAAACTAATTTATTAGAAGCATCAGAAGAAGAGCTTCGCGTTCAGCAAGAAGAGCTTTCACAAGCCAACAAGGAACTTAATGAAAAGGCCGCTGAGCTTGAAAGACGCAATACAGAACTTAATCATGCTCATTCAATAGTTGAACAAAAAATCTCAGAGGTAGAGCAAGCCAGTAAATACAAATCTGAGTTTATGGCCAATATGAGCCATGAATTGAGGACACCTTTAAACAGTATCTTAATTCTGGCTAAACTACTTCAGGATAACAAGCATAATAACCTAAGTGAGGAACAGATAAAATATGCCTCTGTTATCCATAATGCCGGTGCCGATCTATTACAATTAATTAATGAGTTATTAGACCTGGCTAAAATCGAATCCGGAAAAGTTGAAATGCAAAAGGATAGCATCAGTACCAAAAACTTCTCCCTTAACCTCGAATCACTCTTTAAGGAAATCGCTAAAGAGAAATCGATTCAATTCAACATCGATATTACACAAGCGCCCGAACAATTTATTTCTGATGAGTACCGATTGGAACAAGTGATGAAAAACTTCCTATCCAATGCTTTCAAGTTCACGGACTTAAATGGAAAAATAACGCTGAAAATAGCGCTGTTAAGTGGAAATCTGCATTTTTCAGTTAAAGATTCCGGCAAAGGTATTCCGGAAGATAAACAAGCATTAATCTTTGAGGCTTTCCGACAAGAGGATGGATCTACCAGTAGAAAATACGGTGGCACAGGGTTAGGGTTATCGATTTCCAAAGAAATTGCCTCATTGCTGGGAGGTAGAATTACCCTTGAAAGTGAAAGCGAAATCGGTAGTAAATTCACCTTAATCATCCCAATGACAGAGGCGACAGAACAACAACAACAACCTAACATCGAAAAGGTTGAACAGCCAATTGCTCCTCCGAATAGGACAGTTCCTAAATCCCTTCAGGGCGAACAAAAAACGGGGGTCTCTGTAAACGACAATAATAAAGATGAAAAAGTAATTCTCATTATCGAGGATGATGTGAATTTTGCCGGAATATTAAAAGAGTTTGCAGAAGAATTTGGCTTCAATGTATTATGTGCCTATGAGGGATCCACAGGTATCAATATGGCTAAACAACATATACCTGACGCGATTATTTTGGATGTTATGTTACCGGTTGCTGACGGCTGGGAAGTGCTTAAAACACTAAAGGCATACGAATCTACCAAGCACATTCCTATACACATGATGTCGGCAGCTAACTTTAACAAAAAGGACTTTTTGGAAAGCGGCGCAATAGGCTTTATGGCAAAACCGGTAACCCGTGAAAGCATTAACCAAGCCTTTGAAAACATCAAACTGAATGTTAATAAGGATTTAAAGAAAATTCTGCTGATAGAGGATCAGGAATTCCAAAGTGATCTGATTAAAAGTGCTTTTGCGGAACAAAACATCAATGTTATTCAAGCTTTTACCGTCGAGTCTGGTCTGAAGAAACTGGAACAAGTCAAAAATTTAGATTGCATCATTATGGATGTAAAACTACCTGATGGAAGCGGTTTGGAATTACTGGATAAAATCAAATTAAATCCCAAGTTTGAAAAACTTCCGGTTATAATCAATACAGCCTATGATTTAAGTACAGAACAAACTGAGAAAATCATGCGCCATACCCAATCGATGGTTCTAAAATCCAGCAAGTCAAATAACAGACTTATTGATGAGGTGAATTTATTCTTGAACAAACTCGTTACTCCTGCATATAACCCAATTAAACATCCAGAGAAAATTGGCCCGAAAGAAAGTTATGGAGCAAGTACGTTAGAAAATAAAACAGTATTGATCGCAGATGACGATATGCGAAATGTATTTGCCTTAACATCTTCATTACAGCAATATAATATGCATATTGAGATCGCAAACAATGGTCTGGAGGCAATAAATATCATGAATGATGAAAGCAAAAATATTGACATCGTTTTAATGGATATCATGATGCCTGAGATGGACGGTTATGAAGCAATCCAGGAAATCCGTAAGAATAAAAAATTTAATGAGTTACCTATTATTGCCGTTACAGCAAAAGCAATGAAGGGTGATCGAGAGAAATCAATTGAGCTTGGTGCCAATGATTATGTAAGTAAGCCCATTGATTTAGATAAATTAGTATCATTAATGCAAGTATGGCTGAGTTAAAAGGATCAAATGAAATAAATTTCAATGAGGTCGAGGAGATTGTTTTTCTATTGAAGAATGTATCTGATTTTGACTTATCTGGTTATACCCGGTCATCGCTGAAAAGAAGGATTCAACGCGTTATGAACCTGGAAGGCATGGACATGGTTGATCTAAAAAATGCTTTAATCAACGTGGATGGCTTTCAACAATATTTTATTCAAGAGGTTACTGTAAATGTGACCGAAATGTTCCGGGACCCGGCATTTTTCAATAAATTGAACAAGGACATCATTCCTTACCTTCAAACTTTTCCCCGTATCAAAATCTGGAGTGCCGGATGTTCAACCGGTGAAGAAGTCTATTCCCTGGCGATTTTACTTAAGGAAAACAAATTGAGTGACAGATCCTTTATTTATGGCACTGATATCAATAGCAAAGTATTGGATGTCGCAAAAAAAGGAATCTACCCCCTAAAGAAATTTAAAGAATACTCTGACAATTTTAATGCTTATAATTCTACTGAAAGCTTGTCTCATTATTATACTGCAAGGTATGATGCCGCAATTATTAACAAAGATTTAAGGCAAAACATCTTATTTTCTACACATAATCTAGCAACAGACCAAGTCTTTAATGAGTTCCACCTCATTACGTGCAGAAACGTATTGATTTATTTTGACTTAAGACTACAGGAACATGTAATTAATCTTTTTTATCAATCACTCGCACTATTTGGGTTCTTATGCCTGGGCACCAAAGAAACATTGATAAGACATGATATCATGCAGAATTTTAAGGTGATAGATAAAGAGTTTAACATCTATCAAAAAATAAAATAAAATGGAGGTTAAGGCAGAAAATATCATTGTAATTGGTGGGTCAGCAGGAGCATATGAATTGATCGTGGAGATATTGGATCACCTGCCAAGCTATTTCAAGGATGCGATTGTAATTGTTCTACATCGCAACTCACGATATGAAACCAAGATCGAAACCAGTTTATCAAAAAGATTAAAAAGGAATGTAATATCCATACGGGATAAGTTACCTGTTTTGGAAAATCATATTTATTTTGCTCCTCCGGGATATCATACGCTGGTAGAGCCTGATCAGCTCTTTTCGTTAGATATTTCAGATCCGGTTCAATTTTCAAGACCATCTATCGATGTATTCTTTGAGTCTGTAGCTTCTGTATATGGAAATCGTTGTACCGCATTTCTTTTATCAGGAGCAAACAACGACGGAGCTGTGGGGATAAAATACCTTATTAACCATGGAGCTACATGTTACGTACAAAAACCAGAAGAAGCAATCATTAATACGATGCCTTTAGCAGCGATTAAAGCATCTGACAAGGTGATTGTTATTCCAAACCATCAGATTATAGCTTATTTCAGTCAATTATTATAACAGTGCCTATGAAAACGATCAATATTTTGATATTGGATGATAAAGAAGAAAATATCATCAGTTTACATGCCTTATTACAGGATGTAGACAACATCAATATCATTAGTTCTACTGATCCAAACGATGCGTTGAAGATTTGCTGGAAAGATGATATTTCAATTGCATTGGTAGATGTTCAAATGCCAGAGATTAATGGGTTTGAATTTGTTTCCTTACTCAAATCAAATCCTAAAACCAGCCATATAATGGCGATTATGGTAACTGCAATCTCTAAAGAAGATAAATATTTATTAAAAGGTCTGGAAAGTGGTGCGGTAGATTATCTTTATAAACCACTGAATCCGGAGATTACAATAGCAAAAGTAAAATCTTTCGTCCAACAGATCTTGATTCAACAAGAACTTATACAAAAAAACAAAGAGCTCGAAGAATCAAAATCCGAATTATTAAAAACCAGAGAAGAAGCAATACAGGCAAGAAAATCAAAAGAAATATTTTTAGCCAACATGAGTCATGAAATCCGAACCCCTATTAATGGAATAATGGGAATCATGCACATGTTTAAAAGTTCTGAATTGAATACCGAACAAAAAGACTGGTTAAAACGCTTAGACAATGCATCTCAATCCTTATTATTAATTATCAATGACATCCTGGATCTCTCGAAAATTGATTCTGGTATGCTCAAAATTGAATTTGAAGACTTTAGCTTAACGAAAATGATTGAGGATATCGACAGAATATTCAAAATCAAAGCAACCCATAAAAACTTAGAATTCAAGATTAAAATGGATAAGGATGTACCACAATACATTCATTACGATTCGCTTAGGCTGCAACAGATCATTAGTAATTTCGCCTCTAACAGCTTAAAATTCACCGAAAAAGGAACCATAACCTTACATATTAAAATCATTGAAAAAGATAATAAGAGATTTCGTTTACGCTTTGCAGTTCAGGATACAGGTATAGGAATACGTGAAGACTCCGTAGACAAGATTTTTATGGCTTTTGAACAGGCAGACGATGGCATTACCAAAAAGTTTGGCGGAACAGGCTTAGGATTAGCTATTGTTAAGCGATTAGCTAAATTACTGAACGGCGATGTTGGTGCTAATAGTGTTTATGGAGAGGGTTCTGAATTTTATTTTGAAGGTTGGTTTGAAGAATCTGCAAAAAGTGAAGTAGAGAAAGAGAAAGATGTTCCTACGTATAATAGCTTCCCTAAATTCGAGCTATTAAAAGTTTTAGTTGCTGAAGATAATGAATTAAACTCTTTTATGCTTGCACACATGTTGCGCAGCTGGAACTGTGAAGTTGATATTGTCAAGAACGGACGCCTGGCATTAGAAAAAGTAGAAACCGATCATTACGATCTTATTTTAATGGATACACACATGCCTATAATGAGTGGTTTTGAAGCTATCAAAGAGATTAAAAATCATATCATCCCGGAGAAGCATGGTATACCTATCATTACAATCTCCGCTTCGGTATTAGAACATGAACAAGCAGCGGCTTTTCAGGCAGGCGCAGATGGCGTTATCGGGAAGCCCTTTGACCCTATTGAATTGTATCAAAAAATAATTCATGTCACATCGAAAAAGAGAACACAAAGTTGAGGTCATAATAATTTAAGCTCGTTTAAATGAATTATTTATGTTAAATTCGTATTTAAATTTATTTACAATAAGCTATGAAGAAATTATTTATCGTTCCAGCGCTTATACTAGCAATTGGAATTACTTCTTGTGGCAATAACGCTGAGAAGAAAGAAGAAAGCGCTTCAACCGAAACCACTACAGAAACTGAAGCTACAACCACTGAAACAGTACCTGGAATTGAAGATGTAACTTTATCGAACACATGGACAGTTGAAGGTAATGATCAAATGCAATTCAACATAAATTTAATTCGCGTAAAAGCAGGCGAACCTGTTGAATTAACTTTTAAAAATGTTGGTTCTCAACCAATTGAAGCTATGGGACACAACTTTGTGGTATTAAAACCAAGTGTTGATATCCCTACATTCGGTAATGAAGCAGTTGCTGCTGCAGATAACGAATATATCCCTAAATCTTCATTGAGTTCTATCATTGCACATACAAAATTATTAGGCCCTGGACAGGAAGATAAAATTACATTTACCTTAGAAAAAGGTGTATACCCTTACTTATGTAGTTTCCCTGGCCATTTCGGCATTATGCATGGAAAAATCGTTGCTGAATAATCACCAGCAAATTTTCTTTAAAACACAAAAGAGAGGCAGATTGCCTCTTTTTTGTGTTTATTTATACCTACCAACACTATTCCCTCTATTAAAAGCATTCCAAACAAGACAAAGTTAAAACCAAAAGATAAAAATCTACCCTTATCTTGATTTAATAGGCTATTAGGACTATTCATGCACATTGCTCATTCGTATCTCACCCCATTTCGAGTGGGTAATCATTGGGCAAGATACGGGTAAGTAACGGGTGAAATACGGGTAAGTAACGTGTAAATATTTCAGGATTATCTGGTACTTTTCGTGCAAAATACATCTCAAAAAAAGAAGAAGTTTGGCTCTAATTTTAGATAAAAGAATAGCTAAATTGATTTGAAATACTAACGTTATATACGCTAATTATATACATCTCATCTTAAGATTTTTCATACTTACAATCCTCTTGGTCTACTGATTAAAGTTTTTCTAATTAGCCTTGGCTTAATACGCATTTAAATAGTAAATTTGCCACGTAAACAAATAAAAATTCTATGCAATACGACGTAATCGTAATCGGAAGTGGTCCAGGTGGTTATGTTGCCGCTATCCGTTGTGCCCAATTAGGCTTAAAAACAGCCGTAATTGAAAAATACAGCACATTCGGAGGAACCTGTCTAAATGTAGGATGTATTCCATCAAAAGCATTGTTGGATTCATCAGAACATTATCACAATGCAGCACACAATTTTGAACAACATGGTATTAGTTTGAGCAGTCTGAAGGTTGACATGAAAAAAATGATTGACCGTAAGAATGATGTAATCAATCAAAATACTGCCGGTATCACCTTCTTATTCAAGAAAAATAAGATCGACAGCTTCCAGGGCGTAGGTTCATTTGTTGATAAAAACACAATCAAAGTTACTGCTGCTGATGGTAAGACAGAAGAATTGAAAACCAAGAATGTTATTATAGCGACAGGTTCTAAACCATCTGCTTTACCGTTCTTACCAGTAGATAAAAAACGAATCATTACTTCAACCGAGGCATTAAACTTAACAGAAGTTCCTAAACATCTTATCGTAATCGGTGGTGGTGTAATTGGTCTGGAGTTAGGTTCTGTATATGCTCGTTTAGGCGCTAAAGTTTCCGTTGTAGAATATGCAAAATCGATCATCCCTACTATGGATGCAGGATTAGGAAAAGAATTACAACGTGTATTGAAGAAAAACCTTGGTGTTGAATTCTTTATGAACCATAAAGTAACCGGTGCTACTGTAAAAGGCAAGAAAGTTACTGTTACGGCTGAAGATGCTAAAGGTCTGAATGTAGTATTAGAGGGTGATTACTGTATTGTAGCTGTTGGTAGAACGGCTTATACAGAGGGGTTAGGATTAGAAAATATCGGTATTAAAACGGAAGAAAGAGGAAATAAAATTCCGGTAAACGATCATCTTGAAACTTCTGTTGAAGGTGTTTACGCTATTGGAGATGTTATCAAAGGAGCGATGTTAGCGCATAAAGCTGAAGATGAGGGAATCTATGTAGCAGAACGCATTGTTGGTCAGAAACCACATATTGATTATAATTTAATTCCGGGCGTTGTTTATACATGGCCAGAAGTTGCTGCAGTTGGTAAAACTGAAGAGCAATTGAAAGAGGAAGGTAAGAAATATAAATCCGGAAGCTTTTCATTTAAGGCTTCAGGACGTGCTAAAGCATCGGGAGATACGGATGGTTTCATTAAAGTATTAGCAGATGCAGATACAGATGAGATTTTAGGTGTGCACATGATTGGCCCTCGTGCGGCTGACATGATTGCTGAAGCTGTAGTAGCCATGGAATTCCGTGCATCGGCTGAGGATATTGGTAGAATCTGCCATGCTCACCCTACTTTTACAGAAGCACTTAAGGAAGCGGCACTTGCAGCCTCTGCAAATAGAGCGATTCACGCTTAATACAAAATAGAAAAGGCAAACATGATGTTTGCCTTTTTTCTTTCCCTAAACTGAATATCAAATTTTTTAGCTAATTGAGATTATGAATTTCTACACTAGAAAATGGGTCAAACCGGAAGACCTAAATCCAAATGGTTCCTTATTTGGAGGAACACTTTTACGTTGGATAGATGAAGAAGCAGTCATCTATGCCATCGTTCAATTGGGCAACCCTTACGTGGTTACTAAATATATTTCTGAAATTAACTTTGTAAGTTCTGCAAAACAGGGTGATATTATTGAATTAGGAATTGAGGCTGTACATTTCGGCACTACTTCAATAACTATGCGCTGCGTGGTGCGAAATAAGATTACCAGAATGGTTATTCTTTCGATTGAAAGATTAGTCTTCGTCAATCTGGATAAAGAAGGGACTCCTACCCCACATGGTAAAAAAGAAATTACCTATGCTTATATGGGGATAGAAAGCGATGTCAAGAGAAGGGATTAAGCTGTTTTCTGTCTTAAGATCTCTTTTTTAAGATCTTTCTCAACCCAAAATGAAACAATTGGAATTAAGCTTAATACGAAATATTTGAGCACCCGACTAATTTTCCAGTCATAGCTTTGCCAGCAAGCTATTAATAACACAACAAAAAGTACTACGAGGAAGCCATGAATAGAACCAGCCACTCTGACTGCTTCAGGTATTCCGCCAAAATACTTTAATGGCATTGCAACAAAAAACAATAAAACGGTTGAGATTGCCTCCCATAGGGCAACTTGTTGAAATATTCTTAACATACTAATTATTAATAGACAGCGCAAAGAAAAGGAAAACCTTTTTGGAAAAGAAACCCATGGCGGGGAAGTGACCTCGAAATGACATACAGCGCATAAAAATGACCTTTAGGTCGAAAGAAGTTGACTTGACTAAATAAAAAATGTGTATTTTTGGTAATTGTATTTGCAAACATAACGACAACTAATATTTATGAATTACGACATTATTGTTATCGGTAGTGGTCCGGGTGGATACGTAGCTGCAATCAGAGCGGCTCAATTAGGATTCAAAACTGCCATTATCGAGCGTGAAGCATTAGGGGGAATTTGCCTTAACTGGGGTTGTATTCCTACCAAAGCACTATTGAAAAGTGCACAAGTATTCGAATATTTAAATCATGCTGCTGATTATGGTATCAAAGTAAATGGTGGTGAAGCCGATTTTGGAGCCATTGTAAAGCGAAGTCGTGGTGTAGCAGATGGTATGAGCAAAGGGATTCAGTTCTTGATGAAAAAGAACAAGATCGATGTCATCATGGGTACTGCAAAAATTAAAAAAGGTGGTAAAATTGAGGTTAAAGCCGAAGATGGTACTACAAAAGAGTATACTGCTAAACATACGATATTAGCGACTGGTGCTCGTTCAAGAGAATTACCTAATCTACCACAGGATGGTAAAAAAATAATCGGTTACCGTCAGGCAATGAATCTTCCTAAGCAACCTAAATCAATGGTTGTGGTAGGTTCAGGAGCTATTGGTGTTGAATTTGCGTATTTCTATAGCACAATTGGTACTAAAGTAACAATCGTTGAATTTATGGATCGCATCGTTCCGGTTGAAGATGAAGAAATCTCTAAGCAATTGGAGAAATCGCTTAAAAAAGCCGGCATCAATATCTTAACGAAATCTGAAGTTCAATCTGTTGATACGAAAGGTGATCTATGTAAAGTTTCAATCAAAACTGAAAAAGGTACAGAAACACTAGAAGCAGAAGTTGTTTTATCAGCAGTGGGTATCACTCCGAATATTGAAAATATTGGATTAGAAGAAGTTGGTGTAAAAACCGATAAAGGCCGTGTGTTGGTAGACGATTTTTACAAAACGAATATCGACGGTGTATACGCTATCGGAGATATCGTAAAAGGTCAGGCTCTGGCTCACGTTGCTTCTGCAGAAGCCATTACCTGTATCGAAAAAATCAAAGGATTACATGTGGATCCTATTGATTACAACAACATCCCGGGATGTACTTACTGTTCTCCTGAGATTGCATCTGTTGGTTTTACAGAAAAAGCAGCAAAAGACGCAGGTTACGAAATTAAAGTGGGTAAATTCCCATTCTCAGCATCCGGAAAAGCTTCTGCTGCCGGTGCAAAAGATGGTTTCGTGAAAGTAATTTTCGATGCTAAATACGGTGAATTCTTAGGGGCTCATTTAATCGGTGCTAATGTTACTGAAATGATCGCTGAAGTGGTAGTCGCTCGTAAATTAGAATCTACAGGACATGAGATTATTAAAGCAGTTCACCCTCACCCTACAATGAGTGAAGCTATTATGGAAGCCGTAGCAGATGCTTACGGTGAAGTAATTCACTTATAAAGTGTGAAAGATTTATAAACACAAAAGCCATCAAAATTGATGGCTTTTGTGTTTATAAAAAATTTAGTCTTACTTAGTCTTGATAATATAAAACACTCGGGTTAAAAAAATAAATTATTGTTATCATTTATTTTTTTAATTGATTTTTTTAATAGCTTTGAGGAAATATAAAACTAAATGAAGACAGTTATTATGGTTTTGGGGGCTCCTAATGATGAGTATGGTAATCTATCCGCAATTGCTTTGGACAGGTTATATCTCGCGTATGAGCTAGCGATAAACAATGAAAAATCGCTTCTATTATGTACAGGAGGAAATGGAGATCATTTTAACAAAACCGAGAAACCTCATTATTACTTTGCAGAACGATTTTTACAAATGAAAGGTATTGATAAAGGTCGATTTTTGAATGGAATACCATCCAGAAATACAATAGAAGATTTTACATTATCTATGCCTACTGTTCAAGCAATAAATCCGGATCTTTTAGTTATTGTTACTTCTAAATTTCATATGGGACGGGTAAGATACATCGCAGAAAAAGTCTTCGGAAGTATCAATAAGTTTTATGTATCCTCCACCTCTTCACTTACGGAAACTGAGCTTAAGCCTCTTATAGATCATGAAAACCAAGCCCTGCAGGCTATCAAAGAAAAAGGTTTAAATTTTAATTAGAATTTGCTCACTTTTTCTTCCAGATACTTTCTGCCCATCGACCTACAAACCAAAAGGATATAGCTAATAACAAAAAGAATATCGTACGGTTGATATTGTCCCATAAATACTCGACGAATCGGGTGTAAAGATTTAGAATAAAGAAAACAAAACCTATATCTCTGGCGGCATGGTCTTTTGTTTTCATTCCATAGACAGCAAGCCCTAAGGAAATCAGAATTCCTAGCAATCCCCAATAAAAGATCTCATATTGTCTGACACTATACCATTTATCAAAATCGCTATAATTTCCAAAGATAGAAAGCATCCATAGTGCTATCATCGTATATAATAAACCAACCACAAAAGAGGTAGATTGGAATATCTGAATTGGTTTTATTTTGGGTTGGAGAAAAACAGCAAATGCGGTGAGCAATATTCCGAATATGGTAAAGCGCAAGGGGTAGTTCATTCCCCAGAACTTAAATCCCCATTCGCTATGGTAAGCAGTTTCCGTTGCAAACCAAATACCTAATGCCACTAAGGTGAAGACCCAAAGCAATTTGGAATTAAGCTTAACAGATAATATTGCATAAATTACAATGGACACTAGAAACAACAGTGTAAAATGATTTTCATTTCGATCCAATACCTGTCCCAGAAAGCCAATACTTGCGGCTGTGGAAAATGCTCCTGCCAGCATTAAGGTTTCATTTGAAAAATTTTTATCCGGATTCTTGGCTTTGTTCCTAAAACCTAGGATATAGAACAGCACAGCTAGTCCGGCAAATCCAAGGCAAAATATCACATTGGGTGTTTCATAGAAATTTTCGACAAGTTTTTCTAGATAGCCATCGGAGAATAAGGAGACCACGGAAAAAATCAAAGAGGCCAAGGCAATCCAAAAAGCATATCTTGCCAACATCCCCCATTCAAACCCCTTATCATCAAGATTCTCTTTTAATTCATTCGTTTTTTCAGGCGTCAATAATTGATGGTCCTGCCAGTGCTTTAGAGCTTGTTCTATAATTTCTCGCTCTGATTTATTAACATCTAATTTTTTCAATATGATCTACTTTGTTAAATAAAGGTAATACTTTTCAACAATCCTGCCTAATAGAAGATTAGCAGTCGCTAGTCTTAAATCTCTTCTTAAAAAACTGTAACTTTGCACTTTGCTAAAAGGATAGATAAATGGCCAAAAGAAAAGCAGTAGACCTTGGAGACCAAAGCGAATTAGAGGTTTTTGGAGCCCGAGTGCATAATCTCAAAAATATAGATGTATCATTTCCCAGGAATCAGTTAGTAGTTATTACCGGTTTGAGTGGTAGCGGGAAGTCTTCATTGGCTTTTGACACCATTTATGCGGAAGGACAACGCCGATATATGGAAACTTTTTCAGCCTATAGCAGGCAGTTTCTAGGTGGAATGGAAAGGCCTGATGTCGACAAAATATCCGGGTTAAGTCCTGTCATTTCTATTGAACAGAAAACAACATCTAAAAACCCCAGATCGACAGTAGGTACCATTACGGAGATTTATGATTTTCTAAGACTATTATATGCGAGGATCGGCGAAGCTTATTCTTATGTTACCGGAAAAAAAATGGAGCGCATGTCGGATGACGAAATCACGGATCGTATTCTTAAGGAATTTGACGGTGAAGGCATCTATATTCTTGCCCCAGTTGTAAAAGGCCGTAAAGGACATTATCGGGAGTTATTCGAACAAATCCGGAAGCAAGGTTACACCAAAGTACGTGTAGATACTGAGATTTTGGATATCGCACCTAAGATGCAGGTGGACCGTTATAAAATTCACGATATCGAGATTGTTATCGATCGTATTAAAGTCGAGAAAGAATCGCGGAAGCGATTATTTACCTCTATTGGGCAAGCCTTAAAAACCTCAAAAGGAATTATCAAGATTGCTAATAAGGACAATAAGGAACAGTTTTTCAGTAGATTTTTAATGGATGCTGAATCGGGTATCTCTTATGATGAACCACAACCCAATACTTTCTCTTTTAACTCACCTTATGGTGCTTGTCCTAAATGCGATGGGTTGGGATATGTATATGAAATAGACAAGAAAATTGTTATTCCGGATCGTAGTTTAAGTATTCAAAAAGGAGCTATTGTACCTCTTGGACCTTCTAGAGATTCCTGGAATTTTGCTGTATTAAAAGCGGTAGCAAAGAAATATGATTTTTCTTTAACCTCATCAGTTGATAAGCTCTCGGAGGATTTAATAGATAAACTTCTCTTTGGCGAGGAGGAACCCATCAGCCTGACTGTTTCTTACGGTTCTTACGGAGCCAGAGAATATAAGGTTCAATTCTCGGGTATCTTCAAGATGCTGGAAGAAATGAATGCAAAATATCATGAAGACAGCAAAGGTCTGGATGATTTCCGTACTCAGGTTGTCTGTCCGGAATGTCATGGAGCAAGACTGAAAAAAGAATCATTGCATATTAAGGTAGACAATAAGAATATTTCTGAACTGGCAGAGATGGACATTGTTGCTTTGAATGAGTGGTTTGGGGGTATTGACAGCAGGTTATCGGACAGGCAAAATATTATTGCGACAGAAATTATCAAAGAAATAAGAACCAGAATCGGCTTTTTGTTAGATGTGGGTTTAAATTATTTAACCTTAAACCGCAGCTCGAAAAGCTTATCCGGTGGTGAGGCCCAGCGGATCCGTTTAGCAACTCAGATTGGATCGCAGTTAGTCAATGTGCTGTATATCCTTGATGAGCCAAGTATCGGTTTGCATCAAAGGGATAATGAGCGATTAATCAATGCACTCAAAAACTTAAGAGATATCGGTAATTCCATTTTGGTAGTGGAACATGATAAAGACATGATCCTTCACTCCGATTATGTGATTGATATGGGACCTGCAGCCGGCGTTCATGGAGGGAAAGTAGTTGCTCAGGGAACTCCAAAGGAATTAATGAAAGCCAATACGTTGACGACTGATTACCTGAACGGAACGAAAGAGATTAAAATCCCTGAGGTAAGGAGAAAAGGAAATGGCCATAAACTCTCTTTGAAGGGTGCTAAAGGTCATAACTTAAAAAACGTGAGTATTGATATCCCTTTAGGAGAATTGGTTCTGGTAACAGGTGTATCCGGTTCAGGGAAATCGAGTTTAATTACGAATACCCTGTATCCAATCTTAAATCATCATTTCTTTAGAGCGAAGGCAAAACCTCTTCCTTTTAGTAAGGTGGAGGGTCTTGAGCATATTGATAAGGTAATTGAGATTGACCAATCGCCAATTGGTAGAACTCCGCGTTCGAACCCTTCTACTTATACCGGTGTGTTTTCAGATATACGAGCGCTTTATGTTCAGCTTCCGGAGGCTAAAATCCGTGGGTATAAACCAGGACGTTTTTCTTTCAATGTAAAGGGAGGAAGATGCGAAACCTGTCAAGGAGCAGGAATGAAAATCATTGAAATGAACTTTTTGCCTGATGTTCAGGTTCCTTGTGAAACTTGCAATGGAAAACGCTATAACCGAGAAACTTTAGAAGTAAGATATCGTGGAAAGTCTATTTCTGATGTGTTGGATATGAGTATCGATGAAGCTGTTGGCTTCTTTGAAAATATTCCTTCAATCTATAGAAAAATCAAAACTTTACAGGATGTTGGCTTAGGTTATATCACTTTAGGACAATCCTCTACTACACTATCCGGAGGAGAAGCACAGCGTGTTAAATTAGCTACCGAACTTTCGAAGAAAGATACCGGAAAGACTTTTTATATCTTGGATGAACCGACTACAGGATTGCATTTTGAGGATGTAAATGTGCTATTAAGTGTAATCAACAGATTAGTAGATCGAGGAAATACGGTCTTGATCATTGAGCATAACTTAGATGTTATCAAAGCTGCTGATTGGGTTATTGATATGGGGCCTGAGGGAGGAAATAATGGAGGTAAGTTATTATTCCAAGGTACTCCCGAAAATTTGATCAAGCAAAAAGATTCAGAAACCGGAAGGTTCTTAAAAATAGAAATGAATTATAATAAATAAAATAAAAGGGAGCTTATAAGTAGGTATGGTCGGAAGAAATTCCGACCATTTTTTATGTTTTAAAAACTTTACCTGGGTCCCCTCCTGCAAATATAATTAGAATAGCAGTTATCATTTCTCGAAGTTCCATAGCTATTCGTCTTTTAGCGGTTTTGTAGCCCAAATTATTG